>Ga0114129_10004094_pt1 | contig 20598 bp, 17 predicted proteins | sample RhiMetdeltSRZDD1_FD_80071 | JGI IMG/M metagenome (GOLD analysis project Ga0114129, IMG submission 80071) | Populus rhizosphere microbial communities from Tennessee, USA - Rhizosphere MetaG P. deltoides SRZDD1 (version 2) (version 2) | ecosystem: Host-associated > Plants > Roots > Rhizosphere >... | reverse complement strand
TGGGAAGCCTTAACCTGGTCAAAGCTCAGCTTTAGCACCAGACGTTTTCCTACGAAAGGAAGGCATGCACGTCCCCTATTCCTTCACGTCATACATAAGTTTTTCCGACGGATGGGTATTCCCCATCCGTTCTTTTATTTTAAAGATCGAAGCATACGTTCCAGGCCCTCCGCCACCAAACTGCGTGGGGCAGCAAAATTCAAACGGACGAAATTTCCAAACCCTTCACCGAAGATATTCCCACTACTTAACGCGACTCTGGCCTTATTAAGGAAGTAGTCAAACGGCAGCGTATCGATTTGTCCAGACTTCACATATTCGCCAAAATCGATCCATTGAAGATACGTGGCATGTGGTATCGTGAACCGGGTATCCGGAAAGTTTTCAGTCAGATACTCAGCCACAAAATCACGGTTATCCCTCAAGTAGACCAGGAGGTCTTTGAGCCAGTCATCACAGCTACCAGAAAATGCGGCTTCGGAGGCAATTAATCCCAGGCTGGATACATGCCCTGTAATTTCCTCGTTGACCTGAGTAAAGCGCGCCCGCAGTTCCGGGTTGGGAATGATGGCAAAGGCACAGAACAAACCTGCCGTATTGAAGGTTTTGCTGGCGGCTATGAGTGTGATGGACTTATCCGCTATTTCTGGGGAAAGTGTGGCCAGGGGAATGTGCTTTGAACTATTTAACAATAACTCACTGTGAATTTCATCCGATACGGTAGTCACTTCATTTTGCAAGCAAATCTCGGCTATACCCTGTAAATCTTGATGTGTAAACGTCATCCCCAAAGGGTTATGTGGATGGCAAAACAGGAACATGCGTGTCTGCGCGTTGTTGGTCTGAAAAGCCCCGGCAAACCTGTCTATATCGATCTGGGGATGCAGGACGTGGCCTTCCGTGGCAAAGGTAATCGGCACCGATTGCTGAGTCAACTTCAAGTGTTTATAGAGCGGGTAAAACATGTTATACACTGGCGTGTGAATCAAAACGCCATCGCCAGGATTACAGATGGCACGCGCGGCAATATTGAACCCTGTCACAACACCAGTTGTAGCCACAACCCAGTCAGGATCCACCTGCCAGCCATAGAGTCGCTCCATGCGCGCGGCGACCACTTGCTGTGTCCGGCGCTGGAGAAACTCATAGCCCAAAATGCCGTGGTCCAAAGCGGCGCGTAATGCATCGCGGATGGGTTCAGGTGTCTGAAAATCCATGTCCGCCACCCATAAAGGCAACACATCCGCAGGATATTGGGTCCACTTAAGGGAATTCGTATTCCGACGTTCGACGATGCGGTCAAAGTTGTAGTTCATGGGGCTTCTCTGAAGTTAGCGCGATTTCATTGCTTTTCTGATTCTTTCCAATCCCTCCCTCAACACCTTGCGCGACGTGCCGAAATTCAAACGCGCGAACTGCTCGCAGCCCTGACCAAACTTTTTCCCATCGCTCAGGGCAACGCGCGCGTTCCTTAGAAAAAATTCATAAGGCGAGGGTTCCAATCGCAGGGTAGAAAAATCGAGCCATGCCAGATATGTTGCATCGGGAACTGTAACGCGGACTTCTGGAAGATACTTCGTTACATATTCCACCAGAAAATCGCGGTTCTGGGTCAGGTATTTTCGCAATGCCTTCAACCATGCATCGCAAACGCCCGAATAGGCGAGGCGCGCGGCGAGCAGACCCGGGCCGGTAATAAACAGTCCCATTTTGTAGACCATCTCCTGATATCGCTTCCGTATTTCCTCGTTTGGAATTATTGCGAACGCACAAAGCAATCCGGGGACGTTGAATCCTTTGGAGGCTGCGACCAAGGTAATTGTTCTGTTCGCGATATCCGGGCTCAACGCAGCAGTGGGTTGGAACGCCTTCCCATCCAGTAGCAACTCACTGTGGATTTCATCGGAGACGATCAACACATCGTTCTGGCTGCAGATCGCGGCCATATCCATCAGCTCTCTCTCGGAATAGATGCGGCCGATCGGGTTATGTGGATGACAGGATAGGAATAAATTGACCTTTTTCGCGGCCCGCTCAAACGCTTCAAAATCGACCTCATACCTGATCCTGTTTCCTTCGGCCTTTTCCTGCAGCGGAGCTTCCATCTGCGGGACACCCGTTTTAAGACCCGTTTCGAGAAATTCGTTGTAGACAGGTGGTTGGATCAAATAGCCCCGGCGGGACGTACAAAACGCCCGCGTCGCGACGTTATATCCACTGTTTACGCCGGGCACTGTCACGATCATATCGGCTGAAATTTTCCAGTTGTAGAGTTTATCCATGCGCGCTGCAATGGTTTCATACAACGCTGTGGATGGAAGCTGATACCCAAAGTCGCCATGCTTCGCGAATTTCTCAAAAGCCTTCAAGATCGCAGGCGGTGCGGAGAAATCCATATCCGCAACCCACATGGGAATCACATCCTCAGGGTAGAGCGTCCATTTGTTCGTTACGCCGGGGACACGGCGATTGGGAATTTTATCGAAGTTGTAAGCCATGATATTCCTAACAGGCATTATAGGTCAAGTAGTCCCATATCAATTTAGGCATGTCCAGACCAGCGCTGTACGCTACCCTATTTTTTATATGCAACGATCATTCCATCGCGCATGGGTATAAGTGACACAATCCAATCCGTATCTGTCGTGATGGCGTGCGTGAAGCGGCGGATCGCGTCTGTGTTCACTTCATGATCATTTGGGTCGAGAATCTGTCCGTGCCAAATCATGTTATCGATGATTAGAAGCCCTCCCGAGCGAAGTTTCTCTTTAATGACTGGAAGCGAATCCGGATACCCTTCTTTGTCAATATCATTGAAGATGATATCGAAGGGACCCTCTGTCTGACGCAGGGTTTCCACGGCTTCGGCGTTGTGGAATTCAACCAGGGACTTGTACCCCAGTTTGGATATATAGTCGATGGCCATCTTCGAGAGATCATCATTCCAAACCGTATGATGTACTACCCCTCCTCCATTCTCTTTCACCGCTTTGGCAAACCAGGCCGTGGAATATCCATAACCTGAGCCAAGCTCAAATACAGATTTTGCCTGAAGGATGCGCGCCAGTTGATAGCAGTAATACCCGCAGGCGGGGCCGATGATCGGGAAACGATTTTCGGCCGCGTACTCTTCCATCTCCTGCAATACAGAATCGCGCGGAGAGACAAGGGAAGTAATATACTCCTGCACTTTATCGTAATCAATTTCAGCCATGGTTTTCTCCTTATGACTTGTAGGGGAAGAGTAATATGCTACTCCTCTTTAATGATATTTCAAATTTTTTAGGACAACTGGCAGTACAAGTTGAGCCCATTGTGCATACATCTTACCAGAAGGATGCAGCCCGTCTGGTGCTACCAGGGAGGCATGGTTCACCGCTTGACGAGAAATTGGCGTGATATCCACATAATGCGCTCCGGCTTTCTCAGTCTCTTGTTTGTTGATGACATTGAACGCATTAATCTCTTCGGCAACTTGTCCGGTATCACGCCCCTGCGCGAAGGGCGTCACACCCCAGTCGGGTATGGACAGAACAATGACCTGTTTGGGGTCACCGCCTGCATATTCAATTGCTTTGTTCAACAAAAAGACAAATTGCTTTCTGTATTCATGGATGTCATATCCTCGAAATTGATTATTGACCCCGATCAATAACGAAACCAGGTCATAAGGTGGTTCAAGCGTTTGACTTTGAATCCCGTCCCAGAGCTCTTGCGTGGTCCAGCCTGTGCGCGCGATGATGGAAACCTCCACGCGACCGCCGGCAAATTCGGGGGAAGCTTCCATGAGAGAAGCAAGTTGAGTGGGCCAGCGTTCACCGGACTCAACACTTTCTCCAATTGTATATGAATCACCTAAGGCAAGATAGCGAATGACATGCATGTCGTGTTCTCCAAAAGCAGGTGTGTTTGGAGCGCAACCGAATAGTAGTGCGAAACAAAGCAGGTAGAGATATCGTATACAAATTATAGCCAGAAATCTCGATTACAAGGGCCAGAGCATCAATGGCAGATACGATGGTGATAAAAATCCACTCATTAGTCTATAATAAATCGAAAATTTCCCGGAGGAAACCTGATAAAAGCGAAGCCATTCATCCGACTACTTGATAGCCATGATATTCCACAAATTGTCAAGGCATTTGAGCAACTTGGTTGGGATAAGCCTACTGCCCAATACGAACGCTATGTGGCAGAGCAAGCTTTCGATGCCCGTGATGTGTTTGTTGCGTTCGTTGAAAATAAATTTGCCGGATATCTCACGATTTGCTGGACATCCACGTATCCGCCTTTTCGAGAAGCGACGATTCCAGAGATTGCCGATTTCAATGTCCTACCTCAATTTCGACGTCAGGGCATCGGCACGGCCTTGATGGATAAAGCGGAGAGTGAAATAGCAAAAACGAGTCCGATCGCAGGAATCGGAGTCGGCATGGATTCAGATTACGGTGCGGCGCAGCAATTGTATGTGCTGAGAGGCTATGTCCCGGATGGCCGCGGATTGCATCACAAAGATCGTCAAATTCATTATGGGGAAGAAGTCATCGTCGATGACAGTCTGGCTCTCTATCTCATAAAAAAATTGAGGTAGTAGCACAGCCATATTTCTTACTCTTCCGGCGCATCACGGACAATATACAACGGCCTATCTTTGGCCTCGTCATACAGACGTCCGATGTACTCACCAAGGATGCCCAGGCAGATCAATTGCACACCACCCAGAAATAGCACCGCCAGCAGAGTCGTAGCTTGTCCAAAAAAAGCTTGTGAGCCGCTCGCCCGCAAGTAAATGACGACTGGCATGGCAAGAATGGCAATTCCTGCCGACACAAACCCAAAGAAGGTAGCCACCTGTAATGGGAAGTAGGAAAACCCGGTCACCGCGTTAATCGCCAGGCGGAACATTTTTCGGAATGGATATTTCGTCTCACCGGCTGCACGCGCCGCACGTTTATATTCGATGCCAATCTGCTTGAACCCCGCCCAGGACGACATTCCGCGCGGGAAACGATGTTTCTCACGCATCTGCTTGAGCACATTTACGACTTTGCGATCCATCAAGCGGAAATCGCCGGTATCGAGTGGAATCTTGACATCGGTAATGCGATAGATGAGGCGATAGAAAAGCGAGGCTGTCCACAACTTGAACCACGATTCGCCCTCACGCTCTTTTCGCACCGCATAGACGACCTCATATCCTTCACGCCACTTCTTCGCCATCTCCACGATCAGTTCGGGCGGGTCCTGCAAATCCGCGTCAATGATGACCACCGCGTCGCCGCGGGCGTAATCCCAGCCGGCAGTGATGGCGATCTGATGCCCAAAGTTGCGGGCGAAAATTACCGGGCGAATCCGCTTATCCTTTTTCGCGAGTTCGCGAATCATATCGGTTGAGCTGTCGGTGGAGCCGTCGTCCACCAGAATCAGTTCCCAGGCCTCGCCCAACGAGTCCATCACTTCGGACACCCGGCGATGGAGTTCAGAGAGATTCTCCTTCTCGTTGAAAATAGGCGCGATGATCGAATAAGTAATCTTCATTTATTGTTTTTCTTTCGAGCAGGACTCGGTTTCGAATTGGATTCGGCCGATGAGGCGGAAGCAGGTTGCGGCGCGGAGGCCGCCGCCGATTCTTCGACCATAGTATTTGTCCGTCGGCGAATCCCACGGCGCGGCGGATTGATCTTTTCAGGGGGGGCAACAAATTGCTGGCTTCCGTCGTCCTCGAAGGCTGGCAGGCCGAGTACTTTTCGTTGAAGGTAGCCTGCAATGATAACCGCCGAGGCAAGCAGTGGAACAATCAACAACGCGCCCAAAATGCCCTCCAGAATCGTGGCAATGAGAATGGCGATGAAGATCAAGCCTTCATTCATGTGTACACTGCGTCCCATAATGATGGGACGCAGGAAAAAATTCTTCAAATTTATCAACACCAGATAGACGGCTACCAAAACACCAGCCACCCAGAAATTAGGTAGCTCCGCCAGTGGCCCCCAGCGGGAACCTTCCAGCAATGCCACACCCGCGGCAAAAACCACGGCAATGAACGGACCCACATCTGGCACCAAAGTGAATAAACCCGCCAGCATGCCCAACACCAACGCGCCCGGAATGCCCATAACCAGCCACACAATCGTAAATACCACGCCGACAATGATCATCAGGACGATCTGTCCACGCAGATAAGCCATCCATACCCTGCGAATACGAGCATATAACTCTTCCATTTCCCAGCGATAGTCTGGCACAATAAAATTAAACAGGCTCTCACGCATGCGTTCCCATTCTGACAGAAACAAATAGATGCTGACCAATATAATGAGAAACCACAAAACACCAACGGAGGTGGTCTCGAGGAACTGCAATGCATCTTCAGGCAGCGGAGTTAAAAATGCACCCTGCACCTGGTTAAGGCTTTGTCCCCAGGCCTCCAGGTGAAACACCAACGGACCGATGACGACAGGCTCAGAAAGCATACGGCTCAGTTGATTGGATAAGTCCAATAAGTCTCGTATGACGCTCTGGGCTTCTTCGTAAAAAATTGGTGCCAGGGTGGCGGGCACGCCCACCAACAGGATCAATGTCGTAAAGAACACCATGTTGACTGCCGCCGTGCGCGACATGCGTGCGTTGCTGGAAAAGTAGACAACCGCCGGATTGATCAGATAGGCCACGAACGCCGCAATCGCCACATTTCGCACGACATCATGCGCGTAAAATAGTAAAGCCACAAGCGCGACGAAGAGAATGATTCCAATCATGTATCGAAACGGCAAACTCCATTGCATATCTTTGTTCATAGCAACCTTTTTACAGCGTCCAGCGTTGGCTCGATAATGGGAGCAGACTTCACAGCACTCATCGCAGCCTGAACGTCCTTGAGGCCGCTGCCGGTATTCAGCACCAGGATTGGATCGGCGCTTCCCACCACGCTGGTAGTGGCTGCCTTGACCAAACCAGCATACGCTGTGGCCCCGGCCGGTTCGGCAAAAATGCCTACTTTGCCAAGCTCCGCAATGGCCCTGAGAATTTCCTCATCTGATACATTAACGTATGTACCGCCCGTTTCCTTCGCCGCACGGACCGCACGGACGCCATCGCGTGGCAAATCCACGGAAATCGAGTCAGCAATTGTCCTGGCTGAGACGGGCGTAATGGTCTCTGTGTTCCCGTGAAAGGCATTCGAGATCGCGGCTGAACCCTCCGCTTGCACGCCGATGATACGCGGGATGCGCGCCAACCAGCCGAGTTGAAATAAATCTTTAAAGCCTTTATGGATGCCGGAGATGGTGTTCCCATCCCCTACCGGGATAAAAACCGTCAGTGGTGCGTGGTTAAGCTCTTCGCCAAATTCATCATGCCATCTGGCGTGTGCCTCCTGCCACCATTCCCAAATCTCGAACGCAGCGGTCTTTTTTCCCTCCGCGGTAAATGGATTGTAGCCTGTGTTCCGGCAATACCAGCCGAATTCCTCTGCGCATTGGATGGTGAGGTCAAAGGCGTCATCGTAGGTGCCATTCACCAGAATCACTTTTGCGCCAAAGCTCAGCAACTGCGCGATCTTCGCCTGTGGGGCAGATTTTGGAGCGAAGATCACGGCTTTTTGCCCCACCGCGGCAGCCATGCCTGCGAGCGCCGCGCCCGCGTTGCCCGTCGAGGCGGTGACCACTACCTCCGCTTCAATCTCCCGGGCACGCGCGACGACAATGGCAGAAGCACGATCTTTGAAGGATGCGGTCGGGTTACGCGACTCGTCCTTGAGCCACAGGTGTTGCAAACCAAGCTTTTCTGCAAGGGATGCCAACCCAAAAACAGGTGTCCCGCCGGCAGTATGGAGGGGGGTTACATCCCCCTCAGGCGCGGAGACAGGCAAAAGCGGCAAATACCGCCACAGCGATCGGTCGTTGCGGGAGAGGATATCATCGGGTTTGTATTTATTCTTGATTGCCTCATAGTCGAGCAGCACATTCAGGTTCCCACCATCGATTGGGCAAGTGTAAGTAATCTCTGCAGGAGAATATTCCGTACCACACAGCGAGCAGCGATAGCCCACGAATTTGCCCATAGGCTGATTTTACCCGATATGCCAACAGGACTCTCAGTCTTGAAACCTTCCGTGCAATTCATCTGGCAGAGACCGCGCCTGGCCAGTTTTGCGGTCTACGAGTTCCCAATCAAGGATACACTCCGCCACAGACGAACCATCCGCGCGGGTAATGCCGACATACCGTGAACCACCCATATCGTTGACATGGAGCATGTGAGTAGAAATGTTCAACGTCTCGCCCCACTCCGCAATGGACAAGTACTGGACATGTACCCGTCTCGTGACTACGCTCAAGCCTGCCTCCGTCAATTTGACAGGACTCCACCCTCGAGCTGCAAAATCCCGCACTGCAGCTTCCTCTGCGTAATTGACATAAATCACATTGTTGACATGCTCATATGAGTCCAAATCCATCCACTCCACCTGCCGCTGGGTGACAAATGAATTTTCAAAGGCCGCGATTTTCGGGAATCTTTCAAATGGAAACACGCGCGGATCGTCAAGCCGAAACTTCTCGATCTCTTCTTCAGGCAAATTCGTCGGGCGCCCCGTTTTCGCATCCATATAGACAATGTGCTGTGTGCCTTGTGCGATCACTTCCCCATTATTTTTGCGTGTGAGTTCAAAACAGCGCGTCCCGCGCACTCTCTGCCAGTTGACCATCCAGATCGTAAAATCGAAAACATCGTCATGCTGTAATGGACGCAAGAAATGGATTTCCGTTTCACGGATCACCCAGAATACATCGGGATTTCGGCTGTAGTTCACGTCCATGCCCGCCGCAACGCCCCAATCCCATGCGGTCTCGACAAGATAGCGCAAATAATTCGCAGGGCTGACCGTACCGCTGGGATCCAACTCCCCCCAACGCACACGAAACGTACGAGTAAAGATTTTAGACATGGAGTGATTTTACTTGAACTAAACACAGACCTGTCAGGTCTTAATCAAAAGGACTCTCAAGGTTTCAAGCTTGAGAGTCCTTTTTCTCTTTCAACTTTCTACTTCCCCTCCTTCTCCCAAATCTCCCTCGCAATCATCTCCTGATCAACAGGCAATTTATCGATCCTCACGCCCACCGCGTTGAAAATCGCGTTCGTGATGGCGGGCGTGGTCGGGATACTGCTAATCTCCCCTACTCCCTTCGCACCATAAGGACCCGCCTTTACCGGATGCTCCACGATAATGGACGTGATCTCAGGCGTCAACACAATGCCAGGCATGCGATAGCGTGCCAGACGGTCGCTCACTACATAACCATTATCCATGAGAAATTCTTCGGTGATCGCGTTGCCGAGTCCCATCATCACGCCACCTTCGACCTGTCCCTGCAAACCCAGCGGGTTGACCGCCATACCCACGTCGTTGGCAGAGATGACCCTCAGCACACGCACTTCGCCTGTCAATTTATTGACTTCCACTTCTGCGGCCTGCACGCCAAACGAGAAGGCAAAATGCATATCACCGTGCTTACCATCTTCGGTAAGCATGCCCAATGGTTGAGTCTTCGGTGCTTCGTATTTATACAACGCCCGTGGATATTGTCCCAGTGCTTTCATTTCTTTAGCAATTTCGGCGTAGGTCATCGAATGTCCGTTGGCGTGGACGATTCCATTTTCAAAACGAATTTGCTCCGGCTTCACATCATATTTTTCAGCGAGAGTCGCGGTGATAGCATCGCGCAGAGTTTTTGCCGCATAGCGTGACGCATTGCCGGTGACAAACGTCTGGCGTGAGGCTGTGGTGGGCCCGCCATTTGGAGTCAAATCCGTGTCCATCACCAGTACACGTACTTGATTCGGTTGGACAGCCATCTCTTCTGCTACTATGGTTTGCATGACGGTGACAAGTCCCTGCCCCATTTCAGCAGAGGAGCTCCGTACCTCAAATTTGCCATCGTCGTAAAGTTCCACTTCCGCGTTGGAAATATCCGGCGCGCCGCCGCCCAGGCCAGTATTCTTGTATCCCGCGGCAAACCCCCACGAGCGTACCACGTGCGGTGTGTCAGGTGTGAAGTGTGGCTTGAATAAATCCTCTTGTGACAAACCTGATACCTGACACATAGTACTTGACACTTTCTCGATACATTCCATCAACCCAACGGACTCACGCAATTCCTGTCCGGTATTCGTAATACTTCCTACATGCAGCGCGTTCATGAGTCGCAATTCAATCGGCTCGATGCCCAGTTTTTCGGCGAGCATATCCATCATGGACTCGACCGCAAACGCCGATTGCGTCACACCAAATCCGCGGAACGCCCCCGCCGGCGGATTGTTGGTATACATGGCATAACAATCGGCACGCACGTGCGGCACATCATACGGACCGGCCGAGTGCGTGGTCGCGCGGGTCATCACCTTTTCGCCAAGCGACGCGTACGCGCCCGTATCGCCATAGAGTTCGGTCTCGACCGCGACCAAACGCCCATCTCTCTTCGCCCCCATCTTCACCCGGATCTGCGTGGCATGCCTCTTCGGGTGCACGAGCAAACTTTCATGTCGGTCAAAGAGCAGCTTCACGGGTCGCTTTGTCACGTTTGCCAACATCGCCGCGTGGATTTGTCCCATAATGTCCTCCTTGCCGCCGAAGCCGCCGCCCATCAACTGCCCAACGATGCGCACCCGTGACTCCTGCCAACCCATCACGCGGGCCACCTGCGTCCGATCCTGATACGGAATTTGTGTGCCGCAATAAATTTCCATACGCCCATCTGTCAGCGGCACGGCGATACTACATTCAGGCTCGATGAATGCGTGGTCGTAAATCGGCGTGTGAAATGTGTGCTCCAAAATCACATCCGATTCTGCAAAGCCCCGTTCCATATCGCCCTTGCGGACTTTGATGTGTTTGAGCAGATTTCCCTTTTCGTGGATTTGCGCGACTCCTGCTTGCCTTGCTTGTACCGGATTTGTGATGACCCTCTGGAGATCGAACTCCGCTTCGATCAAAGCCGATGCCTGCTCGGCGATCTCCTGGCTTTCCGCGGCAACGATCGCAAGCGCGTCGCCCACATAGCGGACACGTTCCCCCACTCCGACCATCACAGGCCAGTCATAGATGACCAGGCCATGATTATGCTCGCCAGGGATGTCATCGGCGGTTAGAATCGCCTCTACACCCTTTAATGCTTTCGCTTTGGAAATATCCAGTTTGGTCAAAAAGCCATGCGGAATCATCGCCCGTCTGACTTTCGCAAACAACATGCCATCGAACACAAGGTCATCGGTGTAAATAGCGGTACCATTCACCTTCTCAACGCCATCAGGTCGTAGATGAGTATGACCCACTGTCTTATGCCAATGAATGGAATCCGGGATGTTCGGCTTACGAACCGGCTCCCCTGTTCTCAAAGATTCCGCTGCGGCAAGGATCGAATTCTCAATTGTCGGATACCCCGCGCAACGACATAGCGTATCCTTCAATGCAAAACGGATATCATCCCGCGTCGGGTTCGGGTTCCGCTCGAGCAACGCATACGCCGTCATAATCTGGCCGGGGATACAGAATCCGCACTGCACCGCGCCATGTTCCACAAAGGCTTCTTGCAATGGGTGTAGTCTCGCGCTGAGCGGAGCCATAGGCGAAGTCGAAGCGTCTGAACCGCGAAGACCGCTAAGGTCGCCAAGATTTAATTGGTTTTCCTTCGCGCTCTCCCTGGCACCGCCCGCCAGGGCAGGTGTTGCGTTCTTAGCGGTAAATTCTCCCGCCAAACCTTCAATCGTCACAATCGTTTTCCCGTCCGCGCGCTCGGCGGGATAGATGCAGGAGACAACCGGTTCACCATCCACAAGGACGCTACACGCGCCGCATTCGGCTTCGTCGCAGCCGATCTTTGTCCCTGTGAGCCGCAGACGATAACGAAGCAAATCCGATAGGGTTTCGTTCGGCCTGGCTTCGAGCGTATGCTGAATACCGTTCACAGCAAGAGAAATTTGGTTATTCATAAGTCACCTTATTAGAGTTGAACCACGGAGACCCTGAGGCACGGAGAAAATCATTTCAAGAATCTCAGCGTCTTCGTGTCTCAGTGGTTAGGCTGCTCGCTGCCACGCGGTTTCGAGCACATCTTTAAACAAACCAGTAACGATGTGCCTACGATAGTCCGAGCTAGCCCTACGCGCGCTGGAACGGAATCCGACTTGTGCAAGCAATGCTTCCACAGCAGCATCGAACGTTTCATCATTCAGCGGTTTGCCAAGTAAAGCTTTTTCTGCCTGGGTGGCACTCCACGGAGTTGGGCCACCCGGACCTACCGCGATCCGTATCTGACTAATTTTGTCTTCCAAACGTTCAAGCCAAATGGCAAGATTGATGATGGGTAACGCGACTCCCTGTGGACGCATGATCCGTTTGAAGCAGGAGGCTTGGTGAGGAGTAGAAAGGGATACGCAGAAACCGACGATAATTTCTTCACCATGTTTGAGGAAGGATTTGCCTGGTCCCAGGAATAATTCTTTGAAGGGGATACGTCGAGTAGCCACGCCGCCGAGGACGGCGGCTGGGGCCTCGGAAGGGACCGCGATAGGAGCAAAGCTGGCAATCTCTGCCTGTGCATCCAACGCCAGCAGGGCAATTGTCCCATCGGCAGCGGGAAGGGCGTGGGCGACGTTGCCTCCCAGAGTCGCCACGTTGCGGACTTGCGGTCCGGCGATCAGGTCACAGGCTTCGACCAGGGCTTGGGCGTGTTGAGCAGTGAGCGGGTTATGAACGATGCGGTTTACAGGGACGGCGGCGCCAACAAAGAGTTCATACCCTCTCAATTCGAGAAGAGATAACTCAGCAATGGAAGTCACGTCTATGAGGGTCTGAACCGGAGCATGCCGACCTTGTTCAAGGTCAAGCAACAAATCTGTCCCACCTGCAAGGGGAGCCAGCGGACGCGGCGCGTTTGCGAATGCATCCATGGCTTCGGTTAAATTTTTGGGGCGAATGTAATTCTGCCAAAGGTTCATTGGTGGTGTCCTTTCTGCCGCCTAAACACAAATGGAATTCAGATCAAATCGCGTTTGCGGCACTTTGTGACGGCGGCACTTTTCGATGGGCCAAAACCCAACGCCGCTGATGCAATTTACAAACAGCGACCACCGAACCGATGGAGTTGTATTTTAATGCTTAAGTCGATAATTCTGGTAGTATTTTTATTAACTCTTTGCAAATGACATTAGACTTGTGAAGCTTTGGCTGTTGCTTCTTCAGGATGAACGCCTGCCATCAATAAGCCAAGTTTTTCGGGCGTTGCATTGACGCGTGGGACGATGTCCATGATCTGACCTTCATATATGACCGCTATACGATCAGACAGCGCAAGAATTTCATCGAGGTCTTCAGAGATCAGCATGATTGCCGCGCCTTTGTTGCGTTCCGCCAACAATTGTTCACGAACATATTCGGTCGCGCCGATGTCAAGACCACGGGTTGGCTGCGCAGCAATGATGGCCCGTGGATTGCGGGAGAGTTCGCGTGCCAGCACCACCTTCTGAATATTCCCACCCGAGAGGTTCTTGGCGCGAGTCTCTTGTGATGGAGTTCTGACGCGGAATTGTTCTATTAATTCAACAGCATGTTTGGAGATATCACGCAAGTTGAGAAAACCATAACGCGAATATGGCATTTTATGATGTTCACGCAGGATCATGTTTTCAGCGATCGTGAATTCATTGATCATGCCATCGCGCATCCGCTCTTCGGGGATATAGGAAAGCATTCGGTCCGTGATCTCACCCGGAGCCAGCCCGGTGATATCGTTTCCTTCGAGGAACACTCTTCCGCCAGTGACCTTGCGCAAGCCGGTAATGGATTCCGCCAGTTCGCGTTGACCATTCCCGGATACCCCCGCAATGCCCAGAATTTCACCAGAACGCACCTCGAGACTGACGCCGCGCAGACCGGGCGTACCGCGGTCACTGCCACAGGCCACCTGCTCGAGTTTCAAGCGGACTTCTCCAGGCTGGACGTTCCCACGATCCGGGGCAAAACCAACTTCACGCCCTACCATCCAGTTGGCAAGATCCTGTTTGGTCGTTTCTGAGGTGGGACGTGTACCAATCTTGCGTCCATCACGCAGGACAGTCACTCGGTTACTGATCTCAACAACTTCATGCAACTTATGGGAAATGAAAATCAACGCGTGCCCATCCTTTACCATCTGCCGCAGGATGACAAATAATTCGACCACCTCTTGCGGGGTAAGAACCGCAGTGGGTTCGTCGAGGATCAGCAGGGCCGCGCCGCGATACAGCGCCTTTATTATTTCGACACGTTGTTGTTGACCGACGGAGAGCTGCCAGATGTAGGCAGAAGGGTCGATCTTCAAACCGTAGATGTCAGCTAACTCAATGATCCGTTTTGAGACGAGATCAAGGTCAGTCAGTGCGCCGCGAGAGGATGGCAGCCCCAGTGCAACATTCTCGGCTACGGTCAGGGATTGCACGAGCATAAAATGTTGATGGATCATGCCAATGCCGAGGTGGATCGAATCGTTCGGCGAAGCAATCATGACCGGTTTCCCGTTTAGAAGAATTTCCCCTTCATCAGGCCGATACATGCCGTAAAGGATCTTCATCAACGTGCTTTTGCCCGCGCCATTTTCTCCCAGCAAAGCATGGACTTCATTGGAGCAAACGTCAAAGTCAACATGGTCGTTGGCGAGCACACCAGGAAATCTCTTGGTAATGCCTCGCATCTCAAGTGTTTGGATCCTGGTCTGGCCAGGAGGAAGTTTGCTTGAATCGGTCATCGTGCCATCCTGAAATGTTTTTCAGCGTATGACTTCGGAGGCCAAAAGCTGTAAGACCTCCGAAGCCATTTTCAGATATATCGGGCGATCCACTACGGTAAGGGAATCTTAATCGTTCCGTCGATAATCCCCTGAATTGTTTCTTGCGCCATGCCTTGTGCATCAGCGGCCACCCTGCTCTCCGGATTGAATTCAATCACCTCGCCGCCATTGGCCAGATTGATGACGAACGCTTCACCGCCTAGGGTGCCGGCCTTAATCTTAGCAATCATCTGATTGAGAACCACTTCCCAATGATAGACTTGGCTGGCTACCACAATAGAAGGAGCCAGAGAAGCCTGGTTGGATTGTGTGCCAAACCATAATACATCGGCTTCTTCTGCTTTACCGATCGCGCCCACCACCATCTGAGCGGTGCCGGTTAGAACATCCGCGCCTGCGGAGACGTGAGTCGTTGCAGCTTCGGAAGCCAGCGCGACATCTGAGAATGAACCGATGTAGTTCACGTTTACCTGGGCATCGGGTTTGACTGATGTAGCCCCGGCTTTGAAACCATCCACGTAAAGTTTTGCATCGCCGGTCTCAATTGGGCCAACAACACCGAGGATATTGCTCTCCGAGAGCGTGGCTGCCAATACACCGTTAACAAAACCGCCTTCCTGGGAAGCCGCTTCATAAGCGAAGACATTCGGCAGGCCGAAGGTATCGACGGTCGTGCCCCAGGCGAAGCTGGTCTCGGGGAAATCGGGGGCAATCTCTTGCAGAGATGAGCCATACTGCGAACCGTGTGCGATCACCAGGTCAAATCCCTGCGAGGCATAGTCGCGAATGGCCGCAGCAGCGTCATCCACTACAAACATGTTTTCTGAATACTTAATCTCGAATGCCCCAGCGCCACCCATTTCTGTCTGAACACGCACCAAGGCATCGTACATGCTCTGGCTGAACGCCAGATCATTAATGGCACTTGGCATGACAACTGCCACGCGGAACGGTTCTCCCGTAGCAGGAGCTTGCGTCGGCGCGGGTGCTTCTGTAGCAGCAACACCACAGGCGCTTAGCATGAGTGTGAAGGTGAGGATCAGACTTAGAAACCATACGAACTTTTTCATTTTCTTCTCCTTGAGGATGTGAGTCTTACAAAACAACAATGAACTTTGACCTTGCAATCAGAATTCACAGCGTGAGCAGGCACCTCCTATTCAGAATCAGCTTTCCCGTTCAAAGGGTTTTGTCAGCGCCGCCGGGGCGCGGACTCTGGAGACTGTAGCAACCAATACTAAAATCGTAAGCACATAAGGCATCATCACCGCGAATTCGGATTTAACATTGATACCCAATACTTGAATCCATAATTGCAGTGAATTGATCATGCTAAATAACAAAGCCCCGCCCAACACTCCTACCGGGCGCCACGCGCCGAAGTAGACCAACGCCACAGCGATAAAGCCGAGCCCACTGGTCATGTTTTGTTGGAACACATTCAACAACGCGATCGAAAGAGATGCACCCGCAATGCCGGAGAGTGTCCCACCCAGGATGATCGTAAAATAGCGAACGCGGATTACACTGACACCCAGTGAATCGGCCGCATCCGGATTCTCCCCCACCGAGCGGATCTTCAAGCCCAGCGTCGTCTTGTTCAAGACAAACCAGGCAATGGGCACGAGCAGATACGCGCCATAGACAAGAACATTCTGGCTGAAGAAAATTTCGCCGATCCCTGGAATATCGCTCAGTCCGGGGATATAAATTTCTGGAAAGCCTCTGACCGTCTCAACGGTACCAAGCAGTTTTTGGAAAAGCAAATCACTCATCCCCAGTCCAAAAAGAAAGAAGCCAATACCGCTGATTCCTTGCTCAGCATGCAGATTCACAGTCACATAGGCCATGGCTAAACCCATTAATGCACCAACGAACATGGCGGTCAGCACACCCAGCCACAGATTTTCGGTTGTAAGAGTCACATAGAAAGCAGCAAAGGCCCCCAGAAGCATCTGTCCTTCCACACCCAGATTGAGCACACCACTACGCTGGCTGAACGTCTCGCCAATCGCGGCGTACAGATAGGGAGTGGCAAGGCGAATTCCAGAGGCAAGAATCCCAACCAGGACAGTAAAAGAAAAGAGATCAGAGATCATGTGCCCTCCATCTGAATCGCCTGCCTTTCGTCGGATGGAGGTGGGCTTTCATTTTCCTGTTTGACTATCGCCTGTCTTTTTCGTTGCCGTCGTTTACGCCAGATCTCACTACTGACGACAAATACAACTACCAGTCCATTTAAGGCAGTGACCAGTGCGGATGGCACCTGTACCACCCTTTGCATGCTATTGGCTCCCACTAACAGCGCGCCGAACAAAATCGAAGCTGGAATTGACCAGACCGGATGCAACTGCCCGAACAAGGCGGCCACGATTCCATTAAAACCAGCGCTGCCAGTGAAGCCTGAGGATGAACCATCCGTTATCATGCGATAGTTCACGCCAAAAACCTGTGTAGCACCGGCCAATCCCGCGAATGCACCGCTCAACAAGAGAGCCAGCACTATGTAACGTTGCACCTTGATACCGGCATATCGTGATGCATGCGGATTTTGTCCTACAGCACGGATGCGATATCCCAGCGTTGTGCGCCAGAGAAGAATGTAGACGAGGATCGCGAGCATGACCGCAATGAGAGCACCCAGGTGCAAGCGTGTTGGAATAAGACGCGGCAGGCGGAAAATTTCCAGCAGACGGGCCGTTTGAGGAATCCTCGAAGCCAACTCCGCCTGAGAGGGATCGATCATCGGTCCACTCAAGAGGAAGTTCATCAACTGCACTGCAATGGCATTCATCATTACCGTGCTTAGGATTTCATTGACACGAAAGTACGCTTTAAGAACCCCCGGAATACCACCCCAAATCGCCCCACCTAAAAATCCAGCCAGCATCGCAAGTGTGATCACCAACCATCCAGGTAGACCTGTAAAGGTCAGTCCTACCCAGGTCGCAAAGATCGCGCCGATAATCATCTGTCCCTCTCCACCGATGTTGATCACATCGCCGCGAAATGAGATACAGATGCCTAACGCAACCAGGAGCAACGGCGTGGCTTTCACCAATGTCTCTGCAAAGGCATTGGAACTGCCAAAGGCACCCTCCCAGAGTGCTGTATAAGCAGCAATGGGGTTTACATTCAGCAGGAGCAACATTACCGCGCCAAGAACGAGCGCCGCCAGCGTGGCGAAGACAGGCAAAAGCGTATCCACAAGCCGAGAGAACCAATCGCTTTGAAATACCTTATTCATGGCCGGCATGGTTACTCCTATTCTTATCAGTATACAGAAAGCTATTAAAAGTTGTCAGACAGTTTGTAATAGAAATCGTATGATAATTGTCCATAATCTACTTCCCCTTTGGATTAGCCGCTCAACTTGATTTCATTATGAGGAAAACGACCAGGTTAAGGCTATGCGGTTGCCTGAACCCGGGTCTATTATTCGAAATGCGTGCTCCCCCAATATCACAATTACTTGCCGCGTTCCCCGCGGATATAGGGCTCTCCTAACGCGGCGGGCGCACCGAGGCGTTTGCGGATGGCTTCGCGCGAACCGATGACCAGCACGATGATCGTAAACGCATACGGCAGCATTTGCAAAAAGAAACCGAGATAGGAGTTGTAATAAAACGGATTATCGAACCCGAGCAAAGTAAGCGGTCCCTGAATATCAAGGATAAGACGGCGCAGCGCGCCGAATGCAAATGAGCCGATCATCGCCCGAACTGGATCCCACTGAGCAAAAATGACCAGCCCCACCGCAATCCAGCCCTGACCGTTGGTCGTCAACTCGCTGAACCAGCCGGGCGAAATCGCAAGACTCAACGCCGCGCCCCCCAGCCCGGCAAACATCCCACCGACAAATACATAGAAATAACGGAGGCGAAACACACTGATACCGAGCGCATCTGCCGCAGAAGGATACTCACCGATTGCGCGTAAGTGCAGGCCCGGGCGCGTGTGGTTAATGTAATACCATGCCAGCGGCGTGAGCAGATAACCCAGATATACCAGCACACTTTGATTCGTAAAGAAAATGGGGCCGAGAATAGGAATTTGTGAAAGTAAGGGCACAGTGAATGTAGGAATTTGTGCAACAGTACCCGCTTTGCTCAGGCCTTCGCCCAAGACCAAGCTGATACCTGTACCAACGAACGTAAGCGCTAGTCCGCTCACGACCTGGTCGGCTTGCAGTGTAACGACAATAAACGCGTGGATCTGACTGATTAACCCTGCACAGAGCATGGCGACCAAAATACCGAGCCAGGGATTCCCCGTGGAACTCGCCACACTGAAAGCGCTCATCGCGCCGATGAGCATCATGCCTTCCACGCCCAGGTTCAAAACACCCGAACGCTCGGCAAAGATTTCACCCAGCGCGGCAAAGAGTAACACAGTTCCGGTGGCAACGCCCGCCTGAAGAATAATTACGAAGTCCATGAGTTATGCCCCCTCTCCATCCGCGCCGACGCGCACAATGCGAACCCGATACCGTAGCAGGAAATCACTTGCAATCAAACAGACCAGGATAATTCCCTGAATCATCTTGGGAATACCCGCAGGTTGAATTTCACGCCCAGCCAGAATCAACGCGCCAAACAGCACCGAGACCAGCAGGATTGCCAACGGGTTGAGCTTTGCCAGCCAGGCGACGATGATGCCGGTAAAGCCATAGCCCGCTGCAATCGGGGAGGTCTGCAAACGATGCACAACACCCGCTACCTCACTCATCCCACCGAGACCGGCAAGCGCGCCCGAGAGCGCCATAACGTACATGATGTTACGGACGATGTTGATGCCCGCGTATTCGGCGGCATGTGGGTTATCGCCGATCAAGCGAATCTCATATCCCCAGCGACTACGATAGACAATGAACCCCACCACAATCGCAGCGATAATTCCCAGCACCAACCCGCCATGCGTTGTCAACCCCCGGAAGAGTGGCATCGTTTTGGCATAATCCGAAAGCCGCGGCAACCAAGCGGCATCTGGGAAGCGCGGGCTCATTTGAAAGCCGCCCTCCGTCCACACTGCAAACACCCAATAATTCACCCATGAGATGGCAACGTAATTCAACATCAACGTGCTGATAATCTCGTTCACATTGAACTTTGCCTTGAGATAACCGGGAATAAATCCCCACAACGCGCCGCAGAGGATGCCCGCAACCACCATCGTCGCGATGAATAACCAGCGCGGCGAATCAGCGGGCACCAGGGGCGCCAGCACCACCGCGCTCGCCCCCCAGGCACCCATGATGAACTGTCCTTCCGCGCCAATGTTCCACAACTTCATGCGGAATGCAATCGAGCACGCCAATGCGGTGAGAATGATCGGCGTCGCTTTCACAATCGTATCAGACAGCACACCAATATCGCCAAACGAAGCGCGTGCGATGTGCCCGTATGATCGGAACGGATTGCCTCCTACAAACGCAATCACCATTCCGCCTAAAATCAATGCAACTACAATTGCGCCCAACGAAACTGCAGGCGGATACCATGCGGGTGGCACATCGAGTCGAGGCTCCAGTTTGATGCGCCAGGATGTCCGTTTTTTGGATAACGCGGATTCAGTCATGCTTTGCCTCGCCCTCTTTCTGGATTTGATCCAAAGGTGTACCCGTCATCATGAGACCAAGCGCCTCAATCTGACTTTGGTCTGGTTCGGCAGATTCGACCTTTACCTCCCCCATGATTTTCCCTTCATAAATCACATAGACACGGTCACTCAAGGCCAGCAGTTCTTCCAGTTCCTCCGAGATCAGCACCACCGC
>Ga0114129_10004093_pt1 | contig 20599 bp, 15 predicted proteins | sample RhiMetdeltSRZDD1_FD_80071 | JGI IMG/M metagenome (GOLD analysis project Ga0114129, IMG submission 80071) | Populus rhizosphere microbial communities from Tennessee, USA - Rhizosphere MetaG P. deltoides SRZDD1 (version 2) (version 2) | ecosystem: Host-associated > Plants > Roots > Rhizosphere >... | reverse complement strand
CTGCTCGACCGTGTTACGCCCTTTGCGTTCGAAGAGGCCGAGAAGATCTTCATCGAGCAGTTTGGGAGAAGGCCAACCGAGATTTTTGAGCACTTCGACCCGCAGCCACTGGCCACGGCTTCCATCGGTCAAGTCTATGTCGCGTACCTTGGTGCACACAAGGTTGCCGTGAAGGTCCAGCGACCGAGCGTCAAGGAGGATTTTGCCGGTGACATCCGTCTGATGACGGGCATGATCCGCCTGATCCAGAGACTGCGTGTGAAGCCACTCTATTGGATGATCGAGCCGTTGAGCGAGTTTGTGGCTTGGACACGTGAAGAGCTCGATTTTCGCATTGAGGCCCGCTACATGGAGCGGCTGCGCCGCAATGCCCAGGATAACGCGCAGGAATACATCCCAGCGGTGTGTTGGGAATACACGACACACTGCATTCTCACGCTCGAGTTTTTAGAAGGCGTGACCATCCTGAACTACCTGCGGGCTTTGGAGACCGGTGACGAATTGACCATACAGAGACTCCGGAAGCAGGGCTTCGATGCAGAGCAGTTCGCCCAAAACATCGTGGATAACTTCCTCCGTGATGCATTTCAGCACGGTATGTTTCACGCTGATCTGCATCCCGCCAATCTGATGATCTTGCCCAACAGTATTGTCGGGTACATCGACTTCGGCATCACGGGCGTGATCAGCTCTTACATGCGTCAGCACTTAGTAGCGCTCACGCTCGCCTACGCACGCGGGGATCTCGATGGTATGTTTACGGCGTTCTTCAAGGTATCGGCCCTCGATACGCATGCGGATACGGAAGGATTCCGGCGTGGACTGCACACGCTGTCAGGCGAGTGGTACATGATGGAGGGCAAGCAAAGACGGCTGCTCAAAAACATCACCTTGGTGATGTTGGATTTGCTGAAACTGTCGCGCCAGACCGGCGTGTGGCCCGAGCGCGACGTGATCAAATACATTCGCTCGGCCATCGCCATTGATGGTCTCATTACACGCTTTGCACCGACTTTCGATGTCGGCCAGTACCTTGAGATGGTCTGCAATAGCTACCTCAAGTGGCACGGACGCCAGGAGCTCTTTGCCTTCGATGCACTCGTGGACTGGTCGAGTGCCAATGCACACTTGCTCCACGACGGTGCGCTACGGGCTGTGGCATTGCTCGATCGGATTGCGTCTAGTGAGATCCAGACTGGAACCAAAGGCAGGACGGTAACTATGGGGAGCGATAGGGCGCCGTGGCAGGCCGTGCAGATAGCCGGTCTCGTGTGCTCGGTCGCCATACTGATGACGATCACAGGAGAGCAGGTGCAATTGGGGGTGAACTTGTTTACCGCAGAGGTGCTCGTCATGGCCGTCGCTGCTACTAGGCTCGTGCGCACAATATTCCGGCTTATATAGCACAGCTAGTGGCTTTTGTCCTTCTGGGAGCGGATATCTGTTGCAAAGATACACGTACATAGGAGCTGAGTTATGATACGCGATTTGACCAAGTCCATGCTGAGTTTTTCATGGGCCATGTCGCTGTTTGGTGCAGAACAGTTGGCAAACATGGTGATACCACAGGGACCAAGCCAGCCAAACCACAGGGCAACTACCGCTTTCAACGCCGTCACACAGGCGACCGAAGAGCAGCTCAGCGGCGTGTTCAAGGGGGTTTTCAAGGCTGGCGATCAACTGCAAAGAGGCATGGTCGACCTCCTGTTCGGCATGCTCTCTCTTGAAGCATTCAACCCGAGCCAGATGATGAGAATGACCTCAGACATGATGAGGCAGACCACTGGGGCCATCGGGCAGGGCTTTCAAAGGAGCCCGTCTGGCCCGCAACCGCAGACGGGCTGGGGGCCGATGCCATCCCCGAGCACCTCTGGTCCGCAACCGCAGACGGGCTGGGGGCCGATGCCATCCCCGAGCACCTCTGGTCCGCAGACGGGGCGGGGGCCGATACCTCCCTCGGGCGCCTCTGGACGGCAACCGCAGACGGGCTGGGGCCCTATGCCGTCTCCGAGCACCTCTGGTCCGCAACCGCAGGGGAGGTAATGGCCATAGAGGAGCTATGGCGTCGAGACGACCTGGTGGGCCCCAGCGTTGTCGTCTGGCAAAGGGGGCGACATTGATAGAGTTCTTACAGAAAAAAAGACCACCGCGCGAGACCCTCAAACACAGGCAGCACGAGATAGAACGATGCCTTGTTGCCTGCGGTCTTATGGGGGAGGGAGGGCGCCGTTCGCGCCGTCCAAGTGTAGCAGGCCGTGCGCGTATGCAGACCCAGAGGCTGCGCCAGGCCTTGGAAGCCCTTGGACCGGTCTTCTCCGCCTTCGGGCTCTACATGGCCTCACGTGTTGACTTGTTGATGGTGCACGACCGTCTCGAGCTTGCCGCTATTGCTGACTGGGCAGAGGCAACACCGAGGGCTACGGTGCGTGAGTTGATCGCTCGAGAGACTGGCTGCTCTCTCGCCGGCGTGTACCCCGTCTTTGAAGACGAACCCTGTGAGTCCCGGCTGCTATTCCAGTCACACCGTGCTCGGCTCAACGATGGGAAGCCAGTTACGGTCAAAGTGGTGCATCCAGAACTACAGAAATACCTCGAATGTGACCTGGAGTTACTGCCAGTCTTGCAACCTGTATTTGCTGGTACGGCATGGCGCGGTGTAGCGCTCGAGGACGCTATAGCCGACTTTCGCCGTACCCTGCAGTGGCACATTGATCTACTCACCGAGGTCAAGATATTTGAGATGCTAGCGCGTGACGCGCAAGAGTTCGAAATGCTGAAGGTACCGGCGGTGTACCAAGAACTCTGCTCATCACGGATGCTCACCATTGAACAATTACCTGGGACATCCCTTGGAGAGATGATTACGGCATATGAGAAGACGGAGACCGGACGCTCGCCCGCTGCGTTTGAAGAGATGGGCATAGAGCCACATACGCTTGCACGACGTCTCTGTATGGTGTGGTTGCGGCAAGCGTTATGGGGCAAGCAGTTTCCGGTTGCGTTGCATCCCGAAGACATTGTGCTGCTTCCCAATAAACAGATCGCCTTCACTGGCGGCGTCTTTGCCAGCTTGCCCTCAGATGCGCAGAAAAACCTTTGGCACTACGTGCTGGCGACGTCGGGTGAAGCCCCCGATAGAGCGTGCTCCTATCTGCTGCGAGAAATAGAGCAGCAGGGGCGACCCATTAATGAGGACGAATTGCGGTATAGGTTCCGAGAAATTGTGCCTTTCCGTGACGGCGGTTGGAGAGGCAGTAGCGACAGCAGTAGCCTGATCGAACATTTCTTTGTGCACTGGAAACTTGTGAGCGAGCGCGGCCTCCGGCCTCAACGTCACTTGCTCTGTTTCTACCGAGGGCTCTTCCAGACCCTAGCTTTAGTGCGACGGTTTGCCCCGGAGAATGATCCATTGCTGGAAGGCTTGCAGGACGTGCGCACGATGGTGATGCTCGAACAGTTTCAGGAGATGCTGGAATGGCATACCTTAAGCGATAGGCTGGACAAGTATAGTGCCATGATGATAGAGCTCCCGCCAAAGTTTGATCAGGCCTTGACGCTCATGGCGGCGAGCTATGCACGGCTCCCACTCCAGGGAGCAGCGCCGCTGCAGTATCGTGGACAGCAAAACTCGTCGGCCGTGGTAATCGCTTTGCTTCTCGCTCTTGTGGCTGTTGTACTTTTGTCGCACCATTTCGCCATGTCAGCGATTGGTGGGGTGTGGGTAGACAGGATCAGTGCCCTTGCCTTTGTGGTCCTTGGAGCGCTGTTGCTGCGGGTTGCAAGTCGCTCTCGCTGAGTACTTGTACTTACAGGATGAGATGGTTTTTTGATCCAAGGTGGCCACTGGGATGACCACTTGCTTAGAGAAAGGAGGTTAAGTCACTCACATGATGCAGTTCTTCGGCCGGTTAATGAAATTGCCTTTGGAGGCTTTTGTCTACAGTATGGAGATGCTCGTCAAAACCATGCGGGGCATCCAACATATAACCTACCAAGGCATTGACATGATGGCCGACTGGAATGTCCAGGCGTCTGTGGATGCGTCGGGCAGTGAGAGTGCTGTTCCTGAGGTAACCCAGGCTGCCCCTGAAGCAATCCACACTATCCCTGAGGGCGCTAGTAGGGGGCGTACTGAAGCAACACAGGTAACCGTAGAGGAGGAAAGGAAAATGTCAGATAAAGATTTGCGTGATGATATGCTGAAGCTCGTCCGGTACAAGATCTTGTTCGTGAAGCGTGACCTGGAACACGCTTTCCAGGAGAAGGAAGAATTGGTATCAGAGAACACAGATGCAGCGGGCTATACCGCTTGGAAGATAGCTGAGTTCATCCAGAATCTCCCTGATGAACCTATTCCCAAGAAATGGGCTGACAAAAATTATCCGCCTATCCGCGAAGAAAGTCCACCCGTACCCCGCAGGCCCGGGATGGTACATGCGTTGCCCGAGGACGACAAGAAATACTTGCGAGTCTACTATGAAGTACTGGAGCGCTATGCGAGGGAGCGGTTTAAATATGAAGAGCGGCAGATAGAGGTTCTTGAACAGATCCGTGACAAGCTGTAAAGGCCGGTGATAATCTGCCCATTTCCCTGGCATTCCCAATAGGAAGGATAAGCAAAGAGAGGGAAGCTCCAAAGACAGGGACAACCTCTGATGCTAGTTTGCCTTTGCTTTAAATCATTGGTTTATGGAGCTAGAAGCTAGGATTAAGGATGATGAAACCTTGATCCCACCATACACAGATAGCCGAATTCTCGGAATGTATTCCCGTCCTTGCGCTCATCTCCGGACTGAATGCCGGAGTGGGCGCATACGTACCCGTAATGACCAAAGATGTCCGTGCGCTTCTTGGACGTGACGGAGGCCATGTGGCTATGCCGCGTAGGGAGAAGACACCATGAGCTTAGAAAAACGCCGAGTCGTGGTCACTGGTGTCGGAGCCGTGACACCTTTAGGGAATACGGCTGAAGAAACATGGGAGGCGATCTGTAAAGGGGAGTCAGGCATTGGAGCGATCACGCGCTTTGATGCCTCGGGCTTTTCGACGCGCATCGCCGCAGAGGTGAAGGGGTTTGAGCCAGAAAAGTATATCGAGAAAAAAGAGTGCAAGAAGATGGATGCCTGTATCCACTATGCCATTGCCGCAAGTATTATGGCACTGGAGAATGCCGGTTTACAGATCACTGCGGCTAATACGCATCGTACCGGGGTCATCATTGGCAGCGGCATCGGCGGGCTCGCGACTACCGAACGGTATCACGCGATCTTGCTCGAGCGCGGGCCCAGTCGTGTCTCGCCCTTTTTTTTCCCCATGATGCTCCCCAATATGGCCGCTGGCCAAGTCGCCATCTATCTCGGTGCCCGTGGTCCCAATTCCTGTGTCACCACGGCCTGTGCCGCCGCCAATCATGCTATTGGCGATGCCTTCAAGATCATTCAACGTGGCGATGCCGACGTGATGATTGCCGGTGGCACGGAGGCGGTGATTGCCCCAATCGCCGTTGCCGCTTTTGGCAATATGAAGGCGCTCTCAACGCGCAACGACGATCCGAAGCGCGCCAGCCGCCCGTTTGATCGGGACCGGGATGGCTTTGTCATGGGCGAAGGTGCAGGCATACTGGTGCTGGAAGAACGGGAACAGGCGCAGCAGCGGGGAGCCCACATCTACGCCGAGATCGTCGGCTACGGGATGACCGGCGATGCCTTCCATATGACCATGCCCGACCCAGAAGCGCAGGGTGTCGCCCGTTGTATCAAGATGGCACTGGCCGATGCCAGTGTGCAGCCGGAAGAGGTCGAGTACATCAATGCCCACGGCACGTCCACACCACACAACGATAAACACGAAACGCTGGCGATCAAGCAAGTCTTTGGCAAGCATGCTTATCACCTCGCAGTAAGTTCGACCAAATCGATGACCGGCCACTTGCTGGGAGCCGCGGGAGGGATCGAAGCCATCTTTACCGCCTTGGCTATCTATCATGGCATTCTGCCACCCACGATGAACTACGAATATCCTGACGCCGCGTGTGACCTCGACTACGTGCCGCATTATGCCCGATATCAAAAGGTGAAAGTCGCCCTATCAAATGCCTTTGGATTTGGGGGTACCAACGCCATCCTAGTATTCAAAGCGGCGGAAAGCTAGGCAGAGGAAGCATTGGAGGGGGAGCACATACCGTGCTGGCTAGCAAGACGGAGGTTGTACATGCGTGAATTTACGAAGTCGGCGGTCAGCTTGCCCTGGGCACTGTCCCTATTCGGCGTCGAGCAATTGACCAATATCCTTATCCCGCAGAATAGCAGGAAGACAACGGCAGCCTTCGACGCAGTTACGCAGGTGACTGGAGAACAGGTAAGCGAAACGGTCCAGAGTCTCTACTTGCTTGGCGATAATCTGCAACGAGAACTGACGGACTGGGCGTTTCGCTTGCTGACGCCACAGGTGTTCAATCCGTGGAGCGACGTGAACTCGGATCTCTGGCAGCAGTCCGTGGAGATCGTGCGCAGCTTGAATCCCGGGCAGGACGGTTCGCTTACCCTGCAGGAACTACAAAATAAATTTCAGGTATTTACCATGGTTCGGAATATACCTGACACGCTGCATCTCTCCATAGAGCCACCGTACCCCCCATTGCTTGAAGTTGTCCAGAGTGCCTATGCCCTAGAACAATATCCTGCTCTGTGGGCCGTGGAAGGGATAGGGCATTGGTATGGGGATACATTTTTCACCCGCCAGGAAGTGCCACGAGGCATCCTCATGGATACGCGTATCCGTGATCTGCCTGCAGAAAGTTTGACCATGCTCAACGCTGGCATCGGTATGTCCTTTGCCCAACACTGGATGAGGACGGTCAACCATTTGAGTGCTCCGGCAGACATTCGCCATGCGCTTGGCCAGATTACGGCGCTGTGTCGCGACAACGCCACCCCCGGCTATGAGGGTGCAGCCCTGGAATCCCTCGGTCTGATTACACAGAATGGACAGTTTTATAGTGAGATGCGCCCCGACCAGATGGTCCAGATCGTGAGCCGAGAATTGGAGCACCTGGACCCTGAGGCGTTTGAATACTTCTGGCACGGCGTGGGGCGAGCGCACTACTTCCTGCCTATTCACTTTGTTCCAGGTTATGGCTCGGTCTGGCATGCCGTTAGGATGCTCCAGCAAGCCGTACCCAATGACCGTGCCTGGCTCAATGCTATCGCGGGCTTGGCCTGGGGTTTCACGATGGTCAACATTCGCCATCCGCAGATTGTAGCGAACTTTGTGCAATATCACGGCATGCAACTGGCTGCAGACAACGGTTTTGCCAACGGGGTGGCGTCATCACTCATGATGCGGTATGACACCACACCGAGTGCCCCATTCATTACCCCATTTTATCAATACCAGACAGACTCGGCTAATCCGCAACTCATGCAGCTTTGGCATGACCTGGTGCAGCAACCGAGCATAGTCGCCTTGCACGAGTATTATCCCATACTGAAGCAGCACCAGCGTCTCGGTGAGATCTTTCGCTACCACGATTTTCCAGCCTTGATGTCTCAGCTGGCACGTTCCCCAGTAGGCCACGTCGTCGTATCATGGTGAGAACATACATCTGTGAGGGAACCGTAAGATGGCGAACGAACAACCACCCAATCAATCTCCATTGTCGCTGCCGCCGACTTTCCCGCCAGGCGTGGACCCACAGACGTACAAACTGAAAGAGGTGGAGTATCTGTTCGATCAGTCCGCCTTTGTCAATATGTTTACCACCTCGCTCCCGAACCGGCCTGGCATGCCTGCTCCCAATACCCGGAGTGCCGCCCCGAATCTCGCAGGCAGTACCCGTATCTCTGCGCCGCTGCAACGTTTTTACATCGACGTTGTCACCTCGAGCAACGGTATAGGGCTGCGCGCCAATAACACCGCTGGCCCAAGCCGCGCTTGCATGATGTTCCGGTGGATGGTGGTGCCAGATGACTTTTACGCCGCCCCGGATCGCGTCCCGCCACCAACACCCCTAGATGTGCAGCACTCGCAGCGCTTCACGATGCTGGACAGCACCTTTACGTTTGATGAGGAGGGCCAGAATCGTTTCCACGGCTTTGGAACCGGCCGCACCTTCCCCGTGGTCATAGGCGGTGAACGACGGCTTTACCTCGGTGCTATCGGAAACATCATGGAAGGCTTCGGGGTATTCGCAGGGGCAGAGGGAGCCTATGTCATCAATGGCTACGTCACACCGCCTGATGGCCTATCCATGCAGGTGCTGTTGCGTATTGTCAACCCGAGCAGTGATCTCCTCGCCACGTCGGAACTCTCGTCGCTCGAGCCGCTTCCTGAGCCGGCGCCTGACTCGACGTACATGACGTTACTTGGTGTGGCTGACCCGGACCACCCACTCCAGCAGCACTTCGCACCCAATGGGCAGTTGCAAGGCGCCACGGTCCACGAGCTTATGCGCCTCGTGCACCTGGACTTCGACCAGGGGATATCGGGCACAAGGCTGCGGACGTATAAGACGGTGGGACCCATCGTGGCAACACTGCGCACGGATCTGCGCTTTAATCCCTTTGATCCGAGGACGCCAGGAACGGCCCTCGCGCCCGTTCCCTGGGGGACACGGGACACGACCATCACCTTCCTTGACAGGCAGGGGAAAGCCACAGGCACTCTCGAAGCCAACATTGTCGAAGGCTGGGGGTTTCTCACCCAGCTCGCCGGTGCCCCGATGCCGGTCTTCCGACTGCTCGGCTTCGGACCGTTTGTCAGGAGTACCGGACAGCTCGCGGGTGTTGAGGGAATGTTCTCGGTCAACGCCTTTATCAGCGTGTTCCCAGGTGCCTTTTCGAACCTGTACGTGTTCCGTTTCGTTGATCCTGACAGGAGGTTTCGTCTCCATTGATCTACAGCCGTAGACCGCCACCGGTACAGACTCGAAAGCAGAGGCTGCCGCATAAAGGCTCATCATGCGTGAACTCACTAAATCGATGCTCAGCTTCTCGTTGGGGATGTCCCTGTTTGGCGTCAAACAGCTAACGAATATTCTGTCGTCATCTGACTCGTCCCAGCCGACAAGCCAGGCGGTGGCCGCTTGGCACGCTGCTACACACACCACTGAAGAGCAGTACAGTGCTGCGGTCAGGGAGGCCTTCCAGACTGGCGACCAACTGCAAAGGGACATGGTGGATCTGCTGTTTGGTGTCCTCACGCTTGAGGCCTGCACGCCGCGTCGTATAACGAAGGTGACCTTTGATATGCTGCAGCAGTCGGCGGAGGTCGGCAGATGGCTCATGCCGGGACGAGAGAACCGCTTAGCCTGGCAGGAATTTAGGAACAAACTGCAAGCCTTCGACTTGTTCGAACATGTGGATGTGGTCTTGAGCATACCGGCGGGCCCTGACCTCTCTTTAACCGCACTGCTGGTGCAGGCTGACGCGCTCGGACCGTATCGCGCTGTGTGGGCTCTGGAAGGTCTCGGGCGGTATTATGCCGAGACGTGCTGGACACACAAGGGCACGCCACACCATCTCCTGATGGCTGACCAGGTCAGTGCCCTGCCGCCGTACAGTCTGGTCCCGCTGCACACGGGCATGGGATTGTCACTGGCTGACCGCCTCCTGGCAACGGTCCAATCACAGGGTTCTGACGCGGCCACTGGCCGCATGCTGCAACAGTTTATCGCTCTGTGCCAGCACAACTCACGAGTCGGGTATACGAGGGCAGTCATCGAAGCACTGGGGCTGGTCACACGTCTGCGCTGCCCCGAGTTGATCCCAATCGTCGACCGGCAGTTATCCTCTATCGATCCAGACCTTGTCGGCTACTTCTGGCACGGCGTGGGGCGTGGGCTGTACTTTCTCCCGCTCAACGCGCTGCCCTGCGCGAGCTCAAACTGGCGCGCGGTGGAGATGGCGCAAGGCGAAGCGCCGCATGCCCTGGGTCGACTTAATGCTCTGGCAGGGCTGGCGTGGGCCGTGACCCTGGTCAACATCAGGCACCCGGAAATTCTGGAGGCTTTCTTGCATCAGCATGCGCACGCCCTATCTGAAAACGATGCGTGTGCCAATGGCGTGAGCTCGGCGCTCATGATGTGGTACGACATGCAGGGGGATGATCCCTACCTGCGGGCCTTCTGTCGCTACCAGCCCGATGCCACTGTGCCAGGTCTCGTGCAGCTCTGGAACAGCCAGGTGCGGGGACCCTGCCAGGAAGCATTGCAATCATATTATGGCGTGTTGAAGGCCTGGCATAGTCTCGACGAAGTGTTCCGTTACCAACCGCTTGCGGTATTGGTGGATCGACTCAAGGGGGAACCAGCGAGATGAACAACACACAGTGGGGCAGGACTCAGGAAGGTCAGGCAGGCACCATGGGGCTGACCGAGGAAGAACAGGCTGTTCTCAACAGTGTAGAGCACTATCTGGCGGCAGGTCTGGAACTGAAGCAGTGGTGGACGCACGCCTCAGCCACGAATAGCTTTGCCGAGCGTTTTGAACTCGGCTTGGCCTATAACCGGCCAGATACAGGCTATGGGTTCTTTGACCAGATCCGTGTGGCTGGTCGCACCATGCCGATCATGGGGAATATGCAAGGCATGTTGTTTGACCGGCCGAAAGTTCGGCAGAGTGGGGAAGGAGCACAGGCGATGCAGGATCAGCTCCGTGAGTACGTCCTGCACTACTTCATGCGTGTCAGCTCTTTCCGCCAGCCTCAGGGTACGACAGAGAACCTGCACCCTGAGCCGCCCTTCTATTTGCGTCCGTTCAGTGTGTGTCTGCCAGATGACCCGCGGCGCGTCGGCTTTGGTTACTCGCAGCACTTCTACAAGCGACGCGACACAGGTGAGGTCGGCCGCTTCTCTGAGGAAGAGCGTTTCCGCATCATCGATCTGCGCGACATCGGCGAGAAATACGAGTGGATTGTGGTCCGGGTGCGCATCTACGATTTTAGCTTTTCCTACATGCCCTTTGGCTCTAACAACCCCTATCTTGTCCTGCCGCTCAGTGAATCGAGTTACCTCGTCCTGTCGCGCGATTTCATTACGAATGTCGAACACCCCGCCCCAGGGGTCCTGGGTCGATATGGCCTGGGGTACGCCTTTATCAAGAATCCAACTCCGAGCTTGCAGGGCCACGGACCAGGAGAGTTCGATGCCGCCATTGAGATCATCGACTTTGAGGTCTACGATGACGGGCAGGTGCGCGTCGAGATGCCGTTTGTGGTCAATCGACCCGAAGAACTCGTCAATATTTCCCTCAACCCGGTCAACTGGGGCTTCAGGCTCGCTGACCTCATGTCGTTTGGGCTCACCTCGCGCTTCTCCGCCTCAATGCAGGCCGGGCTCAAGCAGTTCCCGCTGCTTGGGAATGACACCGACCCAGTGTATGCCACCGCCTGGCTGGCCAATGTGTTGACTGGTGGTCAGGCAGCACAGCTGCTGTGCCTCTCAAGGGATGAGCTGGATAAGTTCCTGCTGGTAAAACACTTCATGCAGCACTACCAGGCGCTTGCTGGGGCGCTGCATACCTGGCGGCAAGTTCCTGACTGGCTCGCAGGAGATGAGAACCTGCCGCAGTGGGTCGTCGAGGGGAGGAGCTCATGAACGGCACACGTGACGAAAGTCATGCGATCATTCTCTCGGGCGGAGGGGCCAATGGCGCCTACGAAATTGGGGTGTTAAAGGCGCTGTTCGCCGGCAAGGCTCCGGTTCCGCCTGGCGATCAGAGGCTCGAACCCGACGTCTTTGCTGGCACCTCAGTCGGATCGTACAACGCCGCCTTCCTGGTGTCGCGGTGGGGCACGTACGGTTCGGCAGCCATAGCCAGTCTGGAGCAACTCTGGCTTGAGACCGTCAGTAGCACCGCTCTCCGGCAAAACAGCGTCTTCAGGATCCGCGAAGATCCACGGCCGTTTCTCAACCCCAGAAGCCTCGCCCTGGACCCGCTCGGGCCCTTCTATAATCTGGTCAATGATAGTGCCGCTCTGGCCTGGTACGGAGTCGAGCGGGCCGTCAGCCTGGTGACAGCACGGGAGCCGCTGATACAACGGGTGGCGCAGCTGATTGACTTCACCGCTTTCATCGTCCTTGATCCGTTCAGAAACCTCATATACGACACGGTGTGGTTTTCCGAGATCCGTCGTTCTCAGAAAAAACTGGTGATCGCGGCGACCAACTGGGAGATGGGTGAGGTGCGGCTCTTTGAAAATCACGACATGACGGATGATCTCGGGCCTATCGCTATCTTGAGCTCGACCGCCATCCCCGGTATCTTCCCACCCGTGCAGTGCGGCGCCCAACTCTATGTTGATGGCGGCGTGTTGCTGAACACGCCGCTGAATCCAGTGATCGACCGTGGAGCCAATGTCTTGCACGTGATCTCCATGTTCCCCGATGTCGAGCAAATCCCCCTGGGGACCATCAGCAACACGTTGGCCACGGTCTACCGCCAGCAGCTCATAAGCTGGGCGAAAACGCTGCAAAGTAATATCAGAAGAGTGCGAGACCTGAATGGGGTACTCAGAATTACCGACCACGGTGACAGGCTCCTACAATGGTTGAGGGAGCGCGCTTCGCCAGAGGAGCTTGCCGGTCTACACATACAAGATATCGAGACGTTTCTCACGCGCTACCGCAGGTACACACCGGTGACCGTGCACCAATATTTCCCTCGCGATGATGTCAGTGGGGCACTGGGACTTCTCGACTTCGACCGTGACAGAATCAAGGCGCTTATCGAACGAGGGTTCGAAGATGCCGTCCATCACGACTGTAGAATCAACAACTGTGTACTACTCGAGGAAGCTCCGTCTGCTGAAAGAGTGATACCAGCGGCGGAGAGTCTATTAAAGGTGTAGGAAAGACGCGCAATATTATGATCAGAGAGGACGCGTGCCCATGGCAGAGCACTACGATGTGGTGATCATTGGGGCTGGACTGGCGGGACTCTCCCTGGCCCGACAACTGTTGCTCACCTCCGACAAGACTATTCTCCTCGTTGACAAGCGTGCCGAGATTCCACCGAAGCGTCAAAAGGTCGGAGAGGCCACCTCACAGGTGGGCGGCTATTACTTCTCGAAGGTGCTCGACATGGAAGAACACCTGCTGCGCGAGCACTTCATGAAGTACAACCTGCGCTTTTACTGGAAAAGCGCCGGGCGGGAGAATGACTGCTTTGAGGATTACAGTCAGGCGTACCTCCGTACGTTTTCCAACATTGCCACCTATCAGCTCGACCGCAACAAGCTCGAAGCCGAGTTCCTGCGACTGAACGCCCAGAACCCGCAGTTCACGTTCTATGCTCCAGTCACGGACCTGGAGGTTGCCCTCTCAGACGACGGCCCCCACGCACTCACTTTCACAGTGCATGGCAGCCATACAGCGGTGCAAGCCGATTGGGTGGTGGACACCTCGGGTCGCGGCAAATTCCTGGCCCGACGCCTGGGTCTGGAGCAGCCCAACCCCATCCGTCACGGGACGTCTTTCCTCTGGGTGGAAGGGCTCGTTAATATCGACAAGCTCACGGACCGCTCCCAGAAAGAGATTCGGTTGCGGAAAGAGCGCGCCGCCACCGGGCATTTACCCATCTGGCTGGCCACGAACCATTTCATGGGTGAGGGCTTCTGGCTCTGGGTCATTCCGCTGCAGGGCAAGACGAGCCTCGGCCTCGTCTATGACAATACGGTCTTTCCGCGCGAGCGTGTGGCCACGCCGCAGAAGCTGATTGAGTGGGTGTGCCAGGAGTTTCCGCTGTTCGCACGCGACCTGCCCTCCCGGAAGATTCTCGACCACGGCTCGTTCAAGGATTTCTCTTACGGCTGCATGCAGACCATACACCCATCGCGGTGGGCGCTCTCGGGCGAGGCCGGACGGTTCACCGACCCCCTCTACAGCCCCGGCAGTGACTTTATTGGCTTCTATAACACGCTGATTACCGACGCTATCATGACCACGGACGCCAGTGAACTACCGGGCAAGTGCCAGCTCTACGAACTCGTCATGCGCTCCATCTATGAAGCACTCCTACCAACTTACGCGGTCAGCTACGACGCGCTTGGCGATCAGGAAACCTTTGTGCTCAAATACACCTGGGAGCTCTCGGTGTACTTTTCCTTCTTCGTCTTCCCGTTCATCAATGACCTAGCGACCCATCGTCTATTCGCGCTGTCGTACCTTGGCAAGTTTGCCCGGCTGGGCACGATCAACACGCATCTGCAAACGTTCCTCAGTGCCTATTACCAATGGAAGAAAGCGCACTACCAACCACTGCCGGCGCCGCGCTTCCACGATTTCACCGCGCTTGGCGCCTTACGCACCGCGGAGAGCACGTTCTACCGTGTGGGCGTCTCGGTCACGGAAGCCCGGGACATTCTTGACGAGCAGCTCGCCAATCTCACGGAGTTAGCACGGTACATCGTGGCCTATGTGAGCTCTGTAGTACTGGCAGACGAGTGCGTGCTCACCAAGCGGGCCTTTATCGAGGGGATCGATTTACAAAACCTGCGCTTCAACCCTGGTGCGATATATGACCGTTATGTCCAATGTGCTGGGGTGACAGAGCCCTACGCCTGGTCCTTCGACCCCTTTGTCCTGGGCCATTTGCAGACGGAACCGTACACGGCCCCAGCGCCAAGCATTGCTGCCGCAGGCTGAGGAGATGTCTCATGGAAGATTGTGCGCCGCTGCTCGAGCGTGCCTTCGCGCTCGACCCGTGCGAGCAGGCATACACCATCGAAGCCATCACAGGCGAGGTCCCGGATTTCGTCCGGGGGACGTATTATCTCAATGGCCCGGCCCGCTTCGCACGGGCGGGATTGCGGTACCGCCACTGGCTCGATGGTGACGGCATGGCCTGTGCCCTGCGGTTCGAGCCTGACCGCGTCCACTTCACCAATCGCTTTGTGAGGACGCACAAGTTCATCGCCGAAGACAAGGCTGGTCATGCCATTTTTCGCACGTTCGGGACCGCCTTTGCCTCCGACCAGATGAAGCGCGGCATAGCGCTTGAGTCACCCGGGAACGTCAGCGTCTATCCGTATCATGGCACGCTCCTGGCCTTTGGCGAACAGGGCTTACCGTGGGAACTCGATCCGGTAACGCTCGAGACCCGTGGCCCTTGTACTTTCGGCGGGCGGTTGAACGAGATCAGTCCCTTCTCTGCACACCCGAAGATTGATCCTACGACCGGGGAAATGTTTAATTTTGGCGTGGCCTTCTCTCCGACGCAGCCACGGCTCGACGTCTATCGCTTTGACGCGCTGGCGCGGCTCTTGTATCGCAAACGCTTCCGGCTCGAGTATCCTTGTTCGGTACACGACTGTGGTCTGAGCCCGAACTACATGGTCTTCTATCTAAGCCCGTACATCCTGCACATGGAAGCGCTACTGCATGACGGCCTGACTCTCATGGACGCTCTCAGTTGGGAGCCGGAGCGTGGCAGCCGCTTGCTCCTTGTGGCGCGCGCAACGGGTGACGAGATCGCCTCGATCCCGATCGGTCAACGCTACTGTCTGCATCTGCTCAACTGCTTTGAAACCGACAACTCCTTGACAGTTGACGTCGTGGAGTACGATCGGCCGGTCTACGACCAATACCAGGTGCTGCCCGACCTCTTTACTGAGGTGAGTGAAGCGCAACCGGTGCGCTTCGTAGTTGACGTGCAACGCCGTACCCTCATCGCGCGGCACGAGATCGACTATCGTTTAGCCCCTGACTTTCCCGCCTTGAATCCGCGGCACGCCACCTTACCGTCCCGTGACTTCTGGATGCTTGGCATTGGGGCAACGGGCCAGCATGGCCGTAAGTTTTTTAATCAGCTGGTGCACGCCAGTTGGGCCGAGGGGACAGCAGGCGACATCTATCAGGCACCGGAGAAGTGCTATCTCGGCGGGGAACCGATGTTTATCGGCGATCCGCGCGATCCCAGTGCAGGGGTGATTCTGTGTCAGCTGTTTGATGCCGAGCGCATGGCAAGCGCCTTTGCGCTCTTCGATGCGTTTCGGGTGGCCAGGGGACCAGTGGGTCTACTGCCTTTGCGGGAGCCTATCCCCCCCCTGTTCCACGCCTCGTTCCAGCGCGTCGAGGGGAGCCTCGATAGCCGCGGTAGCGGCGTGTAAAGTTCTCGCCGCTGTGGGTCGAGAAGTGGCACGAAATGTCTAGAGGGAGGCTATGGTGATCACATTCGAGGAGATCAAAACCCTGGTGCCCCAGAAGTATCCTTTCCTGATGGTGGACAGAGTCCTCTTCCTGGAGACCGGGAAACGGGTCGTCGCCATCAAGAATATCACGGGCAATGAGATCTTCTTCTTAGGCCACTTTCCAAATATGGCGGTGATGCCCGGGGCGCTCATCATCGAGAGTATGGCACAAACCGCTATCATCCTCTTCCGCAAGAGTGCTGAAGCAGCCGGGAGAGTGTTTGACGATAACCAGACCCTGTTCTTTTTCGGGGGAGCCAAAGTGCGCTTCCTGAAACCGGTTGTCCCCGGCGATCAACTGCAGATCGAGGTCACGATTGTCAAAGCGATTTCTGTCGGTGGTGTGGTCAAAGCTATTGCGACGGTCGATGGGCAACACGTGGCGTATGCTGAGCTCTCTTTTGGCGCCAAGAGCAAGGAGGAGGTGCAACGGCCTGAGAGAGCTGCTGCCGCCACGCCACGCTTTGCGAGTTGCAAAGCTGGGACAACAAGTGAGACAACGGGCATATGAAGCACTACGATGTGATTTTGTTCTTCCTCCAGGTAGGCGTGATGCTTGCCGTTGCACTGGTATGTGGACAGGTGATGCGCAAGCTCCGCCAGCCCATGGTGTTTGGGGAGTTACTTGGGGGTATTGTACTGGGACCAACCGTCTTTGGCGCACTCGCGCCCCACGCTCACGTCTGGCTGTTCCCGACTGCAGGGGCCAGTATCATAGGTCGAGAAGCTGTAATAAAGATCGGTCTTCTCTTCTTTATGTTTGCCGCCGGGCTTGAGGTGAATTTGCGGTATCTGCGGCAGCGCGCCTTGAGCGTAGCCTGCACGGGCATACTAGGGATCGTGGTGCCCTTTGGCCTGGGGTTCGGGTCAGTCCTGTACTTGCCAGCGTTATGGGGTCTCCAAGCACATAACCAGGCCCTGCTCTTGGCCCTCTTCGTCGGCGTTGCGCTGTCCATCTCGGCACTGCCAGTGATTGCCAGGATTTTGATGGATCTCGTCCTGATCAAAGAGGAAATGGGCGTCATTGTGCTGGCTGCAGCCACTATGGACGACCTCATCGGGTGGTCGCTCTTTGCCTTGGTCCTGAACGCGTTCGTACCCGGGAATGCCGACAGCAGTCTATGGGGCACGCTTGGGCTCGTGGTGGGATTTGCGGCGTTGCTGCTAAGTCTGGGGCGGTTGCTAGGGCAACCCATCTTACAGTGGTCGCAGTTTGGTCTGGCCTGGCCAAGCGGCCTCATTGGGGTCATTGCTGTCTTGGTGCTGGCGGTAGCCGCCCTGGCTGAGGCCATAGGCCTGCATGCCGTTTTCGGGGCCTTTCTAGTCGGTGTGGCACTCGGGCAGAGGCTTGAAGAAGACAACTACGCCTCTAGGGTCATCCATCAGTTCGCCCTCAGCTTTTTTACGCCCTTGTATTTCGTCTCGATTGGCCTCAAAGCGGACTTTGTAGTGCACTTTGATGTGCTGTTTGTGTTGGTGGTTCTCTGTATGGCGTGCGTGGGCAAAATTGGTGGGGCAGGTTTGGGGGCCTGGCTCAGCGGCATGACGCTCAGAGAGGCATTAGCCGTGGGCTTTGGCATGAACGCCCGTGGGGCCATGGAGATGATCCTGGCCTCTATAGCGCTTGAATACAGGTTGATTGATCAACGGATCTTCGTGGCATTGATCACCATGGCCCTGGTCACGTCGATATTGAGTGGGCCCATGCTGCAGCGCTTGATGCAGAAAAAGACAGCAAGCAGTCTTGCGCAGCGAGTACCGATGAGCCAAGGCAGTGGCAAAGGAGTCTAAGCGTGTCTGTCGCAGGGAAGGTTGCAATCATTACTGGTGGCAGCCGTGGTATTGGCAGGGCCATTGTCCAGGAGCTTGCAGCAAGCGGCGCTAAAGTTGCATTCACTTACCGTAGCAGTCGCGAAGCCGCGGATACCCTCTGTTGGGAGGTGAAGGAGCTAGGCGGCGAAACGGTGGGTTTCCAACAGGATGTGACCGACTTTGCAGGTGCCAAGGCGATGCTCGCGGCTGTGAAGGAGCGCTTCGGCCAGATCGATATGCTGGTCAATAACGCCGGGATTACGCGTGACAAGCCGTTGGCCATGATGCAGGAAGACGATTGGCGAGCGGTCATCGAAACCAATCTGTACGGGACCATTCACTTCGCGCGCGCGGTAGTGTATGGCTTCATGAAGCAAAAACGCGGGCGGATCGTCAATATGACCTCGGTGAGTGGCCAAACAGGGCTCCCCGGGCAGACGAACTATTCTGCCTCCAAGGCTGGCATCATCGGCTTTACCAAAGCCCTAGCGAAAGAGGTGGCCAGATACAGTGTGACGGTCAATGCGGTGTCCCCGGGGTACATCGACACAGATATGTTGGACGCCGTATCAGGGCAGCGGGAGCAGATGCTGGCCAAGATTCCCATGGGACGTATAGGCCAGCCCCACGAGGTAGCCAAGGTTGTGAAATTCCTCCTGTCAGAGGACGCGTCCTATATCACTGGGCAGGTCTTCACCGTAGACGGTGGGTTATACATATAAATACTGCCAGCTTGCCATTAAGCGACAGCAATACGCATTCCTGTCTCGTCGTATGCAGTGCCGAGCCCAAGGGAGAAGTGAGTGTGGTACAAAAGAATCTGGACCAGTTGCGGGCGGTACGACTGTACACATTAGCCATGATTCAGGACCTGTCGCAGGAACAGCTGGACTACATACCTGAACCGGGTCAATGGTCCGTCGGAGAACAGGTGGATCACCTTATCTTGGCCGAACAGGTCCTCCGGAGGGACATGGCAATCCTGATCGAACGGGCCCAGGCCGGCCAAACCCCGTATCTCTATCGCTCGTTCGCCGAGTTCAATGCGCGCCCCGCCTTTATCCCGGAGTATGTCCTGCCATGGCTCGAAGCGCCCTTCGCCGTCTTCAGTATGGTTATACCAGCGAGCGTTCGAGAGTATGTCGTGCGGAACGTTCCCTTCCCGGCACAGGCGCCGGATATCATGCTGCCACGCCACGGGAGAACGAAGGCTGAACTCTGCGAAGAACTGAATGCAATGTTGCACGAAACGGAGACCCTGTTTGCGTCCAATCCGCCCCTCGACTATAACAACATGCGGCACCAACACCCGTTGTTTGGCATCCAAACGGTGCCCCAACTATTGCGCATACTGTGGCTGCATGAACAAGCACACCAGGATCAAATTGCCCGAATACTGGCCAGTTCACAGTTTCCCAAGGCCGCAGTGTTGTAAGTGGCCTCCTGGCGCTTGGCCTTGGCGACGTGCCGTTGTTGGCTGCGAGGGTGAGGCGGTTCCAGGGCTCCGATGGAGTACGTCAATGAAAAGAAGGTGCACGGCGAAACCCAACCCGCGTCGATTAAGTGCTATAATGTCACACACGATATAGCTTAATTTTTTTTGGACTAAACTCGGGTTGTGGGAGAAAGCATCGTATGCGAGGCATTTCAAGACGTGAATTGCTCCGTAGGGGTATAGTGGCATCCGTTGGTCTAGGTATTTTTGGTTCAGGCGCTCGCAGCCGGGCGCGCACCTTGAGGCACACGCATGATTTACCCGCCGTTGTGATTGGCAGTGGCTATGGGGGTGCGGTTGCAGCTCTCCGTCTGGGGCAGGCCGGCATCCATACGGTCGTGCTGGAGCGCGGGGAGAGCTGGCCCATTAAGGAGGATGTAAAACCTTATGAGCTAGATAAGCAAGATACGTTTGCGACTTTTGAGCACCCTGACGGCCGTGCCGCATGGCTCAGCCCTGTGACGGTCGCACTTGATAACCCACCTAAACCTATTGATGTGCGTACAGGGATTCTCGAACTCTCAGCCACCAAAGCCGTCAACGGCATCGACGTGAGAACCTGGGCTGGGAAGGGGGGCGGGTCGTTGGGAAACAATGGCCTTCTGCCGCAGCCACGGCGCGAATTTTTTGAACGCGTTTTTCCTGAACAGATCAACTTTGATGAGATGGACCAGATCTACTACCCCCGTGTGCGCGAGATCATCCAGCCAGAACTGATGCCTGACGATATCCTGGCAACAGAGTTCTATGAATCAACCCGGGTCAACTTTGAGCAGGCGGAGCGGGCAGGATTCGCGACTCGGCCAGTCCCTCTGCAAGTCGATTTTAACATTGTGCGTGAAGAGATCAAAGGCACCAAAAGACCGTCGGCTATCGCTGGTCAATCGTGGTATGGTCTCAATAGCGGAGCGAAGAAAAGCCTTGATAGGAACTACCTGGCGATGGCGGAAGCGACCGGTTATGTGGAGATTCTGCCGCTGCACCTCGTCGTAGACATCAAGGAATTTCGCCCGCCTGGTTTATATATCGTTTCCGCCTATCAAATCAATACAGACGGATCGCTCGTGGCGGTACGACAGTTTGTCTGTAAGCACCTCTTTTTGGCTG
>Ga0114129_10004092_pt1 | contig 20601 bp, 24 predicted proteins | sample RhiMetdeltSRZDD1_FD_80071 | JGI IMG/M metagenome (GOLD analysis project Ga0114129, IMG submission 80071) | Populus rhizosphere microbial communities from Tennessee, USA - Rhizosphere MetaG P. deltoides SRZDD1 (version 2) (version 2) | ecosystem: Host-associated > Plants > Roots > Rhizosphere >... | reverse complement strand
GACGGATATATCTCGAAGCCGGTCGACGTCGTGGAGTTCCTCGAGACGGTCGGCCGCTACTGCGAGGGAACGGATGGATAGCCAGAACGGTGCGGGGAAGATCCTCGTCGTCGACGACGTTCCCGAAAACGTGCGGCTCATGGAGGCCGTGCTCGTCCCGCGCGGCTACCAGGTGGTGTCGGCGACCAACGGGCTGGAGGCGCTCGGGCTGGTCGAGGCCGAGAGCCCTGACCTCGTCCTGCTCGACGTGATGATGCCCGAGATGGACGGCTACGCCGTCTGCACCCATCTGCGCGCGCACGAGGAAACTGCCGTTCTGCCGGTCATCATGGTCACCTCGAGCCTCGGGCAGGAGAAGACGAAGGCGATCGAGGCGGGCGCCGACGACTTCATCCCGAAGCCGTTCAACCACGACGAGTTGCTGACCCGCGTCCGATCGCTCCTTCGGATCAAGCGCTACCACGACACGATCAAGGACCTGAACCGGACGCTGGAGCGACGTGTCCAGAGCCAGGTCGATGAGCTGGAGCGGCTCCAGCGGCTGCAGCGCTTCCTGTCCCCACAGCTCGCCGACGCGATCGTGAGCTCCGGCGACGACACGGTTCTGCGCAGCCACCGTCGGCAGGTGACGGTGCTCTTCTGCGACCTGCGCGGCTACACGAATTTCGCCGATGCCGTCGAGCCCGAGGAGCTGATGGGCGTCCTCGGTGAGTTCCATGCGGCCATCGGCCGGCTCGTGGAGCGCTACGAGGCCACGGTCGGGTCGCTCCAGGGAGACGGTGTCGAGCTCTTCTTCAACGACCCCATTGAGATCCCCGATGCTCCGCTCCGCGCCGTGCGTCTGGCGTCTTCCCTGCGCGAGGAGATGACCGCCCTGCTCGAGCGCTGGCGGAAGCGCGGGTACGAGCTCGACTTCGGCGTCGGGATCGCGTTGGGATACGCGACCTGTGGGGAGATCGGGTTCGAAGGACGCTCCGACTACGCAGCGATCGGCTCGGTCACGAACCTCGCCGCTCGGCTGTCGGACGAGGCGACGGGCGGGCAGATTCTGATAGCGCAGCGCCTGTACGCCGACGTCGAGGACCGCGTGGAGGTCGAGGCAGCAGGCGAGTTCACGTTGAAGGGCTTCCCCCGCCCGATTCCCGCGTTCAACGTACTGTCCGTCTCGGAGTGAGGCGCCTCCTTCCGCTTCTCGCGCTCGCAGCGCTGGCGGGCTGCGGCGGCTCGGAGTCGTCGAAGCAGGCGATTCAGATCGATTCTCCGGAGTCCGGAGCGGCAGTCCGGAGCCCCATACGCGTGTCCGGCACGGCGAACACATTCGAGGCCACGTTCACCCTTGAGCTGCGTACGGGCGGCCGCCTGCTGCAGCGCAAGACGGTGACGGCCACCTCCGGGTCGGGCGTCCGCGGGTCGTTTGAGACCGCCTTCCGCTACTCGATTCCGGAGGAGACGCGAGGCGAGCTGCGGGCCTACGAGCTCTCGGCGAAGGACGGGAGGCCGATCAACCGCGTCAGCGTCACGATCTCGCTGCTTCCCTGACAGTGCGTTCGCGTCGTGCTCGTCGCTGGACAGCGAGTAGCCAAGCCCGACCATCGGCTTGTGCCTGTCGGCCCTAAACGGGTTAACCCAGCCTTAACCTGACTGAACAAAGGGTTAAGGCCGCCTCGTTATAAGACGGGCGCATGGCTGAAGACCGTTCGAGCACGCTGGCCAAAGGCGCCGTTCTGCTTGGCGTCGCTGTTGCCGGAGGAGCCGTGGCCCTCGTAGGAGCATGGCTCCTCGGCGGTCCGGGCGGGCAGACCTCGACCGTCCGCCAGCTGTTCGTGGAGCCCACTACGCCACCGCCTCCCGCGAGCGTCGCCTCCACCGAGCGCGCCCTCTCGATCGGGGACATCTACCAGCTCGACGCGCCCGGCGTGGTCCAGATCACGGCCATGATCTATACGCAGTCACGCGACCCGATCTTCGGCACGCCGAATGGATTCTCGACGGAGGAAAGGGCGCTCGGGTCGGGCTTCGTCCTCTCGAAGGAGGGCTACATCCTGACCAGCTACCACGTCGTCCACCGAGCGTCCTCGATCCGCGTCAGCTTCTCCAACAACGACAGCCTCGATGCCCGCATGGTCGGGGGCGACGCCACGACCGACATCGCGGTGCTGAAGGTGGGGACGAGGTCGCGGGCGCTGACGCCGCTCCATCTCGGCGATTCGGATGCGGTCCGCGTTGGCGATACCGTCGTCGCGCTCGGCAATCCCTTCGGCTATTCGCGCAGCGTGACCGCCGGGATCGTGAGCGGGCTCCAGCGGCGCATCCAGTCACCGAACGCGCAGCCGATCGACCACGTCATCCAGACCGACGCTGCCATCAACCAGGGCAACTCCGGCGGCCCGCTCATCGATGCCCGCGGCGCGGTCATCGGTGTCAATACCGCGATCTCGACCGGCAATCCGGGCCAGCAAGGAAACGTGGGCGTCGGCTTCGCCATTCCGATCAACACCATCAGGACGGTGGTCGCGCAACTGATCAAGACGGGGCGGGCAGTGCATCCCTACATCGGCGCCACCGTGCAAGCCATCGACCCGGATTTGGCCCGGCTCTTCGGCCTCCCGCTCGACCACGGGCTGCTCGTTCAGGATGTGTACGCGGGATCCCCTGCGGCGAAGGCGGGTCTCCGCGGCGGCCGTCAAAGCTTCATCATCGCCGGCGAGAGCTACCAGGTCGGCGGGGACATCATTTCTGCCGCCAACCGTGTTCCGGTCAACTCCGAGACCGGCTTCCGCGACCTCGTCGCCAAGATGAAGCCGGGCCAGACGATCACCTTGCAAATTTCCCGAGGCTCGACGCAGCGCAGCCTCAGGCTCAAGATTGGGCGGCTTCCCGCGACGACTCCCCCTTCCCTCGGCTAGCCGCCTGACCGCTCAGCCGGGCCTGAGGCCCGGCTGAGCCTCCCCTTCGCTCGGGAAGCTCGCGTTTCCCCGAACCCTCCACAGGTCCGCCGCGCGGCCTCCATACACTCTTGGCGTGGAGGCCATCCTCGAAGAGACGCTGTGGACCGAGGAGAGCGGGGCAGACCACTCCGGCTGGTTCTGCGTCCGCACCGATCCCTTCCCGTGTCCGGCCGAGGGCTGCGACTTCGTCGCCCTCTTCATGACCGCGGTGCACCTGATCCTCGTGTGGGAGGAGCGGGACGATCCCAACCTGCTGCGCCACGCCCAGCGCGCCAAGGAGGTGGGGCGGAATCCGGCGGTGGTCGGCTATGAGAGCTCGTTCGGCCCGAGCGCGTCCTACTACGCGTGGGAGGCGGCGGGCCGGCCGGTGCACGGGATCAAGCGATGATCGAGCACCACTTCGGCGAGAGCGAGCCGCTCTCACTCGGGGTCGAGGAGGAGATCATGATCCTGGACGCGGAGACGCTCATGCCGGCGGCCAGCGTCGAGACCCTCGTCAATGGCTCGGACCCGCTGGACCTGCCGGGAAGGCTGAAGACCGAGCTCCATGCCTCGGTGGTCGAGCTCAACACGAAGGTGTGCCGCGACGGAGAAGAGGCGTTTTCCGCACTCCGAGCCCTTCGGGGCGCCGCTTCCGACATCGCTGCGGAGGGCGGCCTCGTCATCGCCGCTGCCGGCGCCCATCCGCTGGCGCATGCGGAGGATCTCATCATCGTCCCCGAACCGCGCTACCTGGCGTTCGTCGAGTACGCGGGAATCTCGGCCATCCGCCAGGGAGTCAACGGCCTCCACGTCCACGTCGGCATGCCGGGACCCGAGGAGAGCCTGCACGTCCTGGACGGGATCCTGCCCTGGCTTCCGCTGGTGCTGGCGCTGTCGGCCAACTCGCCCTATTCCGGCGGTGAGGAAACGGGCATGGCGTCGTATCGCGCGGAGATCCTCGGGCTCCTGCCGCGACGCGGCGCGCCCCCCGCCCTCGCCTCGTACCGGGAGTGGGAGGAGCTGATGGAGCGTCTCGTCGCCACCGGCCTCGTCAGCGACTACACGGCGATCTGGTGGGACGTTCGCATCCATCCGAGCTTCGGAACGATCGAGATCCGCAGCCCGGACCAGCCGACCTCGGTCGAGCTGACAGCGGCGTTCGTCGCCCTCTTCCAGGCGCTGTGTGCGCACGCGCTGGCCGAGCCGCGGCGCCCGCGGGAGCTGGGCTTCCGGGTCGTCTACGACCAGAACCGTTGGGCGGCGTCCCGCTTCGGCCCACGGGCCACCTTCATCCACCCTGACACGGGGCAGGCGGTCGAGCTTCCGGAGCTGGCCGCGGAGCTGCTCGAACGCATCCGCCCGTATGCCCGCGAGCTCGGCACCGAGCACCTGCTCGAGGCGATCCCGCTCAATCGGTGCGAGGGCGACCTCCTACTCGAGGTCGGACGACGGGACGGGCTGCTCGCCGCGTGCCGGGATTTCACCGAGCGGACCGTAGACTTTCAGAGCAGTGTCAGTTCAGACTGAGACGATCCAGGTCGGCGGGATCCGTTGCGAGCGATGCGTCATGCGGCTCGGGGCGGCCCTGCAGGGACACGAGGGTCTCGAGTTCGCGAACGCGACCTTGATGGGCGAGGTCACGCTGCGATGGGACGACGAGCGCACGGACCGCGACACGCTCGTCGCCGCGATGAAACAGGCCGGCTTCCCGCCTATTCCTTGATTTCCCAACGGTCCTGGTGGATCCCGACTGTGCCCTTCTCCGGGCCCACGGCGGTATCGGGGCTCTGGAGCGACTCGCGCAGCTCAGCCCGGGCCTGGTCGGCGGTCTCCACGCCGGCGGTCTGACCCTCCTGCTCCGCGGGCCGGCCGTAGAAGTCCGCGATCCTCTGCCAGTCGGCATCGTCGCCGACCGACGGGCTCTCCTCCACCATCTCGTGCGAGAGCGTCAAGCGCACCTCGCCTTCGTCCGTCCGGGCGGCGTCGAGCGGCACGGCGTGCTTGGTCTTCCGCAGCAGGCCCGACTCGATGATCAGGAACCCGTTGTGTGTTCCGACAACGTGTCCGAGCTTCCTGTCGTCGCTGGAAATGACGTCATAACCCTCCATCAATCCTCCTTGTGTGTGGGTTACGGGGGTCGTTCCCCGCAAAGTGCGGGAATACACCGGAGCACCCGCGCGTTTCTTCCAACGAAGGAGGAAAGGCCGCTAGGGTGGCCGGAATGGGCGAATCGCCGGAAACCCAGGGGCGGCAGCTGGCAAACGAAGCGCGCGACCGTGTGCGCTTCGAGGAGGAGGCGCTGCAATTAGCCGATCAGGTATATCGGGTCGCTCGAAGGCTCGTTCATTCGAAGGAGGAGGCGGAGGACCTCATGCAGGAAACCTACGCTCGGGCCTTCCGGAGCTGGCGGTCGTACACGCCGGGGACGAACCTGCGCGCGTGGCTGCTGCGCATCCTCACCAACCTGAACATCGACCGCGGCCGGCGGCAGCAGCGCGCGCCGGACACGACTCATCTCGAAGAGAGTGACTACTTTCTCTACAACCGGCTCGAGGACGATTCGCATGACTCGTTCGACGAGGAGCGCGTCCTCCAACGGCTGTCGCAGGACGACATCGTCGACGCGCTCGCCGCAGTCCCTCACGACTTTCGCGACGTGATCGTCCTGGTCGACATCGGCGAATTCTCCTACCAGGAGGCGGCGCAGATCCTGGACATTCCGGTCGGTACGGTGATGTCCAGGCTTCATCGCGGACGGCGCATCTTGAAGCGGCATCTGGCAGAGGCGACGGTCGGGGGCGAGTAGATGGCCACCTTCGACCCGTGTGCGTGGTGTGAGGAAGTACTCCAGCCGTACCTCGACAGAAACCTCACCGAACGTGAGCGGGTCGAGGCGCAGGCGCACCTCGACTCGTGCGGCGCCTGCGCGAAGCGCTACCGCTTCGAGGAGAATCTCAGGCAGTTCGTGCGCATGGCGGCAATCGAGGAGATGGACCCCGAGCTGAAGGAACGGCTCGCCTCGCTGCGCACTCCGCTGCTCTAGAGCTACCGTCTGCGCGTGGGTCTGGTCCCGTCGTACGGGCTGCTGGTGGCTGTTCAGGCAGCGCTCGTGCTCGTGCCGGGAAGGCCGCGACGGCTCGCTTCGTCGAAGGTGCTCGGCCTCATCGTCCCCGCGGCGGCCATGGCGATCGGGGTCGCGCTCGCGAGCTCGACCGGCGGCGCCGACTTCCTCACCGCACTGGCGGCCATTGCCACGCCCATACTGGCCGCCGGCGCGGGTTGGACGCGCGGATGGTCTCACCCATGGCTGCCCGCGCTCGCCGTCCCCCCGCTGTACGTGCTCGCTTGGCTGCGGCCAGGTTCGCTGGACGGGGAGGCGGCGGGGCTCGTCCTGATCTGTGGCGCTTGCCTGGCCGTGACCGGCGTGGTCGCGGCCCTCGCGCCGCGCTCGTGGCTCGTGGTCGGGCTCGTCCTGCTGGTCGTCCTGGACGTCGTGCTCGTCTGGGGTGACCGGAGCGTCGAGCCGGCGATGAACACGCTTCAGGCCGCCCACCCGCCGAGCATCGGTCGGCCGCTTCCCGCGCTCCAACAGGCGGTGCTCGGCTCGGCGACGATGGGGTGGCTCGACTTCGCCGCGCCGGCTCTCCTGGGCCTGCTGGTCGCGCGGCCGGTTCGCGCGGCCGCAGCGACCGCGGTCGCGGGCTGGCTGTGGGGCTTGCTGCTGATCGCGACGTCTCCGATCGCCGCGACGCCGCCGGTTCTGGCCGGCTTGCTCGCCGGTTACCGCAGGTCGGCAGGCGTGTCCACGTCGCCCGGCGCTCCCAGGTCCCCGCACTCGACCAGGTCGGCCGGCAAGGTGCGTAGTCCCTCGTCAGGGACGGCGTCCCAGACGGAACGCTCGATCAGCACCGGATGGAGTCGCTGACCGCCGTACGCGGCGGCCACGATCGGAGCCGCACCGGAACGCCAGCGCTCGACCACGCGATCGATCGCGTGCGGGTGCAGGTTCGGCCCGTCCGCGAGGACGACGACCGCCGCTTCGGTCTCCTCGGGAGCCTCCTCCAGTCCGCACTTTAGGGACGCGCCGGGCCCGCGCTCCCACTCGATGCACTTCACCGTCCTCTCCTCCGTCTCGACCTGGTAGGCGCCGATGACCACGATCACGTCGTCGACGGTGCTCGCCCGCACGCGTGTGAGCACCGGGGCCAGCAGGAGCCGCTGCTTGGGAGAGCCGAAGCGCGTCGCCGCGCCGGCCGCGAGGACGATTCCCGTTATCAGCAGTGCGCCGTCCGGTGGGTACGGGGATGCTCCGACGCGGCTTTGCAGCCGCTGGAGCTCGCAGTATTCGCTGGGCGGTGCACTATCCGCTCTGAACCGACATCTGGTCGATCACCACCGGCCGCGTCGGCATCTGCGTGTTGGGGTCGCCGAGCTTGCCGATGCGCTCCACGACCGATTGTCCGCCGGTCACCTTGCCGAGCAGCGCGTAGTCCGGTGGGAGCTGCGCGTCGCGCTCCGTAACGATGAAGAACTGGCTGCCGGCGGCGCCCCGCGGCTCCGTCTGTGTCTTCGCCATCGCCACGACGTTCTTGACGTACGCCGTGCCGGCCGGCGGAGGCTCGACGGTCGTATAGCCCGGCCCACCCGTTCCCTCCCCGGTCGGGTCGCCGCCCTGAATCACGAATCCCGGGACGATTCGATGAAAGATCGTGTCGTCGAAGTATCCGTCCTGGGCGAGCGAGACGAACGAGGCGGTTGTCTTCGGCGATGTCTTCTGGTCGAGGGTGATGGTGAACCCGCCGCAGTTGGTTTGCACGTCGACGCGGTAGGTTTTGCCGGAATCGAGCGTCGAGGTCGGAGCGTTACGGGCGGCCTCGTCCTTCGGGGCGGGCGTGGACACGTTCGTGCAGCCGCCGGACGCCTTGCTTTCACCGCCGTTCTGTCCGTCATCGCTGGTTCCACCGCCTCCGCACGCACCCGCGGCGAGAAGTACAACCAGCAGCGGGACGGCGCTAGCCGACCGCTTGCAGCGCACGCTCGATCAGGGCTCGGGCGATCTGAACCTTGTAGGTGTTGCCGGGAAGTGGGGTCGCCGTGTCCAGGTCGGCCGCCGACGAAAGGGACCACGGGATCGGCGCGACGCCCGATAGGCCAAGCCGTACTTCGGTGCCGAAGCGGGCGGCTCCCACCCCTACGAGCGCGAACGCCCACCGCTGACGGTCCATTGCCTTCAGGAAGACGCTCGCGTCCGGCCGAGGCACCTCTAGCTCGAGGATCACCTCGTCATAGTCGAGGGCGACTACGTCGCGATTGTCGGTCGAGGGCATCCGGTAGAGCTCCTGGATCGCGAGCTCGCGCCGGTTCGTGCGGACCGTAGCGCCGAGCGCGAGGAGGGCTGCGGCGGGATCGGACGGGTGCGCCGACGCCGTCCACTCGTTGCCGAAGATCGCGTGCTCGCGATGCTCACCGTCCATCGCGAAGCAGCGGTCGCCGCCGTGCAGGTAGCACGGGAATCCCATCCGCCAGTACCAGCAGCGCGTCGCCTGTCGCAGGTTGCCGCCGATCGTCCCCATCGAGCGCAGCTGCGGCGAGGCGGTGAGCGCGCACGCCTCGCGCAACGCCTGCGGGATCTGGGGATCGACCTCGAGCTCGGCGAGCGTCGTCCCCGCGCCGATCGTCGTCCCGTCGATGCCGCGCGGCACGACCGCACTGACATCGACGAGCGTGTCGATGTCGATCAGCTTGTTCTTGACGATCGGCACCACGTCGGTGCCGCCGGCGAGTAGCAGCCCAGGGCCCGCCGTATCGAGCTCTTCGAGGCTAGACGGCCGCAGGAGCTCCACGTGTCTTCTCCTTCGCCTCGGCAAGCGCGCGCAGCATCTCGTCCCGTGTGATCGGCATCGAGCGGATGTCCGCGCCCGTGGCGTCGCGGATGGCATTCGCGATCGCGGCGGCCGTGGGGATGATCGGCGGCTCGCCGAGCCCCTTGGCGCCGAGGTTGGTCAGGTGCTCGTCGGGAACGTCGATCAGCTCGGTGATGATCTCCGGCACGTCGGCGATCGTGGGCATCTTGTAGGCGTCGAGCGTGGGGTTGAGGATGACGCCTGTCGTCGGATCCACGAGCCGCTGCTCGGACAGCGTGTGGCCGAGTCCCTGGATGATCCCGCCCTCGACCTGGCTGGACGCACCGAGTGGATTGATCACGCGGCCGACGTCGTGGATGGCGACGATCTTGTCCACTCGCACCTCGCCGGTCTCGATGTCCACTGCGACCTCGGCGATCTGGACGCCGAAGGTGAGAACGCGCATGCCCGTTGGGTTGGGACCGCGTGCGCCCTTGCCGAGGATCTGAGCATCCTCGAGCAGGCCAGTGAGCTCTTCGAGCGGCCACGCGCCACCATCGGTTGACACAACCTTCCCGTCCTTCAGCGAGAGGACGCGCTCTTCCAAGTGATAGCGCTGCGCCGCGATCTCGATGATCTGGCGGGCCGCGTCGTGGGCTGCGGCGCGCACTGCCGGGCCCATGCTCGGCGTAGTGGACGAGCCGGCGGAGATGGCCGCGTACGGCCCCCGCGCCGAGTCGCCGAGCGAGACTTCGACGCGGTCGACGGGTAGCCCGAGCTCCTCGGCCGCGATCTGCGCCATCGCCGTCCTCGTGCCCGTGCCGATGTCCTGCATCGCCGTGATGACGACCGCGCGACCATCCGAGCCGACTCGCACCCACGCATACGAGGGTGGACCGCCGGCGCCGAACCAGATCTGGCTGGCCATCCCCATGCCGCGCTTCCAGGGTCCCTCTGAACGCTCGCGCACCTCGTGCCGCCGCTCCCAGTGCGGCTCGGCGCGGCGGTAGCACTCCATCAGGTTCTTGGACGAGAAGGGCCGTTCCTCCATGACGTCGCTGTCGGCGTGGTTGATGCGCCGTAGCTCGAGCCCGTCGATCTCGAGCTTCGCCGCCAGCTCGTCCAGCAGGCATTCGAGGCCAAAGGTCCCTTCGACGAACCCAGGTGCGCGGAAGGCAGCGTTTGGGCCCGTGTTGATCTTCGCCCCGTACTCGATGGTCGAGATGTTGGGACAGCTGTAGAGCATCTTCATCGGCCCAGCAGTCCAGCTCTTGAAGCCGCGCCAGCCGACGGCCATGACGAAGTCGCCGGCGAGCGCGGTTAGCGTGCCGTCGGACTTGGCGCCAACGCGCAGCCGCTGGATGGTCGCGTGGCGGTTGCCGCTGACCAGGTTCTCCTCGCGCCGGGTGAGCGCGCAGCGGACGGGGCGGCGCGTTCGCTTGGCCAGCTCGGCCGCGATGAACGTGTACTCCCCGGGATGGTTCTTCGCGCCGAAGCCGCCGCCCATGAAGTGGCAGACGACTCTCACCTTGTCCTCCGGGATGCCGAGCTTCTCCGCGGTCTCTGCACGGACGCCCCAGATGAACTGAGTGGACGTGTAGACCTCGAGCACGTCGCCCTCCCAGCGGCACACCGACTGGTGGGTCTCCATGGAGTTGTGAAGGACGGTTTGCGTGCGGTACTCGGCCTCGACCACGACGTCGGCCTCGGCCAGACCGCGTTCGACGTCGCCGCGGTCGTAGCGCTCGGGCTCGTCGATCAGCGATCCACGCCGTACCGCTTCATCCGGTTCGAGGAGCGGCTCGAGCACCTCCCACTCGGCGTCGATCAGGTGGAGCGCCTCCTTGGCTTCGTCGAACGTGTCCGCCGCGATCGCCGCGACGGCCGCGCCCTGGTAGCCGGGCTCGCGCGTGAGGACATCGAGATCGTCCGGAGTCAGCACCGCGCGCACGCCCGCCGCCTCGACCGCGCGCGCGACGTCCAGGCGCGTGACGCGCGCCTTCGCGTGCGGGCTGCGCAGGACGGCGGTGTGCAGCATCCCCGGAAGCTGCAGGTCGGCGGTGAAGACGGCCTCGCCGCGCGCGCGTTCAGCCCCGTCGATGCGCGGGAGCGGGCGCCCCACGATCTCACGCGGCCCCGCCGGCCACGGCTCGACAGGATCCTCGTCGACCACGATCCACTGCTCGGTGTAGTTGCCCTCGACCTCTTTCTCGGTTCGGATCAGTCTTGCCACGTGAGGACGGCCTCCTCGATCTTGGGATAGGCGCCGCAGCGGCAGATGTTCCCGGCCATCGCGTGCCGGATCTCGTCGCGGCTTGGATGTGGATTGGCCTCGACGAGCGCCGAGGCCGAGACGATTTGCCCGGGCGTGCAGAACCCGCACTGGAGTGCATCTGCACGTACGAAGGATGCGACGAGCGGGTGGTCGTACAGGCCTTCGATCGTCGTCACCTCGCGCTCGTCGACCATGTGGACGAGCGTGATGCAGGAGAGCGCCGGGATGCCGTCCAGCAGCACCGTGCAGGCGCCGCAGTGCCCCTCTTCGCAGCCCAGCTTCGTCCCGGTCAAGCCGAGGTCCTCGCGCAGCACCGAAGCGAGCGATCGACCGACGGCCACATCCAGCTTGTACCGCTGCCCGTTGACCGTCAGGGCTCGGTTCATGCTGACCTTCGTTGTCGGGGTGCGATGGGCGGGTGCGAGGCAAGGACGCAGGCCGCGGTCGTATTGGCCAATACGGGCGCGGCCGAGGACGCTGAATCGCGCCGCCCAGCGCGGCCCGGCGGCACAAGGGTCAGCGTGGATCGAGCCCTCAGGTCAGACACCAGGGGTCACTGCCCAGATATCGGCGAGATGAATCAGCCGGAACGTCATGCGGCTGAGGTGGCGCTTCTCCTGCTCGTCCTCGATCTCGGGGGCGGAGCGCCAAAGGTCCCGGGCAGTCGAAAGCAGCTCCTTGATCCGCTCGAGCTCCTCGGGCACCTGGCCGTTCCGCTCGTTGGTCGCGTTCAGCGCGAGTCCGAGGACGCCGATCGTGTCGGGCTGGCGTGTCCACAGGAGCGGCGTCGCCATCGACAGGTACTGGTGGATGCGGGCGAAGATCATCGGCTGGGTGAACACGTCTCCGCCGCGGGGGGCCGTGGGCTCGAGCGGAGGCTCGCCGTCCGCGATCCGGGCTGCGCTGCGCCCGAGCATGTTGCGGACGTCCTCCTCGTCCAGACCCGAGGCCCGCGCGGTGCGAAGCGCGATCAGGAGCGACGCCGGCTCCTGGCCGTAGGGGTAGTCGGAGGCGAAGAGGACCTGCTCGGCCGATATGTGTCGATACATATCGAGCAGATCGACCGGGCTCCAGACGGACGTGTCGAAGAAGACTCCAGCCTTCCCGGCGAAGCGCTCTGCGAGCGCGGCCAGGTCGGCGATCCCGCCGTGGGCGATGATCAGCTGCGCCTCCGGATAGGCCTCGACGAGGCGGGCGAGATGGTCGGCGATCGGAGGCAGGCCGCGTCCCCCGTGGATCAGGATCGGGACGCGGCGCTCGGCGGCGAGCTCGAAGATCGGCGCCAGACGCTGGTCGTTCAGGAGGAAGCGCTGAGCGCGCGGATGCAGCTTGATCCCGCGTGCGCCCAGATCGAGGCAGCGAATCGCTTCGCCCACTGGATCCTCCGACAGATCGAGGCGGACGAACGGGATGAACCGGCCCTGTGACTGCTTGGCAAACTCGAGCGAGCGGTTGTTGGGCGCGCGGAAGGCCGGGTGCCGATCGGGCTCGTCCATACAGAACATGAAAAAGCGGGAGATCGAGTACCGGTCGCCGATCGACGTCAGGTCGTCGTAGGTTCCGACCATCCCGTCGATGTCGTGTCCGAGGTGGACGTGGGCGTCGAAGATGTCGGCGTCCGCAGGAAGCTCGCGGCGCAGCTCGTCGTTGTAGGACTCGAACAGGCGCTGTGCTCGATCGACGACGTCCACCCACAGGAGTGTAGTGACCGCGGCCAGGAGCACACTTGTGTGGCTGGTCGGCTGCAAACCGTCGCATTCCTGCGTCCTCAGTCGGCCGCGTACTGCCAAGTACGCGGCCTCCCTGCGTCCTTGGACTGCTCGGTTTTCGCGCGGCCAGCCACGAAGGTGCCCCCGGCCGCGGCCACCGCAGAGCGACTAGGATGGCCGCCGTGGCCGACCAGGTTCTGATCTATGCCGACACAGAGCGCTCCCCGGAGCTCCGGCACGAGCTTCCGGTCGCGATCGGCGACCCGTTCCTCTACGCCGAGCAGAACGGGACGCGCTACGTCCTGACCAACGTGCTCGAGATCGAGAAGATGAAGAAGCTGGGCGTCGAGACGCGGCTGCCCGACGACTACGGGATCGACGAGCTGCTCAAGTCGGGCAAGAAGCCGGCGGAGGTCCGTAACGAGCTGCTCCTCCGCGCCTGCCGCGACCTGGGCATCTCCGACGCTGCGGTCCCCTACTGGTTTCCCGTGGATCTCGCCGACTTCCTGCGCGAGAACGGCATCGAGCTGCGCGCCGACGAAGAGTTGTTCGACGAGCGCAGGCGCGCGAAAAACGAGGCCGAGATCGCCGGGGTTAGGCGCGCGCAGTTGGCGGCCGAGGCCGGCATGCAGGCCGCCGCCGACATGCTCCGCGCCGCTGAGCCGAACGGCGCTGGGCTGACACTCGACGGCGAGCCTCTCACCGTCGAGCGGATCAAAGTGGCCATCAGCCAGGCGTTCATGGACAACGGCGCCACCAGCGACGACTTCATCGTCGCCTGGGGCGAGCAGGGCGCGCGCGGGCACGACACGGGCTCGGGCCAGATTCCGCCGGGCTCTCCCATCGTCATCGACCTCTTCCCCAAGGACCGCGAGTCGGCCTGCTATGCGGACATGACGCGGACCTTCGTGGTCGGGGAGCCCGACGAGGAGATCGTCGAATGGCATCGGCTGGTCAAGGAGGCCGTCGACCGCACGATCGAGCCGATCAAGCCGGGCGTGAAGGGCCGCGAGCTCTTCGACATCGCCTGCGACATCTTCGAGGAAGCCGGCCAGCCGACGCAGCGGACGAAGGAGCCGGGCAAGCCGCTCGACGAGGGTTTCTTTCACAGCCTCGGACACGGCGTGGGGCTAGAGGTGCACGAGGCACCGGGTCTCGGCTTGCTTGGGGAGAAGGAGCTCGTGCCGGGCGACGTGATCACTATCGAGCCCGGGCTCTACCGGCAAGGATACGGCGGCGTGCGCCTCGAAGACCTCGTCCTCGTCACCGAGAGCGGCTACGAGAACCTGACGAAGTTCCCGTACGACCTCGCTCCTTGACGGGTCAGGCAATCGAGACGCTCCTCCTCGAGGAGCGCCACTACGACCCGCCGCCCGAGTTCGCCGCGCAGGCCAACGCGCAGCCTGACATCTACGAGCGCGACTGGCGCGAGTTCTGGGAGACCGAAGCGCTGCAGCGGGTGACCTGGTTCGAGCCCTTCGACGAGCTGCTCGAGTGGGAGCTTCCGTACGCGAAGTGGTACCTCGGCGGCAAGCTCAACATCACGTACAACTGCGTCGACCGGCACGTCGAAGCGGGCCTGGCCGACAAGGTCGCCTACCACTGGGAGGGTGAGCCGGTCGGTGAGCGCCGCACGCTGACGTTCGCCGACCTCCAGCGCGAGGTCGTCCGCTTCGCGAATGCCCTGAAGAACCTGGGCGCGCGCAAGGGCACACCGGTCGGGATCTACATGGGGATGGTCCCTGAGCTCCCGATCGCGATGCTCGCCTGCGCGCGGATCGGGGCTCCGCACACCGTCGTCTTCGGCGGTTTCTCGGCCGACTCGCTCGCGCGCCGGATGAACGACATGGAGTGCGAGCTGCTGATAACGCAAGACGAAGGGCTGCGCGGAGGAAAGACCGTCCCGCTGAAGCGGAACGCCGACCAGGCGCTGGCCGGATCACCCACCGTCAAGCAGGCGGTCGTGTTGCGACGGACGGGCGGCGACGTCGAGATGCAAGATGGGCGGGACGTCTGGTGGCACGACGCCGTGGAAGGGATGGCGTCAGATCCGAAGACCTGTCCATGCGAGCGGATGGATTCGGAGGATCTCCTGTACCTGCTGTACACCAGCGGCACGACCGCGCATCCGAAGGGCATCGTCCACACAACCGCGGGCTATCTGGTCGGCACCGCGACCACGCACTACTACATCTTCGACGTCAAGCCCGATTCGGTGTACTGGTGCGCGGCGGACATCGGCTGGGTCACCGGCCACAGCTACATCGTCTACGGCCCACTGTGCAACGGCACGACCGGCGTGATCTACGAGGGGATGCCGGACTTCCCCGAGCGCGACCGCTGGTGGGAGATCGTCGAGCGCTACAAGGTCGACATCCTCTACACCGCGCCGACCGCGATCCGCACGCACATGAAGTGGGGCCCCGAGCACGCGCAGAAGCGCGACCTCTCCTCCCTCCGGCTGCTCGGGAGCGTCGGCGAGCCGATCAACCCCGAGGCCTGGGTCTGGTATCGCGAGAACATCGGCGGCGGGCGCTGCCCGGTCGTGGACACGTGGTGGCAGACCGAGACGGGGATGATCATGATCACGCCGCTTCCCGGGATCACGCGGCTGAAGCCCGGCTCGGCCACGAAGCCGTTCCCAGGGGTCGAGGCCGCGGTCTACGACGAGGAGGGGAAGGAGGTCGGCACCGGCGGCGGCGGGTATCTCGTGCTCAAGCGGCCCTGGCCGGCCATGCTGCGCGGGATCTACAAGGATCACGAGCGCTACGTCGACACCTACTGGTCGCGCTACGGCGACGTGTACTTCGCGGGTGACGGCGCGCACATCGACGAGGAGGGAGACTTCTGGCTGCTCGGCCGCGTGGACGACGTCATGAACGTATCCGGCCATCGCATCTCGACGATCGAGGTCGAGAGCGCGCTCGTCGATCATCCGGAGGTTGCGGAGTCTGCGGTCTGTGGACGCTCCGACGCGCACACGGGGCAGGCGATCGTCGCCTACGTGACGCTCAAAGGCGGCGTCGAGGGGTCGGTCGAGAAGCTCGAGGAGCTGCGCGACCACGTCGGGAAGAAGATCGGGCCGATTGCGAAGCCGGCGAACATCGTCTTCACGCCCGACCTTCCGAAGACGCGGAGCGGCAAGATCATGCGCCGCCTTCTCCGTGACGTTGCCGAGCACCGGGAGCTCGGCGACACGACGACGCTGGCGGACCCCGCCGTCGTCGAGGAGATCAAGGAGAGGGCATCGTCCGAGCGCTGACGGTCGCCGACCGGCCGGACCTGATGGCGCCGGCCTGGGAGGCAACCAGCGATGCGATGCCCGAGTACAACAACCACGGCGACGTCCTCAATCAGTACTGGGGCCGTCTGACCGAGGAGCGGGCCGAGTTCCAGTTCCACCTCGTCGATGACGACGAGATCCTCGCCCGCGCGCGCTGCGTCCCCGTCCGTTGGGATGGCACCCGCGAAGACCTTCCGGCCGGGATCGACGGCGCCATCGAGCGCGCCTTCGAGGACGAAGGAGCAAACGTCCTGTGCGCGCTGCTCATCTCCGTCCCGCGCGCGCAACGCGGGCGCGCTAGGAGTGGGCAGGCGCTGCAGGCGATGCTCGACATCGCGCGCGTCCATGACCTCGAGACGCTGATCGCACCGGTGCGGCCGAGTTGGAAGGAGCGCTATCCTCTCGTCCCGATCGAGCGGTATGCGAGGTGGCGCCGCGCGGACGGCTTCCTCCTCGACCCTTGGATGCGCGTGCACGAACGCGCCGGTGGCAAGGTGCTCGAGCCGGAGCCCCACTCCCTGCGCATCACCGCAACCGTCGCCGAGTGGGAGGAGTGGACCGAGATGCCATTCCCCGACTCGGGCGAGTACGTGTTCCCGGGCGGGCTTGCGACGCTGGACGTCGACCGCGAGAAGGACGCCGGCCGCTACTGGGAGCCGAACGTCTGGATGCTGCACCAGGTCTGACATGGCGACGGAGTTCGACAGGCACGGCGACACCCACCTCCTCTACGGATCCCGCCTCCGGGACGAGTTCCCCGACTTCCAGTTCGAGATCGAGGAGGACGGCGAGGTGGTAGCGCACGGGCGCTCGCTTCCAGTCCGCTGGGATGGAACGGTCGACGACCTGCCACGCGGAATCGACGGAGCCTTCGAGCGTGCCTTCGAGGAGGGCGGTGCGAACGTCCTGTGCGCGGTCGGCATCGGTGTCCCCGAGGCTCTGCGCGGCCGGCAATACAGCGGCCGCGCGCTCGAGCGGATGCTGCAGGTCGCGCGCGAGCATGGCTTCCCGAGGCTCATTGCGCCAGTCAAACCGACGCTCAAGTACCGCTACCCGATCACTCCCGTCGAGCGTTACGCGCTCTGGCGCCGGAAGGACGGGCTCCCCTTCGACCCATGGGTTCGAACCCACGCGCGCTTCGGCGCCCAGATCCTCAAGGCTGAACGGCAATCGGTGCGGGTGAGTGGGACGGTGGCGGAGTGGGAGGAGTGGACCGGGATGGCGTTCCCCGAGAGCGGCGAATACGTGATCCCGGGCGGCCTGGCTACGCTCGCAATCGACCGAGAGCGGGACGCCGGCCGGTACGCGGAACCCAACGTCTGGATGGTTCACGACGTCTGACCGCTCCGCGGCAACGCGCGAGCGCGAGCAGGCCCGCGACGACGAGCGCGAGGCCGAGAAGGGAGACGACCGTCTCGGCCGGGTTCTGGTCGAGCCGCTCGTTCAGGACGAACATCCCGACGGCCACGCCCGCCAGCGCCTCCAGCACCGTCTCGCTCGTCATCGCCGGGGCGAGCGCGCCGGCCTGGAGTGAGGCCTGCGCCAGCAGGAACCCGGTCAGCGCCGCTGCGGCGAGGGCGTAGATGTGCCAGTCACCGAGCACCCCGGCGATCCCCTCGTCGAACAGATCGACCGTTGCCTTCGTGAGCGCGGCGACGATGCCGCCGAGGATCATCCCCGCCGCGACGCCGAGCAGAGTCGCGCGCACGCCCGGCGAGCGGCCGAAGCTGGCAAGCACGAGCAGGGAGGCCAGGCCGCCAATGATCCCGATTCCGATCACCCAGGCAGCCGCGGTTGCGTCCGACTGACCGCCGTACGGGGACGCGACCAGCCGGAAGATCACGAGGCCTGCGCACACCGCCGTCGCGCCGAGGATCTCGCGCCGTCCGACATGCTGGTGTGTGATCTTCGCGCCGAGCGGGAGCGCGAAGACAACGCTCGCGACGAGCAGCGGCTGAACCGCGACCAGCCGGCCGACCCCGAGGGCAGCTGCCTGCGCGCCGTAGCCGAGCGCGTCCGCGCCCAGCCCCGCGACCCAGATGGGCTTGCGCACAAGCCGCGCGAGGAACCCGGGCCGGAGCGCGTGCTCCTCCGGCTCCTCCATCGCGCCCTTCTGTTCGAGCACGGTGGCGAGTCCGAAGAAGAAGGCGGCGAGGAGCGCGAGCCCGACGGTGAGAGTGTCCACAGGCTCCCCTTTCCCGATATAGCCTCCTTCTTATGCATGCCTCCGGCGAACGGCAGCAAGCGGTCGACCTCTTCAACCACGTCTGGAAGCTGATGGAGACTCCCGAACGTACGCCCCAGCAGGACGACGAGATGATCCACGCCGCGCACGCTTCGCGGCACCACTGGGCCGCCGTCGGCACGGACGCGAACCTGGCCCGCGGGGAGTGGCAGGTCTCGCGCGTGTACACGACGCTTGGCCGCGGCGAGCCGGCGATCTATCACGCCGAACGCTGTCTCGCGTACTGCGAGGCGAGCCCGGATGACACCGCGGACTGGGACCTCCCATACGCGTACGAGGCGCTCTCGCGCGCACACCTGACCGCCGGCAACCAGGACGAGGCCGAGCGGTACGCGGCGCGGGCGCGCGAGCTCGGAGCCAGGGTCGAGGACGAGCACGACCGCGAGCATCTCGAGGAGGACCTCGCGACGCTTCCTTGACTCTCTCCTCGGGAGAGGCTCTACGCTCGGGGCGATGACGGTCTCCACCACGCATCTGCTCTCGATCGGCCCCTTCGCACGGACAACCGGGCTGACGATCCGGACGCTTCGGCGCTACGACGCGATCGGCCTGCTCGTCCCGGCGCACGTGGACGAGGACACGGGCTACCGCTACTACACGCTGGAGCAGGCACGCGACGGCGAGGCGATTCGCCGCCTGCGCGAGCTGGACGTCCCGCTCGAGGAGGTCCGGGCACTCGTGCACGCGCCGCCCGAGGTCGTGCGCGAGGGTCTCGAGGCCCACCGGGCGAGGCTCGAAGGGCGCGCGGTCGAGTTGCGGCAGACGCTGGAGGAGCTCTCCCGCCTGCTCGAAGGAAAGGAGTCGCTCGTGCCCGACAAGGAGATGGTCCGCTTCGAGATCGGAATCCAGGATCTCGCCGAGGAGAAGGCGCTCGTGATCCGCGAGCATGTCCCGCAGGACGAGCTCTCGGTGGTGATCCCGAAGGACATCGCCGAGGTGCAGGGCTACGTACAGGAGCTCGGCCTCGGCTTCCACGGCCCGCCGATCTGCGTGTGCCCTTTCCCGAACGAGGACGGAACACAGGACGCCGAGATCGGCTGGCCGGTGGCGACCGACGTGCCCGGCCGCGGCCGCATCGAGCTCAAGACACTGTCCGCGACGCGCGCGCTCGTGATGAAGCACGTCGGGCCGTACACCGCCCTGGGCAACTCGTACCGCCTCATGTCGGAGGTGATGGAGGAGAACGGCATCACTCCGACCGGCGCGCCGCGTGAGGTCTATGTCACCGATCCGGAGGAGGTCAGCGACCCGAACGAGTACGAGACGCTGATCGTTTGGCCGGTCGGCCCGGACAGCGAACTGAAGAAGAAGGGGGACGTTTTCAAGCGCCGGGTCGAAGCGAAATAAGCCACCGGCAGGAGTCCCTCCGCAGAGGTGTCGCCCCATTCCAGGGACGACTCCTCGCGGTATCAGGGTTCTCTAGCGCTTGATGCAGGACTTCTTGCCGTGCTCATCACAGAGCGTGGGCTTCGGCTTGTTGTTCGGCCTCGGCTTGCTGAGCGGCTTGTCCTGCTGCGCCTTCTTGACGCGAGCCGAGTACCAGGCGTGACCCTGAGCCTGCGCCTCCGGCGAGCCCGGGTCGTCGCCGATGATGGGATACGCGATCGCCGTGCTCGGCGCCCCGAGCGCTGCTACGAAGGTCAAGAGGATGAACGACTTGCGGATTCGAGTGGTGCGCCTCATCTGCTGCCCCCTCCGGTCGTGTGACCGCTAGACGGCAGGCTGCTGCAGTTTCTTCCCTAATGCAGCAGTTTTTCGAAGCGCTCGGCGTCCTCGAAGGGGCCGACGACGGCGAGGGTGAACCTGTTCCGGCCGATCACGTCCTGGGCGACGCGTTGCACGTCCTCGGCCGTGACGGCGTCGAGCCCGTCCAGCACCTCCTGCGGCTCGACCGCGCCTCCCTCCAGGACCTCGCGGCGCAGCCCGAACTGGAGGAGTCCTTGCGGGCTCTCGGTCTGCAGCACGAACCGGCCCTTCGCGAACGAGCGCGCCTTTTCCAGCTCGTCAGACGGCACCTGCTCGTCCGCCATCTTTTGCAGCTCGGCGGCGATGGTCGAGACCGCGTCGTCGATCCGGTTCAGGTCGACGCCGGCCTGCGAGTAGAGCGTCCCCGTGTCCGTGTAGCTGAAGTTCGTCCCGAACACGTAGTAGGCGAGCCCGCGCCGCTCGCGCACCTCGGTGAAGAGCCGGGAGGACATCCCGCCGCCGAGGACCACCGCCAGCAACTGGAGCGCGTAGCGATCCGCGTGCTGGAGTGGATAGCTCAGCACGCCGAGACAGAGGTGCGCCTGGTCGGATTCCTTCGTGTGCAGCTTG
>Ga0114129_10004091_pt1 | contig 20607 bp, 14 predicted proteins | sample RhiMetdeltSRZDD1_FD_80071 | JGI IMG/M metagenome (GOLD analysis project Ga0114129, IMG submission 80071) | Populus rhizosphere microbial communities from Tennessee, USA - Rhizosphere MetaG P. deltoides SRZDD1 (version 2) (version 2) | ecosystem: Host-associated > Plants > Roots > Rhizosphere >... | reverse complement strand
GTTGGCGTTACGCTCGCGTCGGCGGTACCCGCTAGAGCGGACGCGATCACCCACTGGAATAACATCATTGCCAACGCGGTCGCGGCCAATCGGCCAAACCCGGGCGGCTTCATGGACATGGCGGTCATTCAGGCCGCCGTCTACGATGCGGTCCAGGCGATCGAGCGCCGGTACGAGCCGTACTACGTGGCCGTCCCGAACGCGTCGGGCTCCTCGTCGGTAGCGGCAGCCAAGTGCGCGCACGACCTCCTGACGACTTTTTACTCGACGAATACGGCGCTCATCGAGTCGGTCGACAAGGCCTACGCCGATTTCCTGACGGACAATGGCTTCTCGCCGGCCGATCCGGGAGCCGCTGTGGGATCGGCGGTCGCCGCGCTCTACGTGCCGCTCTATCGGTTGCAAGGGACTCCCGCGACGTCGCAGGGCGGTACGGGCGTCGGGCAGTGGCGCCCCACACCGCCAGCCGGTGCCGCCGGGTTCGGACCGTGGGTGCCTTTCGTGACGCCGTTCACGCTTCCGAGCGCGGACTATTTCCGGATCAAACCGCAGCCGGAGCTCACCAGCGAGCGCTACACGATCGACTACAACGAGGTGAAGGCAAAGGGATCCGCGACCAATAGCACGCGCACTCCTGAAGAGCAGGACACTGCGGTGTTTTACTCGGACAATTTTCTGGTCCAGTGGCACAGGACACTGCGCGGCATCGCGGAGCAACATGTCACGGACGTCGCCGATAGTTCCCGGTTGTTTGCGCTGGCCGGCCTCGCCATGCGATGCGTTCATCACCGTTTGGGACTCGAAGTGGCACTACAGCTTCTGGCGGCCAATCACCGCCATTCGGGAAGGGGCGAACGACGGAAACCCGCTGACCGACGGAGAGACGGGGTGGAATTCAATGATCGCGACACCGCCTTATCCCGACTACACGTCGGGGGCGAATGGTGTGACGAGCGCGACGATGCAAATTCTCAGGTCGTTCTTCGGAACCAACAAGTTCGTGTTCTCGGTCTCGAGCGTGCCGGTCAGTAAGTCGCGCGTGTACATCCGATTCTCGGACGTGCAGGATGACGTCGTGGACGCGCGTGTGTGGCAGGGGATTCACTTCCGCTTCGCCGACGAAATGGGACGGAAGCAGGGTGAGCGCGTTGCGTTGTGGGTGTTCGAGAACTTCCTCAAGCCTGTCCAGCCAAAGTAAAGATCACGGCGTTCGCCCTCGACCCCGCTGCGTCGGGGTCGGGGGGCTCTTCTCCTTCCCGCCTCTCCCCTTCCCCGAGTACAATTCGCACATCTTCGCACTTTGTTCGACTTCCTGACTCGAGGCAGGTTCATGAGACGTACCGCGACGCTCGCGCTGGCTGGAATGCTGATCGTTATGGGTTCGCAGGCCAATTCCCAATCGCCTTCGAACCCTTACGCCCGCGATGCGCGGCAGTCAGTTGATGAGGCGTACACGAAGAAACTCAAGGAGTACACGACCGAGACGTTTTTCACGTCTCCTCTCGTCGATTATCTGCCGGCGTCGAAGAACGTGCCGACGCCGCAGGCCGTCCTCGGCGACATCGCTGGCGCACCGAACAAACTGCCCTACACGCAGGAGGTGCACCGGTACATGCGGATGGTCGAGAAGGCCAGTCCGCGTGTGAAGCTGTACTCGATCGGCAAGAGCGAAGAAGGCCGCGAGATGATTGCCGTCGCGGTGTCGTCGGAGGCCAACCTGGCCAAGCTCGATGAGAACCGCGCGCGACTTGCCAAGCTGGCCGACCCGCGAACGATCGACCTGAACGATGCCGAGGCCGACAAGCTGGTGGATCAGTCGGTGCCCGTTTACTACATCACCGGCGCGATTCATTCGCCCGAGACCGGCTCACCGACGGCGTTGATGGAGCTCGTCTACCGGCTGGCCGTCGACGAGAGTCCCTACATCCAGAAGATCCGCAACCGCATCGTGACGTTGATAACACCGGTCGTCGAGGTGGATGGCCGCGACCGGCAGGTGGACGTCTACAAGTGGCATTTGGCGAATCCCGGGAAACACTGGCCGGCCCTGGTTTACTGGGGCAAGTACGTCGCGCACGACAACAACCGCGACGCCATGGCCCTTACGCTGAACCTGACGCGCAACGTCCTGAACACCTACATCGACTGGAAGGCGCAGGTTCTTCACGATCTCCACGAGTCGGTGGCGTATCTGTACGACAACACCGTCGGTGACGGTCCGTACAACGCGTGGCTCGATCCCATCTTGACCGACGAGTGGCAGATGATCGGCTGGCACAACGTCTCCGAGATGACCAAGATGGGGATGCCTGGCGTGTTTACTCACGGTACGTTCGACACGTGGACGCCAGGCTACCTGATGTTCATTGCCGCAACCCATAACGGCATCAGCCGGCTTTACGAGACGTTTGGAAACGGCGGCGCTGACACCCTCGAGCGGACTCTCGGGCCGAGCGACACCTCGCGGACATGGTACAAACAGAATCCGCCGCTGCCCAAGGCCAAGTGGTCGCAGCGGAACAACAACAACTATCAGCAGACCGGCCTGCTCGTGTCGCTGAATCACTTCGCCGACAACAAGAATCTGTTCTTGAAGAACTTCTATCTGAAGAGCAAGCGATCGATCCTCAAACCAAAGAACGAGGGTCCGGCGGCTTACGTCTTCCCAGGCGACGATCCGCGCCTCGGGCCTCAGGCCGATTTGCTTCGCATTCTTCAACAGCAGGGCTGCGAGATCTCGCGCGCGACGGCGCCGTTCACCGTGACGATTCCGGCGCGCAAGCGTCCGGCCCGCGACACCACGACGACGAACGGTGCCGAGTCGAACGGTCAGAACCGCGGGGATTCCGACGAAGGGCGTCCGGCGGATAAGGACAAGCCGGCGCAGCCGGAGGTCCGGACCTTCCCCGCCGGCAGCTACGTGCTGCGCATGGACCAGCCGTACAGCCGCATTGCGGACACGCTGCTCGACTACCAGTATTGGGCGCCCGACGATCCGCAGCGCAACCCGTACGACGACACCGGCTGGACGTTCGGCGAACTGTTCAACGTCAAGGTGGTTCGCGTCACGGACATGAAGGTCCTCAACGCGGCGCTCGAGCCCGTCAAAGGCGACGTCCGGGCCCGCGGCGGTCTCTTGGGGTCTGACCCCAGTGACCGCTCCCGGACACTGGGGTCAGACCCCAATGCAGTTTTTGCGATCAATCACAATGCCGACCCGTCGCTGGCGACGCTCCGCTACCGTTTCAAGGACGCGTCGATCGAGGTCGTCGAAGAGCCGTTCGAGTCGGGTGGAAAAAAATTCAACCGTGGCTCGTTCTTGATCCGCGGCGTTCCTGCCAACGATCTTGCGACGGCGACTCGTGAGCTCGGGCTCGATGCCGTCGCGCTCGCGGCGCCGCCGTCGGTGAAAACCCATCCGGCGCGCGCGGCGCGCATTGCCTTGATGCACACCTGGATCAACACCCAGGACGAGGGATGGTGGCGGCTCGCGCTCGATCAGCTCGCTGTGCCGTTCACCTATATCAGCACCCAGGATGTCACCAACGATCGCGATCTCCGGTCGAAGTACGACGTCATCCTGTTTCCGCCAGTCGGCCGCTCCTCCGCGCAGCAGATCATCACCGGGCTTCCGATGTACGGGAATCCGTTGCCGTGGAAAACCACGACGCTCACGCCGAACATCGGCAAGATCGATTCGACTGACGATGTGCGGCCGGGAATGGGATGGGAGGGCCTGGCGAACCTGCAGTCGTTCGTGCGAAGCGGCGGCGTTTTGATCGCCGTGGACGATACCGCGAACTTCGCCGTTCAATACGGATTTACGTCTGGTGTCTCGGTCACACCCGCGCAGCGGCTGAAGATCACCGGTGCCGTGCTGCGATCGAAGCTCGTGGACGCCGCGAGCCCCATCGCCTACGGCTACGAAGACACCCTCTCGATCTACTCGTCCGACGGCCCGATCTTTGGTGTCAGCAACACGGTGACCGGCCGTGGCGGGCGAGGCGGTGGCGGCGAAACGCGCCGGCCGACCGGACGCGGCACCGCGGATGATGCGGATCAACCACAGGGACGGCCGCCGTCCGATCCGCTACCCGAGGATCCTCGCGTTGAGCCGTGGCAAGCCGCGCCGATTCGCGAGGAGCAGCTGCGCAACGGCATCGGCATCATTCCGCCCGCGCAGCGTCCGCGCGTCGTGATGCGCTACGGCGATGCCCGCGATCTTCTCGTCTCGGGTCTGCTCGATGGCGGCACGGAGATCGCGCAGAGGCCGATGGTCATCGACGTGCCGGACGACAAGGGGCACGTCGTGTTGTTCTCGAACAACCCCGTGTGGCGCGGTGAGACGCACGGCAGCTACTTCCTGGTACTGAACGCGATTCTCAACCACGACAACCTGGACGCGGGGCGCAGGCTCGACACTCGTTAGGCAATGTCCACGTTCGCTCAGGATCTGCGCTACGCGGTACGGACGCTCGGCCGCACGCCGGCGTTCACTGCGGTAGCCGTGTTGACACTCGCGCTGGGCATCGGCGCCACGACGGCCATCTTCAGCGTCGTGCACGGCGTTCTGATGGTGCCGCTGCCCTATCGCGATCCAGCCCGCTTGGCCAACGTATGGGTCGATCTTGGTGTCGGTAACCAATCGCTTCCGGCGGTCAGCCCTGGCGACTACATCGACTACCAACAGCGCAGCCGGCTGTTCGAGGGCTTCGCTGCGGCGTCCGGCCCACAGGTCATCGGCGCGACCGGCGCGCTGAACGGCCGCGACGGTTCGACCGAGCGCGTCGACGTGACGCCCGTCACCGCCAACTTCTTCCCGCTTCTGGGTGTGGAGCCGATGCTCGGACGCCACTTCACAGCCGACGAAGAGCGACCCGGCGGTCCGCAGGTGCTCATCCTGTCGCACAAGACGTGGAAGCATCGCTTCGGCGAGGATTCCAACATCGTCGGCCAGCGGATCAGGCTGGACAGCATCGATCACACCGTCGTTGGGGTCATGCCGCCGACGTTCAGCCTGCTTCTTCCCGCGGAGGCGTTCCAGCTTACCGATGCGGAAATCTGGAAGCCCCTGCGTTTCGACTATTCCCGGCAGCCGCCGCGCAATTTCACGTTCTTCACCGTGTTCGCGCGGATCCGTCCGGATGTCTCCTTCGCGCAGGCGCAAGGTGAGATGGACACCATTGCTCGCGACTTGCGTCGTGAGCACCCCGAGCACGAATCGTCAGACATGCGCATCCGCGTCGTTCCTCTCCAGAACGACATCGTCAAGCACGCCCAGCCAACGCTGATGGCTTTACTCGGTGCGGTGCTGTTCGTTCTGCTGATCGCATGTGCCAACGTGGCCCATCTGCTGCTGGCACGCGCCACGTCGAGGCAGCACGAGATGGCATTGCGCGCGGCACTTGGCGCGCGCGGGCTACGCCTGGTTCGTCAGCTGGCAACCGAGAGCTTGTTGCTGGCAATCGCCGGGGGCGTGATGGGACTTGTGCTTGCGGCTGTTGGCCTGGCGGTCCTTCGCGGGTTCAATCCGGCCAACTTGCCGAGGATGGACGCCATCCGCATCGATAGTTCGGTGCTCGTGTTCACGATTGCCGTCAGCGCGCTGACCGCGCTGCTGTTCGGCCTCGTGCCTGCGCTTCGCGCGGCGCGACAGGACTTGAACCGCACGCTCAGAGCCAGTCAGTCGCTCTCGCCGACTCGAGCGCAACTCAAGCTGCGAAGCGCGCTCGTGATCGCGGAGGTGTCGCTCGCCCTCGTGCTGCTCATTGGCGCCGGGTTGATGATGAGAAGTTTCGTCCGGCTGCAGCAGGTGCAACCCGGTTTCGAACCTCATCGCGCACTGACGTTCCGTGTTGGGATCCCGCTCGCCAGCCGGCCGCGCCTCCAGACGCGGCTGGCGTTCATGAACGAGCTGGAGCGCAAGCTGCGCGAGCTGCCCGGTGTGACTCACGTAGGATTCACGTCCCAATTGCCGCTCACTGGAAGCGGTGCGCTGCGGCCCTACGCGTATGATGAGGCTACAGCTCGCAATTGGGAGAGCGCCACCTCTGACGGACGTCAGGCCTCGGCGGATTTCTTTCGCGCGATGGGCACGCGGGTACTCGCCGGCCGCGTGTTCGACGAGCACGATACCGCGCCAGCCGCACGGATCGTGATTGACGAGACGCTCGCGGCGCGTGCGTGGCCAGATGAGCCCGCCGTCGGGAAGCGTTTGCAGATTCAGCCAAACGGTAGCCCCGGCGACCTCTACGCGGAAGTCATTGGCGTCGTCGAGCACATGCGCATTCTCGACCTCACGCGCGCTGTCAGGCCGCAGATCTGGACGCCGATGGTCGCCGGCTTCGGCGGAACGTTCTACGCCGTCGTGCGGACCGACGGCGATCCCTGGAGCCTCGCGAACGAGATTCGCCCCCTCATGCAAAGCCTCGACGGCGAGGTTGCCGTCGACCGGCTGACGACGATGTCGGCGTACGTTGCGGGTGGGCTCGCCCAGGCGCGATTGAGCCTCGCTCTGATGGTGGGTTTCGGTGCCGTCGCCCTGGTGCTTGCAGTGGTTGGTGTCTACGGCGTGATCTCGTATTCCGTCGGCCAGCGCACGCGTGAAATCGGCATTCGCATCGCGCTTGGCGAGCGGCCGTGGAGCGTGCGAAACGGCATCCTCTTTCAGGGTTTGCGCCTGATCGTGCCCAGCCTCGCGCTGGGTGCGTTTGGCGCGTACGTCCTGTCCCACCAGATCGCCAGCCTCCTCTACCAAACGGAGGCAAGGGATCCGATGACGTTCGGCGTCACCATCGCGACACTGCTCGTCGTCGCCTTGGCGGGGTGCTACATCCCGGCGAGGCGAGCAACGCTGGTAAGTCCGCTTGTCGCGATCCGGACCGAATAGAGACTTACGACTTGGGCGGGTTCCAGCGCACGGTACGCTTGATCGTCCGGCTGTCGACCGCGATCTGAAAGATCGATCGTGCGGACTCGTCGGCAACCCAGAGTGTTCCATCGGGCGCAACAGTGAGGCCGGACGGGTCGCGTAGACCCTTTTCGTTGATGACCCGTTCGAGACGAGGCACGCGGGCGTTTGGATCGATGACCATGATCGCCTCGTTGCCACTGTCGGCGATGAAGAGACGCTTGCTGACCCCGTCCCAGGCGATCGCGCGAGCTTCTTCGACAGCGGCGTCGACGACTTTCACTTCCCCGGTGTTCAACTCGATCGTATAAAGCCGCGGCGCGCTCATGTCGGACGCGTAGAGTCGGCGCGTTGACGGCGCGATGGCGAGCGCGCCGATCCTTCCAGCACCTGGAATCGACGCGATGCGCACGGGGCGCGCGTGTTGGTCGCCTATTGCTGCCCCAAAGATCTGGTTGGTCGAGGAATTCGCGACATAGACCATGCCGCGCGCGGGCTCGAGCGCCAGACCGACGTACACGCCGGGCACGCGCAGGTAGGTCCAGATTTCGCGCTTGTCGTCCGTCACTTGCAGGATGTAGCTCCCCGACTGCTTCGATCCGCGCGAGTTCAGGCTGAAACACGTCACGGGATTGCCGCGGACGATGCCGGCGGTGGTGTCGACGGCCTGGTATCCGGAGGGAATGCGGTAGGACCAGGATCCCACCGCACCGCTCGCCAAGTTCATCGTGTAGGCGCGGCCATCGGCCTGCAAAACCACCGCTTCGGAACCCTGACGGATAGCGACGGCCACCGGACCGGCGCCGTAGGTCTGAACCGGTCGAGTCGTGGATGCCGCCTGCCCGTGAACAACAACGACCGCGGTGAAGGCGATGAACGACGCAGCAGCCGCACGCCACAGGTTCATGAGTCGCCTCCCTTGTCATGAATGAACTTGAGCTTCTTGGCGGCCTCGAACCCCAGAAGTCCGTTGGCAATGCCGAGGAGTAGCACAGGAAGCGTCTGCCACGGATCGAGGTTGAAGCTAAACAGGACGAACTTGCTGTTGTTGGCCACCAGGAAAATTCCAACCAACTCCAGGATGATCGCCACGACGATGGCCGTGCCGGTGGCGCGGCTCCACGTGAGCACGCGGGCGCGCTTCGCACCGAGCAGCGGAATGAGGCTACCGAGGAGCGTGCCAAGGACAAGCGCGCCAAGCAATGTCAGGATGCTCGGCCGAAACCGCAGCGGCACGGAGGTCAGAGCGTTGCCGGTGCGGTTGCCAAACACAGGATTCGCATAAGGCACGTCGACCTCCAGGGACCCATGCGGGGTATCCGATTCGATCGGCACGAACGAGGTCTCGATCGCTCGCCACGTGTCGGGCTGCAGCTCGAGGTTTATTGTTGCGGTCTTGTCAGGCGCGAGCGTCAACGGTGCCGCGTCACGCATTGAGGCGGCTGCACCCAGCAAGAGGTCGGCGGGATCGGGTCGAACGACAATCTCCGATGGCACCACGACGATCGTGTGCTTGGCGACGTTCTTGAGGGTCAGCTGAAAGCGTGTCGTACCGCCGAGCGACACGCGCTGCGGGCCCGCTTCGGCCGAGGGTTTTTCGTGGCGAAAGAAGAGGAGCGGCTTCGGCTCGAGCCCGGGTGCGCTGGCAACCGGCAGCGCAATTTGCACGGAGCCGGAGTTGCTGCCGTCGCGGATCGCCATGGTGATCTCAGCGTACTGATCCTCGAACGATCCGCTGGGCAGCGCGCGAAACTTGTGCCGGCTCACCCGACCGGTCGCCCGCGTCCGGACGAGAATGACGTAATGCCGGAAGCAGCTGCAGTCGGTGACCCATTTGATCTGGGAGGTATCGATGGCGTATTCGAACGCACCGTTCGCGACCTCGTCCTGCATCTGGATGGGATCGGTCTCGTCAAGCGGCGTGAGCGCTTCGAAGCGGACACCGGTGCCGCTCTGGTCAGGCTGCCAGGACGACAGCTGGACGACAGGCTGGGCGGACGCCGCCGTAGCGGCGCAGACGACGAGCATCCCCGCGAGGAGGATCGATCGCACCCTGTCCGCTACCCCATCTTTTGCATAGACGACAGGAAATCGCTGTTTGATTTGGTCTTCCCCATCTTGTCGAGCAGCAGCTCCATGGCCTCGACGGCCGACAACGGATTGAGGACCTTGCGCAGCACCCACACCCGGTTGAGATCTTCACGCGCGAGCAGCAGCTCCTCCTTGCGCGTGCCGCTCTTTTGCATGTCGATCGACGGAAACACGCGCTTGTCGGTCAGCTTCCGATCCAGGTGGATTTCCATATTGCCGGTTCCCTTGAACTCTTCGAAGATCACGTCGTCCATCCGGGAGCCGGTGTCGATGAGCGCGGTCGCAATGATGGTGAGCGATCCGCCTTCTTCGATGTTTCTGGCCGCGCCGAAGAACCGCTTTGGCTTCTGCAGTGCATTGGAGTCGAGACCGCCCGAGAGCACCTTGCCCGACGGCGGAATCACCGAGTTGTAGGCGCGGGCCAATCGCGTAATGGAGTCGAGCAGAATCAGAACGTCCTTCTTGTGCTCGACGAGTCGCTTGGCCTTCTCGATGACCATCTCGGCGACCTGAACGTGGCGCTGGGCTGGCTCGTCGAACGTCGACGAGATTACTTCGCCCTGCACCGAGCGCTGCATGTCGGTGACTTCTTCCGGCCGTTCGTCGATGAGCAGCACGATCAGGAACACTTCCGGATGGTTCTTCGCCACCGATTGCGCGATGCTCTGCAGCAGCATCGTCTTGCCCGTGCGTGGCGGCGCGACGATGAGGCCGCGCTGGCCGCGGCCGATTGGCGTCATCAGGTCCATGACGCGGCCGGACAGACCGTCCGGGGTGGTTTCAAGCGTGAAGCGCGCCTGCGGATAGAGCGGCGTCAGGTTCTCGAAGAACAGTTTGTCGCGCGCCTGTTCTGGCGCCTCGAAATTGACCGCCTCGACCTTGATGAGCGCGAAGTAGCGTTCGCCCTCTTTCGGCGGCCTGATCTGTCCCGAGACCGTGTCGCCGGTCTGCAGATCGAACTTGCGGATCTGCGATGGCGAAACGTAGATGTCGTCGGGGCCAGGCAGATAGTTGTAGTCGGGCGCGCGCAGGAACCCGAAGCCATCTGGCAGCACTTCGAGCACGCCTTCGGAAAAGATGAAGCCGCTCTGCTCGGTCTGGGCCTTCAGGATCTGAAAGATCAACTCCTGCTTGCGCATGCCCGTCGCGCCGGCGACGGTCAGATCTTTTGCGATCTGTGTGAGCTGCTGGATGCTCTTGTCCTTCAGCTCGGTGATGTTGAGGCCTTGACCGCGGCGGCCCTCGCCACCTTGACGACCCTGCCGCTGCCCGCCCTGAGCTTGCGTACCGGCGTCAGGCGCTTGAGGGGGCGCGGCCGGCGGCGGAGGTGCCGCGGTCGGCGCGGGCTCGTTGACGGGCTCGCGCTCGGTGGTTTCTACGGCTGTGTCGGTCGAAGATTGTTCGGGCGCCGCCGGTGGCTCGGCAGGCTGCCGCTGTGTGCGTTTGTTCGTGGTTGGCATGAGACTACTGGCGTTCCCGATCCACCCTGGTGAGTGTTGACGAGTTGTTGACGTGTAATGTCAGACGGTTCGCTCTGTTGGCGTTGCGCTTTTATCGGAGCGGGCGTGGTGACGCGCCCGTGAGACCCCGGGCGAGAGAGGTTTCTACTAGTCTAAGTTTCCGTGAGTATAGGCGCGCAGTCGACGGAGTGTCAACCCAACACCGCGTTTCCTCCTCCTGACGGCCAACTCTCCGCATGAGCCGTCACGGCGTTGTTACCAGCGTTCGTTATCCTCCGCCGCGTCTATCTCGGGCGCTGCACATGCCCAGCCCATCGCTGTTGGAGGAACGACACTATGAAGAGTTTCGCATTCGCGGCAACCGCGGCGCTCGTCGCGCTGTCAACCGTTGCCGATTCGCCGCCGGCCTTGACCCCGCTCGGCACCCTGAAAACCGGTCCTCTCCGCGGCGAGGATCCGCGCATCGCCGAGATCAACGCGTACGACTCGGCCGGCCGGCGCATCTACGTCGTGAACCCGTTGAACGGGCGCCTCGACGTGATCGAGGCGAGCGACCCTGCGGCTCCCCTAGCAGGCGTGCCGCTTGACCTTGTCAGCGAGTGTCAGTCCGCCCTCGGCACCGCGTGTCCGTTGGTCGCAGGAGGTGAGCCAAACAGCGTCGCGATTCAGGGCCGGTTGCTGGTTGTGGCGGTTGCGAACGCCGTGCGCACGGCGAACGGCCATGCCGTGTTCTTCAAGCTGCGCGGTGCGGACAAACCGCTCTTCCTTGATGCCGTCGAGGTCGGAGCGCTGCCCGACATGATCACATTCTCGCCCGACGGTAAGTACGTGTTGACAGCCAATGAAGGCGAACCAAATCCGGACTACACGATCGATCCGCCCGGTTCGGTGACCATCATCGAGCTTGCTGGCGTGGGGAACCGCAAGGCTGTTCGGCAGGTCGGGTTTCACGCGTTCGACACGCCCGAGGAACGCGAGAAGCTGCGACAGGATGGCGTGCGGATCTTCGGACCCGGCGCAGCCGTGTCGCAGGATTTGGAACCCGAGTACATTTCGATCGCGGGCAACGCGCTCGATGCGAGCGATCAGGATGGCGGCATCAACATTCGCAACTGGCCGATTTACGGACTGTACGAGCCAGATGCGATTCACACATTCAACGTGCGCGGCCAGACGTACCTCATTATGGCCAACGAAGGGGATGCGCGCGAGTACGCGGGCTACGTCGAGGCTGTGCGATTGAATAACACCGGATACCTCCTGGATCCGATCGCCTTCCCCGCGCCGGCGTCGGTCAAGGCCAACGCGGCGCTTGGCCGCCTGAACGTGTCCACCGCGAGCGGTGACGTTGACGGCGACGGCGACTTCGATCGCATCGAAGTTCCCGGTGCACGATCGGTTTCGATCCGCGACGAGCTCGGCCGCCTGGTGTGGGACAGCGGCGAGATGTTCGAACGGCTCTCCGAGTTACACGACGGGACGCTGTCGCTCTTCAACACCACGAACACGGCCAACACGCGCGAGAATCGCAGCGACGACAAAGGCGTCGAGCCAGAGTCGGTGGTCGTCGGTCGCGTCAAAGGCCGTTTGTATGCCTTCATCGGCCTGGAACGCGACAGCGGGATCGTCGTGCTCGATCTGTCGACGCCGACATCGCCGACCTTCGTGACCTGCGTCACCAACCGCAAGCTTCCCCGGAACCCCACGACCGGGGCGCTGCTGGCCTGCAACGAGGTGAACAACTGCGGGGATCTGGGGCCTGAAGGGCTCACCTTCGTGCCCGCGGATCAGAGCCCGACTGGGAAGGCCCTGCTGGTGGTGTCCAACGAAGTCAGCAGCACGACGACGATCTGGCAGGTGGACTGATCGAACGGACGCCCGTGCGGTCTCAGAACCGCGCGGGCGTCTCGCCAATGCCCATGATGCTGCAGGCTTGAATCGTGTTCAGCCCGAGCTCGCGCGCGCGGGCCACCACCTCCGGCGCGTCGGCCCCGGGATTCAGCCAGACTTCCGCGATGCCTTTCTTGGCGATCTCATCCATGATCCGCACAGCGATCTCCGGCTGGACGTAGACCGTTGCCATGTCGATGGCGCCGTCGACGGCCAGCACCGAGGGGTAAGCGCGGTGGCCCTCGACGATGGATTCGTTGGGGTTGATCGCGAAGACCGTGAAGCCCTGGTTTTCAAAGGCGCGGAGCGCCTTGTTCCCGAACTTGTGCCGGCTGTTCGACGCGCCGATGATCGCCACGGTTTTCGCCATGGAAGCGATTGTACTCTTGGGGTCGGATCCTGTATTTCACGATCGGGCCCGGAATCTTGAAATACACGATCTGACCCCCAGTAAGATCGCTATATGGCGACCCTCGCGGACGTGCTGGAGGCGCGGACGGTTCCCGCTGCAGCCGAGCTCGTGGAACCGATCGCGCGGGACCGGATTCGCTGCCTCGCCTGCGGCCACGCCTGCCCCATCCCTGACGGCGCGGCTGGCGTCTGCAAGGTGCGCTTCAACCGCGGCGGCACGCTGCACGTACCGTTCGGCTACGTCGGCGGCGTGCAGTGCGATCCGATCGAGAAGAAACCGTTCTTTCACGCTCACCCCGGCGCACTTGCGTACAGCTTTGGGATGCTCGGGTGCGATCTGCATTGCTCGTACTGCCAGAACTGGGTGACGTCACAGGCGTTGCGCGATCCGGCGGCCCTCTCGCCGCCGCGCGACACGTCGCCCGACCAACTGGCTGACGAAGCCGACGCGCTCGGCGCCCGCGTTGTCGTCAGTACCTACAACGAACCGCTGATCACAAGCGAATGGGGCGTTGCAGTCTTCAAGGCCGCGCGCGCCCGCGGCTTGATGACCGGCTACGTCTCGAACGGCAACGGCACGCCGCAAGTCCTCGACTACATCCGTCCGTGGATCGATCTCTACAAAGTCGATCTCAAGAGCTTCGACGACAAGCACTATCGCCAGCTTGGCGGCAGGCTCGCGCCGATCCTCGACACCATTCGCGCGCTGCACGCAATGGGCCTGTGGGTTGAGATCGTGACGCTGCTCATCCCCGGCTTCAACGATTCGGCCGACGAGATCGATCGACTGACCTCCTTCCTCGCGTCGGTGTCGACAACGATTCCGTGGCACGTCACCGCGTTTCACAAGGACTACCGAATGACCGATCCGGCCAACACGACGTCCGACATGCTGATCGCCGCCGCGGCCATCGGCCGCGCCAACGGCTTGCGCTATGTGTATGCGGGAAATCTTCCGGGACAGGTGGGGGATCTCGAGAATACGCGCTGCCACCAGTGCCGCGCGCTGCTCATCGAGCGCTACGGCTATCACGTTCGGCAGTATCGATTGAGCGAGCACGGAACGTGCCCTGACTGCGGGACGGCGATTCCCGGCCGCTGGAGCCGCGCCTTCGCGACGCAGATCACGACGAGGCCGTTTCTGCCGGGTGGTCGATTCAGGACGTTGTAGCGTCCCCGACGCTACGGATTCAGGACTGCGTCGATCGCCTTCTTGAACTCGCCAAACGGGACGGCCCCTTTGACGACTTTCACGATCTTCATCGGCTGACCCGCCGCAGGCGTGACGCCCAACAGGAACGTCGGCGTGCTGTCGACGCCGAGTTGCTGCATACGGGCGACGCTCTCGCGAACGGGCTTGGCGTACTTCCCGCTGTCGAGGCAGGCGCGCAGCTTGGCGCTGTCGAGGCCAAGGCTCTCTGCCTGCGACACGAGCAGGCCGAGATCGCGCGTTGGCTGCTCGAAGAGCTTGTTGTGCATCTCCCAAAACTTGCCCTGATCACCGGCGCAGTTGGCCGCCTCGTGTGCCTTGAACGCTTCGGGATGGAGTTGCTCGATCGGATAGTCGATGAACACGTACTGAAGCTTGCCCGTCTTCACGTATTCGCTGTCGATCTGCGGCTGCGTGGTCTGCATGTGCCGGCGGCAGAACGGGCAGTGATAGTCGGACACCTCGACGAGCGTAACCTTCGCGGATGCCGATCCCTTCGACGGCTCGCCGGCAATTGGCACGGTCGCATTCACCAGGTTGGCTTCCTGCGGCTGGCGAAGCAGCTGCTGCAGGAAGGACTTGATGGCGTCGAGATCCTTCTGCATCGCCGCCTGCTGGGCCTTGAGCGCCTCGATCTCCCGCTTCAAGGCAGCCACGTCCTGCTCGATGGGGGGCGACAGCGAAAACAGGGCAACCAGACCAACCGTGGCGATCTTGAGCATACTGAAACTGTAACAGAAGCTGTCAGCGAACAGCTATCAGCGGCGCCTGATACGAAGAATCGTTACCGGCGGTGTGAGCGTCTCGCCCTTCGCCGCGGACATCTGAATTTTTCGGACCACATCCATCCCGCGCACGACTTGGCCGAACGCCGTGAAGCCTTGACCATCGGGATTCCGCGCCCCGCCGAAATCAAGCGACGGCTGATCGCCAACGCAGATTGAGAACGAGTCGCGCGCCGAGTCGGGCTCGCTCCTGGCCATCGAGAGGGTGCCATCTTTGTGCGAGAGTCCGGTCACATTCGTCCGCTCGAGCGGTATGGGCGGCATTTGGCCAGCGCGCCGCTCGCGACTGGCCGCCGCCTGGATGACGGCGATCTTGACTGGCTTCTCGACTTGATTGTCCGGACGAACGGTCCGGAAGAATCGCGCGCCGTCGAAATGACCGGTATCCACATATTTAAGGAAATTCGCCGCCGTGATGGGCGCGCGAACCGTGTCGATCTCGGCTTCGATCTCCCCCGCTTCTGTTTCGATCACGACACGAACTGGCGACGCCGTCTGCTCCTGGGGAGCGACGGTAAGAATGAGGAACAGCAGGAGCAAGGTCATGGCTTCGTCGGAAAAATCTTTCCCGGATTCAGTATCCCGTGTGGGTCGAACGCGGCCTTGACGCGTTTCATGAGGGCAATCTCCTCCTCGCTCAGCTCGAGCGGAAGGAACCGCGCCTTGGCGAATCCGATGCCGTGCTCGCCGCTGATCGAGCCTTCAAGCGCGACGACACCCTCGAAGAGCACGCGCTCCGCTTCGTGCGCGCGCGACACCTCGTCAGCGTTGTCGGGGTCGACCATGATGTTGACGTGGATGTTGCCGTCGCCGGCATGCCCGAAACACGGGATGCGTAGGCGGTAGTCGGCCGCGATCTTCGCGACGAGGTCAAACAGCTGCGGGATCCGGCCTTTGGGCACGACGACGTCGTGGTTGAACTTCAGCTTCGCAATCATCTTGAGCGACAGCGACAGCTCGCGGCGAACACGCCACAACTCCTGGCGTTCCGCTTCGTCTCGCGCGCGCAGGATCTCGGTCGCGCCGGCAGCACCAAGCGCCCGCTCAACGCGCGCGGCCTCATCAGCGACGGCCGCCGGGACGCCGTCGACTTCAACGAGCAGGATGGCCGCCGTTCCCTCTGGCGCGAGCGATCGAACCTGCAGGTTCCGCGCGACCGCCTCGAGCGACTGGCCATCGACCAGTTCGACGGCCGCCGGCACGACGCGTTCACGAATGATCTCGGTGACACCGTTCACCGCATCCTCGACCCGCTGAAACGTGGCACGGATTGTCGCGTGCATTGGCGGTTTCGGAATCAGCCGCAGAATGATCTTCGTGATGATCGCGAGCGTGCCTTCGGATCCGACCAGCAGGTGCGTCAAATCGTAGCCGACGACGTTCTTGACGACCTTGCCGCCGGTTTCGACGATCTCTCCCGTCGGCAGCACGGCCTCGAGCCCGAGCACGTACTGCTTCGTGGTGCCGTACTTGAACGCTCTCGGCCCACCGGCGCATTCCGCGACGTTGCCGCCGATCACCGACTGCCGCAGCGACGCCGGATCCGGTGGATAGAACAGGCCGACCTTCTCGACAGCGTCCTGCAGATCTCCGGTGACGACGTGTGGTTCGACGACGGCAATGAGGTTGGCTTCGTCGATCTCAAGGATGCGGTTCATCCGTTCGAGCGACATGACGACGCCGCCGCGCGACGGCACGGCGCCGCCGGTGTAGCCGGTCCCGGCCCCGCGCGGCACGATCGGCACGCGCCGTTCGGCGCACGCGCGCACGACCGCAGCAACCTCCGCGGTATTTGCCGGGAACACGACCGCATCCGCGGGATGCCCGCGCTTCAGCGCATCGGTGCCGTACTGTGTTCGGGTGTCATCGTCGGTCCGGACGTAATCCGGGCCGACGATCGATTGGAGAGCTGCGGCGAGAGCGTCCGTGGCTTACACCGTCGCGGGCTTGGAGTGCCCTTCGAGCGAGCGCATGTGCTCGATGATCTTCTTCACGCCGCGTTCGAGGTCTTCCATCGAGGCGGCGTACGACAGCCGGATGAAGCCCGGCGCGTCAAAGGCCTCACCGGGTGTGACCGCAACACGCGGACCGTCCAGGAGCGACTGCGCGAGCTCGGCAGTCGTTCGAGTCCCATCGGGTGAGAGGAATTCCGACACATCCGGGAACAGATAAAACGCGCCGGCCGGTTTGACCAACCGAATTCGCGGCTCCGCCGAGAGCCACGCGCAAACCTGGTCGCGCCGGCGACGGTACTCGTCGAGCATGTCCGTGACGCACTGCTGCGAGCCGGTCAGGCCCGCGACGACCGCCTTTTGCGTGATCGAGCAGACGTTCGACGTCGAGTGACTTTGCAGCGCGTTGCAGGCGGCGATGACTTCCTTCGGCGCCAGCGTCCAGCCGCAGCGCCAGCCTGTCATCGCATACGCCTTCGACGCGGATCCGCTCAGGACCGTTTTGTCCCGCATCGTTCTGGTCAGGATGGCGGGCAGATTGTGCGGAGTCGGATCGTAAATGAGCCTTTCGTAGCAGAGATCGACCAGGATCCAGATGCCGCGCTTGGCCGCTTCCTTCGCTAGCGCCTCGAGCTCCGCTTCGCTGATGAGCGCTCCGGTGGGATTGCCCGGCGAATTGATGATGATGCCGCGAGTCCGCGGGGTGAGGGCGTTGAGAAACATCTCGGCGCGCAGATTGAACCCGTCCTCGGCGTGCGCGTGGACGATCACCGGCGTCGCGTCCGAGAGCTTGATCTGCTCGACCAGCGTGGGCCAGCCGGGCATGTGCGTGATGACCTCGTCGCCTTCGCCAAAGAGGACCATGACCGCGTTGTAGAGCGACTGCTTGCCGCCCGCGGTCACGATCACTTCATTGGTCGCGTACTCGACGCCGTAGTCGGTCTTGTACCGGGCCACGATGGCTTTCTTGAGTTCATCCGTGCCGGAGTTGGTCGTGTACTTCGTGAAGTTGGCGTCGATGGCCGCCTTGGCCGCGTCGCCAATATGTTTGGGCGTCGGGAAATCCGGCTCGCCGGCGCCGAAATCAATCACGTCGATGCCCTTGGCTTTCAGCGCAATGGCCTCGGCGGCGACTTTCATCGTGGGTGAAACAGCGATCCGTGTTGCGCGCGCAGCTAACATGTCAGGCCCTCAAGGTCTCCCGCGCGAGCTTCTTCTCGCGCAAACGCCGCTCAACGATTTCCGGCACGATGCCCTTCACGGACCCGCCGAGCGCGACGACTTCCTTCACGAGACGCGAGCTGACGTAGGTGTATGGCTCGGTCGGCATCATGAACACCGTCTCGACTTCGGGGCTGAGGCGACGGTTCATCAGCGCCATCTGCATCTCGTACTCAAAATCCGATACGGCGCGCAGGCCCTTGACGATCACGCTGGCCTGCCGTCGTCTAACGTAATCCACCAGGAGCCCGTCGAAGGTATCCACCTCGACGTTGGCCCTGTCGCGAAACACTTCCCGGGTGATCTCCACGCGTTCAGGCACCGAGAACAGCGGTGCCTTGTCGGCGTTGATCAGCACGGCAATCACGATGCGATCGAAAAGTCGTGCGCCGCGTTGGATGATGTCCACGTGGCCCATCGTGATGGGATCGAACGAGCCAGGATAGATCGCAACAACTGGTGACATCGTAGTCGCTAGTGGCTAGTCGTTAGTCCGGTACCGATAGAACGCCAGGGCGCTGTCGCCGCTCACCAGGTCGCGGGTCAGCGTGAGCGGCCCCGCGTTTGCCGGCACTTTGTCGCGTTTGGCGTGCTCGGCGATTACCAACGAGTGGCCCGATGCCAGCTCTGCGGCGGTCTTCAGAGCCTTCACCAACTCGTCCGCTCCGTACGGCGGATCGAGGAAGATGACATCGAAATCCGCACCCGTGAGTCGCTGCCTGGCGCGCGCAAACTCAACGCGGATAATAGCATGGCGGTCGCTGACGCCGCAGCGCGAGAGGTTCTGCTCGATGAGATCCGCCGCGCGGCGGTCGCTCTCGACGAACGTCACGTGCGTGGCGCCCCGGCTCAGCGCTTCGATGCCTACTGCCCCAGTTCCCGCGTAGGCGTCGAGCACGCGTTGACCCTCCACCGCCGGTCCGAGCACGTTGAACAACGTTTCGCGCAGCTTGTCGGACGTCGGCCGAAGGCCGTCCCAGCGCGGCGGCGTCAGCCGGCGCCCCTTGAGCGTGCCGGCGATGATGCGCATCAGCCGACACCCACCAACCCGAATCGCTGCTCCCAATTCGAGCGAACGAACGCGGCAAGAGCGGCGTGTTGTTCGGAGTCGAGCGCGGCGACGGCCTCGCGGCGGGCCTCCTCCATCAATTGATGATCGCGCAGGAGATCACCTACGCGAAGCGTCGGCATTCCCGACTGCCGCGTGCCGAAGAAATCACCTGGCCCGCGAAGCGCTAGATCGCGTTCGGCAATGATGAAACCGTCCGTCGTGTCAGTGAGTGCCTTTAGCCGCTCGCGCCCGCTCTCGTTCAGCGGCGACTGATACAGCAGGACGCAGTAGGACTGATGCACGCCCCGCCCGACGCGACCGCGTAACTGGTGCAGCTGCGAGAGCCCGAACCGCTCGGCGTGCTCGACCACCATCACTGACGCGTTCGGGACGTCCACGCCAACTTCCACGACGGTGGTCGAGACGAGGATATGGAACTCGCCACGGGCAAACGCCTGCATGACGCGGTCCTTGTCGTCCTGCTTCATTCGTCCATGCAGCAGCGCGACGCGATACGCCGGGAAGACATCCTGCTGCAGGTGATCCGCCATCTCCGTCGCAGCCTTGAGATCGACCTTGGCGGACTCTTCGACCAGCGGATAAATCACATACGTCTGACGGCCGGCATCCAGTTGCTGCCGGATGAAGTCGTAGATTTCATCGCGGCGTGACTCGGGCTTGGCGATCGTCTTGATCGACTTGCGTCCTGGCGGCATCTCGCGCATCACCGACACGTCCAGATCGCCGTACGTCGTCAACGCCAGCGTTCTCGGGATCGGCGTGGCGGTCATGACCAGAATGTCGGGATGCATCCCCTTCGCTCGCAGCGCGGCGCGCTGCATGACGCCGAAGCGGTGCTGCTCGTCGATGATCGCCAGCCCGAGCTCGCGGAACGCGACTGGATCTTCCACGAGGGCGTGCGTACCGACGACGAGATGAATGGAGCCGCCGGCGAGCTCCGCTTGTGTTTCACGCCGCTTCCGGCTCGACGTGCTGCCGGTCAGCAGCGCCATGCGGAAGCGCGACGACTCGAGCAGGCGGCGAATGCTGATGAAATGCTGCTCGGCGAGGATCTCGGTGGGTGCCATGAAGGCGACCTGAAAGCCGTTCTCCATGGCAACGATTGCCGCGATTAGTGCGACGATTGTCTTTCCCGAACCGACATCGCCCTGCAGCAACCGGTTCATCGGATGCGGCCGCTTCATGTCCTCGACGATCTCGGCGATGACCTTCTTTTGATCGCCCGTAAGACGGAACGGCAGCACACGGCGCGCGGCCTCGCGGATCTCGTCCGTGATGACGACCGATCGCGGCTTGCGCTCAGCATCCGCCCGCCGCTTGCGAAGCACCAGACCGCATTGAAAGAGGAAGAACTCTTCGAAGATCAGCCGCCGTTGAGCCGGGGAGCGAAACGCGTTCAGCTCGTTGACCGGCGCGTTCTCGGCCGGAAAGTGGACGTCGTGCAGCGCGGTTCGCCGGTCGATCAGCTTTTGCCGCTCGCGGACGTCTGCCGGCAGCGGATCGGGAAGGACGTCAGGCAGATCGGCGATCGCGTGGTGCACGAGCACGCGCTGCATCTTCGTCGTCAGCGTGCCGGTCTTTTCGTAGATCGGGACGATCCGGCCC
>Ga0114129_10004090_pt1 | contig 20609 bp, 23 predicted proteins | sample RhiMetdeltSRZDD1_FD_80071 | JGI IMG/M metagenome (GOLD analysis project Ga0114129, IMG submission 80071) | Populus rhizosphere microbial communities from Tennessee, USA - Rhizosphere MetaG P. deltoides SRZDD1 (version 2) (version 2) | ecosystem: Host-associated > Plants > Roots > Rhizosphere >... | reverse complement strand
GCTCCATCTCGTACAGGCGGGATCGCAGCACCTTCATCGCCTTCGCCTTGTTCTTGATCTGCGACTTCTCGTCCTGCTGCGATACGACGACGCCGGTTGGGAGATGGGTGATCCGGACGGCGGAGTACGTCGTGTTCACGCTCTGCCCGCCGGGTCCGCTCGAACAGAAGGTGTCGATGCGCAGGTCCTTGTCCTGGATCTGGACGTCGACCTCCTCTGCCTCCGGCAGAACGGCCACCGTCGCGGTCGACGTGTGAATGCGCCCGCTGGCTTCCGTGGCGGGGACGCGCTGCACGCGATGGACGCCACTCTCGTACTTCAGCTTGCTGTACGCGCCGCGTCCTTCGATGGTGGCGATGACCTCCTTCAAGCCGCCCACGCCCGTGTCGCTACTCGACATCACCTCGAGGCGCCAGCCCTGGCGCTCTGCGAACTTGCTGTACATCCGGAACAACTCGCCCGCGAAGAGCGCCGCCTCGTCGCCCCCAGTGCCGGCGCGAATCTCGAGGATCACGTTCTTGGCGTCGTTGGGATCCTTCGGGACGAGCAGCACCTTCAGCTCGGCGATGAGACTGTCGCGCCGCGTCACGAGCCCCTTCAGCTCCTCTCGAGCGAGATCGCGCATGTCGCTGTCGCTGCCGGCGGCGAGCTCCTCGGTCTGCGCGATGTCGCGCACGACGGACTTATACTCGCGGAAGCGCTCGATCATCGGCTCGAGCTCGGCCAGAGCCTTGGCGTGCTTCCGGTACTCCGACGAGTCGTTCTGCACCTCGGTGGTGCCGAGCCGCTGCATCAGATTCTCGTAGCGCTGTTCTTCCGAAGTCAGCTTATCGAACATAAAAACGGTTCGTGGTTCGTTGTTCGCCGTGCGTCGTTCACGTTCGTGGTGCGTCGTGCGTCGTTCTCGAGCCGACGCGCGACGCACGTCGAACCGAGAACGCCGAACGGCGCGCTATCCCCCTGAGACCGGCGGCAGGAACGCGATTTCGTCACCCTCGCCGACGACGTGATCCATGCGCGCGTAGTCGGCGTTCACGGCGGTCGAAATCGAGCGCTCGTACTGGGAGAGCTCGGGGAATTCGCCCGCGAGCTGCCGCCACACATCGCCAATCGTCGCCCCAGGCGCCAGCTCTCGCGCCAGTTCTGAGGCGCCGGCGATGTCTCGCAGCCGGGCGAACAGCCGCACGGTCACGCGCATGCCAGGCGCTCGGCTTCCTGCCTCGCCCGCTCATCGTCTGGATTCGCGGTCGCGCCTTCGATCCAGACGTCGCCGCCATCGAAGAATTCGCGTTTCCAGATCGGCGCAATCTGTTTCACGCGCTCGATAGCGTAGCGGCACGCCGCGTACGCGTCGCCCCGATGCGGCGAGCGCGCCGCAATCGCGATGCTGGCCTCGCCAATCTGCAGCCGGCCAATCCGGTGGTGGAGCGCGAGCCGGGCACCCGGCCACCGCTCGGCGATTTCCGCCGCGATCTTCTCGAACGCCCGCAGCGCGAGCGGCTCGTACGCCTCGTACTCCAAGTATCGGACGCGCCGCCCGAGGTTGTGGTTGCGCACCAGACCGAGAAACGTCACGACCGCGCCGTCCGCGCCTGAACCATCCCCCAGCGATGCGGCGACATCGTCCAGCGCGAGCGTGTCGGTCCCGATGTGAAGCAGCGGACGCATCTCGTTCAAGTATAAGGGGGTCCGGCTAAAGCCGGACACTACGTGCGAATCCCCGGACACTACGAGTACGTAGCGTCCGGCTTTAGCCGGACCGGGATTTCCACTCCCAGAAGTGATCCAGGGGACCCCGGCCATGACCGATTCCGGGCGCGTGGGCGATCGCACCGCCGACGTACCTCTGCGCGCGTTGTGCGGCGTCGGCGAGATCGTCCCCGAGCGCGAGACCTGCCGCGACGGCCGATGCGAACGTGCACCCGGTGCCGTGCGTGTGACGGCTGTCGATCCGCGGCGCCAGGAATTCGTGAAACGTGTGACCGTCGAACAGCAGATCGACGACCTCGTCCGCCGGGGCGTCGGCGAACCCCGAACGCGGCATCCTGAACCCTGAACCCTGTCTGTGTCCGCCCGTGATGATCACCGCGGCGGCGCCCGTGCCATGAATCGCCCGCGCCGCTTCGCGCGCATCGTCTGCCGACGAGATGCGCCAGCCGCTCAATGCCTCGGCTTCCGGAACGTTCGGCGTCACGACACGCGCGCGCGGGATCAATTCAGTGATCAGCGCCTGCACGCCATCCGCGTCGAGCAGCCGCTCGCCGCTCGTCGACACGAGTACGGGGTCGAGGACGACGAGGGGCAGATCGAGCTCCGCGATGGCAGCCGCCACCGCTTCGACAATCGCGGCGGTCGCGAGCATGCCGACCTTCGTCGCGTCGATCGAGACGTCGCCCGCGATTGCCTCGATCTGGGCCGTGACCAGGTCGGCGGTCAACGGCGCCACCGCCTCGACGCCCAGAGTGTTTTGCACCGTGATCGCCGTGATCGCGCTGGCGCCGTAGACGCCAAAGGCGGCAAAGGTCTTCAGGTCTGCCTGGACGCCGGCGCCGCCGCCCGGGTCGCTCCCCGCGATTGTCAGCGCTATGCGCATACGCTAGAATCCGCTCTCATGCAGCCTACCCTGCTCTCGACGATGACGGTGCGCGCGCCTTCGCGCGGTCTCCAGACGGCGGAGCGGATCGGCGCTGTGGTCTTCGTCACCATTCTCACCGCAATCGCCGCCCAGGTCAGCGTGCCGCTGCCGTTCACTCCGGTGCCGTTCACGTTTCAGCCGATGGTGGTCCTCGTTGGCGCCGCGGCGCTCGGGGCCCGGCTGGGTGCGGCGAGTCAGGCGCTGTATCTCCTGCTCGGCGTCGCGGGGTTCCCTGTTTTCGCGGCCTCGCCAGCGCTAGCCCACGGTGCCGCGCGCCTCCTCGGGCCGACCGGCGGCTATCTGATGAGTTATCCGCTCGCGGCGTATGCGGCAGGCGCCCTCGCTGAGCGCGGATTCGATCGCCGCTACCTGACCGCCGTCATCGCGATGGCGTGCGGGCTCGGGATCATTTTCGCGGGCGGCGTCTTCTGGCTCGCCGCGTTCGTGCAGGCGCGGGGTCTCGGCGCTGCGCTCGCCGCAGGCTTCTATCCGTTCATCGTCGCCGACTTCGTGAAGCTGCTGCTCGCCGCCGGCGTGATGCCAAGTCTCTGGTGGCTGGCGCGGACTCGCGACAAGTAGTCTCGAGCCAATCCGCCCTTACGGACGCGGACCAAACACGAGCAGGAACAGGAACGGCGGAATCTCCTCCTTCGAGATCAGCTCGAGCCCTGCCGCCTTCGCCGCCTTGATCACCGACTGCGGATCCACGCGCTGATCCGGCGCCGGACCAGGCCCTCCGCCCCCCGGCTTGAAGTCGACGATGCCGAGCCGGCCTTGCGGTTTGAGCGCCCGCGCGATGTTCTTGAGCAGCGTGATCACCAGCATCGGATTCCCCGGGTCGTCCATCTCGTGGTACGAGTCGACGATGATCGCCGCGTCGAGCCCTTTCGGCAGCCGCGGATCGCTCTGGGTGCCGAGCACTGGGCGCACGTTCATGAGGTTCTCGACCTGCATCCGCTGGCCGATTACCTGGAGCATCGCGGGCTGAACGTCTTCGGCGTACACGATGCCGTTGGGCCCCACGCGCCGCGCGATGTGCAGCGTGAACCACGCGCCTCCCGCCCCGAGGTCGGCGACCACCGATCCGTCGGCGATGCCGAGCGTGTCCATGATCTGTTCGGGCTTCTGCCACTGATCCCGATCGGGCGCGTCGAGGAGGCCCAGGTCGTTGGGCTCGAAGAGCTTGCGCTTGGGCGGAGTCGCTTGGGCGGGAGGGGCTGGATCGGCGGGAGGGGCTGGAAGGGCCGGAAGGAAAGAACCGTCCACCACGACGAACAGCGTGAGTACAAGAACTCCGCGCTTCACGACCGTCCTGCCTTTCCCGCCCGTCCTGTCGCTCCCGCCCCTCCTGCCGGTCCTGCCCCTCCTGTCCCTGTAATGCCTCCCCGCGTCATCGCATCCACCGAGAGGATTTCGTCGAGACGCGCCGGATCGATCAGGCCGCGTTCGATCACGAGGTCGCGGATCGATCGGCCGGTTCTCACGGACTCCTTGGCAATCTCGGCGGTCGCCGCGTACCCGATGTACGGACTCAACGCCGTGGCGGTTGCCGTGCTGCGGTCGAGCAGCTCGCGCGCGCGGGCGTCGTTCGCGCTGATGCCGTCAACGCACCGCAGCCGGAAGACCTTCATCGCCTCGCGGAGAATCGTCGACGCGTGCAGCGCGTTCCACGCGATCACCGGCATCATCACGTTCAGCTCCAGCTGACCGGCCTCGCTTGCGATGGCGATCGTCGCGTCGCAACCCATCACCTGGAAGCAGACCTGATTGACCATTTCCGGGACAGACGGGTTCACCTTCCCTGGCATGATCGACGAACCCGGCTGCACGGCTGGGAGCGCGATCTCGGCGATGCCTGCACGGGGTCCCATGCTCAGCAGACGAAGATCGCTCGCCACCTTGCCGGCCTCCACGGCCAGCCGCCGCATGGCGCTCGAATAGGCAAGGACGTCGCCCATGCTTTGCGTGACGCGGAACAGGTTGAGCGCGGGCGTGAGCGGCAGGTTCGTATACCGCGCAAGGTTGGCGACGACGAGCCCGCGGTAGTCGTCTCCGGCGTTGAGCCCCGTGCCGACCGCCGTGGCGCCGATGTTCAATTCGTGCAGCTGTTCGGAGGCGGCGGCGACATCGTCGGCGCCTCGTCGCACGCATTCAGCATAGCCGCTGAATTCCTGGCCGAGCGTGATGGGCACCGCGTCCTGCAGGTGTGTGCGCCCGGTCTTCAGCATCTCGGCGAATTCGACGGCCTTGCGAGCGAAGCTGTCGGCGAGGGCGCGAGCGGCGGCGACGAGCGGAGCGGTGCCAAGGAGCAGCGCCAGCCGCGTGGCCGTCGGGAACACATCGTTCGTCGACTGTCCCATGTTCACGTGATCGTTGGGATGCACGCGACGGTACGAGCCTCGCGGTTCACCCAACTGCTCGCTTGCGCGGTTCGCGAGGACCTCGTTCGCGTTCATGTTGTGCGACGTGCCGGCGCCGGCCTGGTACACGTCGACCACGAAGTGATCGCGGAGCTGGCCGGCGAGGATCTCGTCCGCTGCCGCACGAATAGCGCCGGCGATGTCGCGATCGAGCCGGCCGAGCTCGGTGTTCGCCTCGGCGGCGGCTTTCTTGACCAGGATGGTGGCGGTGACGAGATCCGCAGGTGCGTGAAGCCCGCTGATGGGGAAGTTCTCGACGGCGCGCGCCGTCTGCACACCGTAGTACGCGTCGTCGGGGACGTTCAGCTCTCCGAGAGAGTCGCGCTCTGTGCGGAAACGCATAGGGACTTCGGTAGGGGCTCGGGGTTTGGTGCTAGGCGCTAGCTACCAGGGATTACTAGCCCCTAGCTCTTAGTACCTAGCCCCTGTCAGTATACTGCCCGTATGCTGCCCTCTTTTTTCGACAGCGTTCTGCAACTCATCGTGAGGACCTCGACCGACCTGCCGCCCGACGTGCGTGCGGCGATGAAGACGTCCCTCGGCGCGGAGCCGGCCGGCACACGATCGTCGCAAGCGCTGACGATCATCGCGCAGAACATCGATCTCGCCGTGGATACCGAAGGCGCCATCTGTCAGGACACGGGGATGCCGACCTTCGAGGTCAAGACGCCAGTCGCCGCGAATCAGATCTGGATGCGGCAACAGATTCGCGAGGCGGTGGCCGAGGCCACTCGGCGTGGCAAGCTGCGGCCGAATTCGGTCGATTCGATCAGCGGCCAGAACTCGGGCGACAACCTCGGTCCGGGGACACCGATCATTCATTTCGAGCAGTGGGAGCGGGACAAGGTCGAAATCAAGTTGATCCTGAAAGGCGGAGGCTGCGAAAACACGAACGCCCAGTACGCGCTGCCCGTCGAATTGCCGCATCTCGGCCGTGCCGATCGCACGCTCGATGGTGTGAGGAAGTGCATCCTGCACGCGGTCTGGCAGGCGCAAGGCAAAGGTTGCGCGCCCGGTGCCGTCGGCGTCTGCGTCGGCGGCGACCGTACCTCCGGGTACACGCACGCGAAAGAGCAGTTGTTTCGCACCCTCGACGATGTGAACCCGGATCCGCGGCTGGCCGAGGTCGAAGCGTCTGTCATGTCGACCGTGAACAGTCTCGAGATTGGGACGATGGGCTTCGGCGGCAGGGTGACGCTGATCGGCTGCAAAATCGGCGCCCTCAATCGTCTGCCCGCGAGCTTCTTCGTGTCGGTCGCGTACGACTGCTGGGCCTTCCGTCGCCTCGGCGTCGTTCTGAACGCCGCGACCGGCGCGATTGACCACTGGTTGTACCGGGACCCGGCCCATCAGATCATTCCGATGCTCGATCAGGCCGGCTTTACACGGACCGGCCGCGAGATCAGCCTGCACGCGCCGCTCACCGAGGAGGCGGTCCGCGCGCTGAAGGTCGGCGACGTCGTGATGGTCTCCGGCGGGATGTTCACGGGGCGTGACGCCGTCCACTCGTATCTGATGACACACGAGCCGCCGGTCGATCTGCGCGGATCGGTCCTCTATCACTGCGGGCCGGTCGTCGTGAAGGAAGGCGACAGCTGGCGCGTGACCGCCGCCGGCCCGACCACGAGCATTCGCGAGGAGCCGTATCAAGGAGAAATCATCAGGCGCTATGGCGTCCGCGCGGTCATCGGCAAGGGCGGCATGGGCGCGAAGACCCTGGCGGCGCTCAAGGAGCACGGCGCGGTGTACCTCAACGCCATCGGTGGCGCCGCACAGTTCTACGCGCGATCGATCAAGAAGGTGGATGGCGTGTCGCTGCTCGACTTCGGCACGCCGGAAGCGATGTGGCACCTCACCGTCGAAGACTTCCCCGCGATCGTGACGATGGACGCGCACGGGAACTCGCTACACAAAGACATCGAACAGGAGTCGGGCGCGCACCTCGCTGCAATCGGAGGCTGACGTTCGACACTACGTACCGCGCCGTTGCGCGAAATCCTTGAGCACTGGACGTTGATACCCATGTTCCATGGCTGCGACGTCGAGGTCGGTCGTTTCGATGTCCGAGATCGAGAGCAGCGGGAACGGTGAGAGCTCCGGGAGATCGATCGTCTTGAGATACCCGCCGCACGTGCTGCAGACCTCCAGTCGCCGATCCTTCCGCTCCTCGTCCGGCGCCGCGGTGACGAACTTCTCGCCGCTGTCCTCGCAGTAAATGCACGCGTACGTCGTCAACTCCCAGGCGCTCGAACAGAACGAACAGCGCAGCGTGCGGTGGCCCCCGGCGACCTCCGCCAGCGCCGGCCACGATCCGCAGGCGGGGCAGTAGCCGCGGTTCCAGCCGTCCAGCGCCTGCTGCAGATCGTCGCCGGTCTGGCCGAACAGGGACCGCTGCAGCACGTGGACGAACGGGCCGACGGCGAGCTCGGCGACGAGCCAGACCAGATCCGGCGCGAGGCCTCGATGCGAGGCGCCGGTACGAATGGCCGCCTGATTCCGCGCGAGCGACGCGGTGAGGAGCGATCCGGTCTCGATGTTTCCGCTCGCGATGGCGTCGCGAATATGCGTCGCGGCGTCCCCGGCTCCGCCTTCGGCGAGCGCCTCGCACAGCTGGACGAGCGCCGGCCGCAGCACGGGCACCGGCAGAGGAATGGGCTCGCCGGCCAGCGCTGGAACGCCGCGCGTCAGCTTCGCGGCCAGGTACTTTTGCGGCAGCGACAGGCGGGGAAGGCGCCCACGTTCGAGCGTGCCAGCGAGGTCGGCGACGAGGACCAGGAGCCGCCGCTGAAGGTCGAGGGCCGGAGCGAGGTCCGGCCGGTCGGTCAGCAGGTCGCGCCAGCGCCGCTCCGCCAGATCCCCCTGATTCTGGCGTGAAATCGCAGGAATCTGGACATGGGGCATGGGCGGGCTGTGCAGTATACCAACGGGCGTTCTTGCTATAATGGCCTCATGATTAACGTCTCTGAAACGGCAGCCTCGAAGATCAATGAGCTGCTCACGGAAGAAAACAAAGCCGGAAGCGGCCTTCGCGTCTTCGTACAGGGCGGCGGCTGCTCGGGATTCCAATACGGCCTGATGATCGAGGAGAACGGCCAGGGTTCCGGCGACCAGGTGTTCGAGTCGCACGGCGTGAAGCTGTTCATCGACCCGATCAGCATCCGCTATCTCAACGGCGCCGAGGTCGACTTCGTCGACACGATTACCGGCGGCGGGTTCACGATCAAGAACCCAAACGCGACATCGACCTGCGGCTGCGGCTCCTCGTTCTCGGTCGATTAACGAACAATTGGCGAGTTGGTGAATTGGTGAGTTGGTGAATTGAAGACCCCGCAATCACCAAGTCACCAAATCACCAATTCACCAATTCCCACGATTCCTCCCGGCGGCAAGCATTCCACCAAACGCGATCGCATCCTGAATGTGTTCCTCCGTCAGGAGGGTCACCTCAGCGCCGACGACCTCTTCGAGCACGTGCGCCGCGAAGCCGCCGGCATCGGCCGCGCTACGGTGTACCGCACACTCCAGTGGATGGTGGGCGCCGGCATTGCCCGGAAAGTGGACTTCGGCGAGGGCCGTTCGCGCTTCGAGGCGTCGTTCCGTCACCCGCGGCATTTTCATCTCGTCTGCACGACGTGTCATCGGTCGTCGGAGTTTCTGAGCTCGGACGTCGAGGCGCTGATGGAGGAGATCGCGGCAGCGCGAAACTTTTCTCCAACCCAGTCGGTCGTGCAAATCGTCGGCACCTGCGAGGAATGCCGGACGGGCCGCAAATCGCCGGCGATTGACGGGACGACGACCGACCGCGTGTTCGCCCGCGACGCGCTGCGGATGGCGATCGCGACCGAGCGCAGCGGCCTCGAGTTCTATACGCGCGCCGCCTCGCTCACGAAAGATCGGCGGGGTCGAGCCGTGTTCCAGAAGCTCGCCGGGGAAGAGCGTGAACACCTCGGCACGCTGCAGAAGCGGTACGCGGCGCTCACCGCGAGCGACCCACAGCTCGAATCGCGTCCGACGTTCCTCTTTTTCAAAGGGGCGGCGAGCGGCCTCTTCGCCGCCGGGGCCGAAGAGCTGACCAAAGGCGTGGACGACCAGCAGGCGCTCCTTCACGGCATCAAGTGCGAGCGCGGATCGCACGAGTTCTTCAAACGCTACGGCGAACGCTTCGAGGATTCCGAGGGGAAACAGGTGTTCCTCGAGTTCGCCGACGAAGAGCTGGCACACCACGAGCTGCTCCTCCGCGAGTACCGCGCGCTGCGCGAGCGGCAGCGGCGGCCGCGCCGCCGCGCCGTGCGAACGAGCCGGGCCTCCGCCCGGTGATCGATCTCCATTCGCATACGACAGCGTCGGACGGCCGGTGCACACCGGCGGAGCTCGTCGCCCTGGCGTCAGCAGCCGGCGTCACGGTTCTCGCCGTGACCGACCACGATACGGTCGCCGGCGGTGACGCGGTCGCGGAAGCGTGCGCCGCCGCCGGTATCGAATTCGTTTCAGGCATCGAAATCACCGCCGTCCGCGACGGCATGGACGTCCACGTCCTGGGCTATTTCGTCGATCGCCGGTCGGCGGAGCTCCATACGTTTCTCGCGGAACAGCGCCGGCGGCGGCTCGATCGGATCCGACAGATGGTCGAGCGCCTGGCCATCCACGGCATCCACCTGGACGCCGATGCGATCGTGAAGCCCGGCCTCGACGACGGCGGGAAGGCCGCCGGCCGGCCGTGGATCGCGCGCGCCTTGGTGGCCGGCCGCTATGTGAAGAGCGTGAACGAGGCATTCGAGCACTGGCTCGGGCGCGGACGGCCCGCGTTCATTCCCCGTCTCGCTGCGGCGCCGGCGGACGTGTTCGAGCGCATTCACGCGTCGGGCGGCATCGCGTCGCTCGCGCATCCGGGTCTGGTGAAACGCGACGACTGGCTTCCGGAGTTTGCGGCGGCAGGCCTCGACGCCCTCGAGGTGTACCACACGAATCACGACGCGACGGCGACGGCACGTTACCGGTCCGAAGCCATCCGACTGGGTCTCGCTGTCTCAGGGGGCTCCGATTTTCACGGCGACGAGTCGCACGGCTCCGCACACCCCGGCAGCGTGTCGCTGCCGCGGGAGGACTACGAGCGGTTGCGAAGCTGTCGCTAGTCTGACAAGAGCGCGCCGTTTCGAGGCCTTCTCGCGGCGATCCTGGCGACTGCTTCCGGCGCGGCGACCTCTTCGTAGAACAACACCTCAAACCCGTCGAATCCCCGCTGCAGTTCGCCTGGTTCGAGCAGGTGATCCGGCGACGTGGGACCCGAGCCGAGCGCGCGTTGCGCCGTCGTGAACGTCTCGTAGAGTACGACGCCGCCCGGACGGACGGCTTTCCTCAACGCCACGAACAGATCGCGCTGGAGGTATCGTGTAACGACGATCACATCGAATCGAGACGAGGGGAGCGGATGCTGGGTCAGATCGGCGCACCAGGCCCGGACACCAACGCCGGCGGCCTTCGCGAGACGCGTCGCATCACACACGGCGTCCAGTCGAGCATCGACGCCGAACACGCGGAAGCCAGCGAGCGCGAGCGGGATCGCATGACGTCCGCGTCCCATCGCGACGTCGAGGGCCGACGCGTGTTCCCCGCGCTTCGGAGCGAGCCGCGCAATCCACTCCGCGATGAATGGCGCTACAGCGTTTGTCACGATCGTGAGGCGTCCGCTCGCCGACGCGCGATCAGGCACGCGAGTAGCCGATCCGCGGCGGGGCCGGTCGAAACCACGCGGTCGATCGCATTCAACCCCCAGTCCCGCCGCGGAGCGGCAAGTCGAGTGCCCATCGCCATCACGCGGACGAGTCCGGCTGAAGCCGGACACCACGTACTAACGAAAACTGCTGTGGGACGCTTGACATATGATCGCGGGATTCATGGCTCAAGCGCTCGTGACCGCTGTGTTCATCGGTCTTGCCGGGCAGGTGGTGGCCGTCGTCCTTGGACTGCAGGGCACTGACGTCGCGCGGCACATCTCCGTCGGGATCTTTTCGACGCTGATCACGCTGCTCGCTCACTCGATGATGATGTTCTATCTGATTGGGAAGGGCAAAGCCGTCAAGGACGCCATGGCCGAACACGGAGTCGCCGGCGACTACTACCGCCGCATCGCCTCGGCGCGCAAACCGGTCTTTTCGATCGCCACGCTGGCGATGGCGGCGACGATGGTGGCCGCCATCCTCGGCGCGAGCGTCGACACCCGAGTGCTGCCGCCGATGGTCCACTCGATGATTGCGTACGGGGCGATTGCCTGTAATGTTGCCGCGCTGAAAATCGAAATCTCCGCCCTCTCCGTCTCCAGCGGCGTCGTCGACGAGGTCAACCGCCAGATCGAGTCGTGACCGCCGCGGTCCTCGAGCTCTCGGGCGTCGTCAAGGACTATCGGGGGGTGCGCCCTCTGCGAATCGCGTCCCTGAGCGTCAGGGCTGGCGAGCACGTCGCCCTGGTCGGAGTCGACCAGGTTGCCGCGGAAGTCTTCACGAATCTCGTCACCGGGGCGATCCTGCCGGAGTCGGGCGACATCCGCGTGTTCGGCCGGCCGACATCGGCCATTGCCGACAGCGAGGACTGGCTCGCGACCGTCGATCGCTTTGGCATCGTCAGCGAGCGCGCCGTGCTGCTCGATCAGCTCAGTGTCGTCCAGAACCTCGCGATGCCGTTCACGCTTGAAATCGAGCCGCCGCCCGATGAGGCCAGACAGCAGGCGGGCGCCCTGGCCAACGAGGTGGGATTGTCTGAATCGGTCTGGGACCGGCCGATCGCGGCGCTCGATTCCTTGTCGCGGATCCGACTTCGGCTGGGGCGTGGCCTCGCGCTCAATCCGGGTGTCCTGATTCTGGAGCACGTGAGCGCCGGACTCTCCTCGCAGGACGCAGATATCCTGGGCGCCGAGATCCGTGCCATTGCCCGGCGCCGCGGGGCGGCCCTGGTGGCGGCGACGGTCGACGACACGTTCGCTCGTACGGTCGCCGACCGGATCTTGCTGTGGGAGCCTGCCAGCGGCCGCCTGGCCGAGCAGCGGACGGGCCGATGGTTTCGACGCCTGCTCGGTTGAAGCCGACTACCGGCTCCGATTCACGATCAACGCCAAGCGCGCAAAGAAACGCAAAGAAAGAAATGTGACTCTCTTCGCGGCCTTTGCGGTCTTTGCGTTGTTCATCGTCGGGGTGTTTTTCGACGAAGACACTGCACTAGAATGTGCCGAGAGGAGAAATCGCCATGCATAGTCGGAAGCAGCTCGTGCTGCTGGTTGTGGCAATCGTTGGTGCCTTGAGTGTTTCGGCAGGGGCGCAAGCCAAGAAGAAGCCGAGGGTGTTTTTCATCGAGCCGAAGGCCGGAGCGCAGGTCTCGAGCCCGGTACACATGAAGTTCGGCGCCGAAGGGATCGAAATCGCGGCGGTGCCGCCCGGCGACGTGACGACCACGCGACCCGGCATCGGTCACTATCACATCGGCGTCGGCGTCAGCTGTCTGCCCACCGGCCAGACGATCGTCAAAGGAACGCCTTCGTGGGTGCACTTCGGCGACGGCAAGTCGGAGATCGACATGCAGCTGACGCCCGGCCGCCACAGGCTGGCGCTTCAACTCGGCGACGACCTGCATAAGACGATCGCCGGCACGTGCCAGATGATTACTGTGACGGTGAAATAGGGATTCGGATTACGACTTCGAGATCGGAGGGATTGGAGTCGTCTCCAATCCCTACACCCCGAGACCGCATGAGCTTGGGCGCTCAACCGTATTTGCTAAGGGAAACGTCAGGTCTCCTCTGGAACGGAACTTGATATTCCGAGTCTGGGCAGCGGTCTGCCCAAGGAGACTCGGATGTCGAGCGGCACGATCAAACGACTCGTTCGAGACAGAGGGTTCGGGTTCATACGCGACGACGGCGGGCAGGAGTGGTTCTTTCATCGAAGTGCGGTCCAGGGCAGCTTCGACCAGCTCAACGAAGGTCAGCGAGTCAGCTTTGATGAGGAGCCATCGGCTAAGGGACCGCGCGCCGGCAACGTTCGCAGCGAAGGCTGATCGCTGAACGTTCCCATACTGATTCTGTTCGACATCGACGGTACCCTTGTACTCACCGGCGGCGCCGGCGGGCGAGCGATGACGCGCGCGTTCGAGGAGATCTTCTCGATCGCGGATGCCTTCCGGAACATCCCGATGGCCGGCCGCACCGACGCGTGGATCCTGTCCGACGCCGCGACGGCCCACGGCATCCCGCACGACTCGGAAGATCTGGCGCGCTTCCCGGATGTCTACCTTCGCCACCTCGCCACTGAAATCCTCGACAGAGGCCCTCGGTACGGCATCATGCCTGGCGTCCGCGCGCTGCTCGACGCGCTCGAGGATCGCGACGATGCGTACCTGGCGCTGCTCACGGGAAACTACGAGACCGGCGCGCGGCTCAAGCTGGAACATTTCGATCTGTGGCGATACTTCCGCTGCGGAGCCTTCGGCGACGGTGCGGCGGATCGCAACGGGCTGGTGCCGAAGGCGCTCACGCGAGTCGCCATGTGCGGAGGGCCAGCGTTTACAGCGTCAGACGCGGTGGTGATTGGCGACACGCCTCTCGATGTCGCGTGCGCGAGGTTCGGCGGCGCGCGATCGATCGCCGTGGCCACGGGGAATCACAGCGTCGATGAGTTGCGCGAAGCGGGCGCGGATGTGGTGTTCGAGGATTTCAGCGAGACCGAAGCGGTCCTGACGTCGATCTTTCGAAAGTGACCGCGCGGCAGTTACACTTGTTTCGACGGAAGTGAACGGGGCCCGGCGGCCCTCCCGGTCTTCAAAATCGGTCGCCCCCCGCTCACGCGGGGGGGCTGGGTTCGACTCCCAGGCGCTTCCGCCACTTTCGATATCGGATCGCGGATGTCGGACGTCGGAATCCGGAATCCGCAATCCGAAATGTGATTATCCCTCGATCAGACGAACGTCGCCGGCCCGCGGGCCTTTTTGAGAATCCTCAGGAGTGAATTCGACGCGCTGACCTTCGCGCAGCAGCTCGAAGACGGCACCGCGCACGGAGCTGCGGTGGAAAAAGTGCTCGATCCCACCCTCGTCGCGGATGAAACCGAATCCCTTGTCGATGAGGAGCCTTGCAATTGTCCCGGTTGGCATGACGCCGCCTCCGTTCGCCGATACTCGCAAACCCCAGGCTGAGCTGGAATTTGGGGCCAGTCTAGGCAGTTCAGTGCCCGAAGTCAAGGAGAGGCCGTACTTTAGGGGAACGGTATATCTTCGGACACTTGCCAGGTTTCGACCTCCTCGTCGTCCTCGTCCTCCTCGCCGTCCCCGTCGTCGTCCTCGTCGAGCTCGTCGTCCTCGTCGGGATCGTCCTCGAGGTCGTCGTCGAGCCTGTCATCAAAGGTCTCGTGGTCCACTGTCGGTCAATTCCTTACGAAGCAGGCTCAGCCGCCGGTTTCGCTTTTTCGCGATTCGGTGGAGGGTAGGTCGTCCAGAAATGACGGCCGCAGCGAGGGCAGACCCAGAACTGGTCGGGCGTCCAGGGCATGCCCGGTCCCGGATCGCGCATGTCCATCTCGGTGCCGCAACGCATGCAGCGAATGTGGAGGTCGCCCTCGGCCATGCGCGCGATTCTATAACATTGGGCTGGTGATTCCCGCCGTCGTCCTCGCCGCCGGACGCTCGTCGCGCATGGGTCGCGCGAAGGCGACATTGCCGGTCGACAGCACCGACACGTTTCTCACGCGCATCGTGCGTACGTTTCTGGACGCCGGCGTGGACGACGTGGTGGTGGTGGTGGGACACGAGGCGGATGCGATCGTCTCCGCTTTCGCCGCGAGCGGGCTGCCCGCGCGTTTCGTGATCAATCATCAGTACGAGCGCGGACAGTGGTCATCGCTCGTCGCCGGACTCGGCCTCGTGGACAGGCCCGGCGTGTCCGCCGCGCTGATTACGCTCGTCGACGTGCCCCTGGTGACGGCCGATACCGTGCGCGCGGTGATCGAGTGCTACCGCCGGACGCGCGCGCCGGTGGTTCGTCCGACATCAGGCGCTCGGCACGGACATCCACTCCTCGTCGATCGGTCGTTGTTCCATGAGCTCCGCGCGGGGGATCCCGCGGCAGGCGCAAAACCGATCATCCGCGCCCACGCGTCCAGTGCGGGCGACCTCGAGATCGCTGACGAGGGCGCCTTCCGGGATATCGATACGGAAGAGGATTACCGGGCAATGATCAGCGATCGTTCGAGCGGCGGCGCGGATGGTCGGCGGCAGAATCGCGGACAGGTCTAGGGCCCGAGAAGTCCCACTCGTCTGGCGGGGGGTGCCGCATTTCGGGGACGGCATACCCCTCTGCGATGAGCCAGGACCCGATGCTGGCCGAGACCTCCCGAACTGAACCGCGCTTCAAGGTGTCGAGGCGGACACCGTCGAGCTCATGCTCTTTCGGCGTGACTTTAATTCGAACCCTCAATTACCCACCAGTGCTACAACGACATACACGCGGACGGCACTTCGGCCGTTGTTGCTAGCAACAGCAAACGGGGTACCCATCGGTCAGGTCGAGTTGGCGGACTCTGCGGGAAGCGGGGGCCTGTTATGATCCGCCCCCAATCATGAGCATCGACATCGCGGTCGTACCGGTTGCAGGGGTTGGCACCCGCCTCCTTCCCGCGACCAAATCGCAGCCGAAGGAGATGCTGCCGGTCGGCCGCAAGCCGGTCGTGCAGTACGTCTGCGAAGAGCTGGCTCGCGACGGTCTGCGGCGCATCCTCTTCATTACCGGCCCGGGCAAGACGTCGCTCGAGAACCATTTCGACGTGAATGAAGAGCTCGTACAGCTGCTCCGGGAGAGCGGCAAGGAGGAACTGCTCACGTCGCTGGAGTTCGAGCGCGCCGAGGTGCAGTACTTCTACACGCGGCAACGCCACGCGCTGGGTCTTGGTCACGCCGTACTGGCCGCGCGCGCGTTTGTCGCGCAGGAGCCCTTCGTCGTCGCGCTCGGCGACTCGATCATCGGCCTCGATCGGCACAGCGACATCGTCCGCCGGATGCGCCAGGTGTTCGAGGAGAAGAAGGCGGCTGCCGTGATTGCCCTCGAAGAAGTGCCTCGCGAAGAAGTGCGGCACTACGGCATCGCGCGGCCGCGCGGGACCGTGGGCGGACTCGTCGAGCTCGCGGATCTGGTGGAGAAGCCGAATCCGGCGGACGCGCCGAGCACGCTCGCGATTGCCGCGCGCTATGTGCTGTCGCCCGCCATCTTCGAGGCGCTCGACGCGACGCGGCCCGGCGTCGGCGGCGAAATCCAGCTGACGGATGCGATCCGGCGCTTGATTCACGACGGCGGCCGCGCCTACGGCGTCGTGCTCGGACCCGACGAACGCCGGTTCGACATCGGGAATTTCGACGCGTACTTTCGCGCGTTCGTCGAGTTCGCGCTGGCCGATCCACGGCATGGGCCGTCGCTGCGCGCATTCGTCGAGCGGCTCGTCCGATGAACATCATCCGCAAGCGTGCCTACGCGCGGGCGGCGCTCGTCGGCAACCCCTCCGATGGGTACGCCGGCCGGACGATCTCCCTCATCGTGCGGAATTTCTCGGCGGATGTCGTGCTCTACGAGTGGGACACCGTCGAGATCCTGCTGACGCAGGAGGATCGCGCCCGCTTCCACAGCGTTCACGATTTGGCGCTCGACGTCTCGCTGCACGGCTACTACGGCGGCATCCGGCTGATCAAAGCCACCGTCAAGCGGTTCGTGGACTATTGCCGCACGGCCGGCGAGACCCTGCACGATCAGAATTTCACCCTCCGGTACCAGACCAACATTCCCCGCCAGGTCGGTCTGGCGGGATCGAGTGCGATCATCACCGCCACGCTGCGATGCCTCATGGAGTTCTACGGCGTGGAGGTCCCGCTCGTGATCCAGCCGTCCCTGGTCCTGTCGGTGGAGCGGGACGAGCTGCGTGTCGCGGCGGGGCTGCAGGATCGCGTGGCACAAGCGTACGAGGGTCTGGTGTACATGGACTTCGCCGCCGAGCACGAGCGCCAGCTTCATAAGCTCCGGTACTACCAGTACGAGCCGCTCGACCCCGCGCTCCTGCCCCCGCTCTTCCTGGCGTATCACCATGGCTTCAGTGAGCCCACCGAGGTGTTTCACAACGACGCGCAGGAGCGGTTCCGCCGCGGAGATGCCGACGTCGTGAACGGCATGCGCTCTGTGGCGGATCTGGCGGCGTCTGCGCGTCAGGCTCTCCTCGACTGCGATGCGAGGGGGTTGTCGCGGCTCGTCGATGCAAACTTCGACGTCCGCCGCTCGATCTTCAGGCTGCCGGAATGGCAGGTGAAGATGGTGGACGCGGCGCGGGCCTGTGGCGCCAGCGCGAACTTCGCCGGATCGGGCGGAGCGATTGTCGGCACATATGAGAGCGCGGCGACGTTCGACGCGTTGCGCTCCGCGCTCGAAGCCGTGGGCTGCCGCGTGATCAGGCCGCTGGTGACATCACCGTAGGTCCAGTGGACTCGCCTGACCCGGCTTGCCTATAGAATGACCGGCGCCAGTTCGAAAGCCGTGGATTCTGAACGCCGTTCGGCGCCCCCGCCCTCGGAGCTCCCGACGGAAAGAGAGCCGTCTCGGGCTGCGCCGGCGGCCGCAGTCGCTCCAGTCGGGAGAATGCGCCCGAACGATTCGACCCGAGGGTTCACGCCTGGAACGGTGCTCGCCGGCCGCTACCGAATCATCGCTCTGCTCGGTCGCGGCGGCATGGGTGAAGTGTACCGAGCGGACGACCTGAGGTTAGGCACTCCGGTCGCGCTGAAATTCCTGCCTCGGGCTCTTGTCGACGATCCCGTCAGGCGCGAGCAACTGCTGTCCGAGGTCCGCATGTCGCGGCAGGTCGCACACCCGAACGTGTGCCGCGTCTTCGACATCGGCGAGACCATCGAAGGTGGCCAGCCGTTCCTCTCGATGGAGTACATCGACGGCGAAGACCTCGCGTCGCTGCTGCGGCGCATCGGTCGCCTGCCCGCCGACAAGGCGCTCGACATCTCGCGCCAGATTTGCGCGGGGCTCGCCGCGGCCCACGACCGTGGTGTCCTGCACCGCGACCTCAAACCGGCCAACGTGATGCTCGATGGCCGCGGCCGCGTCCGCATCACCGACTTCGGCCTCGCGATCGCGGCCGATGCCGCCGGGGGCGAGGCGGACGCATCGGGCACGCCGGCCTACATGGCGCCCGAACAGTTCGGCGGCAGCGGACCGTCGGCCCGCAGTGATGTCTACGCGCTCGGGCTCGTTCTCTACGAGATCTACACGGGCAAGCGCGCCTTCACCGCGACAACACTCGCCGACCTGCGTGCGCGCAAACAGCAGGAGGTGCCGGCCGCTCCCTCCGAGCTCATCAAGGACATGGACCCTTTGGTCGAGCGCGTCATCCTTCGGGCCATCACGCGCGACCCGCTCGGGCGGCCTGCCTCGGTGGCCCAGGTCGCGGCCGCGCTGCCGGGCGGCAACCCTCTCGAAGCGGCCTTGCGCGCAGGCGAGACGCCATCGCCGGAAATGGTGGCGGCGTCCGGAACGAGCGAGGGGCTCGACGCGCGCGCCGCGTGGGCTTTGCTTGCGCTCGTCGTTGTCGGAGCCGTCGCCGCCGTTGGCCTCGCGTCGAAAGCGTTGCTCTGGAACCGACCGCCCGACAAATCACCCGTGGTCTTGGCCGAGAATGCGCGCGAGATGCTGGCGCGGCTTGGCTACGTTGACCCGCCCCACGATCGCGCATCGGGGTTCGAGGTCGATCTCGAACAGCTCCGATACGTCCAGGCGCACGATCCCTTACGGTCAAATTGGAATCACCACGACCCGAGCCTCGTACGCTTCTGGTACCGCGAAAGCCCGCAGCCGCTCGAGACCTGGCGGTTCCCTTTCCAGTACGGGAACCTGTCGCGCATCAGTCCGGGCGACCCGCCGCTCGAGGTGACAGCGATGGCGCTCGTCCGCCTCGATCCGGCCGGCCGTCTGACGCACCTTGTGGTCGTCCCTCCATCTGCCGGCGAGGCTGTGGGCGCCGCACCCAGGCCAGACTGGGCCGCGCTGCTGTCGCGTGCGGGATTTGATCCTTCGGCGTGGAGGCCGGTCGCGCCCGAGCGAAACCCGCCCGTCTATGCAGACATCCGGGCGGCGTGGGAGGGTACCTGGCCGAACCGGGCAGACCTGCCGGTCCGCCTCGAGGCCGCGGCGCTCAGCGGCAGGCCCGTGTACTTCGAAGCGATCTATCCGTGGACGCAGCCAGCGCGCGCGACGCCCGAGCTCCTCACGGCGACTGAGCGTGGCACGCTCGTGGCGATCTTCCTGATTCTGGCGGCCATGATCGTCGGAGCGGTCGCCTTCGCCCAGCGCAACGTCCGCGCGGGACGAGGAGATCGCCGCGGCGCACTCCGGTTGTCGCTATTCGTCTTCGTGTCGATGGTCGTCTCGTGGTTCTTCAGCGAGCGTCACGTCGCGACATTGTGGGAGGTCACGCTGCTGCTGACGGCGGTGGCCTGGGCGCTGCTGACGGCGGCCTGCTCCTGCATTGGGTACCTGGCGGTCGAACCGTTCCTGCGTCGCCGCTGGCCGGAGGTTCTGGTCACATGGGCGCGCATCGTCGCGGGCGAGTTTCGCGATCCGCTCGTCGGGCGCGATGTGCTGATTGGCTGCGCTGCCGGCTGCCTTGTCGCGACGTGGACAATCGGGACGCTGCTCTTGCCGGAGTGGCTTGGTTTGACGCCGGACGTCGTGCCCGCCGATCTGCTCGGCGTTGCCTACACCGTGCAGGATGCAATTCCGCTCCTCGTCTGGCGCTTCGCGCAGTCCCTCATGACCGGTCTCACCGCCGTGTTCCTCCTGCTCCTGCTCCGTCTCGCGCTGCGATCCAGGCCGACAGCGATCGCAGCGTTCGCGGTCGGCCTGTCTGTCTTTACGGCTGTGCCGTCCGAGTATTTCTGGAGCGCGTTTTTCGCCGCGATGGTGGTGAACGTCGCGTTCGTCCTGCTGCTGGTGCGCGTCGGACTCCTGGCGGCTGTGGTCACGTTCTACGTGTCAGGCCTGTTCATCTTTTTCCCGGTCACAAGTAATCTGCGGGCGTGGTACACCGGGGCTGGGGTCACGGCGCTTCTGGTTCTCGCAGTCATCGCTCTGTTCGGCTTCGCCACCGCGCTCGCGGGCCGGCCGGTGCCGGGCGCAGCGGCTCTTCACGAGTGATGATCGGAGCTCGTTCGTTGTGAAGAGTTGCGGGCGGTGATGGGCGCTGCAGAAACCTGGAAATGGCTGAGGACGCGCGCGGTATACTCTGGTACTCCCTCTAAACGGACGAGCTTTGTCCGCCCGCTCTTCGTGAAGCCGTTGTGAGAGTCAGTGTCCCAGCATGTCACTCCCCCTTAGGTATCACCTCGCCCTGATTCTCGTCGGTCTCAATATCGTTGGCACCGGTGTGGTCGCCGCGTTCGCGTATCGAACGTCACGGCAGAGTCTCGAGGATCAAGCGCGGCTCGCTGTCGGCGGTGTTGTTCAGGCACGGCAGCAGGCGGTCGTTCGTCTCCTCGAG
>Ga0114129_10004089_pt1 | contig 20613 bp, 22 predicted proteins | sample RhiMetdeltSRZDD1_FD_80071 | JGI IMG/M metagenome (GOLD analysis project Ga0114129, IMG submission 80071) | Populus rhizosphere microbial communities from Tennessee, USA - Rhizosphere MetaG P. deltoides SRZDD1 (version 2) (version 2) | ecosystem: Host-associated > Plants > Roots > Rhizosphere >... | reverse complement strand
TAAGTTTTTTGCCGTTTGTTACGCTGCCCGCGCTCAGGATCACGGCGCGCGGTTTGATCGATGCGAAGGAAAGAAAAATCGTTCCGCCATTTGCAGATTGACCGGCCTACAGTGCGCTCTCCTTCTTTGGCTCTTGGCGGAGCGGCAGAACTCGGCCCTCATTTTTTTTCATCGAAACATGGCCTTCGAGAACCGCGCCGTCCCCGATCACCAAACTTTGCGTGGTCACGTCGCCGACAACCGAACCCGGCGGCTGCACTTCGAGCTTTTTTTCCGCTACGACATCAGCCATGATCTTACCCTGAACGAGGATGGACGCCGCGGAGATTTTGCCCTTGACGGTTGCTTGTTGTCCCACTGTCAGGTGGGCTTGACCGACGATCTCGCCTTCCACCTCCCCGTCGATGGTAGCTTGGCCGTCGAATTGTAGTTTGCCGTTTATCTTGGTGCCGGGGCCGAGATAAGCGCCTAAATCCGCTGGTAAGCCGCTAGGTCTATTGATTTCTGCCATAAAAAGCCCCCCTTTTGTCGCTGGGTACGGGAGAGGACTATAAATCACTATGTAAAATTTGTCTACAGATTTTCATAACCGCTTTTTTGCTTCCATGTTTATGAAATTGTTTTGCCTTCAAGCACTTAGGTCTGGTATAAATCGATTCAGGCGTAACGATCAGTCCCTTTCCGAAATCAAGCAAACTTAACCCCGGACAGCGCGAGGAGTTTTTCGATGCAAATTGATGATCTACGAAATTACCTCGATATTCTCGAAGAGTACCAGGAACTTCAACGGATCGATGTCGAGGTGGATTGGAACCTCGAAATGGGTGCGATAACCCGTCGGGTGTATGATCTTGGCGCTCCGGCGGCTCTGTTCGAAAACGTCAGAGGGTATCCCAAAGGTTTTCGAGCGCTGGGCGCGCCACTAGGATCGAGCAAGCGCCCAGGTCACGGCCTGTTCGCGCGCACCGCCCTCGCTATGCACATGCCGCCCAATTCCTCCGCTCAAGACATCATGTCGAACTATCTGAAGCGTAAAGAAAAAGTTATTCCTCCCATTTTGGTGAAGAATGGGCCATGCAAGGAAAATATCGATTTGGCTGATGCGGTCGATGTTTTCAAGTTTCCGATTCCCCTAATTCACGATGGTGACGGGGGCCGCTATATTGGCACCTGGCACACCGTAATCACCAAGGACCCAGACAGCTCTTGGGTGAATTGGGGCATGTACCGTCTAATGGTTCACGATCGCAACACGTTAGGCTGCCTGTTTCCGGCGCAACAGCATATCGGCCAGATCTATCAAAAGTACGAGTTGATGAATAAACCTATGCCTGTAGCGGTGGCGATCGGCGGACAACCGGTAATTCCCTTGGTGAGCTGCGTGATGTTGCCGCCGTACGTAAACGAGGTCGAGGTCGCCGGCGCCCTGCAAGGCGCGCCGATACCCCTGGTCAAATGTGAGACGGTGGATTTGGAGGTTCCGGCATCGGCTGAGATCGTCATCGAGGGAGAGGTGCTACCACACGAGCGGCGGGTCGAAGGTCCGTTTGGTGAGTATATGGGTTACGAAGCGGGTAAATCGTCGCCGAAGCCGATTTTAAAAATCAAGGCGATTACTTATCGCAATGACCCCATTTTGCCGTTCTCTAATATGGGCATGCCGGTGCACGAAGGACAAACCGCCACGTCATTGATCAAAGGCGCTGAGATCTATGCGGAGCTCAAAAAGTTAGGGCTGCCGGTCAAAGGCGTATTCTGCCCGCCATTCGGCGTGGGACATATGTGTGTCGTCTCGACGGAAATTCCGTTTGTCAATTTCGCTCGCCGTGTGGCTCACGCAGTATGGGCGACCAAGCCGGGACTATTCGTTTACTATATGGTCATTGTCGAGCCCGATGTCGATCCCACCAATATGGATGAAGTGATGCATGCCATTACGACCAAGTGCCACCCGGTCAGTGGCATTCACCAGGTTCCGCACATTCCCGGGTTCCCCGTGTTGTTGCCTTTTTTGCCGCCAAAAGAACGGCTCATTGGCGACGCCGCCGGTGTGATATTTGACTGTACGTGGCCAAAAGATTGGCCTCAGGAAAGCATACCCCTAAAGGCCACTTTCGAAAACCTCTGGCCGAGCGCTCTCCAAGAGAGGGTGCTAAAAAACTGGGAGTCCTATGGCTTCAACAAGCCTGACGCGAAGAAGGTTCGCTAAATAAATCCTACCGAAATTAGTTTGGATCGCTAATCATATCGGCTAAGCCGCGACTGCGAATCTTAGTGGCGGATCGTTCGATTCCTGTCTGAAGGGAGCGTGTTAGACATCCAATGCAATACCAACCCCGAGATGACGCGTTTCGTTCCGGAAATTCTCCGATGCCTACTTTGGGTAATTTGCCGGTCAAGTCCACCGTGGTTCTTATCCGCTGGCCGGTGGTGCTGATCAGCTCTTCGCTGATTTTCTATCGCAGCGACGCGTTGCAGATGCCCGCTTTTTTGGATGCGTTCGTTATTTTTTACGCGCTCTCGAACGTGGGTTTGTATTTCGTGGATGAATCGGCTTTTCGTAACCTGAAGTTCAACGTCTTGTTAGTCGGGGTGGACACACTCGTTCTGACCGGTTCCCTGATCATTAATGGAACAATCGAAGCGAACTTTTATCTTGCTTACTTCTTACTCATAATTATTTGTTCTATTTTTGAAAACCCACGGATGATTGCAATTGTTTCCCTGATCGCGCCGTTTGCATATGCTGGCTTCTTTTTTGAGCCGGCGGATTATCACGCCGGCAATTACCTCCAGCTCGCTTTCCTGTTCGTGGTCGGACTTTTTTATGGTCATCTCTCGCAGCTCGTCCGTACTCAGCGGCTGTTAGCGGAGCGCGCTGAACAGAGAAATCAAGCCAAGACCGAGCTACTGAACATTTTATCTCACGAGCTCAAAACGCCACTCACGGTCATAGGCAGCTATACGCAGGCTCTAAAAAGCGCGGCGCTCGGCCAGATCAATAGGGACCAAGAAGAAGCGTTGTCCAAGGTGCTGCGGCAAACAGAGAATCTGGAGAATATCGTCAACGTTATTCTGGATTCGGCGAGCGTGGAAACCGGTGCCGTCACTGTCCGTATCGAGGAACTAGTTCTGTCGGAGTTCCTTGAGGAGCTGAAGCAAACCTTCGACGGCAGTGTCGTTAATCAGAACGTGAAACTTGTGTGGGACTATCCGGTGCCGATGCCGGTGGTGATGTCTGATCCTGGAAAACTCAAGATCATTTTGCAAAACTTGATCAACAACGCGGCAAAGTTCACCGACGTCGGCGAGATACGGGTTGCCGCGCGTGTTCACCCGCAGCGCCAGACAATGGAGTTCACTGTTTCGGATACCGGAATCGGCATTGCGTCCGACCAGTTGCCGTTCTTGTTCGATAAATTTTGGCAGGCCGACGCCGCGCGGACGCGCACGCAGAGCGGTATCGGTATGGGACTCTACATCGTCAAGGCTTTCACCGAATTGATGCACGGCACAATAACCGTCCACAGCAATCCGGGCATGGGATCGGAATTTGGAGTCGAGCTGCCCACCGTCTAGCGAGCAATTTATTTGGCACGGTTCACGGACTGGGGTGCCAGTCGAGGGCGCTTTAAGAAGTCGGGTGATCGACGGGGAGCATACTTTGTCGGGCGGAACAATCGGTGATTTGAGATTAACTGCGAGGGATTCAATTTTCCATCAAGGATTGTAAAGTTTTTGTAGAATTGAACAACCTAACTGGCTTTCGTAGTGGTATTTTCTTCCTCTTGTACCCACTCCTGGAAACGGCTCTCAAGAATGCGCCACTGGCCGCCCACCTTGAACGCAGGAATCTGTCGATTTTGGATCATTCTGTGAAGAGTTCTTTTGGAGATTTTCAAAATGCTCGCAGCTTCAGCCAGGGTTAGAAGTCTTATGGAGGTGTCAGGTTTTTTCATATTTGGTGCTCCTAAAAGATTCCAAAAACAGCAAGCCATATGCCACCTCAGAGTCAAACCATAACTATTTGAATTTTCAAAGCTAGCGATCAAAAAAGCAGCGAACAAAAATGGCTTTCGGGTCAAAAATCGACAGGCCCGAACTTGATGTGACAAAAATGGCATCACAAGGTCGTACATTATCGACTACCCAGGTGAACAAATCTGAGAATAATAGCTCGCTGTGACCGCGGTGGAATTTGCCTTAAAATGGTCGCAATTCGGCTCATGAAATTTCGGGGACCAAGGTCTGATTGCTATTCATACGGGAAGCCGCGAAGTTATTGGTTTCCTCTCGTCGTTCAAAAAAGTCACAGCGTCTCGTCGTCAGGCGCGTGGCGTTGATGCAACGGAGGTAGGGTCAAATGTGCGGGGAAATTGAGGGTTGGTGCGAGGGAGGGGATTTGAACCCCTACGCCATTTCTGGCACTAGCCCCTCAAACTAGCGCGTCTGCCGATTCCGCCACCCTCGCAGTCGATCAACTAAGGCGTTGCTGGTTTTTCCGGTGCGCTTTTTTCCGGCGTCGTTGGCGCGGTAGGTTGAGCGCCGCCCGAAGTCGTTCCTGGTTGCTGGGGTGCCTGTGGCTGCATCGGCGCGCGAGGTTCGACTGCCGGAGCGCGATCATCAAAAATAGTCGCGGATGGTTTTCGTCCAGCAAAGTAGCCCAGCGTCAACGAAGTTATCATGAACACGATCGCCATCCCGGTAGTTAAACGGGTCAAAAAATTGCCGGCGCCACTGCTGCCAAAGATTGTTGAACTCGAACCGCCGAATACCGCCCCTACTTCGGCGCCCTTTCCGGTCTGCAGTAATACCACCAGGATCAAACCTACACTGACGATTACATGAACAATGGTTATAGCGATGATCATAGCATCATGTATTTTTCGAAAACGCACGGACGATTGGTAGAAAGGACTCCGCTTGCAAACTCGCGCCGCCGACTAGTAGTCCATTAACCTCGTCGATCGCGGCTATCATCGCGGCGTTATCGGGCTTAACGCTGCCGCCGTAGAGAATCCGCATGCCGTTGCTGTTCGATCCGCCGAGCGAGGTGTTCACAAATCTTCGGATATATGCGTGAACTTCGCGAATTTGCTCTGGAGTCGCATTGTGCCCTGTGCCAATTGCCCACACCGGTTCGTATGCGATTTCGATGTTTTCTATAGCATCATTCCCGAGCCCCTTCAACGCGGACTGAAGCTGTCGCTCGATGATTGCGAAGGTTTGCTGACTTTGGCGTTCCTCGAGCGTTTCGCCGACACAGAGAATCGGTCGCATACCCTGCTCAATAACGGACATGATCTTTCGGGCGATCATGTCGTCGCTTTCATCAAAGATATGCCGTCGCTCGGAATGGCCAAGTATGACGAATTCGCAATCCAGTTCCTTCAGCATCGCCGGACTTATTTCACCCGTGAAGGCGCCGCTCAATTGCCAGTGGCAGTTTTGCGCAGCTAATTGAACTTTGCTGTCGTGGAGCGCCTTGCCGACCGCCCCTAGTGCCGTAAACGGCGGTGCCACGACGACTTGGACAGGCGCTGGTTTTGACTTGATATCGTGGCTAATCTTCCGGGCCAGATCGAGGCAGTCGGCTTGGCTGCCATTCATTTTCCAGTTTCCCACCACCAACGGCGGTGTCATTGATCGTCCTCCAATGCTTTGATCCCCGGAAGCTCTCTGCCTTCGAGAAACTCAAGGGTTGCTCCTCCGCCGGTAGATAGATGCGTAATTTTTGCTTCTACACCGGCGGCGGTTACGGCAGCCACCGTATCTCCACCGGCGATGATACTAATTACACGCGGATGATTTTCCGCCAACGTTTTCGCTAACATGCGACTGCCTTTATCATACGGTGGTATTTCAAAGAGGCCGACGGGACCGTTCCATAACACCGTTTTTGCCATACGAATTTCATCGGCAAAAAGTTCGACCGTCTTTGGGCCAATATCGAGGCCCATCCGCTCTGCGGGAATCTGGCCTTGGTACGTCTCGGGGTTCTTTTTCTCGGCGTCGCCGGTCACGTGATCAATCGGTAGAAGAACGTTAACGCCAAGAGCAGCCGCTTCCTTTAATATCTCCCCGGCTAGGGGGATCTTATCTTGCTCGACCAAAGATCTACCGATTTGCAGTCCTTCACCATTGAGGAATGTGTAAGACATGCCGCCGCCGACCAAGAGCGCATTCACTTTCGGTAGCAAATTCTTGATGACGCCGATTTTGTCAGAAACTTTCGCGCCGCCCAAAATTGTCACGAACGGCTTCTCCGGGTTGGATAAAATAGGAGTAAGGTAGTCCAGTTCCTTTTGCAGCAGCAAGCCCGCTGCCTTGTCCTTGAAAAAGGCCGCGATCCCGGCAATCGAGGCGTGCACACGGTGGGCGGCACCGAACGCATCATTCACGTAAGCATCGGCAAGCGATGCCAGCGCCTGAGAAAAACTCCGATCATTTTTTTCTTCTTCTTTATGAAAGCGCAAGTTTTCAAGCAGTACGATTCGGTTGGTATCGTCCTGGACCATCCTTTGAACTTCCGCGCCGATACAGTCTGGCGCTAGAACGACCGGTTGTTGCAGTGCATGCTCCAAGTGCACTCGGACCGGGGTAAGGCCGTACTTCGGCACGACTTTGCCGTCGGGACGCCCCAAGTGCGACGCGATCACTACCTTTCTTGCCCGTTCAAGGATAAAGCGGATCGTCGGCAGCGCGCTTTTGATTCGGTGTGGCTCAGTAATCCTCCCTTGATCGATCGGCACATTAAAGTCGACGCGCAGGAAAACACTCTTGTCGCGGAAGTCCAAATCGGCGAGCTTTCGAATCATGATAATCTTCCGTTTCTATGACCGCTCGACAAAATCGCGATTCTGAATTGACTAATTACAAGGCTTGTAATAGTTTTTCAATTAGCTCCTCAAAACGCGTGATGTCTTTTCTTTGGTCGCTCCAACTATTGGCGCAAGACGGGCTTTCTCCATCGCAGCACGGCATTCTTGATCTCGTTCGTGGGTCAGGGCCGGTCGTCCAGGCGATCCTCTATCTACTAGTTTTGTTTTCCGTTGTCAGTTGGGGCATCATCGCGCAGAAATACCGGCAAATCCGGCGGGCCAAAAAGGAATCTGAAAAATTCATCGAAATATTTTGGGAGCGACGTAATCTGTCATCGATTCACGACGCCAGCCGTGAGCTGACGGCCAGTCCGGTGGGCCAGGTATTTCGTTCAGGGTATGAAGAGCTCGTCAGAGTCTCTCGTTCAAAAAAGGAGTCATCATCGCCGGGAGATAGCTTGACTACCGAGTTGGGCGGCGTGGACAACGTCTCACGCGCGATGAAACGGGCGACGAGCGTTGAGACCACCAAACTGGAAAAGAGCTGTTCCTTCCTGGCCACCACGGCCAGTTCCGCGCCGTTTGTCGGTTTATTTGGCACGGTTTGGGGTATTATGAACGCCTTTCGGGGACTGAGCGTTACGCACTCATCGAGCATTCAAGCTGTCGCGCCCGGTATTGCCGAGGCGTTGATCGCCACCGCGGTTGGGCTGGCCGCGGCCATACCGGCGTTGATGGCATATAACTATTTCGTCCAGGAGATCAAAGTACTTGCGGTCGAAATGGATAATTTCTCGCATGAATTTCTCAATATCGCAGAGCGTCACTTCTTCAAGTAATAAAATAACAGAGTATAATTGACCTAACGATGAATGAGGCTGGTCGGGTTTTTCGGTCACCGGGCGGGCGCGACTTGTGCATGAGAAAGCAAGCGATTGCCGAGCCGGGCGTGCTCTAAATCGTGCGCCCGAAATGAGCCGGAAATTAATCTGCAAACCGAGAGGTCAGTATGGCGATGGATGCCTCGTCGCAACGTGAAGCGACGACTATTTCACAGATCAATGTAACTCCGCTGGTCGACGTGATGTTGGTGCTGCTGGTCATTTTTATGGTTACGGCGCCGATCATCCAGCAGGGCGTGCAGGTCAATCTGCCTCAGGCGAAAACCAGCGCAATTCCCGGAACCGAAGAATATTTGATTGTGACCGTTGCCAAGAACGGCAATATATATCTTAACGATAATGCCATGTCGCTACGGGAACTGGGCGACAAGCTTCGGGCTATTAAAAAATTACAGGCGGATAAACAGGTGTACCTTCGTGCTGATCAAGACGTGCGTTATGGCACGGTGATGAGCGCCATTGCTGAGATCAAACAGGCCGGCATCGAAAGATTGGGCATGGTTACCCGCCCGCCATCCGACAAGGGATAATTGGTCCATGGCCGGAGAAACACCGTCACCTACGATTAGTCTAAGAGAACGATCATTTCCGCTGGCAGGCGCGGAAGAACGCCTGCCGCGTTGGCTGGTTGTTTCGTTTCTGCTGCACGTGGTTCTCATCGCTTGCGTTTTCGTGGTGCCAATGTTGCCTTCTCCGGCTGGTCCGATGCACCCGGTTTACGTCGTCGACCTTATCGGCGGAGAAAAGATCGGCGGTACCAATTTGGGTACGGAGTTAACTCGGCCCCCCAAACCAGCGTCTAAAGCGCCAGAGGCCGAAAAGCCGCCCGTGATCCCGGAAACGAAAGAAATCAAGAAAGAAGCGCCGGAAAAGGTCAAGCAGCTCGAGAAAAAGGCCCCCCCAGAAGAAAAACTAGTTCTCAAAGACAAAACCAAAATTGAGCCGACAAAGAAGGACGCGGTTAAAGAAACCAAAGCGGACACCAAAACCGAGACGGTGACTGCAGATAGTGTGCGTGAGCGACTCCTTCAATCGGCGGTCGAAAAGGCGAGAGCTCGGGGCGAAAGCACAAAATCGGCCAAAGGTGAAGTTTTAAGCTCCGGGTCGGGGGAAGGCGAAGGCGCCGCAGCGCTCGGGGTGGGAGGTCGAGGAGGTCCGGGAGTCGTAAAGGGAATGGATTTTATCATTTATCAGAACCGGATGCTCAGCACGATAAAAGAAAATTGGGCCTGGGTGGGACAACGTAGCAATTTGAAAGTCGTTGTTCACTTCGGGATTAAGGAAAACGGGGAAATTGTCGGCCTTAAAATTGTTCAGCCGTCCGGTGACCCCTCTTATGATGAGTCGGTCCTTCGGGCCGTGAAAAAATCAAGTCCTTTGGCTGCGCCACCGGAAAGTTATCGGAAGGAGTTTGCTGACGTGGAACTAACCTTTCGTCCACGAGACTTGGGAGCATAGCGGCATGATTCTTAAACTTCTATTCATGGTCGTTTTCTTTTTAAGCCAACCTTGGTTGGCAGCAAGCGCAGAACGGCCCGGTGTAGTTGGCGAAATCGTTGGTCAGGGTGGGCAGAAGTTTCCGGTCGCCGTGTCGCCGCTGAAAAACTTGGGGGCAAATACCGCCGACTCGCCGCGATTGTCGACCGGAATCGCCGACGCAATGGTTCACGATCTCGAATTGTCCGGTTGGTTCAGGGTATTAGACCGTTCGGCGTATATAGAAAACCCGCAGTCGAGCGGCATAACCCTTGGCACATTCGATTTGAAAGATTGGGCGACCCTCGGCGCCGAAGGGCTGGTAAAAGGCGGTTTTAACGTTCAGGGTGATGAAATTACAGTTGAACTACGCCTTTTCGATGTCTATCAAAACAAAGAACGGATCGGTAAGCGCTACACAGGGAGAGTCAGAGATTTTCGGCGCATCGCGCACAAGTTCGTCGACGAGATCATCAATCAATTCACCGGCATTCCCGGCGTCTTCAACACGCGCATCGCCTACGTGTCTAACAGCGGCGGGCGCTTTAAGGAAATCTATCTATCGCATTTGGACGGCAGCGAGAAATTTCAGGTGACCGATAATCACACGATCAATCTCTCGCCGGATTGGAGCCCAGACGGCCGCTCGATTCTCTATTCGTCATTCAAGGACCGCAGCCAGACGCTATTTCTGTTTGATCTCGACAGCGGAAGGGAGGTCAAGTTCACGCCGCGTGGGGGCGGCAGATATCTCGGCGGCAAGTTTTCGCCAGACGGTCAAACGATAGTGGCGACATTGGAGTCGGGAGGGAATACCAATCTTTATCTTCTCGATCGTAGCGGCAATGTGATTAGACGACTGACCGACAATCCCGGAATCGAAGTGTCGCCATCGTGGTCGCCCGATGGCAAGCAAATCGTATTCGTTTCAGATCGAAGCGGATCGCCGCAGTTGTACATTCTAGATTTGCAAGGCGGCAAGACGCGCAGACTGACATACAGCGGGAACTACAACACGTCGCCCGAGTGGTCACCCAAAGGCGACCGGGTTGTGTATACAGGTCGAGTAGGTAGTCGCTTCGCCGTGTTTACCATTTCTGTGGATGGAGGCGAACCGCGGAAACTCACCTCAGAATCGTCGGATAGTGAGGATCCGACATGGTCGCCGGACGGCAGGTTTGTCGCTTTTTCATCCAATCGCGCGGGCAGGTATCATCTCTACGTCATGCAGGCGAGCGGCGACAACCAGCGTAGATTGACAGGCTCTGGGGGGGATGATACAAAACCAAGTTGGTCCCCTCGGTTGAATTAACTTCTCTAAAATTCCATGTCAGTTCCGATTAGTCCTTAAAACCAAACGCAAGGAGGCAACCATGACGCCCAGGTTTAGAATGGCGTGTTACATGTTCATGGCTGGTATTACCTTGATCGGCGGAGCCTGCGCTCCATCGGCGACCGGGAAGCCTGATCCTTCGGCAACGGCCGGGTCGAAATCGCCTGGAGGCGATCAGCGAGCGGGTGAAGGTCAGCGTAAAACAGGCGAATCTGACACCGATAAGTCTAGCCTGAAACAGCTCCAAGAAGGAAAATCGACAGCCACTCCCGCTTCGAGTCCATTGAAGGACGTGTTTTTCGAATTTGATCGGTATGATCTAACCTCCGATGCTCGCACAACTCTGCGCGCCAATGCCGATTGGATGAAAAGTAATTCTTCAACGCGGGTAGAGATCGAGGGCCATTGTGATGAACGCGGCACCAACGAATACAATCTGGCGCTGGGCGCCAAACGAGCGCAAGCCGCCCGTGAATTCTTATCGACTCTCGGGATTCCCGCCGACCGGCTTTCGACGATCAGCTACGGTGAGGAGATTCCGGTCTGCAAAGAAGCGAGTGAATCTTGTTGGAGGCAGAATCGGCGGGCGCGTTTCGTGATCGTTCAGGGCCGTTCAACCTCTTGAATTGGAGTAGTGCCGTGAAGCTTTCGGTCCCCATGTACCCGCTTTTGATGGGCGCGATGCTTGCGATTGCGTCGTGGCTGTCTTCCTGCGTCAATCCGCAGCAGGTTGAGCTGCTCGAGAGGGACCAGCGCCGACTTCGCAGCGACATGAACACTCTACATTCCGATGTCGATGGTTTCCGCGCCACCCTGGCCGACACGCGAGCGAATATTCAACAGATGCAACGGGAACTCAGCGCGATCAAGGAGCGGATCGACGAAACCCGCGTTCAAGTGGGGCGGCAGCTTGGCCAAACCAACCGTGAAGGCGATCAACGCGTGAAGAATCTAGAATCTCGTTTGGCCAAATTGGAGGAGGATGCCAGGGCTCAGGGGGAAACGCTAAAAAACCGCGAAGAAGAATTAAAGCAGCTGCGCGATTCCCTGGCACAGGCCCAGCAAAAGCCCGCCAGCGACGGCTTTGCCGCCGATTTCTCTCTGGCTGAATCAGATGGCGTCCGGAGGGATTTTGAAAGCGCTTGGCGGGTATTTGAGAATAAAGACTACAAAGCCGCAATCGTCCGTTTCAAAGATTTCCTCAAGAAGAATCCGAAGAGCAAGTTGGCTCCGAGCGCTCAATACTCAATCGGCGAGAGCCACTTCGCATTGCGCGAATTCGACAGATCAATCATTGAATATGACGAGGTGCGGAGACGCTATCCACAGAATGAAAAAGTTCCGGCAGCGCTCTTGCGGCAAGGTTCGGCCTTTGCCGAATTGGGAGAGAAGCTTAACGCGCGTTTGGTTTTGCAAGAATTGATTGAAAAGTATCCGCAATCTCCCGAGGCTGCGAGGGCGCGACAGAGGTTAAAGGCCCTCGAGTAAAAAAAAGAGCCCGTTGCTCGCGCTTTTTGAATTCAACTTTTCCCACTGATACTGGTAGAGTTGCGACGCGCCAGGCTGCGCGAATCCATCTAGTTGTCGGCCTATGCAGATTTATCGCCACATCGGTGACCTAAGTCCGACACTGCAGGGATCGGTCGTAACGCTGGGCAACTTCGACGGAATACATCTCGGGCACCAAGCTCTCATCGGCGGCACGGTAGCGGATGCCAAGCGCCTCGGAGTCTCGGCCGCGGTTCTCACTTTCGAACCACACCCCCTAAAAGTTCTCGCCCCCGAGCGCGCGCCGAAGATGCTCCTTGCTCACAAAGACAAAGTGCAGTTGTTGCAACATCTAGGGGTTGACATGGTGGTGGTGCAGCATTTCGATCTGTCGTTCGCCAGAATCAGTGCCGAAGAGTTTGTCCGTGGCCTTCTCGTCGGCCGTCTCAAGGCGAAGAAGATTTGGGTCGGCAGGGATCTCCGTTTCGGCCAAGGTCGAAAGGGCAGCGTCGACGATCTTGTGCATTGGGGCCCGAGCTTGGGATTTGAGGTGGGGGTGGTCGAGCCGATCCTGGTCCATGGCGCCAGAGTGAGCAGTTCACGAATACGACAATTGATTGACGACGGGCGCGTCGAGGACGTTGAGCCGATGTTGGGCCGTTATCATTTTCTTTCCGGGCGGGTCACCGGCGGTCATCGTCGAGGCAGAGATCTTGGATTTCCCACTGCCAATATTTCCACGCGGACTGAAGTCCTACCGCTGGATGGTATTTATGCCACGCTGTTTCATCTCGGCGAAAAAAGATTTGCTAGCGTCAGCAGCGTCGGAGTCAATCCTACTTTTGGAGCGGGACCTCGCACGATCGAGAGCTTTATCTTGAATTTTGACAACGATATCTACGGTGAGGCCGTTAAGCTTTCCTTCGTTAAGAGGATCCGCGACGAAATGAAGTTTACGTCTGTCGAAGCTTTAATCGCGCGAATCCAGGCAGACGTGGAATGCGCTCAGACGATCTTCCGCGAGCTGAATTTGCACGAGTAGCCGTTGTTCTCTAGGTTATTTTATGTCGACTCAACAATTAGTGATCGATGGCCGGTCGGCCGGCATGCGGCTGGACTTATATTTGGCGCATCATTTGGCCGAGATCCCGAGTCGACTCAGCCGGGGGGCAATTCAAAAATTGATTGCCGAAGGCCAGATAACTCTCAATGGCGTTCCGGCAAAGGCGAGCACACGAGTCAAATTCAATGATCGCGTGAATATTCAGCCAGTGCCGCCGCGCGAATCGAGGCTCAGGTCCGAGGAGCTGCCGCTTGAGATTCTCTACGAAGATCAGGATTGCATTGTCATTAACAAAGCTCCCGGAATCGTCGTTCACCCCGCTGCCGGTCAAACCACCGGAACGCTGGTCAATGCGCTTCTGCACCATTGTCCGGAGTTGGATGGAATCGGCGGCGAGCGCAGACCCGGAATCGTTCACAGGTTAGATAAAGACACCTCCGGTGTCATGATCGTCGCTAAGAATAGCATGGCATTGCAAAATCTCGTCGCACAATTCAAAAATCGCACGGTGCAAAAAGAATACGTCGCTCTGGTTTGGGGAACGTTGGAGCCGGAGAAGGGAATTATCGACCGGCCGATCGGCCGACACCGCTCGGATCGGAAACGGATGTCGAGTGTTCATTTTCTACACAAGCGCCGAGAAGCTGTTACCGAGTGGCGTGTACAAGAGCGATTTGCATTGAACGCAGCCAATACTCGTCGTTGGTTGACGTTGTTGAGGCTGCAGCCGCGGACCGGGCGCACACACCAGATTCGGGTGCACCTTGCGGATCTGGGCTATCCGCTGGTGGGCGATAGGGTCTACGGTCGCAAACGCATAGGCGGTATGACAAAGCCTCCGATAGTGCCTGCAGTCGACGAGTTTCCGCGCCAAGCTCTACATGCCGAGAAGTTGGTGATCGATCATGTGCGAACCGGCCAGCGCATCGATTTTTGCGCACCTCTGGCTAAAGATCTACAGGATCTCCTTGGCTTTTTGCGGGCTGTGAGGGATAGCACGGCACTTCGGTCAAGAAGATATTGACGCGGCGGGGTTGACAACAAACGGGCTTTAAAATAGTATTACTTTGAGTCCAATTTCTTTTGAGTCAATCCCCGCACGAATAACAATTTCACTCGACGTTTAATCGTTCAGAACTTGATTCGTTTTTGAAAAGAGAATTTTCCATCTGCGTCATACCCGTCGCACTGACATGCCCGTGCCTGAAAGAGCGTCACCCTCAGTTTATTTGGCTGCCGCGAAAACACGGAGCATTTTTGGGCGCGGTACAGCGTGATTTGATAGATTTCGGCAACAATCGCGCGTAATGCTCTGGCCACAAGGCACTGCTCTACGGCGACGAAAGGAGAGATTATAGTTTATGGTTCGTGGTAGAACTCGAGCCGCCGAGCCGGAGGCCGTGGAGGGGGATAACGGGCTGAATCTTAAAGCTCTGAAAGAGAAAAAGATCAGCGATCTGGCGTTGATCGGCAAGAATTTTAATATCGAGGGCGCCGCTAATATGCGGAAACAGGAGCTGATCTTTGCAATCTTGCAAGCCCAGACCGAGCAAAACGGTCATATTTACGGTGAGGGAGTATTGGAAACTCTGCCGGATGGCTTCGGCTTCCTAAGAGCGCCTGATTACAACTATCTTCCGGGACCTGATGACATTTATGTTTCGCCAAGCCAGATTCGCCGCTTCAACTTGCGAACCGGCGATATCATATCGGGTCACATTCGGCCGCCGAAGGAAGGCGAACGCTATTTCGCGCTGCTCAAAGTTGAAACGATCAATTATGAGGACCCGGAAAAAGCGCGGGAAAAAATTCTCTTCGACAACCTCACGCCACTCTATCCCAACGAGCGGCTGCGACTCGAATTTCAGCCGGACGATTACACGACCCGCATTGTTGATTTGCTGACTCCCATTGGCAAGGGTCAGCGTGGTCTCATCGTGGCGGCGCCGCGTACGGGCAAAACAATGATGCTACAACACCTCGCCAAGGCGATCGCCCATAACCATAGTGAGGTGATTCTCATCGTTCTGTTGATCGACGAGCGGCCGGAAGAAGTGACCGATATGCAGCGTTCGGTGGACGGGGAAGTGATCAGTTCAACGTTTGATGAACCCGCGACGCGGCACGTTCAAGTCGCGGAAATGGTCATCGAAAAAGCGAAGCGCTTAGTGGAGCACGGCAAAGACGTCGTGATTCTGCTCGACAGTATTACGCGGTTGGCGCGTGCCTATAACACGGTCGTGCCTCCTAGTGGAAAAATTCTCTCCGGCGGCGTGGATTCCAATGCATTGCACAAACCGAAGAAGTTCTTCGGCGCCGCACGGAATATTGAGGATGGCGGCAGCCTGACTATCATCGCGACAGCGCTGATCGATACCGGGAGCCGTATGGACGAAGTCATTTTCGAAGAGTTTAAGGGCACGGGTAACATGGAAGTGCATCTGGATCGCCGCCTGATGGACAAGCGCGTTTTCCCAGCCATCGATATAAACAAGTCAGGAACGCGCAAAGAAGAGTTGTTGATCGCCAAAGAGGATTTGAACCGCATCTGGATCTTGCGCAAGGTCCTGTCACAACTGAGCGTCGTCGAAGCTATGGAATTCCTGCTCGACAAAATGCATGGAACCAAAACGAACAAAGAGTTTCTGGAGTCCATGAACCAGTAAGCCTGCCCGCTTTTCGCACAATCTTGCGTCATCCCGCGAACTCTGTTAAAAACGCAAGAATATCACAACCCTTTATCAATTTTTGGATTCGGGGTCGCAACGTGGCATACCCACCGAGTCAACCCCGCGACAATATTATCATTTCACACCCTTTCCGATCCTCATCGCGGTGCCGTCCACGGTGCGATGGTGGAAATGACGAAAGGGGAGGACAAAACTAAAGGAGAAAAGCATGGGTGATATTTCAATGAAGCAATTGCTCGAGGCCGGCGTTCACTTTGGACACCAGACCAGCCGCTGGAATCCAAAGATGAAGCCGTACATTTTCGGCGCTCGCAACGGCATTCACATTATTGATTTGCAACAAACCGTGACGATGTTCAAAGACGTGGAAGCCGTGGTGCGGGATTTGGCTGCCTCGGGCGGGCATATTCTTTTTGTCGGGACCAAGAAACAGGCCCAAGAGGCAATCAAGGAGGAAGCGGAGCGCTGCGGCATGTATTACGTACATAATCGCTGGCTCGGTGGAACACTCACCAATTTTGCAACCATTCGCCAAAGTATCGAACGCTTGCGCAAACTTGAAGAGATGGAAAATGACCCGAAGATTGTCGATGCGTTGACGAAAAAGGAAATGCTTGGGCTGAAGCGGGAAAAAGCCAAACTGGAGCAATCGCTCGGCGGCATCAAAACGATGCGCAAGCTGCCGGATGCCATATTCGTGATCGATCCGAAGCAAGAAGAGATCGCTGTCAAAGAAGCGCGCAAGCTCGGCATCCCGGTGATCGCCGTGATCGACAGCAATTGCGATCCCGATATGGTGGACTACAAGGTCCCGGGAAACGACGATGCGATTCGCGCCATTCGTCTCTTCTGCTCCGCCATTGCCGCAGCGATCGTCGATGGCAAAACAATACACGAACAGTCGTTAGTAAAAGGTAGAGAAGAACAAAAACCCGCGGAAGCGGCAACTGGAGCTGAAATTTCCGCTGCGGGAGGAGCCTGAGGTCTCATGGAGGTCAGCGCTAATGCCGTGAAAGAGCTTCGGGAAAAAACCGGAGCGGGGATGATGGATTGTAAGAAAGCTCTCGCCGAGACCGCGGGCGACGTGCAAAAAGCGGTAGACTACCTGCGCCAAAAGGGGCTGGCTGCGGCGGCAACGAAGGCGGGTCGAGTGGCGGCCGACGGGGCTGTGGCGGCCTACGTTCATCCGGGGGGAAAACTCGGCGTACTCGTGGAGATCAATTGTGAAACGGATTTTGTCGCCCGCACGGCGGAATTTCAGACCCTGCTAAAAGATATGGCCATGCAGGTGGCGGCTGCGAACCCTCGCTACGTTCGGCGTGAAGAAATTCCAGCTGCGGAATTGGATAGAGAAAAAACGATTCATCGGCAACAAGCCTTGGAATCGGGCAAACCAGAAAAAATCGTCGACAAAATCGTCGAGGGCAAAATGGAGCGCTTCTATTCCGAAGTGTGCTTGCTGGAGCAATCCTTCATCAAGGATCAGGACAAGAAAGTTTTGGACGTGGTCAACGATTCGATCGCGCGGCTAGGCGAAAACATTCAGATCCGGCGGTTTACGCGCTATCATCTCGGTGAAGGGGCCAGCAAAGACTGAACTGCGTTGTACCGTCATGAATAACGGCGCACCGAAGTACAAACGCATCATTCTCAAAGTCACCGGCGAAGTTTTTGCCGGGCCGCAGAATTTCGGCATCGACGCCAACACCGTCAAGGCGTTTGCGCAAGAGATCAAAGAAGTCAAGGAACTCGGTTGCGAGCTGGCTCTGGTGATCGGAGGCGGCAATATCTTCCGCGGGGCGATTGCGAGCGAAATCGGTATGGACCGCGCGAGCGCCGATACGATGGGTATGTTGGCGACGGTGATCAATAGCCTCGCGCTACAGGATGCGCTCGAAAAACTGGGCGTCTCCACTCGTGTATTATCCGCTATCGAAATGCGCCAGGTGGCGGAGCCTTACATCCGGCGCCGCGCCACGCGCCATTTGGAAAAGGGCAGAGTCGTGATCTTCGCCGGCGGGACCGGAAATCCCTATTTTACCACGGACACGACCGCGAGCTTGCGTGCCATGGAAGTTGGCGCGGAAGTTATTCTAAAAGCGACCAAAGTCGACGGCGTTTATGATGCCGACCCGGTCAAGAATGAAAGTGCTCGGAAGTTTGAAGAATTGAGCTATATTGAGGTCTTGAACCGCGAACTTAAAGTTATGGATTCGACGGCGATTTCTCTCTGCATGGATAATAATTTGCCGATTATTGTTTTCAATTTGATGGAGAAAGGAAATATTAAGCGGGTCGTTTCTGGTGAGTCGATCGGCACTAGGGTCTGCGGAGGAAAGCGATGAACGAAGCAATTTTTACACAGACGCAAAAGGAAATGGACGGTTCTGTGAACGCGCTACGTAAGGAGCTCACCAAGCTCCGGACCGGGCGAGCTTCTACCGCTCTGCTTGAACATATCATGGTGGACTATTACGGCGCGTCGACGCCGTTGAACCAATTGGCGACCTTGAGTGCGCCGGAGCCGAGGCTGCTCGTGATTCAACCGTTCGATCGTAGCGCGATGGCGGAGATCGAGAGAGCCATTCTCAAATCCGATCTGGGCTTGACACCGAACAATGATGGCAAGATTATCCGCATTCCTATTCCTCAGCTCACTGAAGATCGGCGTAAGGAATTGGTAAAGCACGTCAAGAAAATCGCCGAAGAGTACCGCGTTTCGGTGCGCAATCACCGCCGCCTCGCCATCGAGCACCTCAAGGAGTCGGAAAAGAAAAAGGAAATAACCGCGGATGACGTCAAACATGGTCAGGACCGCGTGCAGAAGATCACCGATGAATTCATAGGCCGGATTGACAAGATCATTAAGGCAAAAGAAGATGAGGTCATGGAAGTTTAGAACCCGCCGACCGACTCCGACTCCAAGTCGCGAGTTTTCCTCATGGTGTTTTAAATCCTATTCGCGTCGTTTGGTCGTTTGATTGACTGATCCAGGCGATTGAATCAGCCCAACTACCAATGGAACTAGACGGCTTAGATACAACCCGACTGCCCCAGCACGTCGCCATCATCATGGACGGTAACGGCCGATGGGCGAAGCGACGTGGCAAGGGTCGGATCGAGGGACACCGACGCGGCAAGACGTCGGTGCGCGTCATCGTCGAAATGAGCCGAAAGATTGGCATTCGTTACCTCACGCTGTACGCGTTTTCGACGGAAAACTGGTTTCGCCCGCACGACGAAGTCGAAGCGCTCATGGGCCTCTTGGAGCATTATCTGGCAGCCGAGCAGGCAAAGATGATGCGCTATGGCATTCGCCTCGTCGCCGTGGGGGATAGATCCCGATTGCCCGACAATGTCCGGACGATTTTGGAAAAGGTGATCGAGCTGACAACCGACAACAAAAGAATGACCGTTGTCCTGGCGCTGAGTTACAGTGGCCGCGACGAGATCGTGAGGATGGTTCGAGGCATAGCTCGCGAGGCTTCCAATAAAAAATGCGATCCGGAAAAAATCGACGAGCGAATGGTTGCCGCATGGCTCGACACGGCAGGAGTGCCGGACCCTGATCTCCTGATCCGTACCAGCGGCGAGATGCGTATCAGTAACTTTTACCTGTGGCAGATCGCTTATACCGAGTTGTACATCACTCCTACGTTGTGGCCTGATTTCCGCGAAAAAGAATATCTTCAAGCGCTACTTGAATACCAGCGGCGACGGCGGCGATTCGGTCGGACCGACGAACAACTCGAAGAACCATTGACGCCGTCGGTGGAGGCTGGTGGACACCGATCTTAGCCGGCGATTGGCAACAGCGGGCATTGGCATACCGTTGCTGGTTTTGCTGATCGGCTGGGCTCCGTCGTGGTTGTTCTCCGGCATTTTTTTTCTTCTCACCGTTGCCGCTCTATGTGAGTATTTTGCCATGGCTTTCCCGCAAAGCTGGCAAGACCAATGCATGGGCATTGCCTTTGGGACGGCCATCTCCTGCGCTGTTTTTCTGAATGAAGGTTTAGACGCGGCCACTTGGCTAAGCGCGGTCTTACTGATCGGTTTCGCAGCTTATCTTTTTACCGCCGGTAAACCGGTTGAACGGTTGAACCGACTTCTGTTTACCCTGTTAGGCGGCTTTTACATCGGTTATCTTTTTCCCCAGTGGGTTCTGTTGTTTCGCCAACCTCATGGGCGAGCATGGGTGTTTTGGGTTTTGCTGGTCGTTATGGTCGGTGATACCGTTGCGTACTTCGCCGGCCGGACCTTCGGCACCAGAAAGCTGGCACCGGAAATTAGTCCGGGCAAGACGGTCGAAGGGGCATACGGGTATGTTGCGGGCGCGATCGTGGCGGGTCTCATTGGGGCGACTTTTTTGTTTGAGCAGATTCTTTGGCCTGAAATTTTCGCTTTATCGCTGGCGACAAGCATCTTAGGGCAGATCGGTGATCTCTTCGAATCATGGATCAAAAGGGCGTTCGCCGTCAAAGACTCAGGAAATTTGTTGCCTGGACACGGCGGTTTGCTCGACCGGCTCGACAGTCTGATCTTTCCAGCGGTCTTTACGACCACGTATCTGAGGGTATTTCATTCGTGAAGACGATCGCCTTACTCGGTTCTACGGGCTCCATTGGCGTGAGCACGCTAGCTTTGGTGCGCGAGTTTCCCGACCGGTTTCGAGTTCACGGCATGGTGGCTGGACGAAATTTGACGCGTCTCGCGCGCCAGGTAAAAGAGTTCGCTCCGAAGTGCGTGGCGATTCAGCACGAAGCGGACGTGCCGCGGCTGCGCCAGCTCCTCGGCCGAAGCAAAGTAGACATCCTGTGGGGCGAGTCGGGCGCGTCGACGG
>Ga0114129_10004087_pt1 | contig 20619 bp, 18 predicted proteins | sample RhiMetdeltSRZDD1_FD_80071 | JGI IMG/M metagenome (GOLD analysis project Ga0114129, IMG submission 80071) | Populus rhizosphere microbial communities from Tennessee, USA - Rhizosphere MetaG P. deltoides SRZDD1 (version 2) (version 2) | ecosystem: Host-associated > Plants > Roots > Rhizosphere >... | reverse complement strand
TTGATGCCTGGGCTCCCGCGGTAATCAAGTCGGCGACGCGCCGTTTTTCTCTTCTCGGCCTTATCAGCGTTCTCATTCTCGTTGCTACCGGATTTTTGAACGCGTGGGGCCTCGTCGGAGCCGTCCCTCCTTTGCTGGGCACGACCTACGGCAAACTGTTGCTCATAAAGCTCGCTTTGCTGCTGCCATTGATCGGTCTTGCCGCCATCAACCTGATGAAACTCAAGCCGCGCATCCTGGCGCTCCCTCTCGAGCGCGTTGTGTCGATCCTCGGCGATTTGGTCAACCGGCTCAGGCGCAACGTCGCCCGGGAAGCCATACTGGGCGCTTGCATTCTCCTCATCGTCGGAGCGATGAGTGTCACGCCGCCGGCGCGGCACATCCCGCCGGAGTGGCCTCTCGCTTTTCGCTGGAGTTGGAACGCCGTCGATACAAACAGAAGAGCGCGCTCGCAGATGGCCGATGCAAAATGGTTGGCAATCGCCGGAGCTGCTGGACTTTGTTATGCCCTCTGGCGACGACGCTATTTGGCGCTGGGAGCGAGCCTGATGAGTCTTGCTTCTGGCGGGTTTATCGCCCATGACGCGCTCTATATCGACGCTTACCCGAAAACTTATCTGCGTCCCACGGTCCCCTACAACACGATCTCCGTCGCTAATGGCTCCCGTATCTACCAGGAGACTTGCGCGGTGTGTCACGGCGTTGGCGGATACGGAGATGGCCCCAATCGCAAGGGTCTCGTGCCCAAACCCGCTGACTTAACGGCCAAGCACGCTGCAGACCACACCGCAGGAGATCTCTTCTGGTGGCTCAGTTACGGAGTTAAAGACACCGCAATGCCTGGCTTCGCAGCCAGCCTGGAGGAAGAAGAGCGCTGGGATATGATCAATTTTGTGCGCGCATTGTCTTACGCGGAGCGGGCGCGACAGATGAGCGCGTTGGTGGAGCCCGACCCATGGCTAGTCGCCCCTGATTTTGTCTATCGCACCCTGAGCAACGAAAGCCGGTCTTTGAAGGACCACCGCGGCGGCGAGATCGTCATGCTCGTGCTCTTTTCGCTGCCGGACTCAAGAGCGCGTATCTCGGAGCTTGAAAAAGTCCACACCCAGCTTCAAGACAGAAAGGTGAAGGTCCTCGCGATACCCAAGGACATTGCGGCGGTCAATCAACTGGACAGCTCGATCAAATCGTTGTCCCTGGTGACCGACGGAAGCAGAGAAGCCTTTGACACCTACGCTCTATTTCGCCGGAGTTTTTCCGAGCAGGGTACCCTTCCGGACCCACCGGTGCCGCCGCATATGGAATTTATTATCGATCGCCAGGGCTACGTGCGTGCCCGCTGGATTCCGCGCGACGGTCCCGGTTGGGATAAAATGGAGAATCTCCTGCGCGATATCGACCGCCTGAATCAGGAGAAACCGTCCGCGCCCGCGCCCGATGACCATGTGCATTAGGCATCGCCATGGGCACAAGGAGTGCAAAGCTCACAACTTACACAAATTTTTCTGCCGGCGCTCCACAGTTCAAGGTTCCGGGTTCAAGGTGCGCGCCTCGCGCATCCTGAGCTTCGAAGGATCTGTCACAAAGCTAGAAAGATCCTTCACTCTGTTCAGGACAGGCGTTGAACTTTGAACTGCTTAGCGCTTCGTTTGACGATCGCTAAAGGGCAATAGTATAAAAACTTTGACAGGTAAGGATTCCGCAACGGAGGCTTCCATGAAATCGTTTTTGTTCATTGTCGCGATATTCTGGCTGAGTCTGGCTGGTCAAATCCACGCGCAGAATCTGCCGCCTGAAGTGCTTCGTTACGCTGACATGGTTTTCTTCAACGGCAAGATCGTTACCGCCGATGAACGTTTCACGGTGGCAGAGGCGGTCGCGGTGCGCGACGGTAAAATCCTCGCGGTGGGAAGAAGTCAAGATATCCTCCGCATGGCCGGGCCCAAGAGTCTGCGGATCGACCTCCAGGGCAAAAGTGTGGTTCCCGGCTTCATCGATAGTGACGGTGATAACGCTTTCGCCGGCGGCGATTTTTACAAATACACCCAGGTGGGCGACCGCCTGATTAACAAAGGACGGCGGATCAGAGGCGATGACGTCCCCGAGCTAAAGGAAACCATCAGGCAGCACGTGCGCATGGCCAAGCCTGGGGAAAGCGTCTTCCTCAACGCGCCCAAAGCATTTCCCGTCGAAGCCGATAAGTGGACGCGCAAAGAGTTGGACGAATTGGCGCCCGAGACACCGCTACTCATCACTCTCACCAGCTCCGACGCGCTAGCCAACTCGGCCATGCTCAAACTGGCGTTCAGTGCCGGATTGCCGCTGAGCAATTTCGGCGTCATCAAAGACAAAACCGGTGAAGCCACCGGACAGTTGAGCGGCCAATCCGCCGGTTTTGTCATGTGGAATCTGCGGCCTTACCCACGCCTCGAGCCGCTGATTCAAGATCAGCACGAAATCATGAAGGAGTTTGCCGGAGTGGGTGTGACTACCCTTACAGGCCACGCGACTGGCCTCGATATGACCTTGTGGAATGTCATGGCGCATAAGAACGAGCTGAAGATCCGCTTTCGCCCTGCGATCGACTTTATCCGGCAAAATCCATTGGGCGAGCAATTCTTTCGTCGCGTCGGCAATCTCGTCGACTTTCACATCGGCGGGATGGTCAAAATTATCGGCGCTGCGATTGGCCCGGTGGACGACGGTTCCAATTCGCCGAGCGGCATCCTAACCCACGAGCCGCGCAAGATCATTCCCGAAGTCGGTGGCTTCGATCCGCGCGGCGAAGACAAGTGGCTAAGTTCCCAGTGGTCGGGTAAGAAATTCGAAGACCTCACGCCCGAAGAAAGGAATCAAACCGAATGGCGTAATGTGCAACTTGCGCGCCGTTATGGTTGGAACCTGTCGGGGATTCACAACATGGGAAGTCGCGCCACCGAAATCATCCTTCTATCTCTAGACGATGCTACCCGCCAAGAAGGCGCGCTGATTCCCCAGCTCTTCAAGCCCAACGGTCTCGATCATAATCTGGTTTGGCATCCGAAGAGCATCGACTTGGCCAAGAAACTCAAGGACCAAGTTCGTTTCGGCTTGAACGCTGAAATCTTCGACCAGCGAATATCACGCGGCCGGGAGGTTACCTTTGCGCAGTTTGGCGAGAATATGCACACGATGCAGCCTGTTAAAGATCTATTTGCCGCCGGCCTCTCGATTCATTCGGAGGGCGGCGAGCCGGCGAAGAAACCTCCCATGCGACGAATCAAGTGGCTCGTCACGCGTCGAGATAATACAGACCGAACCTGGGGAGCCAAGCACGCCGTCGATCGTAAGACCGCTCTCTGGATGACCACCCTTAACGCGGCGAAATTCATTGGCGAGGAAAAAGACTTGGGTTCCATCGAAGTGGGCAAGCTGGCCGATCTCGTGGTTTTGGGCGGCGATTTCCTCACCGTCCCTGATCTGGAGATCGAAAAGCTCCGGGTTCTGATGACCGTAGTGGACGGCAAAGTAGTGCACGAAGCGCCGGGCCTTAAAATCGCGGGCCGTTAAGATCAACCATGATTCCTATGCGTCGGCATGTCGTTTCGGCGAACCTCCTTGCAGCTTTGATACTTGGATGCTGGATGACGCGCGTCGAGGGTGGCCATGGCAGGGATGACGATGTTGATTTGATCACTGTGGAACAGGTCAAACGGTTTCTTGATGCTCGGGAAAAGCTCACTCTCGTCGACTTGCGTCCGGCCGCTGACTTCAAACAGAAGCGTCTCCCAGGAGCGCGCTCGATTCCCTTGACCGAACTGAAGCAGCGAATGGGTGAGATCCCGCGTGCGGGCCGTGTGGTCCTTTATTGTGATTGTCGACCGGCCGACGAGGCTGAGGCTTTTTATTTGCTGCGTGACAATGGACACCGCAATGTCGCCGTGCTGCAGGAAGGTTTTTCCCGTTGGACGAGTCTCAACTATCCGCTTGAAGCGGGTACACGGTAGATTGGCGAGGTAAACAGGTATGACAATCGCGATAGAGAAGCTTTTGCTGGGCTCCCTAGTTTTTGTCTTCGTTGCTTGGTTCTCTGAATTGCCGGCCTTGTCTCAGGGCGGGATGATTCATGACACCAAGGAGCACATCCTTGAAGACGCCAAACGGGAAGGAAAGCTCGTGGTCTCGCCTGGTTTCGAGGACAGCACAACGCCTCATCTCATCGAGGCCTTCAAGAAAAAATATCCTTTCGTCAAAGAGGTTACCTGGTCGAAACCGGCTGACTTCAAGAAACAGCTGGACGATCTGATCGAAGGAAAAGCAGTGGTGGATGCGTTCCGCCCGGCGCCCAATTTATGGAGCCAGTATTTTTCCCACAATCTGTTCAGAAAATATGATTTCAAGAAAATGGCCGCGGACGGGCATCTCAACATTCCACAGGAAATGATCGATGAATCCGGCGTGGTCGTATGGAGCGGGAGCATCATTGGCATCATGGTCTACAATGTCAATCGGACAGCGTCCGAGCCCGCGTTAACCGGATGGGAGAGTTGCCTTGACCCCAAGTGGACTGGCAAGTTTACGGTCGACAGCAAGCCCAATGTACTTGCCTCCCTCGCCGCGCGCTGGGGCGAACAGAGAACCCTGGATTATGCCCGCAAGCTAAAACAAAATAACCCAATCATCGTGCGCGGCAGCACTCAGGGACTAACGAAGCTAGCGGCTGGTGAGTTTGCTTTCATGTGCGGCGTTTACCTGCACGCGACAGAACGTTACTTGAAACAAAATCCCAACGCGCCGATCAAGAAGCTGGTTCCCGATCCGTTGCCGGCAGCCTTTCACGAGCCGGAAGCGGTTTATGCTCGCGCGCCGAATCGCCACACGGCGCTTTTGTGGATCGAGTTTCTTGCCTCGCCGGAAGGCCAGCAGGTCCTAGACGCGGTAGATCCCGGAAGGGCATCCTTTCTCGTCCAGAAAACCCTCGCCCACCAGTTAGCCAACAGAGCAAACGTTTCTGTTTGCGCCACCGGCTGCCGTAACCGGGAAGATGATTTGATGAAGCGCATTGCGGTGGATGCGTGGGGACTGCCCAAAGTTGCGGAATAAAAACTAGAAGAAGGCGACTATAATGAAACTAATCAGGATAATCACAAGAAAAAGTTTTTGGTTGTTGCTTGCCGCGACGATCTCTTTCATAAGCGACCGGGCCGCTGCACAATCTCTTCCCGCCGAGGTCATCCGCTACGCGGACACGGTGCTGCACAACGGCAAGATCATTACCGTCGATGCGAACTTTAGCATTGCCCAGGCAATCGCCGTGCGCGATGGCAAAATTCTCAGAGTCGGACGCGACGTGGAGGTCTTGTCTCTCGCAGGCCCGAACACCCGGCGCATCAACCTGCAAGGGCGAGCGGTCATTCCCGGTCTCATCGACACCCATTCGCACCTGCATGAATATGGACTCGATCGCCATGCGCCGCAAATGAATCCAAACTTGCTGGAAATCAAAATCGAAGGGCGCACGGAAGAAGAAATGCTCGAGCGCCTCGCGCAGGCGGCCAAGACAAAGAAGCCCGGAGAGTGGTTGATTACCCGCATTCGCCCGCGCAGCGTCGCGGACGGTTTTGTCAACAATCGGACCCGGCTCGACATTGATAAGGCGGCGCCGAACAACCCGACCATGGTTCATGTCACCGATACCAAGGCCATGGCCAATACCCAAGCGCTGGAGCAATTGCTCAAGCGCTACGATCCGAAAGTTCTCGAGCTCCCCAGAAACAGCCAGGGCGAGTATACCGGACGCATCGGGGCAGGAGTCAGTCTAATTTTTTACGAAGAGATTATCCCCAAGCCCAAACCCGAAGATCTCGCGCCGGTCTACCTAAAAGAGTTGGAGCTTTGGGGCGCCGCTGGGATCACGACCTGGTCTTCGTCTCTGGGTTCTGAAGCGATCTCGGCGTTCCATTACATGGATCAGAAAGGTCAGATGCCGATCCGGCTTGCCTACACCAACGAGGCCGGCTACCGTGACAACATTTTTGGCGAGAGCTTCGTCAGCCGCTTTGGCAATCTGATCGGTCATGGCACCGACCGTTTTTGGCTTATTGGAATTTCGTCCGGCTCGACCGATTCTTCATACCCGGGCGTTTGCACGACTCTTTCACCCGATCCAAAAATTAAAGCCCGCGAGGATTGTCGGCTGACCATCGACAATGTGCGCGGACGCGCCGCCTATGCCGCTGTAAAACAAGGGCTGCGCATCGCCGGAACACACAGCGCGGGCGACAAGGCCACAGACGTGCTCATGGACATCATCGAGAAAGCCAGCGCGGAGGCGGGTCTTTCGTTGGAGCAGATTCGCGCCAAGAACCACGCCGTCGACCATTGCACCATGAACCCACGTCCCGACCAGATCGAACGCGCTAAGAAACTGAATATTATGTGGAGCTGCGCGCCCAAGTACCTACTGCGCGCAGAAAACGTAATGCGGGATTATGACGAAGCCACGGCTCACCGTTGGGTGGTTCCGGTGCAGAGTATTTTGGATGCCGGCGGAAGGGCGGTGTGGCAGCAAGACGATGCCGATTTGGGCATAAAGCCATTCTCCGGAATTTCCACTCTCATTACTCGTAAAGATGGAAACGGCAGAATTTGGGGAGCGCGGAATGCGGTGGACCGCAAGACTGCGCTCATGATGGCGACTCGCTGGGCGGCGGAATACGTGCTCCGGCAAAACCTCCTGGGCTCGCTGGAAGCGGGCAAGTGGGCCGACATGGTAATCCTGGACAAGGATTTTATGACGGTTTCGGACGATGAGATCGGCAAAATCACCAGTCTGATGACCATCGTGGGCGGCAAAGTGATTTATGATGGCTTAAAGCAATGACGGACAATGACAAGAACACTCCGCCAAGGGCTGAGCGCTCCAGGGATCAAAGCTGCGGCCGAAAGCGGGCATGGAGATCCGGCCCTACTCTGGCTTTCCAACTCCCCTTCCGCGCCCCTCGATTTTCCTTGCAAAGCTTCGCGACTGCGGGATTTACAGCTCTCGCGTTAATATCTCTGTTGCTTTTTCGACCGGCGTTCGTTAACGCAGGTCATGACGATGAATACATCGATACGATTCCACCGGAGATGGTAAAAAAACTGCTCGAGGGAGGCGAGAAGATCCTATTTGTCGACCTCCGTCCGGCGGGCGACTTCCAAAAATCGCGCCTGCCGGGCGCTCGTTCGATTCCGATTAGCGAATTGCAGAACAGGCACCAGGAGATTCCCAAATCGGGCCGGGTTATACTCTACTGCGCGTGCCCGCCCGGAGGCGTCGACGAAGCGTATTCTTACTTGGCGTTGCGCGGGAAGGGTTTTCGCAACGTAACTGTTCTACAAGACGGCTTCTCGGGTTGGGCGCAACGCAAGTTCCCCACGGAGAGCCGGTGAGGTAATGCGCGGAGAATTCCAGGTTCCACGATTCCAGATTCCAAATTCAATACGAAGATGCAGCTGTTCCGAGATCTGGAATATGTAATCTGAAATTTGAAATTGTGAGCAGATTGCTTAGCGTCTGCCACGCTTACAAAGAGGCTATGTAGAAATGCCAACAAGAAGCTATGCTAAGACACTAGGCTATATATTGTTGCTCATCATGTCCATCACACTGATAGGCTATGCCTGGATGATGCGGCAATTCGAGCGCGCCCAGAACGCGTATCGCCAGGGCGATAGTGCGCGGGCGCTCGAACTTTATGGCAGCGTCGAAAACCGGTTTCAACAGCTTCCTTGGATGTCGGCAGTTTTCAAAGAAGAGTACGCGCACATGAACCTCAATGAAGTTGCCATTCTGTACAGCGAGCGCAAATACCAAGAGGCCTTGGCCAAGCTCGAGGCGTTGCCGGCCGATGCTCCGTCCTTGGTCGAGAACAGTGAGTATTCTTTTTGGATGGGCAACCTGTTGTTTCGACAGGCTGTGGAAAGCAAGAATCCAGAGACTTCAGTGAACGCTCTCAAGGCCGCGTTATCCGAATATCAAAAGGGACTCGTTGCCCAGCCGGACGATTGGGATCTCAAATTTAACTACGAGCTGGTGCGCCACATCTTTGCCCAAAAAGATCAAAATCGCCAACAGCAAGAACAAAAAGTGAAAACGTTGATTGAAAAAATGCGCCCCCAAGAGCCGTCGCGTCAGGAACTCGCCCCGGAGAAGCGCGGATAGAGCGATTGCATGCGATGAAATTCTTGTATCCTCAGTACCTCAAGCTCTTTTACCTGCTGCTGGCCTTGCTGCCCTGTTGGCTCTACTTTCTTTATAGCAAGCACCGTACGCGCGAAATCCTCGGCGTTAAGCGGGCGCTTACGCGAATCTCCCATTTTCCTTCGTTGCGGAAAGAGTTTATCCGATGCGTGCTCTTGAACTTGGTCATGGGAGCAATCATCCTTGCCCTGGCTCATCCGCAACGCATCCAGGATAAAAAAGTGCCCCAGCCCGGCGTGCTCGACATCGTCTTTCTTCTCGATACCTCTCCGTCCATGAGAGCCCGCGATATTCCACCGTCGCGTCTCGAACGCGCCCTGGATGTGATTGGCGTGTTCTCTCGCACGAAGCTACAGCACGATCGCGTCGGGCTGGTTTCTTTTGCCGGCAACAGTATGATCATCTCGTATCTCACCGAAGACTCCAACAACATTCTCTACTACCTTGATTACCTGAGAAACGACCCCGCGGTGAGTCACGGCACCAACATTGGACGTGGGCTCACGAACGGCCTGACGGTAATTAGAAAAGAATCTGAAGTGAGTCCTGAAGCGGCGCGCAATAAGAAAGTCTTTGTGCTGCTCTCCGACGGCGAGGACAACAGCTCCGAGCTGGACGCTGCAGTGGGCGAGGTGAGAAAGCAAACCATTAAGGTCCATGCGATCGGCATCGGTTCCGCAGAAGGCGCGCCGATACCGATCGGATCCGAAGGCGGCCGTCCCATTTATCTCGAGGATGACAAGGGAAACAAGATCATGACTCGATTCGAAGAGAAGACCTTGCGCTGGGTCGCCGAAACGACCGGCGGAAAGTTCTACCGCACGATCAGCGGGTATGAGCTGGAAAAGACCTTTTCTGAAATTGCTTTAAAGGAGCGAGAGATTACGGGATACAAAAACACCCTCGAATACGAGGATTTTTATCATCAGCTTCTGCTGGCAGCCGCCGGAATTTTTCTGGCCGCGCTCTTAATATAGATTGGAGTACTGGAGTGATGGAGTAATGGAGTGATGCATTTAAAACCCAACACTCCAATGCTCCAGTACTCCAACACTCCATTTTGCTTGATGCAACAATCTGTTGAAACATGAACTCATGACGGCTCCTGAAGAAATACGCTCGGACAAGGTCTTCGACGCCATCCAGGCCGTGACCCACGAGATCAACAAAGTTATCGTCGGCCAGGAGTGGCTGATTCAGCGTCTGCTGATCGGCCTGTTCTCAGAGATCCCCTATTCCTTCAAGCGAGACGAGGAAGAGAAATCGGGTTACGGCCATGTATTGCTGGAGGGCGTTCCTGGACTCGCCAAAACGTTGACGGTGATGACTCTAGCCAACACGATCAGCGCCAAGTTTCAACGGATTCAATTCACTCCCGATTTATTGCCCGCCGATATCATTGGCACTCGGATCTTCGACACCGCGCTCAGCGCTTTTCGCACCGAAAAGGGCCCGATTTTCGCCAATCTGATTTTGGCCGATGAGATCAATCGCGCGACGCAAAAGACCCAGAGCGCGCTCTTGGAGGCGATGCAGGAACGTCAGGTTACCATTGGCGAAACGACCTTTCCTCTCGAGGAGCCTTTTTGGGTTTTGGCGACGCAGAATCCGGTTGAACAGGAAGGCGTGTACGCGCTGCCGGAGGCCCAGGTGGATCGTTTTTCCCTGAAAGTGCGAGTGGATTATCCCTCTCATACCGACGAAGCCGCAATGCTGGCGCGTAACTTGAGCGCGGTAACGGTTGATCCGATTATGACGCCGGCGGACGTGATTCGCATCCGCAAGCATATTGGCCAAATCTTTGTCAGCGATTCCATTCGCGAATATGTCATCCGGATCGTTCGCGCCACGCGCAACGGCCTACCCACGAACCTGTCGCTGATCAGTGAAATGGTGCTGCACGGCGCGTCGCCCAGGGCGGCCCAGCATCTTCTCGCCCTGGCGCGCACGACCGCTTTCTTCGCGGGCCGTGATTACGTGCTGCCCGCCGACGTAAAGCGAATCGCTCCGGATGCGCTCCGGCACCGGTTAATCCGCACCGTGCGCGCGGAGGCGGAGAATATCTCGCCGGATGAAATTATCGACGAAATGTTGGGAAAGGTCGCGATCCCGTAGAAGATCGCAGCAAAACGAAATATTTACCACGAAGGACACGAAGCGCACGAAGCAGGGGCGCTGGCGATTTCCGCCAGAGCCGGATCAGCCTCAGGCTGACATCGCGCCCTCAGACGCAAGAAAACATATGAAGAAACCCTTCGTGACCTTCGTGGTGAGAATGGATTTTCATGGTCGTAGTGGACGAAAAATATGATTCCTAGAGCGCTGATGGAAGAGCTTCGCTACGTCGAGATCTACATCCGAAAGGCGGTGCGGGATCACCAGGTAGGCGATTATCGGAGCCCTTTACGCGGCAGGGGCTTCGAATTCGATCAACACAAGCGCTATCAACACGGCGATGACTACCGGCAGATCGACTGGAACGCCACGGCGCGCATGCGTTACCCTTTTGTAAAAAAGGATTTCGAAGAAAAGGAACTGAGCGCTGTGATCATTGCCGACCTTTCCCGTTCGATGGAATTCGCCAGCACGGACCAATCGAAGCGAGAGTTGCTTGTCCGGATTGCCGCGATCTTGGCTTTCTCGGCAATCAGCGACAACATGAAAGTCGGTTTGGTGGCGTTTACTGACAGGATCGAGCTGGACCTGCCGCTCAAGAAGGGCTCCAGGCAAACCTGGAAAATTTTGGAGTCTCTGTGGGACGTCAAACCTAGCTCCATCAAGACCAATTTGTCGCTTCCCTTCGAGCATTTGTTCGCCCGGCTCAAAACATCGACGTCACTTTTTCTTATCTCCGACTTCATTGAGGTGGAAAACGCTTTTCATTCTCACGCTCTCAGGCATCTGGCGCGCAAGCACGATCTCGTTCCTGTCATCCTTGAGGACAGTTGGGAAACCGCCTTGCCCGGTGGGCGAGGTTTCATGCGGCTGCGTGACGCGGAATCGGGCGGCACGATGGTGGTCAATTTGAGCGGATGGAACAAAAGCCTTTACCGATCGATGATGCTGGAACGAAAGATCGCTCTCGAGCGCGCTCTCTACAGTTTGAACTTGGATCATTTGTTTCTTCATGTGGAAAAGCCATTATTGGATCCGATTATGGGTTTTTTTCTAGCCCGCAAGAGACGTAAATGAGACTTATCGTATCATCGAGTTTGCTGTTATTCGCTCTGATCATGCTGGGAGGTGCTGCGCCGGTCGCAAAAACCGCCAAGACGCCCGCAATCGCCATGTCAACCCATCTGGACAAAACTGCGATGTGGGTCGGCGACACGCTACGCTATACCGTGAAGGCTGTCCATGACCCTGATGTCGAGTTTATTTTGGACCAGCTGAAGAAAGAAAGCCTGAATTTGGCGCCATTCATAGTGCGAGACATTAGTGCGCGGCAAGGCTCCTTCGGTGGCAACAAAAGAATTACCGAAGTGACTCTCCTTCTCACCACCTATGAGAGCGGGCAGGTTGAGCTGAGAATTCCTTCTTTTGTCCTTTACTACTTCAGGCGCAGACCGGGGGTAGAAAAAAGCGGCGAGACTCTCGCGGAGTCTTTTCCGGTGCCGACGACCAAAGTGGGTCTCCGTTCCACCTTAACCCCGGACAACTTGAGACCGCGTGACAACAGGGAAATCTGGCAAATCAATCCTCAGAGATGGATCGTGCCGTTTGCCCTCGGCCTCGCCGGAATGGCTTTCGTTTTAATCCAGCTGGGCCGACGTCTCTGGGCATCGTCGCGCGAGGAACGGCCTACGATACGGCGTCGAAGCCGGCGCGCTCGGCAGCGGATGCTGCGGGACTTTGTGCGCAAAGCGCAAGGGATCGGCACAGAATCCACAGAAGATCAGTTCCGTTATTATGGAGAGGTCTCCCAATTCGTGCGCAGCTATCTAAGCGAGTCGCTGGAAATTGATGCTTCAGGCCTCACTCCGGAAGAGATGGAAAGCGCATTGAAAAACCGCGGACAAAACGGCTTAAGTGCCCCGGTAAAGACTGTATTAGAGCGATGCGAGCAGGTGCTTTATAGTCCGCAGGGCTCTGAGTTGGGCAAGCGCTGGCGTGATGAAGTCCAGGAAGATCTCGGAAAGATTGCTGACCGGGCGCGTGGGTAGCGCGGCTGAAAAGGACCGAAGATGGAGGATAGAGAATCGATGATGGCGATATTCAATCCTCCATTCTCGATCTTCGACCCAGTGGTCGATTACACCCTCTGTTAGTGAATGAAAAGTGAAATTCGCCCGGCTCGACCTACTCTGGATTTTCATTCCGCTCCTTTTTCTTATTTTGGTGATTCGGTGGCGAAGGCGGAAGAGCTATTTCACGCATCCTCTGTTATTTTATCTAAAAACACGCATTCGACCGGCCTCCGGCTTGGTACATCTGCCAAAGTTTTTCGAGCTTATAGCACTGGGATTTCTCCTGGTCGCCCTGCTCGATCCTGTGCTGCCGCACGCGGAACGGCTTGTGGCAAAACAGGGGCTGGATATCATCTTGGTTATGGATTTGTCGTCCAGCATGCAGGAACCTATTGATCTCAAGGGCGCATTGGAACGGCAAAGACAAGGGATCAAGGGCAAAGAAAAAAGCCGTCTCGAAGCCGTCAAAGGAGCGATCGCTAACTTTCTGCAACGGCGGCGCGACGACCGGTTGGCTGTGGTGGTGTTTTCTGAGAATGGTTACGTCGTCGCGCCAATGACCTTCGATGAATCCTACGTAACGCGGTACTTGCAAATGGTCGATAACAAGACTCTCGCCGGCGAAGGTCAAACCGCAATTGGAGAGGGAATTCTCACTTCTCTCGATCTGGCCAGCAAACAAGCGCGTGACGGCAAGGGAGCCGACAAGGGAAAAGTGATGGTCGTGCTAACCGACGGGGAGAACAACACCGGACGCGACCCCTACCAAGCTATCGCCCGGGCGATGCAAGACAAATTCAAGATTTACTTCATCGGCGTTGAAGTGGACAAGGTACGCGACGCTGCGAAGTTGATCGCCGCGGTGGAAGGAACCGGTGGAAAGTATTACGACGTGCGCGACACGCAGCAACTTGAAAATGCTTACGCTGATATCAACAAAACCGAGAAGGGAACGTTTTTGGTAAAAATCTTGGACAAGCAAATCCCCTGGTTTTATCCCTTCGCGATGGCGTCTCTCGGTTTTCTCGCCGCCAGCGCGGCCCTGCGCGCCATCCCCTATTTCATCGAAGTCTCTTAGTGTCTCTATCGGAGGATTCACCGCAGAGACACAGAGTACGCAGAGATTTTAAATTTCAACATCTTCTCTCAGCGACCTCAGCGCCTCTGCGGTGAATCCAATCCTGGGTTCACACCCGGATGCAAGCCACCGAGCGGCCGTTTCCCATATCGCGCAGCTCAGGCACCACTCGTTTGCATTCCTCGACGGCCATCGGGCATCGCGGATGAAAGACGCAGCCGCTGGGCGGATGCATCGGGCTTGGGATCTCGCCTTTAAGCGGCGCTCGTTCGCGCTTCGCTTCAAGTGCCGGATCCGGGATGGGAACAGCTGCTAGCAGCGCTTTAGTATAGGGATGGAGCGGGTTTTCGTAGAGCTCTTTCTTGGGAGCGATTTCCATGATTCGCCCCAAATACATGACGGCCGTCCGATCGCTCACATGTTTTACCACTGCCAGGTCATGCGCGATAAAAAGATAGGTGAGCGCGTATTGCTTTTTTAACTTCATCAGCAGATTCAAGATCTGCGCTTGAATGGAGACGTCCAGCGCCGACACGGGCTCGTCGCAGACGATGAAGCTTGGTCTGGGAGCCAATGCGCGAGCGATCCCCACCCGCTGGCGTTGCCCGCCGCTGAGCTCGTGCGGGTAGCGATCGAATAATCCCGGGTCCAGGCCGACAGCCGCAAAAAGCTCGGCAACTCTTTCCCGATATTGCTTTTTGTTTGAAACTTCTTTGTGAACCACGAGCAGTTCGCCGACGATGTTGCCTATGCTCATGCGCGGGTCGAGCGAACTATAAGGATCTTGGAAAACCACTTGTATCTGTTTTCTAATTTTTTGGAGTTTTCGGCCGGTAAGCGCCAAGAGATTTCGTTTGTCAAAATAGATTTCCCCCGCAGTCGGCTTCTCCAGGTGCAAGATGCATCTGCCGACCGTGGTCTTGCCAGAGCCGGTCTCCCCGACCAAACCCAGCACTTCGCCGCGATCAATCGTCAAGCTGACATCCTGGACGGCCTTGACTTCGCCTTTACGGCGCTCGAAGACGATCCCCCGAGTGACTGGGTAATGCATCTTCAAGTTGCGGACATCGAGTAAAACGGTGTGAGCTGTTTCCATTGTTAGCGCACACCGCACAGTCGCCCATTGTCTCGCGCAAAGACGTGGTTCGATAAACTCACCATCCTGAGTAGGATCGAAGGACAAAGGGCGCTAAGCAAAACGAATTCTTCGGGGCGGTCGAGGTTTTCCGTTGTGTCATGCTGAACGACGTGAAGCATCTGCTTTGCGCTTTTCCCAATTCTTTCGACCAGGACACAAAAATCAAAAGCAGATTCTTCGTCGCTACACTCCTCAGAATGACACACGGAGAGTAAAGTTTTCGTTGGGTGTGTCCGAGATAACATTATTGAATCCTTCGTGTCCTTCGTGCACTTCGTGGTTAAAAAATCATGCCCTCAAAAGCGAAAGATTTCGAAACTCCTTACTCTCTACCCCTCACGCCTCACACCTTTCTTACTTGCTCGCTCTCCCAACAGGCTGAAGCATGATGAACGCCGACCTCTTGCAAGTACGGCCGTTCGATTGCACAGCGGCCTACGCCGTAGGAACAGCGTGGGCGGAAAGTGCAGCCGGTCTTTTCGCCTCTGAGATCAGGCGGCTGGCCTTCAATGGTTCTGAGTTCGCCATCGACTTGGCGATCCAGTCGGGGAACCGCTTCGAGCAGACCCACTGTGTAGGGATGCCTCGGATTTCGGTAGATCTCGCGGGCCGCGGCACTCTCGACAATTTCGCCCCCATACATGACGTTCACGCGATCGGCGTAGCGCGCGACAATGCCGAGGTTATGGGTGATCAGAATCACCGATATGCTGAATTCACGGCTGAGATCCTTGATCAGCTCGAGGATCTGGGCCTGGATCGTGACATCGAGCGCTGTGGTGGGTTCATCAGCGAGGAGAAGTTTGGGTCGACAGCTAAGCGCCGCCGCAATCATTATTCTTTGCCGCTGCCCACCGCTGAACTGGTGCGGGTAGTCGGCCAGGCGACTTTCGCCGTCCGGAATGCCAACCCTTTCCAAAAGCTCGAGCGCTCGCGCGCGCGAGGCTTTACCATCGAAGCCAAGGTGAAGCTCCATGGCTTCGGTAATCTGGCGGCCAACAGTGAGGACCGGATTTAAGAAAGTCGCTGGTTCTTGAAAGATCATCCCGATCGCTCGGCCGCGGGTCCGGCGCATCTCCTCCACGCTCAGTTTCAAAAGATCCTTGCCCTGAAAGATGACTTCGCCCGCAACGATGCGTCCTGGGGGCTCGGGAACGAGACGCATAATCGAAAGCGCCGAGACGCTTTTGCCGCTGCCACTTTCACCAACCAGCCCCATGGTCTCGCCTTCCTCGAGATCGTAACTGATTCCGTCGACGGCACGCACGACGCCGGTCGGAGTGAAAAAATGGGTGGTAAGGTTGCGCACCTGGAGCAGGCTCATAAAAAACCGAGGATGGAAGATGGAGGATAGCTAAAATCCTCATCCATCCTCAATCCTCAATCCTCGATCCTCGAAAGCATTCACTCCCCTCCCGCTAAACGCGGATCCATGGCATCCCTGAGCCCGTCGCCCAAGAGATTAAAGCTAAGAAGCGTCACGAAGATGAACAGGCCAGGGATAAAAACCAAGAGCGGCGCGGTAAAGTAATACGCTGAAGCATTGGTCAGGAGATTACCCCAACTCGATAGCGGTGGCGGAATGCCGAGCCCCAAAAAGCTCAACGTAGTCTCGGCGCGAATCGCCCTGCCCGCATCGAGAGTTGCCGACACGATCAGCGGTGACATGGAGTTCGGCAGCAAGTGGCGACCCAGAATGCGCATTCCCGAAACTCCGCCGGCGCGCGCGGCATCGACGTAAGGCTGGACCTTTATCCCCAAAACTACGCCGCGCGCGAGACGGGCGACATCCGTCCACTCGAGCAGCACCAGAACCATGATGAGATTGAACATGCCGCCGCCAAGAACTTTCGACAGGACCAACAGAACCGCAATGCGGGGCAAACTCTGGGCGATATCGACTACGCGCATCATGAGATTGTCGGCCGCGCCACCGATGTAGCCTGTGGCGCATCCGGCGATCGCGCCTAAAATCATGCTGCTCAGCGCGACGCTAAAGCCGACAGCCAGGGAGACCCGACCGCCATGGAGAACACGGGTAAAGACGTCGCGTCCCAGCTCATCGGTGCCAAAAGGGTGTCGCCACGAAGGCGGAAGAAAACGCTCCTGCAGGGAAATCTGATCGTATTGGTAAGGAAGAAACTCAGGGACAAGTACGACCGAAACGATTAGTGCAAGAAGAAAATACAAAGACGCCATCGCCAGGCGGTGTCTTTTAAAGCGCCGCCAGACCTGCGCCCAATAGCCCGTCGAGCGAGCGGCCACAGCCACACGAACTAACTCGGGTCCTTCGATGCCGAGGGTCTCCTGCATGGTTACCTAAACGCAATCGTTCAATCTCAGCCTGAGGCTGATCAGCCTTTGGCTGAGCTTCTGCGCTCCGTTCAATTCGCTTCGCTCAGTTCAAACGATTTGAACGATTTTAACGTTTTGAACTGCTTGAGCGGTAGTTTCATCGTCTATTAACTGTAGCGGATGCGTGGATCGAGCCAGGCATAAAGAACATCCGCAATTAAGTTGGCGAAGATGACAAAAAACGACATGAGCATCAGGATCGCCATTGCCAAGGTGTAGTCACTTCCCATGATCGCGTCAAAAAGGAGCTTACCCATACCGGGATAGCCAAATACCGTCTCGATGACCGTTGAACCGCCGACGAGACGAGCCAGAGACAGCGCGCTTACTGTGACAACGGGGATCAAGCTGTTCTTCAATGCGTGGCGAAGAAGAATAGTCTGCTCACTGAGCCCTTTGGAGCGGGCGTTAGTGATATAGTCCTGGCGGATGACTTCGAGCAGGCTCGAACGCATATATCGTGTCGTCGAAGCGGTTTCCGACACCGCGAGCGTCACAACTGGCAAGACCAAGTATTGAGCCCTGTCCCAAATGAACTCCCACCAATTCGCACCTGAATAAGGACTGCCGAAGCCTCCTGCGGGAAACCATTGGAGATAGACGGAAAAAACAATGATGAGGCTGAGGCCAAGCCAGAAGCCCGGCACTGAGAAACCGAAGAACGCGAGCCCCATGGCGGAATAATCGAGTGGCGAATAGGGGTGGCGCGCTGAATAGATTCCGATCAGGATCGCTAGCGCTTTACCAATGACAAATGCTGAGACAGTGAGGATGAGCGTGTTCCAGAGCCGCGGAGTGATCAACTCCCACACCGGTAGATGGTATTCTTTGGAATAACCGAAATTGCCGCTCAACACTTGCCAAAGCCATTTGAGATAACCGATGTGAATCGGATCGTCGAGACCGTAAAGCTCTCTGAGCCGTTGATATTCCACAGGGGTCATTTTGGGGAGTTCCTCGAGCATGCTCCGGAGTGGATCGCCGGGCATGCTCGCGAGAGCGGCAAATAGAAGGAGTGATAGGAAGAACAGCAGTGGGATCATCTGAACTAAACGGCGCGCGATGTAGCGGGTCATGAGTTACCTAGTTAGCGAAACCGCTAACCGAAGATCGAGAATGGAGGATTGAGAATCGCGATCGTCCATCCTCTATTCTCCATCCTCAGTCTTGCTTTACCGGCTACATCCCGCGCGCCTTTAGCCATTCGAAAATATGCTGGCAGGTCTTGAGCAGTATCTCTTTTTGTCCCCGATAATAGTGAGTCGCGCCTTCTGCATAGTAGATCGTCTTATCCTTGGTTCCAGCCGCTTCGAAGATCCGTTTGGCGCGGCTCATGGGCGAGCGATCCGCCGTTCCTTGGGTGATGAGCAGAGGAACACTGACGCGAGCGATGTGTCTCAAGGTATCGGCGTTCGAAGTGGAGCTTCCCCACTGGGAGAGCCAGGAGCGAAGCGACGTGAAGCGACCCTGCGCCTTGGGCGCATAGTTGAGCGCAAAAGCATCGTCACCGCGATTGTTACCCCGGCTGCGAAGATTGGGTTCAATGGAAAGATCGAGATACAGCGGATCAGCCTCGGTGCGCCAGACGATAAAGGGCAGGTCGCGGGTAACGGGATGATTCTTTTTTTTCAATTCTGCCAATTTTGTCACCGCCCAAGTCGTTATCTTCTCGACTCGAGCTGCCTGGGCATCGCGATAACGTGACAAAAATTCATTGGAGTACGGCGGTCCATTTTTAAGATTAAACATGTCGAGGTCGGCATCCGCGGCGAATGGGTCGTTTTCATCGACAACGGACGGATCGATCCGCTCGGCCAGGGATCGATGTCTTCCCAAGTGGGCGCCCGAGGTGATAATAGCGTCCGCCGCGTGTAGCTCGGCCGTTGTCAAGTTCGGAGGATCACCTGCTGGTGTCGATTTAACTGTGGGACTCTCAGCCTGGCTTTGGTAAAAACTCATCAGCGGGCCGCCGCCGCTATGGCCAAAGAGCACAACTTTGTTGCAGCCCCACTCCCGGAGAAATTTCACGCCGGCTGCAATGTCCAGCATAATCTCTTCCATGATGAGCGCGCTATCGTCGCCGGCAAAACGGGAGCGAAGCCGCAATCCTGCCAACCCAACCTGGCTCAGTCCCTCAATACTAAAGTGGCGAAACCCATGGCTCGCGGGATGCATCGACAGGACGCCGGTGGTTGGTCTCTTGTCCCCTCTCCAGACCAAGGTGCCATGAACGCGCGCGCCATCTTGAGTCTTGAGGCTGACTAATTCACTCTCTAGTTCCGTGTCGAAAACGTTGCGGTACATATATTTATTCTCACGATTTGAATGTTTAATAGAGAGACTTCAACAAACCTTATTTCGCCGCCCCAATTAATCCCGAATCAAATCCGAAGCTCCAAATCCGAAACAAACCAAAATACTCAAAGCCGAAAACGGAAAAATCGAAATCCGAAACGGACTCGTTTGACATTTGTACATCTGTAAGAATTTTCTCCGTCTGCGTAAACTTCCGACGTTGCTTCCCGCCCCCAATACTCATGGCTCAGCAAAGTGTCATTCTGAGGAGCGCAGCGACGAAGAATCTGCTTTTGCCTTTCCTTGCCTGGTCCAAAAAAACTCGGAAAAGCGCAAAGCAGATGCTTCACTTTCGTTCAGCATGACACAACTAATCCAAACGCCGCGAAGGATGCGGTTTTCTTGGCCCCTTTGCGCGTTTGCGCGAGAAATCCATTTTGGTTGCGGCTCGGCGGTCTCTGGTGTTTGATCATTTAGATTTGCGGCGAATTTCGAATTTTCGGCACCGGGTTATTTTGCTGAACTAGAATCCCCTTTCTCTCAGCCAGTCACTGGTGATTTGCATCGCTTGCGTGAGATGCTCGGGGCCGCTTTCAAACCAGTGGCTCGCCCCTTCAACGTAAGCAAGTTTTTTATCCGCGGTCGTAGCCGCCTGGTAGACTGACTCTGATATATCTCCGCCGTAGTCTGCGGTTCCTCCGACAACGAGCAGCGGCGCCTTAACCAGAGCGATATGGCGCAAGGTGTCGGCGTTGGCGGTAGCATAATTGAGATGCGAGAACCAAGCTTTTAACGTTACGAAAGGTCCCTCGCGGCCACGGTGAGCCGTGTAATTGAGCGTGTAAGGATCACCCCATAAAGTCCCTGTACGCATCCCGGATCGAAAATTCACCCGGTCTAAAAACCTCGGGTTGGCCATAGTTCGATAGAGGACGAAGGGCAAGTCATGAATGCCTTTATGCGCCTTTTCCTTGACCTGTTGCTGTTGGACCCGTGCCCAGTCGCTGATCCGATCGCAACGCGCCTTCTGCGCTCTACGATAAATTTGCAAGAAGGCGGGAGAATACACGACCTGTCCATGTCTGTTCTCGTAATTTGCCGGGTTGTACATGTCCAACGACGGGTCCGTCGAGTAAGGATCAGACTCGTCGGTGACCGAGGGGTCGATACGTTGGGTGAATTCGACGTGTCTCCCCAAGTGGGAATTGGTAATGATGATGCCGTCTGCCTTCGGCAGTATAGCCTTAGTAAGATCCGGCGGATCGCCGGTTGGCGTAGAGCTGATCGTCGGGTTCTCAGCCTGGCTCTGATAAAAAGCCATGAGCGGCCCGCCGCCGCTGTG
>Ga0114129_10004086_pt1 | contig 20621 bp, 19 predicted proteins | sample RhiMetdeltSRZDD1_FD_80071 | JGI IMG/M metagenome (GOLD analysis project Ga0114129, IMG submission 80071) | Populus rhizosphere microbial communities from Tennessee, USA - Rhizosphere MetaG P. deltoides SRZDD1 (version 2) (version 2) | ecosystem: Host-associated > Plants > Roots > Rhizosphere >... | reverse complement strand
TGCTCAGCGAGATGGGCCAGCTGCAGGAGCGGATCACGTCGACGAAAAAAGGGTCGATCACGTCCGTTCAGGCGATTTACGTGCCGGCGGATGACTACACGGACCCAGCGCCGGCGACGACGTTCGCGCATCTCGACGCGACGACGAATCTCTCCCGTGCTATTTCAGAGCTTGGTATCTATCCGGCCGTCGATCCGCTTGCGTCCACGTCACGCATCCTCGATGCGCGCATCCTCGGCGACGAGCATTACAACGTCGCGCGCCAAGTGAAGCAGACGCTGCAGCGCTACAAGGATCTGCAGGATATCATCGCGATTCTCGGCATCGACGAGCTGTCAGAAGACGACAAGCTCGCTGTGTCGCGTGCGCGCAAGATCCAACGGTTCCTGTCGCAGCCTTTCTTCGTCGCCCAGCAGTTCACCGGCCTCGACGGCAAGTACGTGCCGATCGCCGAGACGATTCGCGGATTCAGGGAAATCGTCGAAGGCAAGCACGACGACATCAACGAGCAGGACTTCTTCCTGGCCGGCACGATCGATGAGGTCGTGGAAAAAGCTCGAAAGCGCAAGAGCTGACGATGGCCATTCCTGCGATTCCAGCGCATCTGCAGCTGCAAATCGTCTCGGCCGATCGCCTGCTCGTCGACGAGCAGGTCGACGAAGTACAGATTCCAGGCGCCAACGGCTACTTCGGCGTGCTGCCGGGCCACACGCCGCTGCTGGCGACGCTGCAAGTCGGCACGCTTTGGTATCGACAGGGCCAGGAGAAGCATTATCTGGCTGTCGCCTTCGGGTTCGCCGAAGTGCAGCCGGATCGCGTGACCATCCTTGCCCAGATCGCCGAGAAGGCGGACGAGATCGACCCGGCGCGGGCGGAAGCGGCGAAGAAACGCGCCGAGGAACGGCTGGCGAAGCCGACAACCGACATGGACTTCGAGCGCGCCCGGATTGCGATGCTGAAAGCGCTGATCCGACTACAGGTCGCCAGTCGCGCTAGAATCCGCTCGTAATTGCTTGCCAACCTCTCCAATCTGATTCGATACCGCGGCTTGATTCAAAGCCTCGTCGCGCGCGAGCTCAAAGCGCGCTACCGCGGATCGGTTCTCGGCTTCGTCTGGTCGTTCGTCAACCCCCTGCTGCTCCTGCTGATCTACTCGTTCGTGTTCACGACGGTCATGCCGAACAACGTCGTGGGGGTGCAGCCTTACGCGCTCTTCATGTTCTGTGGGATTCTTCCGTGGAACTGGTTCGCGACGTCGTTGAGCGACGCCGCGGGATCGCTCATCGGAGGCGGGAATCTGATCAAGAAAGTGCTCTTCCCCGCCGAGGTGCTCCCCCTCGTCAGCGTGCTGACGAATATGGTCCATTTCTTCCTCGGCCTGCCGATCCTCATTCTGTTTCTCATCATCTATCGCCACTCGCCGGATCCGTGGGATCTGATCTGGTTTCCGATCGCCGTGATCGTCCAGCTCCTCTTCACTGCAGGCCTGGCATTGGGGCTCGCGGCGCTCGCGGTCCATTTCAGGGATATCCGCGACATCCTCGCAAACATCCTGACGCTCTGGTTCTTTGCGACGCCAATCATCTATCCGTGGTTCCAGCCGAACGTTCAGCGGTTCCGGACGCTGTTCAACGTGAACCTGTTCACCCACCTGGCAGTGTCGTATCAGGAGATCCTGTTCTTCAACGGCCCGATCGGGCACTGGAAATGGCTGCTGTTTCTCGGTGTTTACTCGATCGCTCAATTCCTGGCGGCGTACTGGCTCTTCGACCGGTTGCGCGATTCTTTTGCGGAGGTGGTGTGATGCGCCCCGCGTCCTCCGTTGTGGAGAGATTACAAGCGTGAACGCCATCGAGCTCTCGAACGTCTCGAAGATTTACCGGCGCTACGGAGGGCGGCAGTTCTCGACGCTGAAGAGCGCGCTGCTGCAGCGGAGCATCTTGCGCGACCTGCAGCCGAGCGAAACCTTTCCCGCGCTGACCGACGTGAGCTTCACCGTACCGAAGGGATCGACCTACGGCGTGATTGGAAAGAACGGATCCGGCAAGAGCACCGCGCTGAAGCTCGTCGCCGGCATCACGAAGCCGACAAGCGGTGAGGTTCGTGTCGAGGGCCGTATTTCCGCGCTCATCGAGCTCGGCGCGGGATTCCACCCGGAAATCTCAGGCCGCGAGAACGTCTTCATCAACGGCATCATGCTTGGCCTCAGCAAACGCGAGATCTACGAGCGATTCGACGAGATCGTCGATTTCGCCGAGCTGCGGGAATTCATCGATGCCCCGGTCAAGACGTATTCATCAGGAATGTACATGCGGCTCGGCTTTGCCGTGGCGATCCACGTCAATCCGGACGTGCTGCTGGTCGATGAAGTACTCGCCGTCGGTGACGAGGGCTTCACGCACAAATGCCTCGACAAGTTCGCCGAGTTTCGACGCCGCGGCAAGACCATTCTGCTCGTCACGCACTCGCTCACTCTAGTCGAGCGGTTCTGCGACGAGGCCCTATGGCTGGACGCCGGCCGTGCGCTCGCGCACGGCGATCCGAAGCGGGTGGTCGGCGCGTATCTCACCAAGGTTGAAGAAGGCGAGGCGCAGCTGCTCGCAGAGACGACGGCGAAGGCTGTGGAAGAAGCGGGCCGCGACAGGGGACAGGATCGGGACGAGGGAGAGGAAAGGAAAGAGGGGCGGGAAGAGGAGGAACAACAGGAACGTCCTGCGGATCCCACCTCCGACATGTACCAGGCGAGGGAAGGGCGCTGGGGTTCGCGCGAGGTCGAAATCACAGACGTCGCCTTGCTGGACGCGTCGGGACAACAGTCGTTTGTCTTTCACAGCGGCGACCGCGTCTCCATCCGGTTGAAGGTTCACGCGGCCCATCCGACGGACGACTTCGTGTTCGGCGTCGGCCTGTTCAACGCCGACGGTGTCTGCTGTTATGGGACGAACACCTATCTCGAGGAGATGAATCCCGAACAGCTCGAAGGAGAGGCCGAAGCGATCTTCTCGGTCGACAGCCTGGATCTCGTGGAGGGCACGTACAAGCTAGACGTCGCCGTCCACAAACGCGACGGCTACCCTTACGATTACCACCGCCTGCTCTATACGTTCCGAGTGAAATCACGCACTCATGACGTCGGCATCTATCGGCCCCGTCACCATTGGACCTTTTCACCGCAGGTGCGTTTCACACCGCACGTCGGGAACTAGCAGTAGCTGCCCTCCATCCCAGGCGAGCGGAGGCGAGGAATGCCTGCGCCACAAGACGCCGAGCTTGAGCGATCCGATAAAGTGGTAACGGTGACGACATCGACGTCGCTGAACCTGCGCGCACTCTTGAAGACGGCCATCACCAAGAGCGGTATGGCCGTGCCGGCGCACATTGTCTCGGGCCTCACCCCTTCGGCGAAGGCGCTCTTTGTCGCCGGAACCGCCCAGGCGCATCCGAACGGCACAATGCTCTACATCGTGCCGACCGACGCGGATCTCGAGCAGACGTGCGCCGACGTATCATTTTTTCTGGCGGCGCTCGAAGGGCTGGCGCACACAGCTGTCGAACGGGCCGTTCTACCCTTTCCCTCACACGAAGTTGATCCGTATCGAGGTCTGACGCCTCACGTTGGCGTCACGTCGGCCAGGGCGCGGGCGCTGCACGCCATTGCGAATGGCAGCGCGCGCGTCGTGATTGCGTCGGCGACTGCCCTGCTTCCACGAGTCACAGCGCCTGAGCGCCTGCTCGCGGCCGCGCTCGACCTCAAGCCCGGACAAGACATCTCGCCCATGGATCTTGCAGAGCTGCTCGTCGATGCTGGCTTCACTCGCGAAGATCCAGCTGACGAACATGGAGAGTTCGCCGTTCGGGGCGGCATCGTCGATATTTTCCCTGCGGGTGAGGTGCACCCGGTCCGCCTCGAGTTCATCGGCGACACCATCGAGACGCTTCGCACTTACGACCCTTCCACCCAACGCTCGATCCTTCCAATCGATCAGGTGGCGATCGTACCGCTGCGTGACGTCCTCGGGGACGACCGTCGCGCCACGCTGTTCGACTATCTCGCTCGATCGAACGTGTCGCAGGTGATCGTGTCGGAACGAGACGAGGTCGAGGCACACGCCACCAAACGCCTCGAGCAGCTGCACCACGGCTACCAGGAGGCGTTGAGCCGGAAGGACCGTGCCACTCCGCCGGCGGAGCTGTTCGCGGACTGGGATCTCATCGAGGCTCGGCTCGAGCAAGGGACCCAGCTCGTACAACTTGGTCTCGACGTCGCCGGCGAACCGCAAGGAGCGGGGGCGTCGCAAGCGATCAAATGTCAGCCGGCTGTGGAGATGAAAGGCAGGGTCGCAGACTGGGTCGCCGAGATCCGCCGGCTCAGAGACGACGACGAGACGACGCTGTTTGTGGCGGCAACGCCCGGACGCGCCGAACGAACGATCGAGCTCTTGAAGGAATACGACATCTTCGCGATTCCGGTGGAGCGCGGCGAAGATGCTCGATATGCGGCCGTCCTCGTGGCGATCGGGGGCCTCTCGCGCGGCTTTCGCCTGCCGGACGCAGGGCTCCAGATCTGCGCCGAGGCGGACGTCTTCGAGGAAGAGCGGCGCGCGTCCGAACGCCGGCGTTCGGCGTCCAAGGCATTTCTTTCAGACCTTCGCGACCTGAAAGGCGGCGACTTCGTCGTCCACGTCGATCACGGGATCGGAATGTTCGTCGGGCTGAAGCAAATCGGCGTCGGCGACGGCGCGCAGGACTTTCTCGAGTTGCGCTACGCGGGCGAAGACAAGCTGTTCGTCCCCGTCGAGCGGCTCGACCTGGTGCAGAAGTACACAGGCGCAAGCAAGCCGCCCATCGATCGTTTGGGCGGCACCTCGTGGGAGCGGGCGAAAACAAAAGTCAAGAAAGCGATGCGCGACATGGCGGAGGAGCTGCTCAAGCTCTACGCCGCGCGCAAGGCGGTGCCGGGCCACGCGTTCAGCCCGGATTCGCATTGGCAGCAGGAATTCGAGGACGCGTTCGAGTACGAGCTGACGCCCGACCAGAAGAGCGCGATCGCCGACATCAAGCGCGACATGGAATCGCCGACGCCGATGGACCGGCTGCTCTGCGGCGACGTCGGCTACGGGAAAACCGAAGTTGCGATGCGGGCCGCGTTCAAGGCCGTCATGGACGGCAAACAGGTAGCCGTGCTCGCGCCGACGACCGTGCTGGCGTTTCAGCACCAGAAGACATTGCGAGAGCGTTTTGCCGGGTTTCCCGTGCGCACCGAGATGGTCAGCCGCTTCCGCAGCAAGGTCGAGCAGAAGGAAGCGCTGACCGACCTTGCCGCCGGCAAAGTCGACATCATCGTCGGCACGCACCGGCTGCTTTCGAAAGACGTCGTTTTCCGCGACCTGGGGTTGCTGGTCGTCGACGAGGAGCAGCGCTTCGGCGTGGCGCACAAAGAAAAAATCAAGCAGCTCAAGAAGAAAGTGGATGTCCTGACGATGAGCGCGACGCCCATTCCGCGCACGCTCAACATGTCGCTCGTCGGCATCCGCGACATGTCGATCATCGAGACGCCGCCCAAAGATCGCCTCTCCATTCAAACCAACGTGGTCAAGTTCGACCAGCAGGTGATCGCGCGAGGAATCAGGAGCGAGCTGGAACGCGGCGGCCAAGTGTATTTCGTGCACAACCGCGTCGAGTCGATCTTCTCCATTGGCCAACTCGTGCAACGCCTCGTGCCCGAGGCGCGCGTCGTCGTGGGCCATGGGCAGATGGATGAAGAGGCGCTCGAGCGCGCGATGCTCGATTTCGTCGCGCGGAAGTTCGACGTGTTGCTGGCGACGACCATCGTCGAGAACGGCCTCGACATTCCGAACGCCAACACCATCATCATCAACCGCGCGGATCGGTACGGGTTGTCGCAGCTGTATCAATTGCGCGGACGCGTCGGCAGGTCCGACAGGCCCGCGTATGCGTATCTGCTGATCCCTCCCGAAGACAACCTGTCGCCGGTTGCGAAGAAACGGCTCGCGGCCATCAAAGAGTTCAGCGATCTCGGCAGCGGTTTCCGCGTGGCGGCGCTCGATCTCGAGATTCGGGGCGCCGGCAATCTCCTCGGCGGTGAGCAGAGCGGGCAGATCGATACAGTCGGATTCGAGCTGTACATGAAGCTCCTCGAGCAGACCGTCAAGGAGCTCAAGGGCGAGGAGCTCGAGGACGCTGTGCGAGCGACGGTCAACCTTCGGGTCGACCTGCGAATCGATGAGTCGTATGTGCCCGACATGAATCAACGGCTGATGCTCTATCGGAAGGTTGCTGCGGCTCGGCGTGAAGAGGAAATAGACCAGGTCTTGGAGGAGGCGGCCGACCGGTATGGTCCCCTGCCCGATTCGCTGCTGAACCTTGCCGACTATGGGCGTATCCGAGTGATGGCCGATCAGCTCGGCATCGAGACGATCGACCGCGAAGCGCGACTCGTCGTCTTAAAGTTCAGACCGCAGGCCAAGGTCGATCCGCTGCGGCTCGTCGCGCTGGTGCGGCAGCGTCCGAGCCTCACGCTCGTCCCGCCTGCGGCTCTTCGACTTTCGCTCGAGGCGCCGGCCCAAAAGCCATCGTCCATCAGCCAGCATTCACCGGCGATCGGCCATCCGAGGAGTCGCACGCGCATGGCGGCGGCGCCGTCCTGGTGGGTGGCGCGCGCCAAGGAGGCCGAGGTGAAGCCGGGGTTCAATAAAGTCGAGATGACACGGACCGCCAAAGAGGACCCGCGCGCCCCGGGCGGGATCTTCGAACAGGTGGGCGGCCTCTTGAGCGACCTGATGGATCGAAGGTAAAATGCGTGTTTACAAGAATTTAGCCATGACATACAAAAGAACGATCTCCGGGGTGGTTCTCGCCATTCTTGGCCTGACTGCGATTGCCACTGTTCGAGCCGAGATCATTGAACAGATTCTCGTGAAGGTGAACGGGGAGATTTTCACGAAGAGCGATCTCGAGCAGCGGCAGGTTGCGGCGCTGCGTCAGAAGGGTCAACAGATCGATCTGAAAGGCGACGCGGCGAACCAGCAATTGCGGAAGGCGCTCGACGAAATCACTCCCCAAATCATGGTCGAAGCGGTCGATGAGATGCTGCTCGTCCAGCGTGGCAAGGAGCTCGGCTACAAGCTCAGCGACGAACAGTTCAAGGGCGTCCTCGACAACATCAAGAAAGAAAACAAGCTCGAGAACGACGAGCAATTCCAGGCGGCGCTCAAGGCTGAAAACATGACCATGGCGGACCTCCGGCGGAATCTCGAACGCTCGATGATCGTGCAGAAAGTGCAGCAGAACGAGGTGATGAGCAAGATTGGCATCTCGGAAGACGAGGCGCGTCGGTATTACGACTCGCACATGAACGAGTTCACGACGCCGCAATCGATCACGCTCCGTGAGATCCTCGTGTCCGTACCCACGGACAGCAAGGGGTTGAACGTTGGCGTCGATGAAGCCGCGAAATCCAAGGCCGAAGACATCCACGCTCGCGTCACCAAGGGCGGCGAAAACTTCGAGAAACTGGCGGCCGAAGTCTCGGATGCCCCGTCGAAAGCGAACGCGGGCCTCATCGGACCAATCAGCCTCAACGATCTGTCGGCGGACCTCCGCAAGATGGTGGATGGAATGAAACCGGGCGATGTGACGCCGGTGACTCGGATGTCACGCGGGTATCAGATCTATAAGCTGGAGACAGCGACAACCGCCCAGACGATGCCGTTCGACCAGGCGCGGGAGCAAATCGGCGAACGAGTATTCACCGATAAACGCAAGGTGGAGTACCAGAAGTATCTCGAGAAGCTCCGAACGCAGGCGATCATCGAGTGGAAGAATCCGGACGTCAAGAAGGCGTTTGACGTTGGCGTCAAGGCGCAGGCGCCGTCGCCCTCTCTCTAGGCATCGAAGACAGGCTGGAGCGAAGACCAAGATACATGGAATCAGCGTATCCATCGTCTCGCGACGCCAGCCTGGAGCCTCTTACGTCCGTCCAGTGGTTCGCTGTCTGGACGAGATCGCGCCACGAACAAGTCGTGCGTGAGCAGCTCGAGCGCAAGAACTTCGACGCCTTCCTGCCAACGATCACACGATGGAGCCGCTGGAAAGATCGAAAGAAGAAGATCGACTGGCCGCTCTTTCCCGGCTACTGCTTCGTCCGATTCGATCCGGCGGATACCCTGCCGATTCTGAAATGCACCGGGGTCGTCAACATCGTCTCGTTCGAGGGCAAGCCAGCGCCGATACCTGAGTACGAGCTCGAGAGCATCCGGGTCCTGGTCAGCAGCGACCTGCAGTACGACCCGTGTCCGATGATTCACGAGGGCATGATGGTGGAAGTCGCGTATGGACCGCTGCGTGGCGTCATCGGCCGCCTGATGCGGAAGGACTCGCAGCGCGCGCGCCTCGTCTTGTCGGTGAATTTGATCGGGCAGGCCGTGTCTGTGGAGGTCGACGCGGCGGATGTGAAACCGTACTGACGACCGTTGTTATGAAAATAGGTTCTGTCGATCTTCAGTCTCCATTCGCTATCGCCCCGATGGCCGGCATGACCGATACGGCGTTTCGCCGTCTCGTGAAGCGTCATGGCGGGTGCGGCCTGGTCGTCACCGAAATGGTGAGCGCCGAAGGTTTGGTGCGCGGTATCGACCGGACGCTCGAATACGCCGAGTACACCGAGGAAGAACGGCCGATTTCGATTCAGATTTTCGGTGGGGATCCCCAAAAGATGGCCGAGGCGGCGCAAGTTGTCGAAGGGATGGGCGCCGATATCGTGGATGTGAACATGGGCTGTCCGGTGCCGAAAATTGCGAAGCACAACGCCGGCTGCAGCCTGATGCGCGAACCCCGGCACGCCGCGACAGTCATAGGGGCTATGACCAAAGCGGTGAGTATTCCCGTCACAGTCAAGATGCGCGCAGGCTGGGACGATGGGGAGCGCAATGCACCGGCGCTGGCCAGAATGGTCCAGGATGCCGGAGCCGCTGCGATCGCGATTCACGGCAGGACCGCGGTCCAGAGTTACACCGGGTCGGCTGATTGGAATCTGGTAGCGCAGGTTGCGGCGGATCTGGCGATTCCAGTGTTCGGCAGCGGTGACTGCATCGAAGCCGAGCAAATCGTCGAGCGTTTGAGAACGGGTATCGAAGGCATTCTGGTTGGCCGCGGCGTGCTACGGAATCCGTGGATTCTCGCCCAGGCGGCGGAGCTCGTCTCCGGTCGTCCTGCCCGTCCGGTCACGCTGGAGGACCGCGGGCGCTTCCTATTGGAATACATCGAGTTGTTGCTGCAGGAACGCGTCGATGAGGCGCGGGCGTCAAGCCACGACCGGTGGGTCATCAACAAGCTCCGAGCGCTTGGTTCTTGGTACACGAAGGGCTTGGACAATGGGTCGCACCTGCGAATGGCCATCAACACGGCCGATTCGCTCGCTGTCCTGCGTGAGGCCATCTGCGCCTTCTTTTTTGCGCCTCAATTGGCGACGGTGCAATAATTTTGGCTATCCCCCAATATTTTGGCTAACCGCCGCGCCATAACAGCCCTTGCGTCTTTGGTAATAGCCCTAATCTGGACGGGCTGCGGGCAAAAACAGCAGACCCAGAATCGCATCACTCCTGAATACGACGCCAAGACCGGAAAGCTCCAGCTGCTGAAGTACGACTCGGATGGCAACGGCAAGATCGACACGGTGAGCTACATGGACGGTGCGCGCGTCGTGAAGGTGGAGATCGACAAGGACGAAGACGGAAAGGTCGATCGGTGGGAGTACTACGGCCCCGATCAAAAGATTGAGAAGGTCGGGTTCTCCCGCGCCGGCGACGGCAAAGAAGACGCTTGGTCCTACGCCGACGCCACCGGGGCCGTCGTGCGCGTGGAGATCTCCACACGACGCGACGGCAAGGTCTCTCGCGTCGAGCGCTATCGAGAAAACAAACTGGTAGCGGCCGAAGAGGACAGCGACGGCGACGGCCAGGTCGACAAGTGGGAGACCTACGACGGGGAGAGGCTGTTGGCAGTCGCATTCGATACACAACATCGTGGTGCTCCAGATCGGCGGCTTGTATATCAGCCGAACGGCACCGCTCGCGTCGAAGTCGATCTCAAGGGCGACGGCCATTTCGTGCCGGCCAACGAGCCCAAAGCACCCTCGTCCAAATAGCGTCGGCGGCCGGCCGTTGCACCGGCGGCCCGAAAGTGCCGATATCCCTTTCGTGAACGCCATTTCCATCTCTCGAATCGCTCCGGCGATTGCCGCGGCCGCCATGGCCTTCGCGGCGGCACCGCTGAGCGCGCAGGTTCCCGACGGAGGGCCGGATCCCGCGAAAGTACGTGTTCGGATGGGTCCTCTCGCGATGAACCCGACCGTTTCGCTGACCAATTTCGGCGTCGACGACAACATCTTCAACGAACCCGAGGATCTGTCGCCGAAGCGGGACCTCACGTTTACGGTCACGCCAAGCACCGAGCTCTGGCTGCGGATGGGATCTTCATGGCTCACCGGTACCATCAAGGAAGACCTCGTCTGGTATCAAACGTACGCGACGGAACGGGCGGCGAACAGCGTCTTCAAGGCTAGCTGGAAGATCCCCCTCAATCGACTGCTCGTCGACATCGGCTCGAGCTATGCCAACTCGCGCGAACGCCCGGGCTACGAGATCGATGCGAGGCCGCTTCGGACCGAGACGAAGTTCAACGGTTCAGTCGAGATCCGCGCGCTGAGCAAGACGTTTCTCGGCATCCGGGGGGACCGCCAGCAGATCGACTTCGACAAGAACGCGGTCTTTCTTGGAACGAACCTTCGCTCCGAGCTGAATCATGTGACGACGAGCGCGGGGCTCATCGCGCGACATCAACTCACGCCGCTGACCGCTCTGTCGTTCACGGCGACGCGATCCGAGGATCGATTCGATTTTTCCTCGTTGCGCGATTCTGATTCGAACACGGTGTCGATGAGCGTCGTGTTCGATCCGTTCGCCCTCATCAAAGGCGGCGCCACGTTCGGTTACCGCGATTTTCATCCGCGTTCCGCCACACTCCAGGAATTCAGGGGCTTCACGACATCGGTCGATCTTTCGTACACCGTCTTCGGGATGACGCGATTTGGCGTCAGGGCAATTCGCGATATTCAGTACTCATTCGACGTGAACCAGCCATACTATCTGCAGACCGGCCTCGACGGCTCAGTGGCGCAGCAGATTTTTGGTCCCTTCGATGTGGTCGGCCGGCTCGGGATCCAGTCGCTCGCATACCGAGACCGGGCCGGGGCCGTGGTGCAGGTTGCCGATCGAGTCGACACGGTGCGGAGCTTCGGCGCAGGAATTGGCTACCACATGGGGAAAGACCTCAGGTTAGGATTCAACGTGGATAAAATCCGCCGCGTTTCCGACGAGGCGCGCCGACGGTACAGCAGCTTCAGGTTCGGCACGGCCGTCACATACGGCCTGTAGGCAGTCACAACACCTCACACATGGCTCTTCGGATCGGATGCGACCTGGACGGTGTCCTTGCGGATATGGAGGCCGAACTTGTTCGCCAAGCCGAAGTGCTGTTTGGAGACGCCGTCACCCACCCGCTCGAGGAAGGCTCGGGAGCCGACGACGAGCGGGTGGACGCGTCCGTTGGTGCGGCTGACGGGCCGCCGCAGAACGTTCCCCAATTGACGATTCTTCGGATGACGGCGCGACAGCAGCGGCGCTTGTGGCGCCACGTCGAGACCATCGAGAACTTCTGGGGAGGCCTGAAGGAGCTGGAGCCTGGCGTGATCAAGCGGCTCGCGTCGATCGCGGCCGAGCGCCGATGGGAGATCATCTTTCTCACCAAGCGCCCGGAGGGCGCCGGCGCCACGGCACAGGTGCAGACGCAGCGCTGGCTCGAATCGAAAGGCTTTCCGTTACCGAGCGTCTTTGTCGTCCAGGGTTCGCGCGGTCAGATTGCGTCGGCGCTCGATCTCGACATCGTCATCGATGATCGACCGGAGAACTGCCTGGACGTCGTGATGGATTCGAAAGCGCGCGCCATGCTCGTGTGGCGTGGCGACGCGAATCAGCTGCCGGGTGCCGCACAGCGCATGGGCATCGTCATCGTGAAATCGATGAACGAATGCCTGGACATCCTCACCAAGTTGGACGCGGCTGGGAAGGATGAGCCGGGCGTCATGGCGCGGGTGAGGAAGCTTCTCGGCTTGAGCCAACCCGCCAACGCGTAGGCACTCCTCCTTCCCGTCGTCGCTCACTTCTTGTCCGGGTCCTCGTCGTGGCGCTTGCCGGCCGGCCGGCGCCGATCCTTTGGCCACGGTTTCCCGGCGCCGGCGGGCTTGGAGCGATGCGCCGGCGGCCCGGACCCCGGCTTGTCGCGCCATCGTTTCCGCGGATCCTGCTGCGCCGCCGCCCAGGGCTTTCGCGGGCCATCGGGCTTCGGGCTCCACGGTTTTCGTGTCTTCGAGCCCCAGGGTTTCGGACCCAGCGGCGGCTGGCCGCCCCACGGTTTGCGCGGGGCGTGCGGTGTGCCACTCCACGACGATCGTTCGCGGTGCGTCGATTCGGTGTTGGACCACGCGCGCGCGGGACGGTGCTTCTTCTTGAAACGATCGCGCGGATCTTTATGCGCGCCGCCGGGGCGCCACTCGGGTCCGCGCTTCTCGCTGGGGGCGCTCGGACGGTTGTAGTGGGCGCGTTCGGCATCGGGCGACTCCCAGAGCCTCCCCCTCGCGAACCATTTCATCGCGACATCCCGATTCGTGCGTTTCAGCTGCGCGATTGTCGGCAGCAGCTCCTGTTGTTCGCGCGCCCGAAACGCGGTCGGTTTGCCGTCAATCAGGATGGTCCAGTACGCGAAGCGCGGCGGCATGGCGTCAGCTCTCCCTCTGCAGTCGCTTCAACTTTTCGACCAGCGTCGTGCGCTTCAGATTCAGAAGCCGCGCCGCCTGGCCCTTGTTGCCGCCCGTCCGCTCCAACGACCGCTGAATGAGGTCGCGCTCGATGTCGGCGATGAACGCGTCGAGGTCGAGCCCATCTTCAGGCAGCGTCACCGCGGTCGAGAGCGCGCTTTCCTGCGCCTGCTGCACTTCCGTCGGCAGATCACCCACGTCGATTTGGGTTCGGCCCGCGCTGAGCGCCACCGCTCGCTCAACCGCGTTTTCCAGCTGGCGAACGTTGCCGGGCCACGAAAACGCCATGAGGCGTCGCATGGCTTCCTGCGACACCGTCAGTGGAGCGCCCACGCGGAGAGTCTCGAGAAAATGCTGGACGAGGAGCGGGATGTCTTCCTTGCGCTCGCGCAACGGCGGCAGTTGCACCGGAATCACATTCAACCGGTAGAACAGATCCTCGCGAAACTCTCCGTCCGCGACGAGCTGGGCCAGGTCGCTGTTGGTGGCCGCGATGATCCGAACGTCCACCTTTGTCGTGTGCGACTCGCCGACACGCTCGAACTCGCGCTCCTGCAGGACGCGCAACAGCTTCATCTGCAGGGCAGAGCTCATCGTGCCCACTTCGTCGAGAAACAGTGTGCCTTTATGCGCCTGTTCCAGACGTCCCTGTCGATTCCCCACAGCGCCCGTGAATGCGCCGCGGACATGGCCGAACAATTCCGCTTCGAGGAGCGTCTCTGGGATCGCGCTGCAATTCAACGCCACGAAGCGATGCATCCGCCGCGGGCTGTTGTGATGAATCGCACGGGCGACGACTTCCTTGCCGGTTCCGGTTTCGCCGGTTATCAGAATCGTGCTGTTGGTGGCCGCAACCGTCTCCAGAAGCTGAAAGAGCCGCGCCATCGGCCGGCTCTTCCCGATGACACCTTCGAACCGGTACCGTTCTTCGAGCTGGGCTCGCAGGTACGCGTTCTCCGACTTCAATCGGCGCTGCTCCATCGACGATCCCAGAACGTGGAGCAGCTCGTCGATCTGAAACGGCTTGCTCACGAAATCCGACGCGCCGCATTTGATCGCTTCGACTGCGTCTTTCACCGTGCCGTAGCCGGTGACGACGATCGCGATGATTTCGGGGTATCGCGCGACGGCCGCCTCGACGACCGCCGATCCATCGACGCCGGGCAACCGGAGGTCCGTGATGATGATGTCGAAGGCGAAATCGGCGAGCCGCGCGATGGCCGCCTCGCCCGACTCGGCCTGTTCCACTTGGTATCCGCGGTCGGCGAGCTGCTCGGCAATAGCCTGGCGCAGCGGCGCCTCGTCTTCGACAAGCAGCAGATGTTTTGTCGCGTCAGGCATTTAGCTCGAGCGCCAACATTTTGACACGAGAACACCTGGCTGGCGCCGTCATTTCGACTCGTATCCGATCCCGTATCCGCGCCCGTATGCGGCACGGTGTCTGACACCATAATCACCGCGATGTCGGTCGCCGTCGCCTCGCACTCGTTCCCGAAGCACCTGACGCTCCGCCGCGAGCTCGAGGCGCGATACCGGGCACCCGCGTACAACCAAACTGGTCGACCGCTTGCGGGTGAGGAGCTGGTCCGATTCCTGCGCGGCCACGAGAAAGCGATTACCGGTCTCGAAGTCCTCGATCAGGCGTTGTTCACCGCGGTACCGGAACTTCGTATCGTCAGCAAGTACGGCGTCGGTCTCGACATGATCGATCTGACGGCCGCGAGACGTTGCGGCGTGTCGGTTCGATGGACGCCTGGGGTGAACCGGCAGGCGGTCGCCGAGCTGACGATCGGCTTCATGCTCGCGCTCGCGCGTCACACCGTGACCCTCGCTCGAGAAATGCGCGACGGCGCCTGGCGTCAGCCGGGCGGACGACAGCTCTCCTCCGCCGTAGTCGGCATCATCGGCTGTGGACACATCGGGCAACACGTCGCGCGCCTCTGCGCCGCGTTCGGCGCTCGCATTCTGGCGCACGACATCGTTGTCTACGACATGTTCTACCGTGAGCTCGGCGTCACGCCTGTCTCGCTCGACACGCTGCTGAGGGAATCAGATTTCGTCTCGATCCATCTTCCGCTGGATCAGTCGACGCGCGGATTCATCGGAGCGCGAGAGCTCGAGCGCCTGAAGCCGTCTGCGTTTCTCATCAACACGGCGCGCGGCGGCATCGTAGACGAGACAGCGTTGAAAGACGCGCTCCGCGACGGCCGCCTCGCCGGCGCCGCGTTCGACGTGTTTTCCAACGAGCCGCCAGCCGATTCGGAACTGCTGCTGTTGCCAAATTTCGTCGCCACCCCTCACATTGGGGGCAGCACCGAGGAAGCGGCGCTCGCCATGGGCCGCGCGGCGATCGCAGGATTGGACGATCCGGACCGTCAAATAACTGACATACAGATTTAGCCTGTTCCCGTAGCCCAAATCCCCAATCCCTAATCCCCGGTCCGTTTGCCTCCGATAGCTACTCACGGAGGCAAAGCTTTGGAACGCAAAACCATTTCGATCATGAAGGCGTGTGAGCTCGTAGGTGTGAGCCGGCGGACGATCTACAACTGGCTCTCCAGCGGCAAGATTGAATACGTGCGCACGGCCGGCGGGTCGGTCCGAATCTTCGTCGACACGCTGTGGCGCGATCCCAACGACGCGGACCGGCCGGCGGTGACCGACAAGGCTGTCTGGCAGGCTGAAGGGCGCCACTAAGCCTGATGTCGTCGCGCGCGTTCAGCGTCGAGGAGCTCCTGGCCAGGGGACTCATGGACGAATCACCCGAACTGCGGCTCCTCTTCCACCGCCTGAACAATCAACTCGGTATCATCCTCGCCCACGCCGAGCTGCTGGAGGGAAAGGCGACCGACGATATCAGTCGGTCACGTGCGGGACAGGTGGTGGCCAGCACGCTCGAAGCGATGGGGACCGTCAAAGAGATTCGGCGCATCGCCGGTCCTGCAATCGACCCGCAGTAACCCATCAGTACTGTAATTCCGCCGTCAATTTATTGACTGCCAGATAGCTGAAATCGCCATATTCTTGACGATTTCTGCGGCTATACGACCCATCCTTCCGCTCAGTTCCGAAACGACCCATTCAATTAAATAACAATAAATTCAGTCAGTTACAGCTCTGTTGCGCGATTCCGTGCACTTGTACTGCACACAGGCTCGACTGTTGGTACCAGCGTTGCGACAACGAGCATCCGCCGGAAGCGACGCGAAGGCGGTGAGCCACTGTTCGCGGTTCGATGTCCGGGCGAGGAGAGCTCATGCGCGCCCAGTCCGTTGCCCCTAGTCAGAACCGCCGGATTGTTGCCGGGTTGCCCTTCGTCGAGGCGCTTGCCCGGCGTATGGCGGCGTCGATGCCGAACTCAATCGATATTGGCGATCTGGTGCAGGACGGGGTCCTTGGTCTCATCGACGCTGCGCATCGATTCGACGAAGGGCGAGGGATCAAGTTCGAGACGTTTGCCGAGCGGCGCGTTCGCGGCGCCATGATCGACGCGCTCCGCAAGGATGCCTGGCCGCGCGGCGTCCGGCGCCAGCGGCGCGAGCTGGATGCCGCCCGCGAAGCGTTGCGACGTGAGCTTGGACACGAGCCATCGATGGCCGATCTGGCCGCCCGCGTCGGTTCGGACGAAAAGCGTTTGAGCCGCACCATCGTGCGCATCAATACGATCGAAGCGACATCGCCACTGGCGACAGGCGAACACATGGACGAGAGCTCGCTCCCGACAGCGCTGGTCCCGTCCGAGCCGGATGCGCCCGATGCCGCGTACGAAAAAAGCGAGACGCGCGAGCGCGTGCGCGCCGCCATCCAGTCGCTGCCTTGGCGCGAGCGCAAGGTGATCGGGTTGTACTACTACGGCGAAGTCACGATGAAACATATCGGCGCAGAGATTGGCGTGAACGAATCGCGCGTCTCTCAACTGCACGCCCGCGCCATCCGTCGACTCCGCGATGCGCTCGGCGACATGAATCCGCAGAAAGTGGCGGAGATGAAGCGGCAGCTCATCGCGTTCGCTGCCAGGAAGCCGGTGATGGCGAAGGCCGCTCTCGTACCCGCCACGGCGCATACGAATTCGCCGCAGACCGTCGAACTGGTTGCGGCCGCACAGGCCGTGGTATTGCCGTACAAAGCGAAGCGTCCTGTGCCGGCGAAGGCGGCGCTCCGAGTGCCCAGGCGGCGCGAAGCGGTCGCCGCGGCCCGTTAGGACGAGGCCGCAAAGTCAGAAAAACCAGGAACAATCGCGAAGAAAACTGGTTTTACGCCAGGGTTTCGCGCACGGCACCCAACAGATCTCCCAGCCTGAATGGCTTGGCCAGCCATCGGCATCCGCTTTCCTCGAGGAACGTTTCTGCATCAGTGCCGGCGACGTCGCCGGTGACGAAGATCACGCGCCTCGCCAGTCCGGGCGCCGCGGCCTCAAGCGCCCGGTAGAACGCTTTGCCGTCGAGCCGCGGCATCTTCAAGTCGCAGATCACAGCATCGAATGCCTTCCTGCTGATTCGTTCGAGCGCCATCTCGCCATCCGCCGCATGGTCGACGAGGTATCCAGCGTCACGCAGCGCTTCGGCCACCGCGCGAGCGAGCTGCTCTTCGTCTTCTACAACCAGAATGGCCCCGCCGGCCGGATGCCGCGCGGCTCCTCGCAGCCGCGACCGGGCCAGCGGCGGCGGCTGTGGAAGTTTTGCGCCCGTCACAGGTAGCTCGACGTAGAAGGACGCCCCGAGGCTCGGATGCGACTCGAGGCGAATCCGGCCGCCATGCTCCTGCACGATCGCGTACGCCACGGTGAGCCCAAGGCCGGTCCCCTTGCCGACCTCCTTGGTCGTGAAGAATGGGTCGAAAATCTTCGGTTGCAGCTCGTCGGGTATGCCCGGCCCATCGTCGTTGATTTCGAGAACCACCGATTCCTGATCCGCGTTGTGCCATGTCCGCACGACGATCGTGCCGCGGCCGTTTGCCCCGAGCATCGCCTGTTCGGCATTGATGACGAGGTTCAAGAGCACCTGCTGCACCTGATGGCCGTCGGCAAACACTTGGGGGAGGCCGGCGGCGAGCGCATCGATGACCGAAATGTTCGTCATACGCTGCTCGTATGACCGCAGCGCGAGCGTTTCGCGCACAACCTGGTTGACGTCGACCATCGCGCGCGTCGTCTGCCGTTTGCGCGCGAAGGTCAGAAGGTTGCGGACGATGCGTGCCGCGCGTTCCGACTCGGAGAGGATCGTTTCAAGGCCGCGGCGGACGGCGTCTTCGAGCTCCGGCCGCTGCGAGAGGCGCTCCGCCCAGCTCAGGACAGTGGCCAGCGGATTATTCAGCTCGTGAGCGACGCCCGAGATCGTCTGGCCGAGCGCGGCCATCTTCTCCGCCTGCAGGAGTTGGTGGTAGAGGTCTCGTGTTTCATCGTCCAGTTTCTTGCGCTCGCTCACGTCTCGGACCAGCGCTTCGATGCGAAGCTCGCGATCTTCTACCGGTGGATCTGTGTGCGCCGTCACCTCCACCCATACGGGATTTCCGTCGGCACGACGGAGACGCAGCAAGTAGTCGTTGACCGATCCATCGGTCGTGAGCCGATCGATCAGCGCGGTACGAGCCTGCAGATCGACGAAGTGATCCACGTCGAACGGCCGAACATCCTTTTCAGGCGTTTCGCCCGCGTAGCCAAAAATCAGCTTGAGGTGAGGATTGGCGGCTATCGTCGCGCTGCTGTCTCGGCCGATCGTGCCGATGTACACGCCTTCGTGGACCGCTTCGAATAGGCGCGCAAAGGCCGCCGCGCGTCGTTCCACGGAGGGATTATATAGACACGGGACGCGCCGATGTCTCCAAGTTCCTAGGGGGAACTTCGAGGAGGCATCGGCGTCGGCGTGTGCGTGCCATGCGCCGCGGCGCTCGCCCACTTCTTTTCGATGGCGTTGCGAATGTCGCGAACCGAAGCGCCCGACGAGTACATCTGCTGCGCGTCGCGCGCCACGTCGAGGCACACGGCACAGTCGAGGCCATGCGGCTCCCATTCGACGACGTCGCCCGCTTCGTTGCGACGCGCGACGAAACAGTCCTCGTTTCCTTTGTGGCCCGCGCGTTCGCATCCGCAGAAGCATGGGACGTAACTCAGGATTTCCGGATGCTCGGCGGCAAACACGTACGCGGCGCGAACAACGTCGGGTGGCCGCGGCGGAGCGTACGCCTGGAAGGGAAGGGGAGGAAGGTTCGCTTGTTTGTGAGGTTTCAGCGCCTGCGCGGGAACAGCCGGAGCTGAATCCGCCGTATGCGCCGCGAGAGCGGCCTCACCTGCTGCCGCGGTGACCGCCGCATTGCGGCCGGTGCGCGAGTAGGCGAGCGCGCTGACGATGGCGATGATGACGACGATGGCAGTCGCGAGCAGCGGCGTGAACGACCGCGGCGTCTCAGCCGGCGGCTCTGACGACGACGGCGGGCGCGACGACTTGGCGGAGGATTTTCTACCCATAATCTTGTCTTTTCATTTTACCGTGTCGGGCGCTTTGGGCTACAGTCGGGCCACTTTCCGATGAGTTTTGTCGCTCGCCAGGATCGGATGCTGCTTGCCGGCCTGGCGCTTGCCCTCATCGTCGTTTTTGCCAGGCCTATCCGTTACCTCTTGGATCTGGCGAGTGACGTCGAGAAGAGCTCCGGCCTCGCGCTCGTGCCGGCGCTCATCATTCTCACCGCGGTCTTTCTCTTTCATCAGCAAGGTAAGCGGCAGGAATCGAAGGCGCTGGCGGCCGCGGCCGAAGCCGACGCGCAGCAGGCCGAAGCGCGCGCGATGGAAATGGAACGACTCGTCAACTTCGGACAGGCACTGGGCCGATCGCTCGATATCGAGGCAATCCGAGAGGTCGTGCTGCACCACCTGCCGAAGCTGGCCGGGACTGACGACGCGTGGGTCCTCTTGCGCGCCGGCAGCCGGTGGGAGGCGCTTGCCGGGACGCTCACCGAAACGCGCCGCGAGATTGAGCGTGCCCGTGAACACATCGCCGATCGCGTGCTCAGCTCGCAGGCATCGTGGACGGCAGGTGCCGTGGCGGGCGAGGGCCACATCTGCCTGCCGCTGACGGCCGGTGGACATCTGGTCGGCGTCATGGGCATTCCCGAAGACGCGTTCGCCGAAGGTCGGCGGCGGACGGTCGCGATGTCCGCGGCACTGCTCGCGATCGGCATCCGTAACGCTCAATTGTTCAACGAAGTTCGCGACAACAGCCTGCGCGACGGGTTGACCGGCTGCTTCAATCGGACGCACGCGATCGACGTGATCGACACTGAATTGCGACGGGCCCGCCGCTCGCAGATGCCAGTGTCGCTCATCATGTTCGATATCGATCATTTCAAGCACATCAACGACGGGCACGGCCACCTGTGCGGCGACGCGGTTCTCGCCGCCGTCGGCGGACGCATGCGCGAGCTTCTGCGTGGCAGCGACTTGAAGTGCCGCTACGGTGGAGAAGAGTTCCTCGTGCTGCTGCCCGAGACGGCGCTCGAGGGCGCCAAGCGGGTGGCCGACACGCTGCGGCTCGAGCTTGCCGACATGCCGATCAAATGGAAGGACGAAGCCATCACGATCACCGCCAGCTTTGGGGTCACCACCGCGCTGCCGGCGGAGATTGACGGAAAGGCCTTGATCGCCCGCGCCGACGCCGCGCTCTACCGCGCCAAGGACCAAGGCCGCAACTGCGTCCGTTTGTCGATCGAGTCCGCGGCGTAGAGCAGGGAGCAGGGA
>Ga0114129_10004085_pt1 | contig 20622 bp, 23 predicted proteins | sample RhiMetdeltSRZDD1_FD_80071 | JGI IMG/M metagenome (GOLD analysis project Ga0114129, IMG submission 80071) | Populus rhizosphere microbial communities from Tennessee, USA - Rhizosphere MetaG P. deltoides SRZDD1 (version 2) (version 2) | ecosystem: Host-associated > Plants > Roots > Rhizosphere >... | reverse complement strand
GACATCGCCAAAGGCCGCGGCGTCCCGGCAAACATCAAGCTGTTCGTCGATGGCAAACAGATCGGGACTGGTGACTTGCCCGTGACTATTCCGTTGTCGCTGGGACTGTCGGCCGGTGTCTCGGTCGGCACCGACGCCGGCTCGCCGGTGATGACCGACTACAAAGCGCCGTTTACGTTCACCGGCACGGTGAAGAAGGTTCTGGTCGATGTGTCGGGCGAGCCGATCGAGGACATGGAGGCGAAGATGCGAATGTATCTCGCGCGCCAGTAAAACCTCTTACTGGCCCTGCATCCGTCGCCGAGATTCGGCAATGAGCTGTCGAGAACGCCGATTCAGGCCACGCGAGATCGCCATTGTTCCATCGGTGGTCAGGATCCGGAAACAATGGACGTGCAGTATCTGGTCTCCGAGACTCATGGTCTCAGCGTCGTAGACCTCACCGCTACAGTGGGCACATTTCGCGAGCGCCTTATAGAACGTGGATGGTACGGTTCGCCGACAGCTCGCACAGGCTGGGCAGCGCTGAAATTGGCCACGCTCGGCGACGAGGGCCTCGGTGACGCAGCGAATTTCGTTCAGACTCGTCGAGCAGGCGAACGCAAGACAGGAATCGCAGAGGGCTGCGCCGGGTTCCTGCTTCAGGAGTACCGCGACGGTGTATTGCAGCATCGCCGTCGTCCGTCGATTGCGAATTTAGCGCCGTCATCCGCTGACGCAATCAGGGTTTTCCCGATGGTGACCCGAGGCGGGCTTCGTCTCGACGAGACGATTAGCGAGTCGGGCCGCCCAATCGGACAAGATCGAGCGGGACCCCGTCGAGCTCTCCGTGCATCAAATCGCCCCGGACGATGAGCGGGCGTGGGGCCGCGACACCACTTCGTTGGTGGGTCAGCTGGAGCGTATTGCCGTTGACGGTGCCCTGGATCGGTCCGTCGAAGGCGACGGCGCCGGCGCCGGTCCCGGTCACATTGGTTCCGGACTGCTGCAGGTGCAGCGTGACGTCTTTCGTTCCGGTGGCGGTGCCGCCCATCCACGTGCCATTGACGTTGGCCGGGCCTGAGCTGGCGCTCGAATAGCTCGCCCCAGAGCAGCCTGCGAGCGTGGTGATCAGTGATCCGATGAGAAACAGCGTGGACGTCTTCTTCACCATGCCCGCATGTTCGCGCGCGCTGTCGCGTGGCGACAGGGCCGACTACGGATTCTTGCGGGCCGTTAGGCCCTTATCGCACAGGGGCGACGCCGGGAGTGGGGGGCTAGATTGCCGCCTCGGGTGGAGCGTCGACGATGTCCTGCAACGAAGCCTTATAGCAGCGCTCGTCGACGATCATCACCGACTGGCCGAGCTCGATTTCGTATTGCCGTGCGCCTGGCGCAATCGCCGTCAAGCACAAGAGGCAGGTCGCTCCCGCGCTCGCGCGAATCGCGACATTTATATGGGCCTGGGCTGCGAGCGCCCGGATGAGCAGCCGCCGACGATCTGCACTCACGACCCAGGATTCTATCGCAGCATCCGATAATTGCTATCGGGATATCCCTGGTCTGCGGTTCAGAGCCTGCCTGATGGGATGCGCGAGATCCCATAGACGAGCGCCTCGGTGCCGAACAGCGTCGCGCGGCCCTCGAGCGTTTCGCCCAGCCGCTCCGCGACGCGGATCGACGCCGTGTTGTCGGGCCGGATCAGGCTGATCACGCGCGCCTGCCCGAGCTCGGTGAACGCATACTGAAGCGCGCGCCGCGCACCTTCGGTCGCATACCCCTTGCCCCAGGCGCCGCGTGCGAGTGCCCAGATGCACTCGAGGCCCGGCCAGCCGTCGGGATTGAAGAGGCCGACGCGGCCGACCAACACGCCGGTCGCGCGCTCCTCCATCGCCCACACCCCGTAGCCGCGCAGCTGCCAGTGACCGAGGAACATCGCCATCTGACGCCACGCTTCCTGACGCGTGAGGGGTTGGCCGGTGGCGCCGAGATAACGCATGACTTCGGGATCCGCCGACATCGCGGCGTACGCCTCGAGGTCGGCGTCGCGAAACATTCGCAGCCGCAGGCGTTCGGTGTCGAGCGTGATCAACGCGATCCTGCGTGCGGACTCCTATCGTGCCGCCGACGCGTACCGGCTCGTCTGCTCGACATTGGACGCACGGAAGCGCGCAACTGCATCGGCGTGGACGGCGCGCTCGGCCGCGCCGAAATCAATGCGTGGCCGCGGCTCGTCGTCGAAATGCCCCCAGCGGTCAGTGCCGCGCACGAGCATCGCGGTCAATCGTGTGCGGCTGGTGCAGCGCACGCTCGTCGGGATGTAGCTGATGCCGAGACCGATGCGCCGGTCCGTGGAGAGGTTCGGCCGCGAGTTGTGTACCAGGTGCGTGTGATGCAACGAGAACTCGCCAGCGCGGACCGGCATGAACTGAGTGCGGCTCGTGTCGAGCGGGACCGTGATCGTCTGACCGCGCGAGAGCAAATTGTGTGTCGCCTCGCTGTCCTCGGCGTGATGGAGCTGGCCGAGCGTGTGCGAGCCCGGAATCACCTCCATGCAGCCGGCCTCGATCGAGGCGTCGGTGAGCGCGATCCAGGCCGTCACCTGCAGGGGCGGCTCGAGGCCGAAGTAGGTCGCATCCTGATGCCAGCTCACATAGGCCGGGTCGCCCGCGTTCTTCGGCCACACTGAGAGATGGAACAGACGGATGTCCGGGCCGATCACGTCCTCGACGGCGTCGACGATGGCGGGATGGTGGACGATCTCGTCGACCCACGTGAACAGCAGATGTGGCTTGAAGTTCTGCCCTTTGGTGAGCTGCGTGCCCTGGGCCGCCTCGAACTCCTCCATGGCGAGCCGGTACCGCCGCGCCGTCTCGGCGGTGAACGCGTCGACGGGGTAGACGAAGCCGTCGCGGTGCCAGCGCTCGATTTGCGCGTCAGTCAGCTTCTTGCCCATGGCCGCAATCCTACACCGCAGCGTCGTGGACCGGGTCGCTCGATCGTCGCAAGTAGAGCCGCGCGATCACGTCTTCGATGGCGGGCTCCAGCACCGAGATGTCGCGTAGTGCCGCCACCTCGGTGAGCCGTCGCAGGATCTCCCCGGTGCTCGTCACGTTCCCGTCGAGCGCGTAGGTGATGCGCCGACCGTCCGCCTGCACGGACTCGATGATCGCCCCGGGGAGCGCGAGCGGCATCGCCAGCGGCTCGTCGAGGTCGACGACGAGCCGGCGGCGCGAGCCGTGCCGCGCGTGCAGCTGTTCGAGGCTGCCGTCGTGAACGATACGCCCCTGGTCGATCACGATGAGGCGCCGACACAGGCGCTCGATGTCCGCCAGATCGTGGGTGGTCAGCACGATCGTCGTATCGCCGGTTGCGCCGAGCGTCGTCAGGAACGCGCGCACCGCCTGCTTGCTCACGATGTCCAGGCCGATCGTCGGCTCGTCCAGGAACAGCACGTGGGGGCCGTGCAGCAGCGCGGCCGTGAGCTCCCCCCGCATGCGCTGACCAAGCGACAGCTGGCGCACCGGCACGTCGAGGAATGCATCGAGCTCGAGGAGCCGGCGCGCGCGCGCCAGCCGCGCCGCGTGGTCGCTCTCGCGCACGCCGTAGACATGCCGCAGCAACGCGAACGACTCCGCGAGCGGCAAATCCCACCAGAGCTGCGAGCGATGCCCGAACAGGACGCCGATTTGCCGCGCGAGCTGTGTGCGTTGAGGCACGGGCTCGAGCCCGCACACGCGCACCGAGCCGCCAGAGGGTGACAGGATGCCGGTGAGCATCTTCAACGTCGTCGACTTGCCGGCACCGTTCGGGCCGATGTAACCGACCATTTCACCGCGCTCGATGGTCAGGTCGATGGCGTCGACCGCCGTGACAACGCGCGTGCGCCGTCGCAACCACCCCGCCTTGCTCGTTATGGCGAAGTCGCGACGCAGCCCGCGCGCTTCGATCAGCGTCATGAGCCCGTGCTGCGATAGTGCCGAACGCCAATGCGCCACAGGAGCGCGGCGACGGCCGTGGCTACGCCCGCGACCAGCGGCCCGGCGTATGCGAGAAACACCGGACCACCAAGCGGATCAGCCCGATCCAGCAGCCTCAGCGTCGGGTAGTAGGCGACGAAGGCGAACCCGACGGCGTAGGCGAACAGTCGTCGCAGCGCCTCGCCATAGATCGTGATCGGATGCTGGGTGAAGTTCAATCCGCCGTACGTCAGCCCGTTGGCGATCTCTCCCGATTCGATCCACCAGAACGCCACGGTCGCGGTGGCGACGAACACAGCGCCGAAGATAGCGGCACCCGCGACCGGCGTGATCACCAGGAGCGCGACCGAGTGGGGTGTGAGCCGCACGTGCGCGTGTCCCACCGCGATCACGACCATCGCGATGCCGAACACCAGGCGACCGACTCGGCGGGGCGCGATGTCGAGCGCCGTGAGCTGCACCAGGACACCGAGGGGCCGAACCAGCACCGCGTCGAGCAGACCCGAGCGGACATACACGCGCAGCCGCTCGACGTTGCCCACGGCAAGATCGGCGGCCGCAAATGCGGTAACCGCCAAGGCTGCCATCAGGAAGACTTCGGCGAAGCCGAAGCCGCCGAGGGTCGGGACGACGCGAAAGAGCACCAGCACGCTGGCGATGTCGAGAACGCCGAACAACACGCTGCCGACAACGTCGATCGCGAATGACGTACGGTATTGCGCCTGGCTTCGCAGCTGCGCGGCGACCATATGGCGGTACGCCGCGATGACGCGCCTATCCACCCTGCACCACGAGCTTCTCCTCGCCCCGCCGCTGGACGAAGCGGCAGAGCGCCAGCATGATCACGACCCAGCTCGCCTGGATCGTGAGGAGCACGAGCTGATCGGCCGGTGAGCCCCGCTCGACGAGCACGTCGAGCGGCAGCTGGATGATCGACGGAAACGGCGTGCCGACGATGAGCGCGGCCGCGGCCGCGTCAGGAAAGAACCAGAGCGGAAAGTACAGGCCACCAAGGAATCCGGACGCGAGCGTCCAGCCGATGTGCGGGCCGCGCGCATCGAGCAGCCAGTATGCGGCCGCATTGACGAGGAAGCGACACCCGAAGCACACGATCGTCGCCATCAGAAGTGACAGCGCAAAGAACACGTACGTGCCCGGGCGCCGCGGCGTCTGGAGCCGAAAGAACAGCGCACCGACAGCGATGGGGATGACGAAGCGGGTGGCCATCGAGTGCGCCGCGCGGCCGAGATCGATCGCGAGTAAGTGCCACACGGGATCAACCGGCCTGAGCAAATCGGTCACGACGTCGCCGCTGCGGATGCGATCGGCGAAATCCGGCGGTGCCCAGATCAGCACGGTCCCGATCAGTCCCTGTCCGACCCAGACGAAGGTGGCCAGCTGCGCTCGGTCGTAGCCGGCGACGATGCGTGCGCCGGCGTCGACGACCGCAAAGACGACGGCACACCGAAGAAACCCGAAGACGGAGTTGGTCGCGGCGGCGGCGAATGTCGCCTGACGATAGGTCGCATAGCGGCGGAATCCGGCGGCCGCGAGGGCCAGATAGGCGCGTATCATGCGCGGCCCGATGGCCATGGCGCGCGCAGTATACTCACCCGGCGCAAGCCGATCTCGAGCTAGTACTGATCGTTACCGCCGGTCACTCAAGCCGCCTTGGGAAACCGCCTTTCTCGCTGACTGCCATTCGACGGCCTGTCTTCTCTGCCGACCGGCTCGAGCAGGCGATCGACGCCACGCTCCAAGAGTCTCTTCACGAGCGCCGCCGCCGCAGTGCTTGCCGCGGCAGCAATGATCTTGCCGGAAATGGTCGGCTCGCCAGCCACGCGTTCGGGGTGTTCCGTCATGCGCGAGATCGTGTGGCGCAACCGGCCAGCCCGAGCCGTGAAACGCTGCCGACGGCGCTGGCGCCACACGTTGAGCCCCACGCCCGCGGCCGCGGTCGCCACAAACGCGACCGTCGTGAGCGTGGCGCCAAGAGCGTGGCGACGCAACTGAAGTCGCACGTCGAACAGCTGGTGCCGCCGTCGGTCGAATTCCGCGAGGAGCTCATCGAGCTCGTATCGGACCACGGCAATCTCCCCGCCGAGCTCTTGCGCCGTCGCATGACGGTTCGGCGTGTCTTGACCTACGCGAGACGTTCCTTCACCCATCGCATGTCCTCTTTCAACGTCTGCCGCGTCAGCGACAACGGCGTTTTCACGTGGCGCCGCCAACCGATGTAACCGACGATGGCGGCCGCGATCAGGATGGTGCCTCCCACAAGGAGGGCCGCAAGCCAGCCGGGAATGACGAGCGCGAGCGCCAGAATCGGGGCAACGAGGATCAGGTTCACACCGATCAGCGCAGCGATCGCCGCGACACCCACCGCCTTGATCGTGGCCAGCTCCGTCTTCAGATCAGCGCGAACCTCGGCCTTCACGAGCTCCAGCTCCTTTCGCGCCAGGATCGAGACCTTCTCCGTGATTTCCCTGATGAGCGCACGATTCGACAGCTCGCGCGCCGAGGGTCCGTTTCTCAGGCTTTCCATCTTGCTATCCCCTCCATCGGGCGGCCCGTTCCATCGCGAGCTCCGCCTCGAGGCTCTCGCGATCACGAAACACGCTCGCGACCGCCAGCACACGGCCGCCGCCTGTGTAGCGCACCACGCAATCGCGTTGCTCGACGTTTCCATCGATCTCGATCCTGTCCCAGCGTTCCGCATGCCCGACGTAGTTGATGGAGACGTCGTAGTGCTGGCTCCAGAAGAACGGGACGTCGGTGAATGGCGCGCGATCACCGACGATCGTGCGCGCCACGGCCTGACCCTGCCGTTCAGCCACGACCCAATGCTCGATCCTGACGAGCCCGCCGGCGCGCGGGTCGGGCCAACGGGCGGAATCGCCGATCGCGTAGATGCCTTTGGCCGCCGTCTCGAGCGACGCGTCCACGACGATCCCCTTGTCGATGGGGAGCCCTGCCTTCTCGGCGAGCGCCGTCGCCGGCTGCACGCCCACGCCCGCCACGATGAAGTCCGCGCCCAGATGTTCACCGTCGTCGAGGATGACGGCGTTGGGCGCGACACCTTTGGCCGTATGGCCCAGATGAAACACGACGCCGTGCTGCTCGTGAAGCGCGCGCACGAAATCCCCGAGCTGCGGACCGAGAACGCGCTCGAGCGGGCGTCGGCCAGGCGCCGCCACGTGAACCTCGACATTGCGGATACGAAGCGCCGCCGCGACTTCGAGACCGATGAAGCTCGCGCCGAGCACCACGGCTCTCCGACCGCGGCCGGCCGCCGCGATGATGGCGCGGCTATCCTGCAGCGTGCGGAGATAGTGAATCGGCGGACCGTCGGCGCCGGCCAGCGCGAGCCGCACCGGTTCGGCGCCCGTCGCGAGCACGATGGCGCCGAAATCGCGCGTCGTGCCGTCGTCGAACGTGAGACGCCGGCGCGTCGAATCGAGGGCGGTGACAGTGCGATCGAGCACCAGCTCGATGCCGAGGTCGTCGTAGTAAGCCCGCGGGTGGAGCGGGATCCATTCTTCGGGCGCGTTGCCAGCGAGGTAGTCCTTGGACAGATTCGGCCGATCGTAGGGCGTCTCGGGATCGCGATCGATCAGCGTGATCTCGCCTTCGAATCCTCGGTGCCGCAATTCCTCGGCCACGCTGTTTCCCGCAGCTCCGGCGCCGACGATGCCGACCGAGCGCGGCGTCTCCTTGCGAGGGACGTGCCGCCGGACACTCGTGACGTGGTCTCGGCGGCGGCCGACGAAGACCGAATCGCCGCGCGTGTCGACGTCATAGCTCGCGACCGCGTTGAGCGCCGGCGCCCGGAGCGCCTCGCCGCTGCGGAGGCTGAAGCACGCGTGATGCCACGGGCATCGGACGGTGTCGTCGACGACGAGCCCTTCGGCCAGCGGCCCACCGTAGTGACTGCACGTTGCGCCGATCGCGAACAGGTCATCGCCGCGCCTCACGAGCATGACCTGGTCGTCATCGACGTGGCCGAGCAGCGGGACACCGTCCGTGAGCGAGTGCGCGGGAACGCCCGTCGTGAAATCTGGTCCAGTCGGCATCGTCTACCTCGTCGAACATCCTCAGCTTACGCGTCCCGTCTATCCATTTCAGTAGCTGGGAACGATGTCCCTCATGCGACGTTCCGAACAGTGGAGGAAGACAGTGATGTCGACTCGCGCCAATCCAGGTTGGCCCGTACTTCCGGGCGTGGTTTTCTTGCTGATCGCCCTCACCGTCGGGCTTGTTGCGACCGGGACGGTTCCCGAGCCGTACGCGACGCCCTTCTTCCATCTCTTCTTCAAGGACGTCCTTGCGATGAAGGCCTGGCTGGCGACGTCAGCCGTGGTGCTGGCGTGCGGTCAGTTATTGACTGCCGGACGCATCTACACGGTCCTTCGCTTTCCGCCGACGGGCCGTTTCTACAACGTGGTGCATCGCTGGTCGGGACGGGTCGCGATCGTGCTGACGCTGCCGGTGGCGTACCACTGCGTTTTTATGCTCGGGTTCGGCACCAGCAGTCCCCGCGTCCTGATTCACTCGCTGCTCGGGTCGGCGCTCTACGGCGCTTTCGTGGCCAAGCTTCTCATCGTTCGATCGAGCAGGTTTGCACGCTGGGTACTTCCTCTCGCGGGAGGCCTTCTGTTCTCGATCCTCCTAGGCCTTTGGCTCACTTCGGCGCTTCTGTTCTTTAGCGGTCATATCCCTGCCACGTGACCGGTGGTCACCAGCGCCGCGTTGTTCGCCGGTCCGCGCTCCATAGGCCGTCAGCGCGCGGTCGATCATTTCGTTCGTCGGCCAGTTTTCGAGTGATTCCCCGGTAATGAGGGCGCGGAAATAGAGCGGTGCAATCAACGTCTCCACAACGTGCATCGGATCCGCATGGCGGGGAAACTCCCCTCGAGACATCGCCTTATCGAAGACAGTCCGTATCAGCCCGAGCCGTCGCTGCCAGAAGCTCTGCCGGGCCTCGATGACATGTGGATGTTGCGACACGCTCAGCGCAAGCAGCGCCCGTCCTTCTGGAGAGACCAGAATCGCCGTAAGACGTTCGAGCAACGCGACGAGATCCGACCGTAACGACCCCGTATCGGGCATCGCAAGCGCGACCTCGGCGTGCTGAAGGCACGCATCGCGGGCGAGCGCGTGTTTCGTCCCCCACCGCCGATAGATCGACGTTTCGTGCACCCCGGCCTCCGCCGCGACCTCGGCAATGGTGAAGGCGTCGATGCCTTTTTGCATCAACAGACGAAAGGCCGACTGAAGCACGGATGCGCGGACGCGGGCGCTGCGGCCGCCAACCCTGCGCGCCTTCGCGGGAGACCTCCTGCCCGCACGGGTTCCCTCTTGCCGTCTCGCCTGCCGAGGTCGCCGAGTCACGGCCATAGACCTAACGCAAAATAACTTGCGTTAGAGCCTGCGGTGTGTATGATCGCCAGCCGAGGGCTCTTAACGCAATTTTTCATGCGATTGGACCTCGGAGAGGGCTGGGATGACAATGCTCACCCGGCGCAGGTTCCTGCGCGATGGCGCGGTCGGCGTGGCAAGTCCCCTGCTCGCGACGGGATGCGGGGAGCCGTTCCGGCGTCGGAGTGCCACCGTCGCGCCAGCGACCAGGCGCCATGCCATCAGACCGCAGATCAATCCCGCGCTCGAGGCCCATGGTTCGATCTTCGAGCGGCGGATCGAGAAGGTCGGCGACAACGTGTATGTGGCCATCGGCTGGTCGATATGCAACACGATCATGGTCGTGGGCGATCGCGGTGTGATCATCGTCGACACCGGAAACGAGGTTCAGTCGGCGCGGGAGGTCGCCACGGAGTTCCGCAAGATCACCGACAAGCCTGTGCAGGCGGTGATCTACACCTGTTTCCATTCGGACCACATCAACGGAGTGAAAGGCCATGTGTCCGCCGACGACGTCAAGGTCGGGCGGGTCGCGATTATCGCGCACGAGACCCTGCTCGCCAACGTCGTCAAGTCAGGGGTGATCGGTCCGATTCTTGGAACGCGCACCGCCTACAATTTCGGCGGCATCCTCGCCGGCGCCGACGTCGAGCGTATGAACAACGGCACCGGCCCTCTGAACCGCCGTGGTGGTGAAGCCACGTTCATCGCGCCGACACAGACGCTTGGCGAACGGCTCGACATCACGATCGCCGGCGTGGCGATGACTCTGCTGCATGTGCCGAGCGAGGCCGCGGACGAGCTCGCCGTCTTTCTGCCGGACAGCAAGATTCTGCTTTCGGCAGAGGTGATCCCGGCGCAGACGTTTCCGACGCTCCATCCCTTGCGGGGCGAAGCCTACCGCGACCCGGTGGATTGGTATCGGAGCATCGATGTGCTGCGACGCTTCACGCCGGAGGCGATGGTGCCGTCGCACGGTTTGCCCATCATCGGCGCCGACAATGTCGAGGGCGTTCTGCGGAACTACCGCGACGCTATTCAGTACATCCACGATCAGACCGTACGGCAGATGAACCACGGACTGACGCCCGACGAACTCGTCGAAGTCGTCAAACTCCCGCCGCATCTGGCAGGCTTCACGCCCTGGATGTTAGAGTTTTTCGGCACGGTCAGTCAGGCCGTCCGCGCGATCTACCAGGGATACCTCGGTTGGTTCGAAGGAGACCCGGTCACGCTCGCGCCACTGCCGAGGGCCGAGCGCGCGCGCCGGGAGATCGAGCTCATGGGTGGTCGTGAGCAGGTGCTCGCGGCTGCCAGCAAGGCTTTCGAAGACGGCGACCCGCAATGGGCGGCGGAGCTCGCGACTCGCCTCATCCGCGTCGATCGAGGCGACATCCCGGCACGCGAGCTGAAGGCCGCGGCCTTCCGCGTGCTCGGCTATGCCCAGATCAATGCCATCTGGCGGAACTGGTACCTCTCGGCCGCGCGCGAGCTCGAGGGCTTTGGCTTTGATCCCATACTGATTCAACGCGGCATTGCTCGCGCCATCGCATCTCCGGATCTCGTTGCTGCGCTACCGGCTCGAGTCTTTGTCGAGGGCTTTCCGCCGCGACTCAAGGCAGAGGCCACCCTGGATGTGCGGATGACTGTAGGCTTCCGCTTCCCCGACGTCGATGAGGACTATGGCATTCAGATCCGTCGAGGCGTCGCGCAGTTCGATGACCACCTGCCAGAGAAGCCGGATCTGACGCTCACGCTCGACAAGGCCGCGCTCGACCGCATTCGACTTGGCCAACTCACAATGCGCGACGCCATACTCGGTGGCGTGGTTCAGCTGAGCAACGGATCGCCCACAGCGGTCGAACGCTTCTTCGGCTACTTCGACATCCCATTCAGCACGCCGATTCCGCTGGTCCTACGGTGACAAGCTCGGACTCGAGCGCGAGAACCTCCGCCACCACCGCCCCGGGTGTGAAAAACGTCCCGTACGGATCGGGAAAGACGATCGACGGATCGTCTGCCACGGCGCGCGCGGCGACGAGGCGCTTTTCGAAACGAGCATCGGCCTCCGCGTAGCGGGCGACCGGATCCTCGGGCAGCGCCTCGTCGAAGGACGCCGCGTACAGCACCTCGGACCGGGCGACGTGATGCAGGACGCGGCGCAGCGGCCAACCGCCGTCCGGCGGCTGCCAGTCGAGGTCATCGTCGCTGAGCCCCGCCGCATGCTGCGTGAGCAATAGCAACGCCTGGTCGATGCGCCAGAGCCACGCGTCGAGGTCCGCGGCCGTCAGTGGCAGGCGGTCTTCGGGCAACGTCACCGTCGACGGGACCCAGCCGTCGGTCGGAACGGGCACGACGCCGTCATGACGCCAGCGCTGCCATTGGTCGATCTGGTTGAGATGGTCGAGCGCGTGGTCGAGCACGCGGCGCAGCGGCTTGCGCGGCGTATACGTGTACGACGTGACCGACGTGTAATCGATCTTTTTCCGCTTGCCCGGATCGGCGGGTTGAGTGAGGCGATCGAACAGCTGATTGGTCATCGGTGACAGCACCTCGGCGTTGGCCGGCTGCTCGAGCAATCGACGCAGATGGCGCCGGCATCTCGCGTGCGTCTGCTCGATATGCGTGGCGGGATCGATCGGGGCGGGATCGAGCGTCCACGCCGCCAGGATGCGGCCGGCGGTGGCGTGGATGAGAACAGCCCGGCCGTGCCGCCCGCCTCGCGCGGCGGCCAGCAGCCGATCGCGTGAAGTGTCGAGAGCCCCGGTCCACTGCCCTGCCGGTTCGGCGATCGTCGTCCGTGCCGCCATCGTCGGCCTCCCTCGTCTCGGCGCCGTCAACGCGCCTTCCACCGCGATGGTACGCGCGCTGGGCCAACGCGTCGAATGCAAGCGATCGGGTCAGTCAGCGGCAGAGCTTTTCTGCGCGGACTCCGATGAGGCGAAGCTTGCGGTGTCGGGGATTCTCGCGGTCGTCGAGGAACGGCACGAGGAGCTCGAGCGCCGCCTCGCACAGGGCCTGCTCGCTCGTCCACGCGTCACGCACGGTTCGCGAGCGCGCGAACGTGATGAAGTTCTCGAAGCGGACGGTCACCGTGATCGTCCTGAACCCACGAAGGCCGTGGCCTTCGAGCCGGCTCCACACCGTGTGAGCCAGCGCGCGAGCACGCTCGAGCACGAACGTCGCGTCCAGGGTATCGACTTCGAACGTCTCCTGCTCGCCGACGGACTTACGCGTCCTCTCGTTCGACACCGCGCTCTCCGAGACGCCGCGAGCCTTGGTGAAGAGGCCTTCGCCCGGGCGACCGAACCACGCTGCGAGTCGCGCGCGCTCGAGCATCCTGAGATCGGCGACGGTTCGGATGTGGCGCTCGTGCAGAAAACGCTCGGTCTTGGGTCCGATTCCGGGAATCACGCGGATCCGCAACGGGTCGAGAAACGTCTGAACGTCGTCCGGCCGCACGACCGTGAGCCCGTCGGGCTTCTGAAAATCGGACGCGATCTTGGCGATCAGCTTGTTGGGGCCGATACCCACGGAGGCGGTCAGCCCTTCTTGCCTGACGATCTCCGCCTTGAGCCAGCGCGCGCGCTCGGCCGCGGCGTCGAAGCTGCCGAGCGACGAAAGCTCGAGATACGCCTCGTCGACGCTAGTCTTCTGGAAGGCGTCGCCCGCAGCGGCGAGGATCGCCATGATCCGCGCCGAGACTTCCCTGTAGAGCGCGTGATCGTCACGCACGAACACCGTCGCGGGCTCCCCCCGACGACGCGCGGCCTCCGCAAGGCGCCAGGCTCGCGAGATCGGCAAGGCCGAGCGGATGCCGTAGCGTCTGGCGGCGTAGCTCGCCGCCGTCACGACGCCTCGGCCGTGGCCCTCCTTAGGATCCGCCCCGACCACGAGCGGCCGATCGCGCAGCGCCGGATCCCGCCGCGCTTCGACGGCGGCATAGAACGCGTCCATGTCCACATGCGCAACGATCCTCACCGGGCCTCTCGCGGGCGTCAGACCACGCAGGTCGAGCGATCAGTCCTGGCGAGCGGCAAGGATCGTGAGCGAGATCTGCACGCGCTCGCCGAGATACGCGCCGCCCGTGTCCAGGGCGGCGTTCCAGGTGACCCCGAAGTCGCGCCGGTCGATCGTCGTCTCCGCGCGGAAGCCAGCGGCCATTTTCTTGGCGAATGGGTGCATGGCCTGGCCGAGATAACGCGTGTCCAGAACGGCCGGCCGCGTCACGCCGTGAATGGTGAGGTCGCCGGTCACCTTCCAATGCGCAGGGTCGAGCGCCTCGACCCGGGTGCTCTTGAACGTAATGGTCGGATGGTCCTTGCCGCCGAGCAGGTCGGGGTCCATGAGCCGGCTCATGAGGCGATCGTTCGTCACGTCGACGCTGGCGACCGGAATCGACGCGGTGACCGACGACGCGGCGGGCCGGGCGGCGTCGAACTCGAGCGATCCCTCGAGCACGCGAAAGCCCGTGCGGTAGGTCGAGAAGCCCATGTAGTCGAGCGAGAACTCGACGCTCGAGTGCACCGGATCGATGGTCCATGTGGATAGCGTGGTGGCCATGACGTCTCCTCAAAGCGGGTTGGGACCGACGATCTCCCAGCGATAGCGCTCGCGAAGTTGCTTGCGATCATCGTCGTTCATCGGTCCAGGACGATTCAAGAGCTCCTCGACGTAGCCTCCGGCGGCGGCGGGAGTGTAGAGAAACACGACTCGACCGGTTTCGCTGCCGGTGTTCTTCCACGCGTGTGGGACGTTGCGCGGGAAGAACGCGCACGTGCCCGGCCCGCCGACGCTGACCTCGTCGCCGATCTTGAAGGTGATCTCGCCCGCGAGCACCCAGGCGACCTCGTCGCTGTCCTGATGGAGATGGAAGAGGCTCTTGGTGCCGGGGGGAACGGTTTCCTCGAACAGCATGATGCTCTCGTTCGTCTCGTGGCCGAGGAGCTTCAACGCGGCGAAACGGCCGGGCGCTGTCATGTCCAGATGCTTTCCGCCGCCGGCGGGCACGACCAGGCCTTTGGTTGCGTTCATGTGTTGTCGTCCTCCCTACTCGGCTGAGTGAAGCGTCGTCGGTCACATCACCTAATAGAGGATGGGCCCCGACGGAAGATAGAGCTCGGGTCGGCCGAATAGCCGCGAGGCCATGAACACCGTCGGCTCGCCCAGCTGAAAACCACAACCGAGCAGCGCTTGGAGCAGCGAAGTGCACGCACCGGGCACGCGTGCCGTCACGTGTTCTCCGCCGACCGCCCCCGCCGCGGCTGCGGCCGCCACCGCGTGGAGCAGAGCCGTCTCGTCGCGCCCCGCTGCGGGCCCGATCCGTGATCCTCGCCTGTAAGCGAATGCGGAGAGCTCGCCGCCGCGCGCGATTGCCACCGCCGCGCTGCCATCTCTTCGCCAGTGCGCCAGATCGTCCGCGCGTTCCTCGCTGAACACCTCGGCGGTCAGCTTCTCAGCAACACCCGGATCGCACAGCAGCTCGTGCTCGCGCGAATCCACTGTGACTCGCGCCTTGAGTCGCGCCACCGCCGCGGCATCGCCGTCGACGCGGTAGATCGGCCAGCGCGGCACCATCCCAGCCATCACGTAACGGGCCTGCGCGCGAGGGTCGAGCGTGGCCCAGGTGAAGCGAATCTCTGCCCCGCGTGCTTCGCCGTAGGCCAGTGCGCGCTCGAGCAGCGCACGCCCCACCCCACGTCCCTGATCGCCGGGGAGCACGAAAAACATGGAGAGGTACCACACCCGGCCGCGGACGAGGGACGAGACCATGCCACGGATCCGTCCTTCCTCGACGGCGCAGAAGTAGCCGTCGGGGTCGCTGGCGAGTCCCGCTCGTGCGTCGCTCGCCACCGGAGAGTCAAACGGCCGCTCCGCTCGCTGACCTCTGCGCGCCATGCCGTCGTTGCTCGAGGCGACGTGGACCCGCCAGACCTCCTCGATCTCGTCCGGCCGGACGTTGCGGATGTGTGGCTCGCTCACCGGCGCATCATGCTTTCGTCGGCAGCTCACGCAGCCGCTGATCGACGAAACGCCAGCGATGGCCCTCGGGGTCGAGCGCCTCATAGGCGCGTCCGCCCGAGCGTGGCTCCTTCGCGATCCGCGCACCGGCGGCGAGGGCGCGCTGGTAGTGCGCCTCGATGTCGGTGACGGCCACGCTGATGTACTGACTCTCGATGCCGCCGCTCTGTGGGCTGATCGCGCCGTGGGCGCCCTGCGTTCCGATCCCGATCACGCTGCCGCCGAACTCGACGAGAGAGTGGTGGATCACGCCGTCCGCGCCCTCCATTCGCGAGGTCGGAATCTCGCGAAATCCGAACGCGCGTTCCAGGAACGAGAGCGCAGCGCGGATGTCAGCATAGGGAAGCTGGGGAATGATCGTCGGTCGGCGAGTAGGCTCGACCTCCTGCCGGATGGCTGCCATGAGCGCTTCCTTTCCCCGGTCGAGCGCCTCCGGCTCGAACGCGGCCTCACGCCGCAACTTCCTCGCCAGGTCGACCGGCTTCATCGTGTTCTTTCCCTCCTTTTCCCCTTCGGCTCGAGCAGTTCGCGCAGGTGCGCGCGGGCGCGGTTGAGCCGCGAGCGCACCGTGCCGATCGGCAGCTCGAGCGCCTCGGCCACGCTCTGATATGGGAGCTCTTCCCACGCGAAGAGCAGGAGCGCCTCCCGCTCGTCGTCCGGCAGCGTTTCAATCGCGTCGGCGACGCGCCGAAACAGCACGCGCGCGTCGAGTGCCGCGGCGCTCGCGCGCCTGTCACCGGCCTCGTGACTCGCCGCCAGCCGCGCGTTCGCACGCAGCCGCCGGGCCTCCCCGCGCCGGTGCTTCAACAACAAGTTAGAGCCGATCCCGTATAGCCACGGCAGCGCGGTCGCGCGCGACGTGTCGAACGTCTTGCGCCGTTCGAATGCCACCCGGAACAGCTCGCCGACCAGCCCTTCGGCGACTTTGGCACCCGCCCGGCGGCCCAGGAAGCGCAGCAGGGTGGCCGCGTGGCGATCATAGATCAGGCCGAAGGCCTCGGGCTCACCCACCGACCGGCCGATCACCTCCGCGTCCGAGGGAGAGCTCATCGCTTTCTCTTTCCCGATCGCGGCGTTGAGTTCGCGGGTCAGCGAAACGAGGGAAGAGCTCGAGCTAGTGACCGAACGTCGGCGTGCCGAGCCAGCCCGTCCTGGACACGTCGAGCATGACGCCGTCCGGCCCGGTCCATTTCACCTCGACGTTCCCCTCAGTCTCCGACCCGACTCCGAGCGCCTGCTCAACGTCGCCACGGCGGCACGCGCCCGCCGCCGTGAGTTTCTCCGTGATCGCGTCGAGGCTCTCGACTTGAAAGCCGATGTGATGGATCCCGGAGAAGCCTTTGCCGCGCTCGACTCCCGCCGCCGCGTCATTCTTGAACATGAGGATCGCGAGGTTGATGTCGCCGTCCGTGAGAAAAACGCCGCGCGTGCCGGGATCGTTCACCTTGCCGACTTCCTTCATACCGAACGTCTCGACGTAGAACTTCGCGGTGTTCTCGACGTCTTGGGTGGAGAGCGCGATGTGCTTGATCTTCGGCATCGATGCCCTCTTCGCGCCGCCCAGGCGCGTGACGCTATTTCGTGGCGAAGCAATAGAACAGGCCGTTGCCCCCCGTGCTCTTGAGATCGTTCTGACTGCAGCCGCCGTCCGGGCCGCGCGTGGGATGCGACGAGTTCCAGGACTTCGATGCGTCGTCGTCGCGCAAACCCTGGCGATCGTGATGGCCGACCATCGCCGCGCCCTGACCGTTCTTTGTCCAGTTGCCACAGGTGCGGTCGTCGCCGGCCGCAAACGCGGTCCCATCAGGCTGCGAGCCGGTCAGGATGTCGTGCATGTTCGGTGTGTCGCCACGGCCGTTGACCATCTCGCCCTTCTCGGTCAGCGCCGTCTGCTTGCTGATGTTGTTGTTCGCACTATGCAGCTCGGTGACATTCTTGGCGATCACGGTGCCCTTGGCGTTCTGCCAGGGGCCGGACCCGATGCGGTCGCGCGCGTTGACGGCGCCGGCGCCTTGCGTACTGAGATAGGCGTGCCATGTTTTGCCAGCCGCTCCGGCAGCCTGCGCGAGCACTTGACACTGCTTGTCCGCACCCGCGAGGCCGCCGAGGTCCGCACCCTTTCCGGAGCCAGCGCTGGTCACGAAGAACGTCATGTCGCTCTGCTGGGCGTACGTCGTGCTGGCTCCACCGAGCGCCAGCAGCATCAGCGATCCCACGATCGACCGACTCAGTCTGTTCATCTCGATCCTCCCGAGCGCGTTGGTGCGCCGCGCATGAAGAGTACGACGAAGCGGGCGCGCGCGCTCGAGACCAGCTCCTCGTTATCTCCCGGCGACCGGTGCGATTGGTTCACTCGTCTGGCGCTCGGCCCTGGCGAGCAGCGTACGATCCATCTCTTCGAAGGAGCGCCCCCGGGTCTCGAAGCCGATGAGCCAAAACGCAGCGGCGCCCAGCACGTACCAGGCGGCGAAGTAGGTGAAGGCCGGTCCAAGGGACGCGAGGTTCGGCGCCGGTTTGATCGGGTCACCTGCCCCGAGAAACAACGCCAGCCCGAGAGGTCCGAGGATTTTTCCGCTGTTGCCCACGCCGTAGCACAGGCCCATCCCACTGGCGCGCAGCCGCGTGGGCCAGATCTCTGTCATGTAGGGGCCTACGACCGAATACGTCGCACTGCCGAAGAAGTTGCTCGCCATCGTCAGGACGAAGAACAGTGACACGGTGCCGATGTAGAGGTCGTGCAGGTATCCGGCAAGGACCATGAGGATCGCCGACGCGACACAGCACAAGATGCCCGAGCCGCGACGTCCCAGCGGTTCGATCAGCGCGGTGATGAACAAGCGCCCGACGATAGCGGCGAGGCTGACGAAGATCATCAGATAGGCGGCCTGCGCGGGCGGCACCTTCAATACCACGACGAACAACGTCGCGCCCCACAGCCCGAGCGCGACACCACCGGTTTGGGTGAGGCCGGTCAAGCAGCCAGCCGCGACGCTTCGCGGATAGTGGAACAGCTCTCGCCATGAGGCCTTCTCCGCCTTTGGCAGCGCGCTCGGCAGCTCAATTTCCGGAGGGCTGATCTCGAGCGCCCACGCGAGCGACCGACGCGCGTCGGCGTGGCGTCCCATGCGGATGAGCCAGCGCGGCGATTCCGGCACCCAATATCGAACCATCAACACCAAAACGATCGGGACCAGGCCGACCAGAAACAGCCCACGCCAGCCGATGATGGGCGCGAGATACGCTCCGGTTATGCCGCCCAACAGGCTGCCCGCCGGCAACAGAGTCGTGATGAGCGCGCTGACCCAGCCACGCTTCGACGCCGGCATGAACTCTTGCACCAACGCCAGATCGACGGCATACAGTCCCGCGTTGCCCACGCCAACGAAGAAACGCATCACACTCAAAAAGATCCAGCCCGGAATCCAGCCGTTCGGACCCGGCGTGAAGTACATGACGCCGGTCGCCACTGCGAGGTTGATCGCGGTCCAGATGAATACCTGGCGTCGCCCGATTTTGTCCGCCACCCAGCCCCAAACGAATGCTCCCGGTACGGCGCCGATGCCCGAGGACAGGAGAATCACCGCCCCCTGTCCGTAGGTCAGGTGCCACTCCTTCGTGATGAACGCGAGCACATAGCCGATCAGAAAGAAATCGAAGAAGTCGAGAAGGTCGGCGAGGTTTCCCGTCAGAATCAGCTTCCATTGGTTCAGCGTGAGGCGCTGCTGTCGCTCCAGGAGGTCCAGCATGGATGCGATCCTCCGCGGTACTACGGCGGGTGATCATGTAGCGAAAGGGGGCGCAACCTTCGACTAGGAGGCCTCCTCGCCTCCCTCGACCGGGACGTTGCCGGGCGGAACGACGCGGTGATGCTAGGGAGGTTCGCCGAACGTGTCAAGGCGATCAGGCGGCCGGCGGCCGCGCCATGCATCGTAGCGGCGTGCAGATCCCGATATCGGAGGAAAAGTGCGTCGCGGTCTCGCTGCGGCACCGGGTAGCCGACGTACCCGGTGGCCGTGATCGCTTTGGCGAGTGCTGACGCCTCGTCGTCGAAGAAGCGATCCACGGCGCAGAGGTCGGCGTGGATGGCTGCGCTCCTGGCGCACGCTCCGTCGTATTCGAGCAGACGCAGCGAGAGTTGCTCCAACGCCTCTCGGGAGGCGCCGCGTAACAGAGCCGTCCACAGCTCCGACCAGTCGCGCGGGAGTCGGCGGAAGACGTAGACGTGTGAATGACGCGGGACGCTGAAACGATCGCGCGGGCGCCGGACCGTCGGATGTCCGACGAACCGGAGCAAGCGCATGAGCGCGAAGAACGCTTCACCTGTGATCTCGCGCGAACGAAATGCGCCGTGGAGCTCGAAGCCAGCGAACGCGTGCGGTGATGTGGTCAAGCAAAAGCGCGTGTCGGCGCCGTCGGTCTGGATTCCGATGAAAGGATAGAGGAACGGAAACGCGCCCGCGACGTTCCTCCTCGGGCGCAACGCCTGGATGAGCCCGATCTCGGTGAGCGATGCCTCCAGCTCCGACGCGCAGACCTGCCACTCGATGCGCTCGGCCAATCTCACCAGTGCGCGACGCTTGCGATCCTTTTTTGTCCGGCGGGTCGTCCGGTATTGCGCCAGCCGCCGACGGAGATTGCGCGCCTTGCCGACGTAGATGAGCGCGCCGACCGCGTCGTACATGCGATAGATCCCCGGCTCGCGCGGAACTCCAGCGAGAAAGTCCGCGCCGAATTTCCGGTCGAAGATCCGCACGCGCCATTGTCCCAGCGAGCGTCACGATCCACGAAGCATTTGTGGCCAGCGCGATACGCGCCAATGCGCGACGTAGTGCCATCCGCCGGCCGGTCGGCCCTGTCGGCGCGCTTCGGCGCCGGCCAATATGCGGGGCCGTTGGGATTGATCACACCGCCAGATACCGATCCAGCACTGAGCCCGGATTCCCCGAGCCAGCGGCAGACGCTGCCGGTCGTCCGACGCTTCGCAAGCCGTGGAACCGCGTTCCCGCTCCTGTGGCGGCCCCGCGGCGCGGGCACTGAGCGACTCCCGATGGTGGGTTGGTTCGATCCCGGCCAGCTGCTCGTCACCGGGGCGGAGAAGCTCGCCGCGCTCGTGGTGGGAGAGCGCTCCGATCCGCGTCTCGTGCAGGCGATCGCGGCACGCGAGACGACGTTCTACGACTACACGATTCACTACAAGGACGACGCCCGCGGTCCGCGCGCTGAT
>Ga0114129_10004084_pt1 | contig 20624 bp, 17 predicted proteins | sample RhiMetdeltSRZDD1_FD_80071 | JGI IMG/M metagenome (GOLD analysis project Ga0114129, IMG submission 80071) | Populus rhizosphere microbial communities from Tennessee, USA - Rhizosphere MetaG P. deltoides SRZDD1 (version 2) (version 2) | ecosystem: Host-associated > Plants > Roots > Rhizosphere >... | reverse complement strand
GGCATCAGTCGGTACGACGGGTACGGCGGGTCCGCGGAACCTGATGCTTGTCAGCTTTTTTCAGTTTTGAGCGAGCCCGGCGTTCACGCTCGAGCTGCTCCGCGTAGCGCGCCTGGCTGTGCTTCAGGCGAAGCGTTGCGGTGGGCTTCGCGCAGCGATCCGAGCGCGTCGTCGAGAAACCGGCAGAACTCGCGCGGACTGAACCGGACGAACCCTTCGGTAATGTGTTTCGGCGGACCGGCTGCCGAGTCCTTGAGTTGGTACCGGACGCGACGATCGCGCATCGCCTTCCGGCTGGCCTTGAGCAGCGCGAACACTTCGGATTTGAACGCGTCCGCCAACTGCCACGCGGCAAACTCCTCGACTTTGCGGACTCCCGTCACAGACACCTGACCGTGCACGGCGCATGCCCGGTGGCAAACCTCCTATTGGGCCGAGATTCATGACTCGGCTGCAAATTGTGCGTACAAGCCCACGGCGGATCTCGCAAGAACCTGAACGTCACCATTAAGAGAGATGACGGGAATCAGGTTCCGGGGACCGCCGTACCCGTCGTACCGACGCGTGGGCGCGAGGGCTCTTCAGCCCCGCCCAAACATCTCTCGACTTTGCCGCGTCACATCCCTCGACTTTCTGGGCAAAGCTGATAACGCAGCCCGCTAGTGCCTCATCTCCATCTTGTGTCCCTGCGACATCCGCATGTTCCACATCCGTCCCATCTGGCCCACAGGCAGCCTGACGCGGAAGAACACCTGGAACGAGACAGGATGCGTGCCGTGAGTGGACTGCAGCGGCTCCGGCACACGGTAGAACGTGACCAGAGCGCCCGCGGATCCTTCGAATCCGCGCCAGACGAGCAGACGCCGCGCGCCACCGGCCGTAATGGCCGTGACCCAGTCGAGTCGCGGTGGCCCGCTCGCATCATGCGGGATCTCACCGGATACAAGCACGTCCGTCTCGACCTGCTGCACGTCGACGCGGCTCGAGAACGAGAGCGCCGGTTGCTCGAACGTCAACTCACCAAAGAGACCGTGCTGCCGCTCGCCGTGCGCGCTGTTGACGCCGTACCCGATCGTCACCGCTTTGAATCGATCGGGTCGCTGACGAAACCATCCGACCGACGTCGTGGTGCGCGTCGCGTCACCCTCGACCAGCTCCTCGGGTTCCCGAAGCCGGCCTGACGAGAACTGCACCTCCCACTCCCCGGCCGGACGGAACCAGACCCTGCCGGCGACGGAGTCCAGGGGACCGAAGTCGAAGTCCCATCGATGCGCGTCGGGCTCGCGGCCATTGAACACGGAACCCTCGAGTACCCATCGTCCAAGCTCGAGGGAGCCCGACACCACGCCGAAGCTGATGTGCGTCGAGTCGAATGTGTGATGCCCGAGCGGCGCGAGCACGAGGCCGGCCGCCGACGGCCGGTGAATGTAGGCCACCGGCCCGAGCGTCGGCTCACCCACCGGGCCGCCGGCGATCGTCAACGAGGTCGTGTCGCTCATGTTCAATCGCCAGGAGGCGGCGAGCTGCATGAAGAGATCGTGCGGATGCTGGCGATCGACGAGCGGCCTCCCGTCGAGGGCTTCGCCGACCTGGAAGATCTCCCGATAGCCTTCTTCGCCAACCGTGGCCGGATCCAGGCTGAGCATGACGTTCGCGCTGAAACTGTGGCGGCCGCGATCGCGCATCAGCATCCCCATCCACCAGTTCGGGACGACGAATTCGTCGCCGCCACGCGGCCCGCCTTGAGAATTGAACAGACCGTACACGACGCCGTCCTGCATCAGATGGGCACCGGGCGCCGCCGCGTGCTGGTGAGCCATCTGAGCCGGGGTGCCTTGCTCCGGTGTGGCGATCAAGACTCTTGTTATTCCCAACAGCAGACCAATGACACGCATTCCTTACGGATCCCTTCCGCGTATTCGCACGTCGAAGACACACGACGACCCATTCCAGTTGAGTTGTGACACACGCGCCGGACGGCGCGTCAGATTCGAAGCGGCGTCAGGTGGCGGATGAGCGGAGGAATCAGAGCAAGGTTGTCGGCCGTATGCTCCAGTGCGCGTCCACTCATAGAAACGACGGGACGATCGTCTCCGGCAGAAATCGAGAGCTGCGTGATCGGTTCGATCCGCTTTGCGGTCGCCGCGAGCGGCGTCAGATGACTCGTGCAATCGTGCGCGCCTGCCAGGCGATGATCGGAGGGCGGCAAGTAATGACAACTGCCGGCCGGCGCCGGAGACTCATGTCTCTCGGAGCAGGTCCGAAGACACGTCACGCCGAATGTCGAAGCAGCGGCGAACGACACGAGCAGACAAAATGCGAGCGATCGTCGCATCGGCAACGTCTCTCGCAGTATAGACGATGTAGGATCGCCGTCACGTCAGCATGTCCCGATCGTCCGCGCCCACGCTTCGAGATCTGCGGATCGAAGGACGGCTCATCCCGTTCGTGGGCGCCGGCCTCTCGCGTCCGCTCGGCCTGCCGTCGTGGGATCTTCTCGTCGACAACATCGCGGTACAGCTCGGCTACGATCCCGAGATCTACCGTCTGAACGGCAGCAAGCTGCAGCTGGCCGAGTACTTCGTCGCCGAGAAAGGCAGCATCGGTCCGCTGCGGAGCGAGATGGACCGGCTGTTCAACCCGACGGACGAGGCGGTCCTCGCGTCGACGCCCCACCGGCTTCTCGTCGAGCTCAAATTTCCGCTCATCTACACGACCAATTACGACCGCATCATCGAGCGGGCCTTCGATCTGCGCGGCGTGCCGTGCCACACGATCGCGAACATCGACGACCTCGGCACGGCGCCGCCGAACGTGACGCACGTCGTGAAGTTCCACGGATCGTTCAGCGACGATGCGAGCCTCGTGCTGACGGAGTCCAACTACTTCGATCGGCTCGATTTCGAATCGGCGCTGGATTTGAAGCTGCGCGCCGACACGCTGGGCAGGAGCCTGCTGTTCGTCGGCCACGGGCTCGGCGACATCAACATCCGCTATCTCCTCTACAAGCTGCACAAGCTGCGCGGCCGCATGACCACGGGCCAGACCCGCCTGCCGAGCGCGTATCTCACCGCGTTCGGCGCCGGCGACGTCCAGCGCTCCCTGCTGGCCCGATGGGACGTCGAGATCATCGAGCTCGACCCGCTCGAAAAGACGAAGAGCATCGAGGCGTTCCTGGAGTCGCTGCAGTGAAGGTCTACTTTCTGACGACGAACGAGTTCAAGATTGCCGAGATTCAGGACTACGTGACGCGCCGCGACGTCCGCGCCCGTCATGGCATCGAGCTCTCCATCGTCCGGCAGGACCTGCAGGAAATCCTCGATCCCGACATCGGCAAGATCGTCCGCGAGAAGGCGGTCGGCGCCTATGCGTCCATGGCGCATCCATGCGTCGTCGAACACGGCGGGCTGTTCATGGATGCGCTGCCGGGTCTGCCGGGCAGCGTCGGCAAGATCGTCTGGGACGCGGTCGAGGACCGCATCTGTGACTTCCTCCGCGCCAGCGACTCGCGCGGCGCGATGGTCCGGTCGTATCTCGGCTACTGCGACGGCCGGCGCGTGCGCGTCTACATGGGCGAGACGCGGGGACGCGTCGCCGAGCGCGCCCGCGGCGCGTACAAGTTCGCCTGGGATCCGATCTTCATTCCCGGCGATCAATCGCTCACCTATGGCGAAATGGGACTCGAGCTGAAGCGGGACACCTCGCCGGTCTTCAAGGCCTGGGACGCGTTCTTCGCCGGCGAAGGGCCGCGGCTCGCCGCGCCCCGGTAGGCAGGCCGCAGCGGCCCGAACCTTATATATACTCGTTCGTATATATACAGTACTGCCCTCATGGAGCTGACCCCGACAACCTGCCAGATCCTCCTCGCCCTGGCCGACCGCGATCTGCACGGCTACGGCATCATGGCGGATGTGCTCGAGCGGACTGACGGCCGTCTCCGGCTGTGGCCCGGCATCTTGTACGGCTCGCTCAAACGGCTCTCGGACACGGGGCTCGTCGAAGAGGTGGATCCGCCCCGGGATGCGCCCCGCGATCGGATGTCGCGGCGTTTCTATCGGCTCACCGCCGCGGGACGCAAGGCGCTCGGCCGTGAAATGGCGCGGTTGGCGCGCGATGTCCAGACCGCCCGCGCGCGAAAAATCACCGTCCGCGACTGATGAAGCTCTATCGCCTGCTCGCGCGCGCCTTCCCGCCGGCATTTCGACGCCGATACGAAGAGGAGCTGGCGGAAACCGCCGCGGAACTGCTGCAGTCGGAACAATCGCGTGGTCCCTGGCGGCGTCTGCGCGTGTGGGTCGGCCTTTCAGTCGACGCCGTCGCGCGCGGACTGGCCGAGCGGCGTGCGGAGCGCGTGGCAACTGCGCAGCCGCGTCCGCGCCTGGGCCGTTCGATCGCCTCGGAATGCCGGCACGCGGTCCGCGCGCTCGCGGGCAGACCGATCTTCTCGGTCACGATCGTCGGACTGCTCGCGATCACGATGGGCGCCAACACCGCCGTCTTCAGCGTCATCGATGCCGCGCTGCTCCGTCCGTTGCCCTACGCCAATCCCGAGCGGCTGGTGCTGCTCTGGGAAAGCTACGCGGCAATGCACCTCACGACCATGCCCTGGTCGGATCTCGATTATCTCGACGTGCGCGCCGCGACCTCGCTCGAGAGCGCCGCGATCTTCCGTCCCCGCCGCGTCGTTCTGACCGGACACGGCGATGCCGTTTCCCTTCGTGCGTCCATCGTCGAAGGCGGGCTGTTCGGCGTGCTCGGCGTCTCCGCCGGCCAGGGCCGGGTGTTCAACGAGGACGACACTCGCGGCCCACATCACGACGTCGCGCTGCTGTCGCACGCATCGTGGCAGACGCGCTTCGGCGCCGATCCGGCCATCGTCGGGCGATCGATCTCGATCGACTACCGTCCGGTTACCGTGATCGGCGTGCTGCCGCCGGGTTTTTCGTTTCCGCCGCCGGTGACCTACAACGGTCAGATGATCGCCGTGGAACCCGAGATCTACCTGCCGTACGAGCTCAAGACCGAGCCGGACGAGCGAGGATCCCACAACGCGTTCGTCATCGCCCGGTTGAAGCCAGGAGTCCCGGTCCAGGCGGCGCAGGCGGAAGTCGCGGCGATCGGCGAACGCGTCGCGCGTCAATATCCCGAAACCAACACCGACATGCACATGAGCGCGACGTCGCTCCACGCGCAGTCCGTGGTCAGTATCAGGACGACTCTGTTCGTGTTATTGGCTGCGGTCGGCGGCGTGTTGCTCATCGCCTGCGCCAGCATCGCGAATCTGATCCTGGCTCGCGGGTCGGGGCGCGGCCGCGAAATAGCGCTGCGGGCCTCACTGGGCGCGAGCCGCGCGTCGCTGGTGCGGCAGTTGCTGTTCGAGAGCGCGATGCTTGGCGTCGCCGGTACCGCGCTGGGGTTCCTCGTCGCGCAATGGATTTCGACCGGGCTCGTCGCGCTCAATCCCATCGAGCTGCCGGCGATGTTCCAGTCGGCGATCGACTGGCGCGTGCTCGGCTTTACCGCCGCGCTGACGGTTGCCGCCGTCTTCACGTTCGGACTGATTCCCGCTCTTCAGGGATCGCGAACCGATCTGAGGTTGATGCTTCACAGCGGCGCGCGGACGTCCGGTTTGCCGGCCGACCGGCGAACGAAAGCCGCGCTCGCCGTCGTCCAGGTGGCGCTCGCGCTCATGCTGCTCGTCGGCAGCGGTCTCGCGCTTCGCAGCCTCGCCCGTCTGTGGAACCTCGACCCGGGGTTTCGCCCGGAACACGCCGCGGCGCTGCGCATCACCCTGCCGCCAACGCGGTACGACTCCGAGTCGAGCCAGCGGGCATTCGAAGGTCGGCTGCGTCTGCGTCTTCGGCAAGTGCCCGGCGTCAGTCGCGTGTCGACCTCCACGCTTCTTCCGTTCGCGACCCAGATTCAGCACACGGGCGACTACATGGTCGTCGGCCTGCCGCCGCGTAAAGTCGGTGACTATCTCATCGCGACGTATCAGAGCACTTCGCCCGAGTATCCCGCTTCGTTGAGTTTGCGAATTCTCGAGGGTCGCGGCTTCACCGACACCGACGCCGCAGGCGCTCCTCTCGTCGCGCTCGTCAGCGAGTCGCTGGCGCTGCGACACTGGCCGGCCGGGCACGCCTCTGGACATCAGCTCCGGCTCGGCGACCCGGACGATCCCCCGCGGACCGTCATTGGCGTCGTCAGCGACGTCCGCATGGAAGGGTTCGCCAGTCGCTTCGCGCCGTCGATCTACTTGCCGATCTCGCAATTGCCGCTGGCTGATTTCTGGCTGATCGTCACGAGCCCACGGCCAGCCGATCAGCTTTCGGCGGACGTGCGCGCAGCCATTCGCGAGATCGATCCGGGCCTGCCCGTCGGCGCCATGCGTGCGCTCGTCGACGTCATGGGCGACACCATCAAGACGCCGCGGTTCGCGACGATCATTCTGAGCGCGTTCGCGGGAACGGCGCTGTTGATCGCCGCAATCGGGTTGTACGGCGTGCTGACCTTCGACGCGCTCGAGCGCCGGCGTGAGCTGGGCGTGCGCGTCGCGCTCGGCGCCACGCCGGCGAGCATCCGGCGTCTCCTCGTCGGGCGCGGAGTGCGAATCGTCGCCGCGGGTGTGATGCTGGGCGCAGTTGGCGCACTCGCGAGCACGCGGCTGCTGGCCGGAGTGTTTGTCGAAGTACCACACGCCGATGCCGTGGCCTTCGCCGCCGCGACCGCGCTGCTGGCAGTGACGACGCTCGTCGCCACGTGGCTGCCGGCCCGGCGGGCCACACGAACGGATCCGATCGACGCCCTCAGGACCCAGTAACGCGCCAAGCGAGTTGACCGGAATCAACCATCGGAAGAACGAGACCTGATAGTATTTGGGTACTCCGCCCCTGTGTCCTCGTCCCCGGAACAACCCCAATCTGAAGACCCGCGCCGGCAGGGCTTGACCCATGCCATGCGGATGCTCGGCCATGATCTCCGGCAAGCGCTGGCGCGGGCGACCAGCATCACCGAACGGCTGGCGCGGCACCTCGTAGCCGGCGCGCCGACGCATCGGGACCTGGGCGAATTGCGGTACGCCTTGTCGGAAGCGGATTACGTCGCGGAGGCGCTTCTCGATGGCAGCGCCGAGTTGAACCTCGACCGGCCGCCGATGTGTGTCAACTCGTTTCTGCTCGAGCTGGAACCCGTACTGAGAGAGACGCTCAATCCGGCAATCACCCTGAGCGTGCGTCTCTCCGCGACGGCGGGAGTCGTCTCGGCCACCGGCCACGAGCTCGGCGCGATCGTTCGTTCCCTGATTGATTACGCGACGCGCGCGATACCCGACGGCGGAGAGCTCACCATCGCGACCGGCTGGCTCGACATCTCGGGAATTGCCTTGCGCGACCGTGTCACATCGCGCCATCACGTCCGGCTGACGATCACCGCAACGCCGAGCGGCCAGGAAGGCGAACCCGGTCGGCGCGCCGTGCTGTCTCCGGACGTCGACGCGAATGCGCCGCCCGTCGACGACCATGTCGCCGCGATAATCAGCGAGCTTGGCGGCTGTCTCGTCGTCGAAAGCGCCGACGGCGAAGACCGGCGCCTTCACGTGTGTCTGCCCAGCGGTGTCTGAGTGCCGCGGAGCGCCGGCGTGATGTTGTGATTGCGCCGGAAAAAGTTGTCCGGATCGTAGCGCGCTTTGACGGCCGCGAGCCGGTCGAGCGTGGCACCCGGGTAAGCGGCGCGGACGGACGTCTGGCCCTCCTGGTTCACGAACGCAACGTACATCCCGTCGTGACCCTGATGCAGGGCCGCGGCGAGCTCGGCCGTCCACGCGTCGCGGGCGGGACGATCGGCAGGCCCGTTGTAGAACGCCGCGACGTTGATCAGGATTGGGCTCTGACGATGCGCGAATGCCGTGCTGCCGGCCGGCACGCGAGCCATCGCGCCGCCGAGGACGCGGACTTGCGCGGCACGCATGCTCGCATCGGAGCGTCGAAGAAAATCGAGAATCGTCTCCGCCGCTTGACGATCAACCCGCTCGACGAACATCGTCCGTCCGACCGCGGTCGGGTGGAATGACGGATCCTCGGGCGGGAACACCTCCGGGTAGCGCATCGGCCGGACCATGTCGACGATCGGCTCGGCCAGGGCGCGAAATGGCGCGACCGCCCGGGCACCGGCGTCCGGGTCGCTCACACAGCACATCAGAATCATCGTCACCAGCTTGCCGTGATGGGCCACAGGAACGAACGGCAGCGGCGGTGCGGGCATCACGTTGATGATCGCCGTGAGCTCCTCGGGAGCCCTCTCGGCCGCCTCGATTGCGCCGGCGATGACGTCCGTCGACGCGGGGATCAGCAACAGCCCGCCGACGACCTGATGGACCGGGTGGAGGCGGTACTGGAAGCGCGTCACCACGCCGAAGTTGCCGCCGCCGCCACGTAGAGCCCAGAAGAGATCCGGGTGCGACGCCGCATCGACGTGGAGCTGATCGCCGGATGCGGTCACGACTTCCGCGGCAAGTACGTTGTCGATCGTCATCCCGTACTTCCGGGTCAGGTATCCGATTCCGCCGGCAAGCGTGATCCCTCCAATGCCGACCGATCCGGTGTCGCCGAATCCGGTCGCCAGACCGTGCGCGCCCGCGGCTGTCGAGTACGCTCCTGCGGTCAGCCCAGCCTCCGCCCACGCGGTGCGGCCGTTCACGTCGATGTCGATCGCATGCATGTCCCGCAGATCGAGCACGACACCGTCCTCGATTGTGCAGTGGCCTGCACCGCTGTGACCGCCGCTGCGCACGGCCAGCGGAATCCCGCTGTCGCGAGCGAACGTGACGACGCGGGCGACATCGGCGGCATCGGCCGGCCGGACGATGACCGCCGGACGTACGTCGAAACCGCCGAGGAAAATCGTGCGGGCCTCATCGTAGCCGGCATCTTGCGGCGTGATAACGCGGCCACGGACAGTCGAACGAAGGGTGGGAATCGCATTCACGGACGAAGAAGGCATTGCAGACGCTCCTGATGGAAAAACCGTGCTCTAGGAGCACGTCGAACGAGACCGAGCCAGATCGACACGCCGCAAGGTGGGGATTCTCGGACGGCGTTGGCTCTACTTACGGCCGCGCGCATCAATCTCGCGGCGGACTTCTCGTCCCAGCTTATCGTCTCGCACGGCCATGAAGACGGGATGACGCAGGAGGCCGTCCAGTGTCCACTCCACGAACTCGACCTCGACAACGACTCTTGGTTGCACCCAGACGAGCTTCGTCATGTCCTCTGCGGTGATCCCTTCTCCCCAGTGACTCGTGCCGTTGTTGGGGAGATTCGCAAACGGGCACCTCGTCGCTACCAGCGGCTTGATCCGTGCATGGACATCAGCGCGCGTGTGATCGCGGAAGCCGGCACGAACCTTCGAGGCGAACAGCAGCTTGCGGCCCTGGTAGTAGCCGACGAGTATCGACTCGAAATTGCTGGGGCCCGGCTTGTAGCCGCCGATCACGAACTCCTGGCGTCGGTTGAAGCGGACTTTGATCCACGAGCGGCTGCGCCGGCCGGGCTCGTAGCGCGATCGCGCCCGCTTGGCGACGATCCCTTCGAGGCGCATGCGGCGAATCGCAGCCTCGATTTGCTCGGGCGATCCCGGCAGCGGTTCGGAGAGCAGAACGGGCGTATTCCGCACGAGCGACGCGAGCTCGTCCCGCCGCTGCTCGATCGGCAGCGCGATCAGATCGCGACCGTTCAGCAGAAGGAGATCGAATGCGTAGAAGACGAGCGTGTGTCCCCCACCATGATGGAGTGCCTGGAACGACGGCTGGCCGGATTCATCGAGCGCGACGATTTCGCCGTCGAGAATCGCCGACGTCGCCGTCACCTTCGCGACGGCGCGCACGACCGACGGATAGGATGCCGTCGTGTTCTTCAGATTCCGCGACAGCAATCGGACCGAACCCGAATCAAGGACGGCAAGGGTGCGGTACCCGTCCCACTTCACCTCGTACGTCCAGCCGTCACCTGATGGCAGCCGGCTCGCGGCGGTCGCAAGCATCGGCGGCGGGACGCGCATCAGACGACTCTAAACTCAGAACTCAAAACTGAGAACTCAGAACTTCGGAAAAGTTCGAAGTTCGAACTTCGAAGTTCGAAGTTCGCCGGGCGAAGCGCGGCGATCAACTTCCGCCGAACGTCTGCGTCCAGTAATGACGGTAGGCGGCGGCGGCGCTGAAGCCGTAGCCAATGCCGGTGGCGCGGAAGCTGGGAGACATGATGTTGGCGCAGTGTCCGGGACTCGCCATCCAGCCGTCGACCACGCCTTGCGCAGTCGACGGGCCCGCGGCGATGTTCTCGGCCAGCGGAAATGATCCCGTGTAGCCCGCATTCCGAATCCGCTGATCGAAGGTCCTGCCGTCGAGGCTCGTGTGCGAGAAGTAGTTGTTGGCCGCCATGTCCTGGCTGTGCAGGCGTGCAGCCGTGCGGAGGCTGCTGTTCATCGTCAGCGCCGGGACCGGCGGATACGGCGTGCCGCCACAGGTCGCGCCGGCGGCGCGCCGCTGGTTGATGAGCGTAAAGACCTGATCTTCGAGAACGGCGCCCGACGTGTCGGGGACGACGGTGACGATGGCCGCGTTCGAGTTCACTGCGCCGAACGTGTTCGTCACTCGAACCCAGTAACTGGTTGTCGACGAGAGTGACGGCGTGACGAACGTTGCCGACGTCGCAGCAGCGACCGGCGCCGCCGTCACGCCGCTCGAGCCGACGTACCACTGGTATCCGAGCGGCGCAGTCCCGGTTGCCACCACACTGAGCGTCGCTGCCTGGCCGGCGGTGATCGTCTGGCTTTGCGGATGCGACGCGATCGCCGGTGCAACGCCTGCCGGAGGAGGAGGAGGAGCCGGAGGAGGAGTCGTGACCGTGATCGTCGCCGCCGACGAATCAGCCGATCCCGCACTGTTCGACACCCGAACCCAGTAGCTCGTCGTCGCGGTGAGCGCCGGAGTCGTGAAGCTCGTTGACGTCGCGCCGGAGACCGGGCTCGACGTGGCGCCTTTCTGGCCGACATACCACTGGTAGGCCAGCGGCGTGGTGCCGTTCGCTTCCACGGTCAGCGTGGCCGTTTCTCCCGAAGCGATCGTCCGGCTCTCAGGATCCCTGGTGATCGTCGGAGCGACGGCCGGCGCCGGCGGCGCCGGTGGCAGCGCCGGTGGCGGAGTCGAAGGCGGCGGGTCGGGCGGCGCGACCGCGATCGTGGCGGTGACCGAGTCGATGCTGGCCGTCGCGTCCGCAATGCGCACCCAGTAGTTCGTCGTCGCCGTCAGGGCTGGAGTCGTGTAGGTGCTCGCTGTTGCGCCCTGGATCGGCGAGGACGTCGCGCCGCTGCTACCGACGTACCACTGGTAATTCAGCGTGCCGCTTCCGGTTGCCGTCACGTTCAACGTTGCCGCCGAACCTGACGCGACGGTTTGGCTCTGAGGCTGCGTCGAGATCGTGAGATTGCTTGGAGCAGTTGGCGGCGTCGATCCACACGCCGACGCGAGTGCGCCAACGAAAGCGATGACGGCAAGTGTCCGGAGACGAATTCGCATTGGAGTCGAGCGTCGGATGAATCCAACTCACGTGCCAGGCGGTTGTTCCCGCGAAGCACGGGACGAATCGGCGAATCAAAGTTGTTTTGGGGTTCTTCCTTACAGGACTGTCGGTGACGAGATCACGTGCGCGCATCGCGCGCCCGGCAGGCGGACCCACCGGGCGCGGCGGTTGTCAGAGCGCGTCGTTCACTTCACGGGAATCATCAAGTGCGCGTACGGCGTGTTGGGATACATCACGTACGGCGCCTTCGTGTTGGTGGCGGTCGTCGGATATCCGTCGAACTGGGTTCCGATGTTCAGCACCATCACGTGCGGCCCGGTGTCGACCCACTTGTCGCTGGGGTTCGGCTTCGTCGCGAATGGATCCGTGTTGCTCGCGTCCGATCCGCCCATCAACATGTACCCGAAACCCATCTTGCCCTTCGGCGGATCCTTGTGCGCCATCCACGCCGCGGCCCACTCCATGCCGTTCTTGTCGACGCACATCGGATCGACGCCTGGCGAGGGGCTGTCCGGCATGCACGTCCACCCGTTCGTGCCCTTGCGGAGCGTACGCATCTGCATCTTGTCGTCCATGGCCACGATGGTGGCGTCCTTCGAGACTGCTGGCGGCGCGGCTGACATCGCGCTTTTGATCATGGCGGCGTCTGTAGTCGGCGGCGAGACCGGTCCGACTGCGGGCTTCTGGGCCGTGGTTGGCGCCGGCTTGGCGGGTGCTTGCTGAGCGGCCTGCGGCGCTTGCGAGTAGCTAGAGGCAACGAGAAGAGCGAGACAAATCGAAATGTAGCGAGGTGACATGATGATCCCCCCTCGATGGCTGGAGTGCATCGGGTTTAGACGGGCGCAAGTGTAAGACTTCGAACTTCGAACTTCAAACTTACTTGCGCGCCGCGGCGACGACCGGATTGGTCAGCATGCCGATGTTGCCGATCGTGCAGACGGACACGTCGCCGGCCTTCATGTAGATCGGCGTCTCGCGCGCCGTGCCGACGCCCGCCGGGCTGCCGGTGGAAATGATGTCGCCAGGCTGGAGCGTGACGATGTTCGATGCGTACGAGATCAGCTCGTACACGCTGTGCGTCATGCGATCGGTGTTCGACTCCTGCATGACCTTGCCGCTCAGCGTGAAACGGATCGGCATCTTCTGCGGATCCGGGACGAACTCTTGCGGGACCACGAACGGGCCGAGCGGCGCGAACGTCGGATGGCTCTTGCCGATCAGCCAGTCCGATCCGTGACGGGCGTCGGCGCGGCCGCCGCGATCCGAGACGTCATTCATCAACGTATAGCCGAACACGTAGTCCTTGGCCTGCTCCGCCGTGACGTGGTCGGCCGTGCGGCTGATGACGACCGCGAGCTCACATTCCCAGTCGACGCGATCGCGTCCCGGCGGAAGACGAATCGGATCGCCGTCGCCCGTGATGGCTGCCTGAAGCTTGGGAAACAGGTACGGGTTCTGCCGCGTGTCGCCAGGCTTCCGGTCCCAGATTCCGGGAATGGACGCCGGCGGCGCTGCCGCCGGTTGCGCCCCACCGCCGCCGGCACGCGCCATTTCGTTGCCGTGCTCGACGTAGTTCACGGCGGCGTTCAGGACCGACAACGGATCCGGAATCGGCGCGAGGGTGTCGAGCGACTTGAGATCGTAAATACCGGCGCCCTTCCCCGTTCGCGCTTTCGCGGCGAGATCGCGAAGGGTCGCGCGAAGCGACGCGTACTTGTCGATGATCGCTTTCAGGCTGTTTCCCGCCGACGCGGGAATCTCCGCAACCGTTTTGTCGTCGACGACGACGCCGAGAAAGGTGCGGCCGCCCTGAGCGAACCGGCCAAGCTTGAACGCATCGGATTGCGCCCCCTGGCCCACGGCGGCAAGAAGCGCGAGGACTGATACGGCGACGAATCGCATGGAATCCTCCGGCGGGCGCCAATCATAGCGGAGAAGACGCGCCCCTGCTGCAGCCGGAGGTTTCAGGGATATTCTCTCGGCAAACGTCCCGAGCCGTCGAAGGAGGCATCCATGGCTGTGTGGTCTCGCTCCATGACAGGACTCTTGGTTTCCGCAATCCTGATGTCAGGATCGCTGCTGGTTGCGCAGGATGCCGCTGTTATCAAGGAACTCAGTCGACATGAAGACGCATGGGCAGCCGCTGTTCTGAAAAAGGATGGCGCGGCGGTCGCCAAAATGCTGGCACCCGGCTTCCTGAGTATGAGTGACGGTGGGCAGGTCATGGACAAGGCGGCGCTGGTGCAGGAGGTCAACGCGGACAAAGAGACCTACGTCTCCGCCACCAACAGCGGCTACAAAGGGCAGGTGTTCGGTAACACGGCGATCATCGTCGGCATCTTCACGGCGGTGGTCAAGACAGCAGGCGGAAGCGAGACGCGCCGCTGGGCATGGACTGACACGTGGATGAAGCAGGCCGATGGACAATGGTTGTGCGTCGCGTCGCAATCAGCCAGGCTGGCAAAGTGATGTAGTTCGAAGTTTGAAGTTCGAAGTTCGCGGTCTCGCTTGGTGGCGGTACGTGCTTCAACGGCGGCTGGCTCCCGCGTGGCCTGCCGCCGCCGGCGAGCGGCAGCGGTTCCCTCTAGGTAGTTACTCGGGCCGGAGAACGCGAGAAGGCTCGAGCCGCGATGCGCGGAACGCGGGAATCGTCGTCGCAATCAACGCAATCGCCACGACGATGAGCGTGGCGCCGCCGAGCACCAATGGGTCGGCGGCCCGTGCCTGATACACGTTGTTCGCAATGACACGTCCGGACAAGTACGCGAGCACCAGGCCGATTGCCGTGCCGACAATCGCGAGCGTGCGACCCTGCTGCAGCATCAGCCAGAACACGCTCATCGGCGTCGCGCCGAGCGCCAGCCGCGTCGCGACTTCCCCGCTCCGTTGCGACGCGGCGTAGGCGATGACGCCGTAAATACCGACCGCCGCCAGCAGGACCGCCGTGGCGCCGAACAACAGCATCAACGTCATGCCGAGCTCTTGCCGGCGGAGCGTCGACGCGACGATATCGGAGACGGTCTCGAACTCCACGGCGATTTGCGGATCGGTCTTTCGAACCTCCTCGCGAATCGCCGATTGCATCGACATCGGATCCGCGACGGAGGTCGCGACCACGACCGCCAGCCGCCGGAACGGGAACTGCGCGTGCGCGGTGTAGAAGGCCGGCTCGGCGGCGGTGTCGATGGCCTTCTGACGAATGTCATCCACGACGCCGATGATGGTCACCTCGTTCTTCGGATCGACTGTCGGGTAGCCGGCGGCGAAATGAGCGCCGATCGGATCGCGATCCGCAAGATTCCGGCGCACGAATGTGCGATTGACGATCGCGGCGACGGTATTGCCGGGCAGATCGGTGTCGTTGAAATCCCGGCCCGTGATGATCTTGCTGCCCATCGCCTCGAAGAAACCTGGCGTCACGACGCGTTGCCGCGATTGCAGCGGATTCTTCGGGTCCATCGTCTCGCCGCGCAGGACGATGAAGAGAGAGGCTTCCAGACTGGCGCGCAGCGGAAAGTTCGACGTGCCTCCTACCGCCGTGACCCCGGGAAGCGTTCGCAGCCGGCCGAGGAAATCGCTCATCGTCTGGACCGCGACCTTGTTGTCGCGGTACTTCGGGCCCTGCATGGAGAAGTCGAACAGAACCCGCTTGGCGGCGACGAATCCGGGATCGATCGCCCGGAGGCTCTCGAACCCGCGAATGAGCCAGCCCGCCCCGGCGACCAGCGTGATCGCGAGCGCGATCTCGGCGACGGTCATCACGTTGAGCCAGCGCGTCGTGCCGGGGCCGCCGGAGGCGGACCGGCCGCTTTCATTCATCAGCGTCTTGACGTCCGTGCGCGCCAGCCGCAGCGCCGGAGCGAAGCCGACGAGCAGGCCGCTCACGACGAGTGCGGCAAGCGCGAAGAGCAGGACGTTCGTGTCGAAGGGCACGGTCTCCAGCCGCGGCAGCTTCGCCGCGCCGATCCTGAGCAGCAGCCGCACGCCGAGGTAAGCGACGAACAGCCCGAGCAACGCCCCGGCCGCCGCCAGGACGACCGATTCAGTCAGCAGCTGCCGCACGATCCGACGCCGGCCCGCGCCGAGTGCCACGCGAACCGCCATCTCCCGCGCGCGCGCCGCTCCCCGCGCGAGCAGCAGGTTCGTTACGTTGACGCAGGCAAGTATGAGCAACAGCGCGGTGGCTGAAAGCACGACGATCAGGATCGGTCCCAGATCGCCGACGATGGACTCGACGAGCGGGGTCACGACGTAAGCCCGCGCCTTCGCGCTCTGCGGAAAATCCGTCGCCAGACCGGCCATCACGGCCGCCATCTCACTGCGCGCGCGCTCGATTGTCGTGCCCGGTTTGAGACGCATATAGCCGTCGTTGCCGTGATTGAGATCCTGAGGATCGAGCCGCCGGTTGACCCAGAAGTTGGCGTTCGTAGGGGTGTCGAAATCAGGCGGCGCGACGCCGGCGATGGTCGAGCTGAATTCCGCGAACCGAATCGGCTTGCCGACGATGGCCGGATCGGCGTTGAAGAGATCCCGCCAGATCGACCGGGAAATCACGACGACGGGCGGCCCGTTGGCCGCAAACTGCTCGGGGGTGAAGCCGCCGAGCGTCATCGGCCTCCCGAACAGCTCGAAGAACCCCTCGCTGACCGCGTAGACCCGCGTCTTGAGCGGTGTGCCGTCGCTGCGGAGCAGCGTCAGATCCTGAGGCTGCACACCCACTGCGCGCACGATCGAAAGCTTGGGATCGTTCAGACGGTAGATTTCGCTCCCCGCGAGCAGCCCGGTCGTCACCCGGCCATCGGTCAACGTCGTCCGCAGGCCGTACAGGTCCTGCGGGTTCGGATACGGCAGCGGCCGGAGCAGTACGGCGTTGACAGTGCTGAAGAGCGCCGTCGTCGCGCCGATCCCGAGCGCCAGCGTTCCGATCGCGGCAAGTGGGAAGGCCGGAGTTCTGCGCAGGTTGCGCAGGGCGAACCGCAGGTCCTGAAGGAGGGTCCCCATGGGAGCATTAGACGCAAGCTTGACACGGGCGGGTCTTTACTTTACGATGCAAAGTATTCTCCTGGCCGTCGCCGATTTTCCTAAGGATTCCGAGTGGAAACTGTCCTCCTGAAACGTCCAAGCGCGCTCATTCCAGTGGTCATGTCGCTTGCCGCGCTGGCGCTGGTCCTGGGCTACGCCGCGATGTTCGGAACCGCACGGCAGACCGATGAGGGAACAGCCGCCCACCTCTGGCAACTCCTCATGGCCGGTCAGGTGCCCGTCATCGCGTTCTTCGCTTTCAGGTGGGTGCCGGCCGAGCCCCGCAGGGCGCTGCCGGTCGTCGCGCTTCAGGTCGTTGCTGCGCTGGCGGCGATGTTCCCGGTGTGGTGGTTTCAGTGGTGACGGGGTCGATCCAGGTTCTGCGCGCCGATCATCTCGGCATGTGTTTTGGCGTTCGAGACGCGATCGCCCTCGCCATGTACCGGGCCGAATCGGCGCCGCTGACGATTCTCGGCGACCTGGTGCACAACGCCGCCGTGCTGGCCGATCTCCGATCGAGGGGCATCGTCACGGCCTCCGATCCGGCCGGCGTGACGACACCGGTCGCCATGGTCACGGCGCACGGCGCATCCGAACGGATGCTGGCCAGAGCCCGCTCGGCGGGCCTCGAGATTGTCGAAGCGACGTGTCCCCTCGTGCGCGTGGCGCACCGCGCCATTCATGCCCTCATCCGCGACGGCTATCACCCGGTGATCATCGGCCAGCGCAATCACGTCGAAGTGCGCGGCCTCACGGAAGATCTCGACGCATTCGACGTCGTGCTCGACGAGCCGGACGTCCTCGCGCTCGAGCCGCGCCCGCGGTTTGGCATCGCGTCGCAGACAACGCAGCCGATCGACAGGGTCCGGCACCTGGTCGGATTGATTCGACGGCGCTTCCCCAGCTCCGACGTCAAGTTTCTCGACACCGTCTGCCGTCCGACGAAGGAACGCCAGGAGGCCGCAATCGAGCTGGCGCGCCGCTCGGACGTCGTCATCGTCGTCGGCGGCGCCAACAGCAACAACACACGAGAACTGGTCCATACTTGCGGCCGGTACTGTCCGCGGGTCCATCACGTCCAGACAGAGGCCGATCTTCGGCCGGAATGGTTTCTCACGGCCGGGTGTGTCGGACTCACGGCCGGCACCTCGACGCCTGACGAGATCATCGATCGCGTCGAGCGGCGGATACGGGAATTGGGGACGAGTTAGATTTCCACAATTCGACGAGGACGGAGGTCATGCTGCAGGATCTTCGCTTCGCCCTTCGCCTGCTTGCGAAGGAACGCGCGTTTACGGCCGCCGCCGCGATGGCGCTCGCCCTCGGCATCGGGATGAACGCGACGGTCTTCACGCTCGTCAATGCGCTGTTGTTGCGCAGCCTGCCGTTTGCCGATCCCGAGCGCGTCATGTACGTCGGCGAGCGCGACACCAGGACGGGCCGCAATTTCATGGTCTCCTGGCTCGATCTTCAGGATTGGCGGGAATCACAGAAAAGCTTCGCAGCGCTCGGCGCCTGGTCGGCCGCCACGATGAACGTGAGCGACGAAGGGCAGCCGCCCGATCGGTACAGCGGTGCGTATTTCTCGGCCGACGTGTTCAGTCTCGTCGGTGAACGCCCGATCCAGGGCCGCGACTTCCTGCCCGGCGACGACACTCCCGGCGCCGCGCCCGTGGTCATGCTCGGCGAGCGCCTCTGGCGAACCCGCTACGGCGCCGACCCGGCGGCCATCGGCCGGACGATTCGCGTCAATGACGTGCCGGGCACGGTCGTCGGCGTCATGCCGGAGCGGATGCAGTTTCCGGATGCCGATCTCTGGATGCCGTTGTCGCAAATGCCTGGGCTTGCGGCGCGGAAGCGCGACGACCGATTCGGGATCCAGGCGTTCGGCCGGCTGGCGCCCGGCGTGTCGCGCGAGAAAGCGCAGAACGAGCTGACGGCGATCGCGACGCGGATCGAGCGCGACTTCCCGGCCACGAACAGGAACATCGGCGCCACCGTGATGACCTTCAACCAGCGGCTGTACTCCGGTCCGCTGCAGCTGGTGATCCTGTCGGCGATGGGCGCCGTGGGCTTCGTGCTGCTGATCGCGTGCGCGAACGTCGCGAATCTCCTTCTGGCGCGGTCGACAGGACGCGCGCGTGAGATCGCGATTCGCGTCTCGATTGGCGCCACGCGCTGGCGCATCGTCCGGCAACTGCTGGTCGAGAGCGTTCTGTTGTCCGCGCTCGGCGGCGTGCTTGGTCTGCTGCTGGCGCGCTGGGGAACGGCGTGGTTCGACGCGGCCACTCAGGGGCTCGGGCGGCCGTACTACCTTCAATTCATAATGGACGGCCGGGTCATCGCGTTCTTCTCCGCGGTGTGTGTCGCGACCGCCATCATCTTCGGCCTCGCGCCCGCGCTGCAGGCCTCGAACGTCGACATCACCGAGGTGATCAAAGAGGGCGGAGACAGCCGCAGCGTCACTGCCGGCACGCGGGCGCGCCGCTGGACCAGCGCGCTGATCGTCGGCGAGCTGACGCTGGCGCTCGTCCTGCTGGCAGGAGCGGGATTCATGATGCGCAGTTTTCTCGCGCTCTATCGTCTCGATCCCGGCATCGAAACGCGGAACCTGTTGACGATGAACCTGACGCTGCCGGATCACAAATATCCGACGCCCGAGCGCCGCGCGGACTTTTACCGCCGGCTCGACGAGCGGCTTGGCGCGATCGGCGCCGCCGGCAGCGCCGCCATGACGACCAATGTCCCGTTTGGCAGCGGCGTGTCGGCCGGACTCGTCATCGACGGGCGCGAATATCAGACCGGCGAGCCGAAGCCGCAGGTGACGCGGGTTGCGATCGGCACGCGATATTTCGAAACTCTCGGCTTGACGCTCACGCGCGGTCGCGGGTTCGCTGACGCCGACGGCACGGCCGGACGCGAAGTCTGCATCATCAACCAGCGGCTCGCGTCGATGTACTTTGGCGACACCAATCCGATCGGGCACCGGATCCGTCTGGTGTCCGATCAGCCAACCGGTCCCCTGTCCGCGTGGATCACCGTCGTCGGCGTTGCGCCGACCGTTCGTCAGCGGAATCTTCGCGAGATCGATCCCGATCCGGTCGTCTATGTGCCCTACCGGTTCGCACCAGCACCTGCCATGACGCTGGTGGTCCGCGCAGACGGGCCGCAGTCCGGTATCACGAATCTGCTCCGCGAGCAGGTTCGCGCGCTCGATCCGGATCTCCCTCTCTTTGGCGTCGCGACGATGGAACAGTTCATCACGCAGACGCGATCCTTCTACCGGATCTTTGCCGCCATGTTCGCGACGTTTGCCGTCGTCGCGCTGGCGCTGTCCGCGGTTGGTCTGCACGCTATCACGGCATATTCTGTGACGCACCGCACGCGGGAGATCGGAGTCCGCATGGCGCTCGGCGCAGAATCCCGGCAGATCTGGTGGCTGATTGCCCGGCGTTCGTGCGTGCAGCTCGCGATCGGACTCACTCTTGGTCTGACGGGCGCGTTCGCCGTCGGCCGGTTGCTGAGGAGCGTGCTCGCTCAGACGACGGCGACCGATCCGCTAGCGTTGTGGGGAAGCGCGATCGTGTTCGTGGTTGTGTCGATTGCGGCGTGTTACTGGCCCGTGCACCGGGCCGCGACCGTCGATCCAATCGTCGCGCTGCGCTGCGAGTGAGGTCGGACCGGGAGCGTCGGCTCGACTGAGATTTGTATTATTCTCGTGACACGCGTCGACACCCTTCTCGCAGAGAATTTCTAAGGCAAACCCGCGCGGCGATCGCGTTGGCCTCGGCCTCCCCTTTCGTCTCATGCCTCGAATCGCGCCAAGTCGCAGACCGTGATGCGTCCGTCGAGTCATTTATCGCTCAACTGACAAAGTCCATTCCCGGCTGGATGAGCCAGAAAGGCGTACCCGGCCTCTCCGTCGCTCTCATCAAGAACGCCCGTGTGGCGTGGAGCCAGGGCTTCGGCGTGAAGAGTGCGGCCACCAGAGATCCCGTCACCGCCGAGACAATCTTCGAAGCCGCCTCG
>Ga0114129_10004083_pt1 | contig 20624 bp, 21 predicted proteins | sample RhiMetdeltSRZDD1_FD_80071 | JGI IMG/M metagenome (GOLD analysis project Ga0114129, IMG submission 80071) | Populus rhizosphere microbial communities from Tennessee, USA - Rhizosphere MetaG P. deltoides SRZDD1 (version 2) (version 2) | ecosystem: Host-associated > Plants > Roots > Rhizosphere >... | reverse complement strand
TCCAAATGCTCCACCCAAGCTTGCTCGTCGCCTGCTGAGGACGGCACCCGTGTCGATCCTACTGCGCGCATGGAGGGAGCACCGCCCTTGATCTAACAATACGATTACGTCCCGCGTGCGCACTCCGCGAGCAAAGGATCGATACGAGTGCCGTTCCACCGATCCCGCCTGTCGCGTTCCGCGAGCAGAGAACGACCTCACTGTCTCGCATCCCGTTGTTACTGCCATCCGGTCACTTCATATCCTTTTTCTTGGAGGCAGCGATTCACGAAGTTCGTATAGGCTTGGTTCGGGTGCGAAGAACCGGACGTGGTGAAGAGCCCCATCAACAAGCCCCACACAGCCCCGCCGGCCGCCCCGATCAACGATCCCTGACCGGCCGCACCGGAGATGGCGCCGCCGACCGCACCGCTGGCCGCACCGACACCGGCGCCCACTGCCGTACTGGTCGCCACGCGACTTCCTTTCCCGCTCTCTTCCTCTGCTCCAGCCGACTCCGCCGACTGTTTGCAGACCGCGATATCCTGTTCCGCCGCTTCCTTCCCGACCGCTTGCAGATAGGCATTCGGATAGAGCACCGGTTTGGCGCTCGAACAGGCGATGAACAGTAGTCCGCCGGCCATGAACAGGATGACATTTCTCATCACATCACCAGTCCTTGCCGGTCATACGGGCGCTCACCTCCTGTGCGCTGATACCCATGAGACGCACACGTTTTCGCCGTCCACCGGCGCCGGACACGATCGTCACGCGCGTACAAGGGATCGACAGCTCGCCGGCAAGGAATCGGATCAATTCCTTGTTAGCGGCTCTGTCGACCGGAGGGGCCGCGATTCGGATTTTTAGCGCGTCTCCGTGACGCCCAACCAATTCTGTGCGGAAAGAGCTCGGCTGGACGCGGACGGTCAGAAGGGCGCCGCCCTTGCTGTCCTGCACGATCAGAGGATGCATGAGAAACGAACGATCATGGGAATGGCGCTCAAAGATCGTTGAGCCTTGAGCGAGGTGAACACGACGCCCGGTGAAAGGTGCGTCTCGGCGCACGGCGGCTGGGCGGGTGAGATGCCGGTTTTTTCAGCATCCTGCCTGCTAGAAGATGGCTTTCACGAGTTCGAGGATGCTGCGCTGCATGTCGGGATCATCGGTGATCGGCCTGGCGATGGCGACGTCGCAGGCCCTGTCGACGGCGACTCCTTCGCTGATCAACGTGCCGGCATAAATCAAGAGCCTGGTGCTGACTCCTTCTTCCAATCCGTGATGTTTCAGATTGCGCACTTTCGACCCCAGTTTGACCAACCCGGCCGCGACCTCGCGGCTCACACCTGCCTCCCGCTGCACAATCCCAGTTTCGACGTCGGGGGTCGGATACTCGAACTCGATCGCCATAAACCGCTGTTTGGTGCTCTGCTTGAGATCCTTGAGCACGCTTTGATAGCCGGGGTTATATGAGATGACGAGCAGAAATTCGTCGGCCGCCTCGATAACCTGGCCTTTCTTCTCGATCGTCAGGAGCCGGCGATCGTCGCTCAACGGATGGATGACGACGGTGGTATCCTTGCGCGCTTCGACGATTTCATCGAGATAGACAATGGCGCCGTGCTTCACGCCGAGAGTCAAAGGGCCGTCGACCCACACCGTCTCCTGTCCCTTGAGCAGATAACGGCCGACGAGATCGGAAGCCGTCAAGTCTTCATGACAGGCCACAGTGATCAGCGGACGCCCCAGCCGGTAAGCCATGTATTGCACAAACCGCGTCTTGCCGCATCCGGTCGGTCCCTTGAGCATGACCGGCATTCGGCTCTTCGCAGCCGTCGTAAACAACTCGACTTCGTCACGGACGCTCACATAATACGGTTCCTGTGCCACGCGATACCGCTGGATGTCGAACTCGCGCGCAGTCTGAGTCATACCGTTCCCTGTGGCGGCCGCCATGCTGGCGGGCACGATAAACGGAAACAGGCACAAGATCAAGCGATAGGCCTGCTCGTTCCGTCGCAGCTTCTCTCCATTGCCTCCTCGTGGGATGGCGTGGTGAGTCCCATACTCTGCGCGCATGCACCGAACACCGCCCTTGACGTACTAATTCGATGATCTTGTGTGCGGGGTGGGCGAGCACAGGGGACTCACCAGACCATCTCACGCTACTTTCGCGCCGTCGAGCACCTCGCGAACCTTCTTCGTCAGGGCGTTCGGGGTAAACGGCTTGGGAAGAAACGACGTTTCGCGTGATACCCCGCCATGCTCGAACACCGGATGATCGGGGTACCCGGACATGTAGAGTACTTTGACATCCGGCCGGAGGCTGTGGAGCTTTTCGGCCACCTCCGGACCACTCATTTGAGGCATCACGACATCGGTCAACAAGAGATGAATCGGTCCCGTATGTTTGGCGACGGTCATCAAAGCTTCGATACCATGACGCGCCTCCAGCACGGTATACCCATGGAGCCGAAGCGTTTCATGGACGAGCCCCCGGACCGCCGGCTCATCCTCTACGAGTAAAATCGTCTCTTTCCCGCGCGCCGGCGCGACGGCGTCGGCTGTTCCCGCTGAGCCCGGTCCCTCTCGATCGATCAATGGGAAGTAGATGTTGAACGTCGTGCCTTGTCCCGGCACACTGTCGACCGTGATGCTTCCCTTACTCTGCTTGACAATGCCGTACACCGTAGAGAGTCCCAACCCTGTGCCCTTTCCTTTTTCCTTGGTGGTGAAGAAGGGTTCGAACAGGTGCGACCGTGTCTCGGCATCCATCCCGTGGCCGGTATCCCGCACTGCCAGTAAGACGTACGCGCCCGGTTCGACGCCGATAGTATCGTGGCGCGCGGCTTTGCCGACCGTGACATTACGCGTTTCGATCGTCAGCCGGCCCCCCGTCGGCATCGCATCTCTGGCGTTGACCGCCAGGTTCATGATGACTTGCTCGATTTGACCGGCATCCGCGCGAATCGCTCCAGTCTTGGGCGACAGCTCGGCGCAGAGCTCAATGATGTCCTCCCCCATGAGGCGGCGGAGCATGCTGTCCATGTTCATGACCAGCGCATTGAGATCGACGATCTTGGGTGCAATGAACTGCCGACGACTGAAGGCGAGCAGCTGGCGGGTCAAGCCGGACGCACGATCGGCGGCTTTCTTCACCTCTTCCATGTCCTTGCGCATAGAATCACCTGGCTCGAACCGGGAGAGCAGCAATTCACTGTACCCTCGAATCACGGTCAGAAGATTGTTGAAGTCGTGGGCCACTCCTCCGGCCAGACGTCCAACGGCTTCCATCTTTTGCGACTGCTGCAACTGAGCTTCGGTCTGGCGCAACGCCTCTTCTGTTCTGGTCCGTTCGCCGAGCTGGCCAATCTTAAGCCCGATGTCGTCGATCATCTTCAGCAGCTCATCGTCCGGCAATCGTACCCGACGGCTGAATAGTTCGACGACCCCTTCGACCTCGTTTCCAACCCACACCGGAAACCCCACGGCTCCGTGCAGGCCGCACTCACGAGCCTGCTCCCCGCGTGGGAAATTCTCATCCATCCCGACATCCGTCACCCAGGCCGGCTTGCCGCTGGCCCAGATGCGGCCGGGTAATCCTTCCGCCGATTTCAGCACACGGTGCCAAGTGGCCATGGCGAATGAGTCGAGGTGGATCGAGGGATGATGCCATTGATCCATGCATCGCAGCACCCCGCCACCTCTATCTACTCGCCAAAAGACACCGCAGTCCCATTCCAGATTCTGTCCGACGGCCTCAATGATCTTGGGTACCGCCTCCTCCCAGGTCCGGGATTCGGCCAATACTCTCGTGACGGAATATTGAGCGGTCAGCCGTTCTTCGGCGCGTTTTCGCTTGGTGATATCGGAAAACGACACGACGACGGCTGAAGGCAGCGCCTGGCCTTTCACTCGGAGCGGCCTCGAGCTGACGTCCAACCAGCACAATTCTCCATCCGGCTTACAGAGACCCATGATGACCCCGGAGCAGGACTGCCCTGTCCGAAGCGTCACCGCCGAAGGGTACGCCTCGGCGGGAAACGGCCGGCCGTCTTCGTAAATCGTGTTCCAGGACTGATCGTTGAAAGAGCGCTTGGTGAGTTCGGCCATGGAGAGTCCAAGGATCCGTTCGGCGCTCGCATTGCCGGTTCGGGGAGTGCCATGCTCGTCGATGACGATGACCCCTTCGTCCAAGGCATTGACCACCGACCGATACCGCGCCTCGCTTTCCTTGAGCTTCGTTTCCGCCTCCCGCCGTTCCGTGATGTCCCGTGCGAATGCGCTGAAGAAAAAGGTATCGCCGATCCGCACGGGAGAAATCGCCAACTCGACGGGAAATTCCCGGCCGGACCGATGGAGCGCCAGGACTTCGATGCGGCGATTGAGGATGTGGCCCTCTCCCGTGGCTAAAAAGTGGCGCAATCCCCGTTCATGCGCCTCGCGATCCCGTGTGGGAATGATCAATTCGGACAAGCGGCGGCCGAGCACCTCTTCTCGAGGCCATCCGAAAATAGCGGCCGCCTGCCCGTTCCAGTCCGTGACCACCCCGCCGGAGTCGATCGTAATCAGGCCGTCGAGGGCCGTATCCACAATCGCGCGGTTGCGCTCCTGGCTCTGAAGCAACGCCGCTTCGGCCGCCCGCGCCCACGCGCTCTCTTGCTGCGCCTGCTGATATTCGGCCCGTAATTTGGACGTTGACCAGAACAGGAGGATCAGCATCGGCAGCCAGACAACGGTGCCGGAGAGTCCCACCTTCCACAGGATCGATCGGATAGGATCGAGAATGCGGTCACGGTCCATACGCATCAGCACATACCATCCCAATCCGGGGAACTCGCCGTATCCTTTGGTATGGGCATACCCCGTCACGACGGAGACGCCGCGATATTCCTCTTCGACGAATCCCGGCCCATCCGACTGGCTGGCCATGGCCGAGGGAAGCCCCGCCTGCTTGACATTTTGAGGGCCTTTCCGAAGGAGATCAGAATCGGCGAACACGGCCCCTTCATGGTTCACCATCTGATACGACACCGGACCTCTGAACTCCTGCCGCTCTTCAAGCGAGCGTACCGTTCGAGTCGTCACATCTTCCAGTGCAGGAACGGCCACCCTGGTGGTGACGGCGCCCAGAAAGGTCCCCTCCGAATCCAAAATCGGCGCGGTAAAGGCGACGGTTTCTACGCCATTGTCGGCCTCATGCGATTCCACGTCCTGCAGCACTATCTTCCTCGTGCGCCGAACATGCTGGAACCACGAGGCTTGGCTGAAGTCCTTGCCCCGCAAGGCCGCCTCGGTCGCCGCGACCATGATTCCCTGACCGTCCGTCACACCCAGCCACAAATAGACCGGGGCGTAATTCGTTTTTACCCATCCTAAATAGCTCGTGAGAAAGGCCGGATCGAAAGCGCGGAGCGAAAAGGCACGGGCTAGCATCTGGGTGTCGCCATGCCGCTCGAAGAGGAGACGGTCGAGTTTGTCGGACACTTCCGCTGCGGCGACCGTCAGCTCTTCACCGGCTGCCGCCACGAGGCGGCGCTCGACATGGCGCAACAGCAAGATGCCCACGCCAAACGCTACCAGAGTCATGAGGATGATCAACTGAGGCAGCCAGCGGTAGCGCTGAGTCTTGAGAGGGATTTGAAAAGTGGAAGTACTCATGCTCCGCGACTTTCGGAGAGGATGAAATTCTCGATCCGGTCCATCGGATGATAGGCCTGTTTGGAAAGCCGTAAGCCTGAGAGTCCCGCGTCATCCATGGCATTGATGAACGCAGCGCCACGGGACGAGGCCGTTCGACAGGTTTCACGAAACAGATACTGCGCCAGGCCGGAGACTGTTCGATCGGCCACTTCCAACAACACGCACCAGGTCTTATTTGTCAGCCAATAACCGAAGGTATACGCCCGAAGGATCCCATCGATTCTCACAACGGTTCCGCCGATTCCCAAGGCCTCCGCATGGGACCAGACCACTTCATGAGTGGAGGAAGCATCGTCCAGCAGCAGTCGTCCGAAGAGGTCGAGACCTTTCCGCAGTTTCTGCCCCTGCCATTGTCGCAAAAGCGTTCGACACTCCGTACGGTCATCATGGGTGTAAGGCTTCGCCTCTATGCCCTTCACCCGTTCAAGCCGGTTGCACAGGGCGCGCTGCGATTTGTAGCGCGCTCCGGCCAGCACCGCCAGCTCATCCGCCTGGTAGAGGTAATCGCTGTCTTTGGACAAGCAGTGATATCCCAATGACCGCAGGCGCGAGGCGAGCGATGCCGTCAAGTTTTCCACCCGGCTGACCGGAGAATAACCGTTCCTCCGGCGCATGACCGCGAACGCTGCAGCGAGCGGTTCCTCAATCGGTCCGTCAGTGAGCGGAGGAAGCGGCATAAACCAGCCGTCGGGCGATTCGATGAAGAGACAGAACGCACCCTGAAGCTCCGTCCACCAGTAGGGCAGAACGGCGTTGCACATGTAGTGATACGCGGCGTGATAGGCAGCAAGGGATTGAGGAGCCGGAAGTCCTGAGCGATCCAAGGCCGCCCTCATACGCGGTAGGTCTTCGAGTGTAAAGCGATGCATCGTGACATCGCCCCAGCGCTCGGACAAGGCCAGCGTAATCTGAGGAATGGAAGACAGCTGGACGACATCCTCCTGAAATCGCCCGATGAGGCGGGGTGAGCTGCAGATCGTGCCGACGATGTCTGGACGCTTCAATAGTTCGGCCACACGTCCGGCATGCTCTTGGATCGAGCCCGGAATTTGTTCCCGCATGAATGGACATTTCACATCCCAACCGAGCACCACTTCGTCGTGCCGCTCGTTCCACATCAAGGCGAGGGGGTACAGCTGGCAATCCAGCGGACGCTGAGCATAGATCCGGCAATGAGCCGTCGCAGGATCGAACGCCGGACAATGGAATCCTTCTCCCTGTTCGTCGGGAATGAGCGAGATTTGACCTCCGCTTGGTGACGGAAATGATCGGGCATCGACCCCGCCGGCGACTGCCCGAGCGATCTCAGATCCGGTGAAATAGGGTCGAAGGAGACTGTCGGGGTCGGGAAACCGGCAACAGACATCACAGCGAAGGCAGGTACTGCTCGGGACGATCTGCGGCAGAGCCGAAGCCTGAATCACCGGTGCTGAGATCTGTGTGGTCAATGACATGGCAGGCTCTGTCACCGTGTGGCCATTCTAGCATCCTTCCTTAGGAGGACCTATAGGATGTCATTTTCCAAACCCTTGGCGCACTTTTCAAAACCCATAATTTCTTGACCGTTTTTCACCTGGTTGGGATACTGCAGGCAAGCGTTTTTATTCCTCTACCCCAGGAACCATGCCGAGTCCCTATCGCCCTCAATACGATCCCCAGGCATTGCTGAACTCACAACCGGTGATTATCACGGTCATCGATCCTCAGACACATAAAGTCATCTTTCAGAATGGCGCGTCCCACATCAAGTTCGGAGATATTTCCAACGCAACCTGCCACGAAAAGATCGCCGGCTGCGTGACTCCCTGCTCCTTTTGCAAGATGCCCGAAGTCGTAAAAACCGGCAGGCCGACGGCGAGTGAAGTCCCGTTACCCAACGACCAGCACCTGTTGGTTCAATGGGCCACAGTCGACACGACATCCGGTGAGGCTCATGTCATCGAAACGATCACCGATATCACGGCTATCAAGCGCCAACACCACGAAACCGAGCGGCTTGTAACCAAACTGTCCGCCACCAATCGCGATCTCATCCAGGCGAATCAACTCCTCCAAGATCAGTCGGTGCGGGACAGTCTGACCGGCCTGTACAACCATTCACATTTTCAACAGACGCTCGTTCATCTCTGCGCCCTGGCGCTCCGGTCAATGCGCCCTCTGTCGCTTCTCTTCGTGGACCTCGACAATTTCAAACAGATCAACGACATGTTTGGCCACACCACAGGTGATCAAGTCCTTCGTGAAATCGGCTGGCTGTTTGACAGCCAGCAAGGACATGGACGCGGGATCGCGCGCGCCAGCGACTTTGCCGCTCGATACGGCGGAGAAGAATTTGCCTTGATTTTGCCGGATACCTCGATGGACGGTGCCCTCACTGCCGCCGAGCGTTTGAAGAATCGCGTGACCACCCTGACCATGTTGCCGGAACTCTCCGCTCTCAAGAGCCCTCCTTTTTCTCTCACGTGCAGCGTGGGTGTCGCCTCCTTTCCCATTCATGCCGACAACCCTACCGATCTCGTCAACGCCGCCGACACCGCGGTCTACGTTGCCAAGAAGGCCGGCAAGAATTGCGTGCGCATGGCCGCTCCTGCGATCCCTTCCTCACCTGCCGCTCCCCTTGTACGATGATAGGGCCCGTGCTACGATCAAGGCGGCATTCCTATAGCGGTATTCCCATAATTGTTCCGAACATCGCTCCGATCCGATTTGGCTACCTCCGACCTTCTCCACCGCTGCTCCACGATCCGTGACTCCCTGATCCAAGCGGGGCTCTTTGCCGCCTCGCCCGATGGGCCGGACAGTCCTGCCACGGAATTCGACGGGTCGGTCAGGTCCTGGCGAATCGGAACGGCGCCTTTCCTCCTCACCACCGAACAGCTGTCTTTCTTTCAGCAGTTAGGTCCTCACCTCGTTGCCTTCTATCGTGCGCTCAATCGGCTCTACCTTGAAAGCGCTCGAGGCCTCCAGCCGAGATGGATTGCGGGCTACTTGGATCAGGGCAAACCGGAAGCGCTGATCGCGTACAGTCGAATGAAGCGGTTCCGCGCCGACCTTCCCGCCGTCATCAGGCCGGACGTGATTCCGACGCCCGACGGGTTGGTCATCACTGAGCTCGATTCGGTTCCCGGCGGAATCGGACTCACCGCAGCGTTGAGCCGAGCCTATTCTGCGGTCGCTCACTATTCATCCAACGGGAGCGAATCGGCCGGGCACTCCTCAGCGCCTGACGCCTTACGGTTGGACCCTTCGATGGCCTCAGGGTCCCGAGCCTGGTCGAAGGATATGCTCACCGTCCCGAGCCTGGTCGAGGGGCGCCTCACGCCTTCCAACGAAATCGTCGGCGGGCCGGAGGGTATGATTCGGGGATTCGCAGCCATGCTGAAGCATCAGCGAGGGCCGCATGCAGGATGCACGGCCATTGTCGTGTCGGAGGAAGCGAAGGACTACCGGCCGGAAATGACCTGGATGGCGGGCGAAGTTTCACGTCAGGGCATGGAAGCCTATTGTATCGAGCCGCGGCAGGTGAAGTTTACTGAAGAGGGCCTTCGCCTCGTCACCGCCGAGCGGGAGCTGCCGATCGGATTGCTGTATCGTTTTTTCGAACTGTTTGATCTGCCGAATATACCCAAAGCGGAATTGGTTCAATATGCGGCTAAGAAGGAATGGATCGCCGTGACGCCTCCTTATAAGCCAGCGCTCGAGGAAAAGTCCGCCTTTGCATTCCTTCACCATCCGGCTCTCCGACCTTATTGGCGCCAGGAGCTGGGCGAAGAGTCCTTCCTCCATTTGACCTCCGTCATGCCGCGCACCTGGCTGCTCGATCCGGCCCCGATCCCGTGTATTGCCACCATTCCCGGTCTTTCGGTGGGCGACCGGGCCGTCATGAATTGGGGCGACTTGGCAACGGCGACTCAAAAGGAACGGCACTTCGTCATCAAGCCTTCCGGGTTTTCCGAATTGGCCTGGGGCAGCCGGGGCGTGTCGGTGGGACACGATCTACCGCAGCAGGAATGGGCCGCCGCCATCGGCCATGCGCTCAGCGCCTTCTCGCGTACGCCATATGTTCTACAGGAATTTCATAAAGGTCGACAATATCAACTTGAGTACTTCGATCCGTTAAGCGGTGAGATGCATGAGATGTCGGGCAGGGCCAGACTGTCTCCTTATTACTTCGTAACTGGCGAAGGTGTCGAACTGGCCGGTATTCTTGCCACGGTCTGTCCGGCGGACAAGAAAGTCATTCACGGGATGAGAGACGCGGTCATGGTGCCTTGCGCGATCGCGAATGCTGGATGATCAATGTCCGATATGGAATGCACGCCAATGCAGAATCATGAGTTTTCATTTACCATACACGTGTGAGCATTGGACATCCTCGTGGCAATTACGCTCTATCATGTCGATTGGTGTCCGGAATGTGAAGTGGTGCGCCGAAAGCTGGCCGATCTGAATCTGGCCTATGAAGGGGTCGTCGTTCCGGATTTCCGTCCGCTCCGGAAACAGGTCTTCGACGTGTCCGGACAATATTACGTGCCGGTATTGAAAGATGGAGACATCGTTCTCACCGACACCCATGGGATTCTGTCGCATCTGGATATGCACTATAGAAATGCGGGCCCGAGGCAAGAGGCACGGAAGCGCCCTGGCCCCTAGCGGTGGAGGCCATCCCGCACTTAGGTTACACGGGTGAGAAGACCGATTTTTTCAACGTCCTGCTAGCCACATCCGGAGGATGCATGGAGGAATGGAGACGCATACTCGCCGAGAGCATCGTCAAGCCGAAAGAGCTTGCCGATCGTTTGGGAGTCGACGAGAAAGAGATCGAGGCGATCGTCGGGCCTTATCCGATGAGGATCACGCCGACCGTGTTGGAAACCATCAAAGAAAAAGACGACCCGATCTGGAAGCAGGTCGTCCCGGACCTGGCAGAGATAGCGGACATCGATGCCGAAGACGATCCTCTCGAAGAAGACTTCATGAGCCCGGTGCCCCATCTCGTGCATCGATATCCCGACCGGGTCCTGCTCATGGTCACCAACCAATGTCCGATCTATTGCCGCTTCTGTACGCGGAAACGCTTGGTCGGCAAGCCGGGATTTCTCAAACAAGGGGAACTCGACCGAGCCATTGCCTATCTGCGCGACCATACGGAAGTGCGCGACATCATCCTGTCCGGCGGCGACCCCTTGCTGTTGCCGGACCATCTGCTCGAACGCATTCTGAAGGCGCTGCGGACCATCCCGCACCTCGAACTCATCCGTCTCGGCTCGCGCGTGCCCGGGACGCTCCCCGAGCGGATCACGCCGAAGCTCTGCGAGATCGTGAAGAGGTACCATCCGATTTACATGAATCTGCACTTCAACCATCCCGACGAGCTCACGCCGGCAGTCAAGGCGGCCTGCGGCATGCTGGCCGATGCCGGAGTTCCGCTGGGCGCGCAAACCGTATTGTTGAAAGGGGTCAACGACGATCCGGAGATCATGAAACGGCTGGTCCATCAGTTATTGCTGGCCCGCGTGAAGCCGTATTACCTCTACCAAGCCGATCTCACCAAGGGCACCAATCACTTCCGCACCACCGTCGAAACCGGACTGCGCATCATCAAGGCGCTGCAGGGCCATACCAGCGGGATGGCCGTCCCGCACTTTGTGATCGACACGCCCGGTGGCGGCGGAAAAATTCCGCTGCTCCCGGACGACTATCTCGTCCATATGGATGAGGACGGGGTAGTGCTCCGTAATTACGAGAACAAGACCTTCCACTATCCGCAGCCGAAAGGAGCGGCCAGCCGTGAGCTGCCGATGGTCGGCGCCCGAGCTTCCTACGAACGCTCCGACGAGGCGTTCGCGTCCTGCGGAGATAGTTATCCCGATCGAGACGGCTATACCACCTGGGGCAACAGTTGCGGCGGAGATCTGGACGACCAGTGATCAAGGCTTCAGCACAGGGCATCCTGCCGTACCAGCAGATCGCGAGACTGATCACCGGCGGGGCGATCACGTCATCGACTGCAATCGAAGATCGGCAGCTCCAACCGGCCAGCCTCGACCTTCGGCTGGGGAAGAAAGCCTATCGCTTGATCAGCAGTTTCCTTCCTGAACTCTCCCCTATCTCCAGCCGGCTGGACGTCATGGACTTCTATCAGTCCGACCTGGTGATGTACGAAATGGATTTGAGCGGAGGGGCCATTCTCGAAAAGGGCCACGTCTATTTGGTACCGCTGTTGGAGTCGCTCAAACTTCCGAAGACGCTGCACGCGAGGTCGAACCCGAAAAGCACGACCGGCCGGCTCGATGTCTTCACCCGGATCGTCACCGACCTGAACGCAGGCTTCGATGAGATTCGCGCCGGCTATTGTGGTCCGTTATTCCTCGAAGTCGTTCCACGTTCTTTTGCCGTCAAGGTGAAGACCGGTCAGTCTCTGAATCAAATCCGCTTCGTGCGCGGCGACGCCGCGGCGACCGACAGCACCTTGCACAATCTCCATCGGCAGGAACCGTTGCTCTATCACAACGTATCGAAGCGGAAGGCGCTCAGCGGGAAAGAATTCCGCGTCGACCGCGGACTGTTCCTCCGCATCGATCTCAAAGGCGAAGAGCGGATGAACTCAGCGGTCATCGGGTATCGGGCCAAAAAGAACAGCCATGTCATCGACCTTTCGAAGATCGGCTACTACGCAGCGGCGGATTTTTGGGAACCGCTCTATCGCCATCGGCAGGACAGCCTGCTGTTGGAACCGGAAGAGTTCTATATACTGGCGTCAAAAGAGCGGATCTGCGTCCCGCCGGACTACGCGGCGGAAATGGTAGCCTACGAAGCGGCCTGCGGAGAGTTGCGCACCCACTATGCCGGCTTCTTCGATCCGGGCTTCGGCTATGGAGCCGAGGGCGAGATCGCCGGCACGCAGGTCGTCTTGGAAGTGCGGCCGCACGACGTGCCGTTCCTCATTCACGATGGGCAGACGTTCTTCAAGGTTATCTACGACCGGATGCTCGACGTGCCGAGCCGACTGTACGGCGTCGGGTTGGCTTCATCATACCAACGGCAAGGGCTCACGCTGAGCAAGCATTTCAAGGCATAGGCATGGCGCCCACCGACCTTCCACCCTCCCCATCCGGCGAGCCGTCGCAGCGGCGACGTCCGACACCAGGGGAAGACCCCGAAGGCGGCAACGACACCCAAATGCACGTGATCGGGCTGATGCTCGGCACCGCGCTGATGTTCATCGGCTTTCTGAACGTGTTTTTGTCCATCAGCGGCGGGTTCGAGATCAATGTCGTCCCGCTGCTGATCTACTTCTGTGGTCTCGCCGTATGGGCGAACGCCGCGATTGAAGCTCCGGTCCTTCGTTACGGGGTCATGGCCGGTGCGATTGCCCTGGCTGTGGGTTTCTTTCATTATGGCGAAGTCCTGTTCTGGCACAAGCAGGTGGTGTTCTGGGTCACCGTCGCAATCGTCATGTATTTCATGTTCAACGAGCCAAAAAAACCTACGTAGGTGTGGACGCCCGATTCGTTCACCATCCTGTGAACATCTCCGTCATCATTCCTACTCTCAATGAAGCAGAGACGATCGCCACGACGGTTCGCCTCACGGCCAACCTGGGCTTTGACGAGATCATCGTCGTCGACGGCGGCAGCACCGATCAGACGGGGGGCATCGTCGATTCGGTCCTGGCCAGGTCCCAGCACTCAACACTCGGTACGATTCGACTCCTGGCAGCACCACGGGGCCGCGCCAGGCAGCTCAATGCCGGTGCGCAAGCCGCGCATGGTGACGTGCTCCTCTTTCTGCATGCCGACACCCATTTGCCTCCTGCTACCAAGTCCTCCATCGCGGCGGCCCTCGCAGACGGCACAACGGTCGGCGGACGCTTTGATGTGCAGTTTGACAGGCCGTCCGTCTGGAGCTATCTGATCGGCAGCTTGATGAACCTCAGATCCAGAGCGACCGGCATCTCAACCGGAGACCAGGCTCTCTTCGTCCGCAAAAAGGTCTTCGAGGAACTCGGCGGCTTCGCCGATATTCCGTTGATGGAGGACGTGGATTTCAGTGCGAGGCTCAAGCGACGAGGACAGACCGTCGCGTTATACGACCGCGTGATCACCTCGTTCCGCCGATGGGAGCGTCGTGGTCCGCTGAGGACGATTCTCCTCATGTGGGCGCTGAGGCTGCTGTACTGGATCGGTGTCAGCCCGCACCGCCTCGCCAACCTCTATCCGCAGGCGCGGTAACGAGAGAATGTGCCGAGTGCTGAGTTCTAAGGTATGACTAGGCCCGTCACTCGTCATGCGACGCCTGTCGCGCGCGCCGAAGGCGCGCTGGTCATCTTCGCCAAGGCGCCCATTCCAGGCGAAGTGAAGACGCGCCTCTGTCCACCGCTTACGGCAGACGAAGCGGCGACGTTGCATGGCAGCTTCGTCTTGGATACGCTCGAACGGACGAAGGCAGCCGTCGCCAGACTGAAGCTCCCGCTGGATCGGTATCTCGCCTGCGCACCCTCCTCGGCGCTCGTATTTTTCAAGATCATGGAGGAACGGCAGGGAGTCTCACTGGTGGACCAAGCCGGCGACGACCTGGGCGCGCGCATGGGACAGGCGTTCGATACGATGTTCGAGCGGGGGTACGAGCGAGTCGTCATTGTGGGAACCGACGTGCCCACGTTACCACTCGATCATTACCAGCAGACGCTGGCCCTCCTTCATCGCCACGACTTGGTCTTAGGGCCGGCTCTCGACGGCGGATACTATCTGATCGGCTTGACCAAACCGGCTCCCGGTCTCTTTGAGGATATCCCCTGGTCGACCGATCGCGTGCTCATGCTGACTCGCGAAAGAGCCGACGGCCTTGGACTCCGCACGGCGTTGCTTCCCGAGTGGGGCGATGTGGATACCATCGACGATCTGCGCGCATTGATCGACGCCGGCACGCTCGACGCCAAACGGCCGAAGCAAGAGCAGCAGTTCTCATCCCGGACAGCCGGGACGCTGCAACTGCTCGCCAAACGACTGCGGAGCCGGGCATAATAGGCGCTGTCATGAAGCCGCGTGTCGCACTCATTACCGGAGGGGCCAAAGGGATCGGCCGGGGCATTGCCCTCGACCTGGCCGCGCAGAAATGGCATGTCGCGATCTGCTATCGCACCAGCGAGGCGGAGGCCGAACAGACGGCTCACGCCATCATCGAACTGGGCGGACGGGTCCTGGCGCGGCGATGCGACGTCTCCGACCCGGTCGCTGCAAAGAATCTCGTGGCTCTCGTCGAAAAGGAATGGGGCCACATCGATGCGCTGATCAACGGCGCCGGCCCCTACCATCGGGTCAACCTGTTCGACGAAACGGCCGAAGGCTGGAATGAGATGTTCGACGGCAACCTCCATCCGATTTTCTATCTGTCCCAAGCCGTCGCACCGGGTATGAAGGTCCGGAGGTCCGGTCGCATCATCAATTTCAGCATGGCCAACGCGGATCAGATGGTCTCTCAGCCGGACGTCACGGCTCACTACATTGCGAAGGCCGGCGTGCTCGTTCTTACGCGCACCTTGGCGAAGCTGCTGGCACCGCACGGCATCACGGTGAACGCCATCGCTCCCGGATTCATCGATTCCGGCAGCTCGCCCGCGGAAGAATTGGCCGGCATGACTAAGCGCATCCCCGCAGGCTACATCGGGACCGTCGACGACGTGGTAGCGGCGGTGCGCTATTTGCTTGGCGACGAAGCGCGCTATGTGAACGGGGCAAATATCCAAATCAGCGGGGCCTGGGGGGTTTAGGGCGTGCCAGCGTGCCGACCTCGGTTGCTCGCGCCCCGCGCACGCAAGACCTTATCGTAGTCGCAGGCTAAGGGCGGTGCTCGGTGCACGCGCGCAGGCGAGGTCGGCCACCCTGACCCGCCTCAGGAAGTCGAAAAGATTCGGGCAATCATGGAAAGAGGAGTGAAGAGCATGAAATCGGAGCAGGAACGGTTGTCGCATCGGAGGTTTGTGCAGGCTTTGCAGCGTGAGCATTTGATCTGCATCAAGCCGGATTGCGGCGGCCCGATGGACGTCGTCGATCTCACTCCGCACCATGCCCATATCAAGACCTATGAAGCCACCTGCGAACGTTGCCGCGCCACTGAACAAATCACAGGCCGGGAACAGACCTCTCCGCCCTGGGATACCGCCTCCATTACCATGATGGCCGAGGTGCATTTGCTCCACGAGCAACCGGCATGCCCTTTCGACGATACACCCATTACCTTCACATCGATGCCCAACCCTCGACGCAAGGCCCGTTACCGTCTTTCCTGCTTCTACTGCGGCAGACATTCGGAAATGAATTGGCCTCCTGAAGCGAAAAGGTGAGGAACGGGCGGGATGGAGCCTGTTGATCTTAGTTGTTCGCTCAACGCGCGCCCTCGTTGTACGCGCGCAGTGGGAGATCAATCAGCCTCCATCCTTAAAGAGATAACGAGCGAGCGAGCTTGGAAGGATCATCTATAATCTCGCTCGACGTGCGCAGTGGAACCAATCATGGGCGTCGTTCTAAGAAGAAGAAACTAACAAGCTTGGAAGGAGCATTTGTAAAAGGGGTCGAGCAGATCGGAAGCCCAGGATGGCGGGACACACTTGCCGCAGCACTTTCTTCTCACGCTGATAGAAGGCGCGGTAGCCGTGAAGCGACCTTGCGGACGAGCCGTGCTGATGTGCGTGCCAGGAACCGACCAAGGTCTTCTTACAATCCTCACCCTGTCGCCGGGTCATTGCTGAAGCGGGCGTCAGAGCCGTTTCGTGCTCGGGCGTTGCCGATGCAAAGCGGCCCGTTGAAAACGGGTGGCGAGGACTGTGCGAAGATCCGTTCGACGACAGTCGGAACGGATCAAGTTCCACAGCCAAGCGAAGCAGAGGCTTACGCCGGACCGAAACGGCTCTGGCCATGAGCGAAAGCAATGGGCCGGCGACTTTTCTACTGGCTAGGCGACCCGCACTGCAGCAAAACGGCAATCCGCTCCTAGTCTTTTCCCTCTCTTCGCTGCTGACTCTAAACAGAAGAGGTTGTCGGGCGGAAACGGATGCCGCCATCGCCGAAGGGAGCGGGACACAACTCGCCGCTGCTCGCGACCGTTGCTCTCCTACCTTTCTCTCCCCCCAAACGCTGCATAATTTACTCCACCGGGAAGAGCGCGGCTACCTCGCGTGATGCGACTTTGCGGGCGAGCCACGCTGATGTGCCTGCCGGGAAACCGAGCGAGGTCCGACAGCACTTTCTTGCTGTAACAAGAAGGTGCTGATCGGAAACCTCCAAATTCTGATTTGGGGGATGGGGGGAACCGCAGCCGGTTGACCGGCCGCTACAGCAGCGCGGCAAGACCGCACGGAGCATCACGCGAAGCCGCCGCGCTATTTCCCGAACGCCTTCTTCAGCAGCGGCTCTATCTCGCCTTTGGCCGCCATGGGGTCGAGAATGTCCGTGTCGCCGTAGAACTGCCCATCGATGAAGACTTTCGGCAGAGTTGGCCAGTTGGTCATCTTGGTCAATGCCTCGCGCTTGGCCGGCTGCGAGAGCACGTCGATCAACTCGTACGGATAGCCGTACTTGTCGAAGAACTGCATCGTCTCTCTCGTGAACCCGCACATGGGCATCGTCTTCGTGCCCTTGCCGTAAATGAGAATTTTGTGACTGGCAATTTCTTTCTGGATATCGTCCTGAATGGAATCGGCCATAATTCCTCCTATGGTTCTTCCGTGCTACGAGCCGTCAGTTCCAGCGCATGGATGCGCCCGTCTTTCAAAGGCACGTCAAGCGCCTGATAGATCAAGCGATGCCGGTCGAGGAGATTCTTTCCCTTGAATGCCTCCGAGACGACCATGACTTTCAGGTGGTCCATGGTCCCCGTCCGGTCGGTCACGGTGACCGCGGCATCCGGCATGGCTTCGCGTATATATGCGGTGAGCGTATCCGTCGTGATCACTCTCGCCTCCGATACGGAGAGAATACCGTAGCGGCTTTACGAAAGGCAATTTCCATAGCCCGCCTCGACTTACCCTCCGCCAGAACGGTATCCCAGGCTGCTATCCGATTCATGCTGAATCGATTTTGATCCGCTTTCGATTTTCACCTCTTCTCGTCTTCATGGACCTTCGCTCCAAACTCCATGAAAAAGCAGATTTACCAAGTAAGGAGCGGCTTCTGTCGCCTGGTACGAATCTTGGGATAAGAAGTTCTGCCACAGAGTTTCAGAGAGGAGGTCTTCCTTGTTCAGCCTCATCGCATTCACCGCCGGCACCTTGGTGCTCAGCACCCTCTTCCTGCTTCGCCGCATCTGGTGGGCCTCGTGAAAGACTTCTGTTCGGCGAGTGAGAAGACAGTATGGTGGTGCATTACACTCTCTGGTGGTGGATATGAGCCGCTCGGTTCAAGATTCCTCATAGCTCTCCAAAGATAAACCCGCGAGAATGAACCAGGCCGAGCGTTTCCCTCAATGGCACACTGGTTGCTCATCCCTTGGTCACGAGCTTAGCGAATCGAATGGAAACCAGGACACGTAGATAGGAAACCCACATTCAATAAGGAGGTCAACATGGCAGAATTCACATCCGGATTCTTTATGGGAGACCAGGCCACAAACGGGCGTGTTCTCATCGTCGACGATGAAGCGGACATTCGGAAGGTGGTCCGCATGACCCTACAAAAGGCCGGGTACGACGTTCTGGAAGCCGAAAACGGCGAAAAAGCCATCGAGACCATCAATGCCGGCGAAAACCGCCTGCTCCTCGATGTGGTGATCTGCGACATTCGCATGCCGAAGATCAACGGTGTCGAAGCCATCGCCTACTTCCGCAGCAATTATCCCCGCGTGCCGGTCATCGTCTTGACGGGATTCCCGGACACAGACATGGCCACCTCGATGCTCCGCCAGGGCGTCGTGGACTATCTCGTAAAGCCGGTCGAAGGAGAGAAGCTTCGGGAGGCCGTGGCCCGAGCGATGGAACAGCGCGAGCTCGCCCATTTATAACGGCGTGTCGTAACGGTATGATGAGGTGGGAGGACCGCCGGCGGTCTTCCCACCAGCCGGGAGAGACGCCGTGCAGTATGTGACGGACAGCGCGGTGATATCGACCACCGCTCCGACGAAAGTTGTCATTCTTGGGGCCGGCCGCGGGGGGACGGCCCTTCTCGATTTACTGCATCAGATTCCTTCCATCGAGATCATCGGCATCGCCGACCGCGACCAGCAGGCGCCGGGCCTCCAGCGAGCCCGAGACCTTCGGGTTCCAGTCATGGAGCGCACGGAAGAATTGATCGCCAATCACGGCGTAAACCTGATCATGGATGTGACCGGCGATCCACAGATGGAGCGATTTATCCAGCAGCACAAACGACCGAGCGCCGAGGTGATGAGCGGATCGGCCGCGCGGGTCCTGTGGGAACTCGTTCGCCATGAAGCCAATCTGCAGGCGGAACTGTTCCATGCCGAAAAACTGGCCGGCATCGGCTCCTTCGCGGCCGGTATCGCCCATGACATCAACAATCCGCTCCAGTTGATTCTCGGATTAGCCGAGAATCTGACGGACGAGCGGAATCTCAAGACGGTCCACGACCAAGCGAAGGAGATCATCGAAGCGGTCAGACGGACCAGCGCCATTTGCCGGGATCTGACCCAATATGCGCGGAAGTCGTCGGCCCGGGACGATGCCGTCGTCTCTTTGAGCAGCCGTCTCGACGAGGCGCTCAAAATCGCCCGGTATGCCGCCAGTTTTCACGATATCGAGGTCGTCAAGCGGTATGACTCAGGCGCCGGCGTGAAGGGGAATCCGGACGAGTTGCTGCACGTGTTCGTCAACCTCATCACCAACGCCGTGCATGCGATGGATCACGGCGGTACCTTGACGTTGATCACGCAGGGAGCCGCCGACGCAGCCAGAGTCAGCATCTCCGACACGGGCCGCGGCATGACTCCGGATACGTTGGGCAAGATTTTCGAGCCCTTCTTTACTACCAAGGGGCCGGGGAAAGGGACGGGGCTCGGCCTTTATAATGTGAAGACCATCGTCAACAAGATGCGCGGAAAGATCGCCGTCGACAGCCGCTTGGATAAAGGGACGACGTTCACCATCATCTTTTCTCCGTCCCGCGAGGCGTCGTCGTGAAATTCTCAGGCAGCAGGCCAGCTTCTTCGACGCGCGGATGGAGGCTCCAGACCAAACTGATCGTCTCGATGCTCTTAGTCGGGGTCGTGCCTCTGCTCGTCGGTCTCGGCATGGCGTTCTGGCAAGGCTCCAAGGAAATCCAGGAGGTCAGCGGAGAAAGTTTTAAGGCTCTGGCCACCGAAGCAGCCAGAAAACTCGACATCTTGGTGGGAGAAGAGATCGCAAGGACCTCGCGAATCGCCACAGACCCGATTATTATCCGAGAACTCGAACGGCGGCGCGATGCCGTACGCAACCCAACCCTGCCGCCATTGTCTGTCGCGGATGATTTGGAGGCCAGGTGGGAGGCCAAAGATCCGGCCGCGATCAAAGCCATTACCGAAAATCCCATTGCCGGTCTCTTGAGAGAATATTATGCCGGCTCACGAAGTGAAGCCGATCAGCTTATCCCCCAAGTCGTCCGAGGTGCCACCAAGATGCTGTTCATCACGGACACCAAAGGGCATTTGATCGCCGCCCTCACCACGAAGGCGCGTTTTGCCAACGGCGAACGCCTCTGGTGGAAAGGGACCTACAACAAAAGTATCGGCCAGCCCTATATCGAAGATGTGTATTTTGATGACTTGGCCGGCACCTATGCCTTTTCCATCTCACTGCCGATTATGGACAGCCTGCGCTACGAGGCGGTCGGTGTGCTCCATCGGGTAATTGACGCCAAGGAATTCTTTTCCCCCTCGACCCAACCCATACGGTTCGGAAAGACCGGTCACGTCATGCTCATCGACCATCGAGGCATCGTCATGAGCTGTCCGAT
>Ga0114129_10004082_pt1 | contig 20625 bp, 14 predicted proteins | sample RhiMetdeltSRZDD1_FD_80071 | JGI IMG/M metagenome (GOLD analysis project Ga0114129, IMG submission 80071) | Populus rhizosphere microbial communities from Tennessee, USA - Rhizosphere MetaG P. deltoides SRZDD1 (version 2) (version 2) | ecosystem: Host-associated > Plants > Roots > Rhizosphere >... | reverse complement strand
CTCGACGCCACGAAGCCAGCCGGCCCGCGCGTCGATTTGACACTGCCCGGCCGCACGCCGCTGCTCGGCCATCGGCATCCCTTGAACTTCGTCCGCGAACGCATCGAAGCGATCTTCGAGCGCATGGGCTACACGATTGAAGCGGTGACCAGGCCGTGGAAGGTCGTGCCGCTCGGGCTCGCCTTCTATCAGCTCGGAAACCGCCTGGGTGTCCGCGTGCGGCCGCTCGAGCGGTTGAACCTGTTCGTGCCCGTCAACCTGGGCGACGCCATCCTGCTGGCCGCACGCAAACCATAAGCAACACCTCACTTGATCGCGAAGAACGCCTCGCCGGACGTTTCCTGCAGACCGGTGTTCCACGCGCTGCGCACGTAGACCGCGACGCGTGAGCTCGAACTGGCGGTGAGCGGCCGCCAGGTAAAGGCGCTCGACGCGGTCCATGGATACGAAGTCCATGTCGATCCGTCGTAGGTCCACCACTGATATTGGTACGGCGCCACTCCGCCAGTCACTTCCGCTGACCACGTCACCGTGGTGCCGACCAGTTGCGGCTGCGGCAGGTTCGCCGTGATCCGCACCGCCGTCGCGCGTTCCGTCGACGAGGTTGGCGGCGGCGGGGGCGGCGGTGGTGGTGGCGGCGGTGCCGGCGGTGGCGGCGCGGATGACGACACCACATAGTACGTTTCCGCGCTCGCTTCGTAGGTGCCGGTGGCACCGGAACTGCGGACCCAGACGGCGATGCGGTGGTAATCGCTCGCGAAGGTGGGTGTCCACGCAAACGTGTTCGCGGATATCCACGACGTGGCCTGCACCCAGCCCGAACCGCTGTTCATCCACCATTGGTACTGCTGCGGTGAAACACCGCCGTTCGGGACGGCCGTGAATGTGACCGTCGTACCCGGCCGCTGCGGAGCGGGCAGGTTCGAGGCGAGTACCACTGACGTCACACGCGCCGTGGGCGGAGGTGTGGTCGGCGGCGGCGGCGGCGGTGGCGGCGGCGGTGGTGGTGGTGGCGGTGCCGGCGCCGTGGTTGAGATCACGAAATAGCGCTCGGCGTTGGCTTCGTAGGGGCCCGTTGCGCCAGCGCTGCGAACCCACACCGCAACGCGGTTGTACTCGCTCGCCGTCGCCGGCGTCCACGCATACGTGCCGGCCGTTGTCCAACCGGTGGCCTGTGTCCACGACGTGCCGTTGTTGGTCCACCACTGGTATTCGTGCGGAGCCACGCCGCCGGATGGTGTCGCGGTCCACGTGATCGTGGTGCCGGGCTGCTGCGGTGCGGGCAGGCTCGATGCCAGTACGACTGACGTCACTCGGGACGTCGGCGGCGGCGGTGGTGGCGGAGGTGGTGCACTTACGACCGTGACGACGCCGCTCGTTGCCAACCGGTCGTAGTAGCCACTGGCGAGGAACCGGACTTCGTAGGTGCCCGCCGTTGCGGGTGCCGGGATCGCAAACGTCGCGCTCGTTCGCCCTGACGCCGGCGGTATCGACGTCCCACTCAGGAACCAGATGCCCTGATAGACGTTGGCGGCACTCCCCGTTGGCGCGATCGTGATCCAGTCGTAGATGCTGCCGGGACCGTTGGTCACCGCAACCGTCAGCGCAGATCCGGCCGTCACCGACAGCGCGCCTGAGGATCCGTTGATCGCGATCGCCGGCGCCGCCGGTGGTGCCGGCGGTGGCGGCGGCGTGCTTCCCGCAGGGAGAATCGTGTACCACTGCTCGAACGACGCTTCCTCCAACTCGAGAATCGCGCCGTAGCTGCGAACGGCCACGGCGACGCGGTACCACTCGCTGGCGTTGGCGGGCGTCCACTGGAAGGTGTTCGACGCCTGCCACGGGCTCGAGGTCCAGGTCGAGCCGTCGTATACCTTCCACTTGTATTCGTACGGCGTGATGCCGCCGCTTGGCGTCGCCGTCCAGGAAACAGTGGTGCCGAGCACTTGAGGAGAGGGCTTCGACATCGTGAGCGCGACGCTCCTGACGGTGCCGCTGCCTGATGGTGTCGGGCCGCTGGTGTCGACCGGTGTGGTGATCGTGGCCGGTGCGCCATTGATTCGCAGGGCATGGACCAGGGCGCGGTTGGCGAACCCGTCCATGTCGGCGTACAGCTGCGAGATGTAGAGCATCTGCCGCCTGGCGTCGTAGGCCACGCCGCCGAGGCGCGCGTGCATCTCATTCACCGGCAGTTCAAACGGCCACACGCCGTAGGGCACGATCTCCCAGGGTTGCTTTTGACCCTGTTTCACCTTGACGAAATCGTTCAGGTCGTAGGCCCAGATTTGGTAGCGATACGGGTACGCGTGCTGACCTTTGTCGGTCGACGTCGGGTCATAGCAATACTGCACGCCGTCGGGACTCATCTGGTGATGCTTGGTTGGATCACTGGTGCCATTGCCGTAGCACGCTTCACCCGTACCGTTGCTGCCAAAAAACAACGCGGTCCGAGTGCCGTTGACCAAGACGACGGCATCCATGCGCGTCGTCTGCCCGTATACAGCGCCGGTGTCGTTCCAGCTGCCCAGCGTCGGATGGTCATGCGGGTAATAGAGCAGCGGCGACGCCGGTACGACTGACGTCGTGCCGATGTCGGTGGGATTCCAGGCAAAGGCCGCCGGACCCCACGAAGTTTTCCACGCGATCGTCGTGCAGCACTGGCCCGTCACGGCGCGGCCGCCGAGCCTGGACTGCCATTCAGGCGGCACCGCCGACATGAACCCGGCGACGAAGCCCATCTTGTCGGTCTGCCACACCGGCACCATGCCGACGAAACTTGTCGAATTGAGATCCTCGGATCGCGAATAGTGCGAGACGCGCTGCACGTTGTTGGCGTCGTAATACATCGCCGCGCTGCCGTAGATCTTGCCGTCCTGCACGAGCAGGCCTTCGATGCTGGAGTCGCTGGAACCGACCTGCCAGATGTTGCCCTCCATCGGATCCCGGAAGCCTTGCCGGTATGACGAGAACAGCAGATTGTTCACGTCAGCGCTGTTAATCAGTCGCGGGATTGTGACCTCAGCAATGCGGCCATTGCGATTGCCGGCAAAGATCGTGTCGTTGGCTGAGTTGTAGACGAAGGGCCGTCCGGCGTTGGAGAAATCGTTGCTGTTCGTGGCCGCGCGCGGCAACCGGAACGCGCCGACGTATTGCAGGTCGGCAAACTGGATGAGCGGTTGCGTCGAGGGATCCTGGGCCGACACCGGCCGCAATCCCGGAGTCATCACAAATGCGGCGAGCGCGCACACGAACAAGCAGCAGTGTTTCCACATCAAGCAAGCCCTCGAATTTGGTTGTGGTTGAGGCAGCGCGAGCAGTCGCTCATCACTCGCGCGTGTTGCGCGCCGCGCTAACGCAATGTGTAAGCCAGAATTCGGAAACGTAATCAGAAATTTCCGGATCGGCAGACTTCAGGCGGGAATCGGTGGAAGAAAAAAACGAAGTCTTGTCCCGCAGGGGGAATCGGGACAAGACTTCCGGCAATCGGCGCGTTACTTTTACACGACGTGGATGAGTTTCTTACTCGATCCTCATCCAGCTCGTCATGCCTACGGCGTACTCGCGATTGCGAAATACGCTTCGGTCGAGCTCTCGTATATGCTGCTCGCGCTTCCGGCGCTGCGCACCCACACGGCGACGCGGTAATTCGGATTCGCGGTCATCGGCCGCCACGTGAACGTGTTCGACGTCGTCCAGGGCTGCGAGACCCACGTTGCGCCGTCGAAGAGCCACCACTGGTACTGATGCGGCCCAACACCGCCGACGGGAATGGCGGTCCAGACGATCGTCGTGTTCGCGGGCTGCGGCGCGATCAGGTTGGCGCCGAGCGAGACACCCGTGGTCGGCGGTGGCGGCACCGTGATCGTGTAATACGCCTCGGTGCTGGCCTCCAGGCCGCCGGTCGCACCGGCACTGCGCACCCAGACGGCGACGCGGTGATGCGGATGCGCGTTGGTCGGCCGCCACGCGAACCGGTTGGACGTCAGCCAGTCCGTCGCCTGCGACCAGGTAGTCCCGTCGTGCACCCACCACTGATATTGATGAGGCGCGACGCCGCCTTCAGGAGTCGCCGTCCACGTAATCGTCGTGCCGGTAAACTGCGGGGCCTGTAAATCCGTCATGAGGGCGACCGCACTCACACGAGCAGCCGGCGCAGGTGGCGGCGGTGGTGGCGGTGCGGGAGCGGGTGCTGGCGGCGGAGCGGGCGCCGGCGCCGGTTCGACTACGGCCGTCGAAACCGTGAAATACGCTTCATTCGTCGCTTCATAGGCGTCGCTGCTGCCCGCGCCGCGAGCCCACACGGCCACGCGGTAATCGCCGGTGGCTGTCGGCGTCCAGGTAAAAGTGTTCGACGCGCCAAAGTCAACGACCTGCGTCCACGTCCCGTTGGCGTGCACCCACCACTTGTACTGGGCAGCGCCGCCGGTGGCCGTCGCCGTCCAGACCACTGACGTGCCCTGCGCCTGCGGCGACGTCTTGTTGGCTGAGAGCGAAACGGCGGTCACTCGCGAACCGCCGATCGGGAAATTCATTTCGGCGCTCGCTTCGGCAGCCTCTGCCGTGTTGCCGCCGCTGCGGACCCAGGCCGCCACCCGATAGGCTGCGTTAGCCGTCGTTGGCGTCCAGTCGTACTGGCTGGCGGCGCTCCACCCGGTGCGCGCCGTCCACGCCGTGCCGTCATGCGTGAGCCACTTGTATTCGTAGGGCGCCGCGCCACCCGTCGGGGACGCGCTGAAGCGAACCGTGGTGCCGACGCCCTGTGGCGAGGCAAGATTCGACGACACGGCCACCGCGGTCACGGGCGGCGGCGGTACGGCCGACGCCGCGACGTTGATGTGGAGCGTGTGAATGACCGGACGATTGGCGTAGCCATCACGGTCGGCATACAGCTGCGAGAGATACAACGTCTTCTGCGCCGGATCGTAGGAGACGCCGCCGAGCCGCACGTTGCCCTGCGCCGGCGTCGGCAGATCGAATTGCCACACCCCGTACGGAACGACGGCCCATGGCTGCTTGCGGCCGGCCTTGACGTCGGCAAAGTCGTTCAAGTCATAGGCCCAGATCTGATACCGATAGGGATAGGCGTGCGAGCCCTTGTCGCCGTTGGTCGGGTCGTAGCAGTACTTTTCACCGTCGGCGGCCAGCGTCTTGTGCAACGCCGGATTGCTCGTGCCGCTGCCGTAGCAATGTTCGCCAACGCCATTGGTGCCGAAGTACAGCGCGGTGCGCGTGCCGTCGATGATCGCGACACCACCCATCAACGTGGTGGCGCCGTAGGTCGTGTTCGACAGGCTCCAGGAGCCCAACGTCGCGTGATCGCCCGTGTAGTACAGCAGCGGCGACGCCGCCACTGCGGCCTCACCGACCCTCGCCGGATCGAACGCGAACGCCGCGGGGCCCCACGACGTGCGTGACACGATCGGAATGCAGCACTGGCCGGTCACCGCGGTGCCGCCAAGCTGCGACCGCCACTCGGGCGGAATCACCGCCATGATCCCCGAGACGAAGCCGGTCTTCGTCGCATCCCACACCGACGACCATCCGGCGAAGCTGGGCTGGTTCAACTGCAGCGAGCGGGAGAAATGCGAGACGCGCTGTGAATTGTTCGCGTCGTAATAAATCGAGGCCGTGCCATAGAGGCGATTGCCGAAGACCATCAGGCTGTCGAGATTCGTGCCCTCGCCCGGAATCTGCGAGAGGTGGCCCTCCATCGGGTCGGCGAACGGCTGCAGCAGCGTCGCAAACGGCAGGGCGTCGGGGTTGGTGCTGTTGACCGGCGTCGGGATCGACACTTCGCCGACTCCACCGGTGCGTGTGCCGGCAAACAAGGTATGGCCGGCCGGGTTGAACGCCAGCTGCTTGCCGCCGAAGTCGAAGCTATAGCCGTTCGCCGCCGAACGCGGCAGGCGGAAGGCGCCGACGTACTGGATATCGTTGAAAGCAAGCCTCGGAAGATCCGACGGATTAGTCGACTGGGCGGAGACGGTGATGCCCACCGAGTGGGCCGCGGCCGTCGCAATGATCAGGGTTGCGAGTACACACTTCGTCCACCGTACACACTTCTTCCTCATTGACTCACTGTCCTTGTTGGATTTGTGGGAGTGAGCTACACGCCGAGAAGGTCAGCGCGTCGCTCGGGACGGGAGTATCGCAATCGGCAGACCAACATCGATCGATCGATCGCGGTGAGGTGAGATGAGTGGAAAGCTGGCGGGAATTTGCGAATTCGTACGATCACGCGCATGCGCATCGTTGCGCGCGAGATGCGATTGCGATCACGACTTTCGCGTTGAACTTACAGAATTGATCAGCTTGCCCAGATCGCGCCGGGATCCTAGCTCGTCTGTAGATTACCTATTTCGGATCCGGAGACAATTTCGGTGACGCCGTCACCCAGTTTTCGCAGCGTCACGAGCAAGCAGGCGCGAAGCCGCTCGTAACGCGGCGATCGCATGGACCGCATCATGAGCAGTTCCAACAGCATCAATGGCGGCACGCGCATGGTTTGCGGCGACGAATTCACCAGATCGCAGGCCTCCACGGTAAGGCCGTGCGCATCCGCAAGAGTTCGGAGCGTGCCGATCGAGTTGGCGCGGTAATAGGTGGGATACACGTCCTCGGCCTTGCGTCCGAGGAGAACACCCGCCAACGGCGCCAGGACCTTTTCCGGCAGTAGCCGCGTCAGCCGTGTGGTGTAGCCGTTCAGATTCGGTGTGTGCAGCACGACGCGCCCATTCGGGGCGAGTGTGCGACTGATCTCGGCCAGCAGCCGCGGCGGGTTCGCGACATGCTCGATCACCATGTTCGCGGTAATCAAGTCGAAGCTGCGGTCTTCGAACGGCAGCTGCTCGCCGTTCGCGACGATCCGATGGCGCAGCCTGAGGTGACGGGCAATCGACGCCCGGTCCATGTCGATGCCGGTCACGGTCCAGCCCTTCGTCCGTAAGACGCGATCGCGAGGCGCCATCCATTGCGGAAGAAAATCGTGACCGCAGCCGATGTCGAGCCAGCGCCCCGCGCCTTCTCGCAGCGCGGCGCGCAGGCGATCGGCATAGGCGTAGTGCGAATTGCGGACTTCAGGCGCGATCAGCGCGCGAGCGCGGCTGTAGGCGAACTGAGCGACCGAATCGTACGTCACACCGACTCCCAGCGAGGCGCTTTCGCCAGGGCCGGTTCGATTGCCGAATCTCGGCGGATTGACGCGGCCGATCGCTCGAGGATCGGCCACAGCGTGTCGAGCGTTCGCGACCACTGCAGCGCACTCAGATCGGCGCCTGCAGCGATCGCACGGCGGTCAGCGGGCGGGCGGCGCAGCAAATCGACCAGCTGCTCGGCAAATCGTTCCGGCGTGTTCGCCACCCGGCACGCCGGTGCGGCTTCCGGCGGCAGCCCGCCGGCGACCGCCTCGGTGATCACAATTGGCAGCCCGGCGGCGATCGCCTCGAGCGCCTTGTTCTGCACGCCGCGCGCGACCCGCAGCGGGGCAATGCCGACGGCCGACTCCCACAACCAGTCACGCACGTCGGGCACACGCCCGGTCACCGCGATCGAGCGATCGGCCTCACAGAGGTTGCGAAGCGCCTGCGTTGGGCCGGGTCCGACGATCGACAGCGTGGCGTCCGGTCGCCGCTCGAGCACCAGCGGCCAGACGTCGCGCACAAACCACTGCATGCCCTCGTCGTTCGGGGCATAGTCCATGACACCGCAGAAGACGACGCGCGGAGTGGCCGTGGGCGCGCCGCGTGGACGCAGCCGCTCGAGATCGACGCCGTTCGACAGCACCTGGATGTTGGCCGTGGGCGTCAAGGCGCGCGCGAGATCGGCTTCACGCTCGTTGACCACGAGTGCGGTGCTGGCATGGCCTGCCGCCCGGGCTTCGAACGCGCCCAGCGTGGCGGCTTCGCGGCGATAGATCCACGAGTGCGGCCAGCGCGACTCCGCCGCCAGGTCGCGCCATTTCTGCGAGTCGATGTCGACGAAATCGAGTACGAGCGGCACCCGATCCAGCGGCGGCTGCAGCGCGAACTTTGCCATCCCCGAGCAGTAGGCGAATACCACGTCAGGGCAGCGCCGCTCGACGCTGTCCTGGATCGCGGCCCACACGCCAGGCGCATCGAGAAACGCGTGTGTCAGCGGTTGATGGGTGATCAGCGCGGCGGCGGCGTTGAAACGGGTCCGCCATGGCGGCACCCGCAGCGCGGTGACGCGCGGCACGAACGCCCGCACGTCCTCGACATGCACCGCCTCTTCGTCATCGTGAATCAGCGACACCAACTCCAGCTCGGCGCGGGTCCGGAGGTGCTGCAGCATGTGATACATGCGCAGCCGATCGCCGCGATTCGGCGCATAGGGAAGACGATGCGTGAGGACGAGGACGCGCATCATGCCAGCCGCTCCTCGAACCGCGGATCGCGCTGCCGCAAGACGCGCGCCGGGACGCCACCCGCAATCGCCGCGTCCGGCAGCGGGCGTGTCACCACCGCGCCGGCGGCGACGACGGTGTCGCGCCCGACGTCCGCCATCACGATGGCGGCCGATCCGATCCAGCTGCCGCGTCCGATCCGCACCGCGGTTTTCAGGGTGGGCTGATCGCGGATGGGAATGTTCAGATCATCGAAGCCATGCGTCTTCGAGCCGCTCGGTACGTGCACGCCGGCGGCCAGCAGCGCGTCGTCTTCGATCACCGCCCACCCGAGGTGGCAGCGGGGCCCGATGTAGGCGCGCTCGCCGATCGACGCCGAGGCCGACGAGAAGAGCGTGCCGAACTCAATGGTCGCCGTGCGCGCGCACGAGCGCAGCGTGCGTGACAGGAACGCGCGGCGCAGATACTGGCCCAGCAATCCGGGCACCAGCGCCCAGGCCTGCGTCGATCCTTCGAGCGCGCGGTCGGCCCCGAGCACCGACGACCGGACGTGGTAGGAGACGACCGACGGAGTGACGGCGATCCAGGCCAGGCCATGGACGATGCGCTTCAACAGCTCACGCATGGCCCATCACTTCCTGGTAAATCCCTTCGACCCGCCGGCAGCGCGATTCGAACGACAAGTCGCCTTCGACGCGCGCCCGGGCTCGATCCGCCATCAGGCGAGTGCGGACCGGATCGGCCAGCGCCGCCTGCATTCCCCAGATCAGCCGATCGACCTGGCCGATGGGAACGATCCGTCCATGCACGCCGTCGAGGACGAGTTCGGCCGTACCGCCGGCCTCGGTGGCGACGATCGGCGTTTCCATGGCCATCGCTTCGAGCACCGCGTTCGGCGTGCCCTCGTAATCCGACGACTGCACGTAGAGGTCGAAGGCGTGATGCAACGGCCTGACGTCATCGACATGGCCGGTGAGGATGACGCTGCCGGCAAGACCCAGGGCCCGCCGTTGGGCGTCGAGCGATTTGCGAAGGCTGCCATCACCTGCGATTACCAGCCGCAGCTCGGGCCGCTCGATCTGCAACACCGCGAAGGCCTCGAGCAAAAGGTCGAAGCGCTTTTGCGGTTCGAGCCGGCCGACCGCGCCGATCGCGATGTGGTGCGGCTCGAGACCGAGCGCGGCGCGCGCACCGGCGACGAGTCCCGCATCGCGGCGAAACTGGCGATGATCGATCGCGTTGAGGATGGTCGTGACGCGGCGCCGATCGGCGCCGTGCTGCACCAACTCGCGGGCGATGCCGCTGGAGACGGCGATGAGGCGGGGAAAGCGCGCCAGGACCCGCTTGTCGGCGGGGTAATAACAGAAGCGCTCGCGCGTCGAATGTCCCGTCCACCCGTGCACCGTGGCCAGGGCGCGCACGCCGGTGGCCCGCGACAGCATCAGCGACAGCAGATCGGTCTTGTAATCGTGAGCGTGGAGCACGTCGATGTGCCGTTCGGCGATCAAGTCGCGCAGCCGGCTCCACACCCGTGGATCGAATGAATGACGCTCCGGGACTTCGACGTAATCGACGCGGGCCGTGGCGGCCCGCTCGTGAATCGTGAAGATGCCGTCGCGCTGATCGCGCAGGTAACACACGGTCACTTGTGCGCGCGCGGGATCGGCCATCGCGGCGCCGAGCAGAATGGTTTTTTCCGGGCCGCCGCCGGTGCCACGCACGCTGCGTAATTCGAGAACGCGGACGGGGCGCGACATGGCCGTCATGCAGCGCGGCGCGCGCGGTGGCTGCCGCGCGCCACGAGGGCCAGCGCCCGGGCCAGATCGAAGACCACGGCCACCGCAATGGCTTGAGCCGCGACGAGGACGTTCCGGTGCAGTTGCCGGCTGATCATCACGCCGGCTCTCCAGCCGGCGGGGATGAGCGCGATCGTCAATAGTGCGGTCGCCAACACCGGCCGTCCGGCCAGCAGCATTGCCACGCTGCAGGCGAGACACACCAGGTCGGCGACGGGCACGATGGCGCTACGGAGATGCCTGAAGGTGCGGGGACCGCTGAAGGTCACGCGCAGGTTGTCGCGACCGCGCCACAACTCGCCCAGGAACAGCGCGCGCAGCGTCCGCGGATCGCCGAAATGAATGCTGCGAAGATTCGGATCCGCGACAATGCGGCACCCGGCCTTCAGCAGGCGATTGCAGAAGTCGACGTCCTCGCACGCGGTCAGCGACGCGTCGAAGCCGCCAACGCGTTCGAACGCCGTGCGCTTGACCGCGAAATTGCCGCTGCCAAGCCAGGACACGTCCTCGCGCCGTACCGGCCGGTCCCGCAAGCCGTCGTACTGCTGCTGGACCCAATTGGGTCCCGGCTCCGTGAGATACGGTGCTCCAGTGGCCGCGACATCCGGCGCCGACAGGACGTCCACCGCCGTTTCAATCCAGCGCCGGTCGATCTCGTGATCGGAATCGACGAACGCGACAATGCTGCCGAGCGCCGCGCGCGCGCCTTTATTGCGAAGCGCCGCGACTGACTGGTCCGAGCTTTTCAGGACGATGGCGCTGTGCTGGCGCGCCGCGCGCGCCGACCCATCCGTAGAATCGTTGTCGACGACGATGATCTCGATGAGCTCGCGCGGATAGTCGTTGCGGACGATACTGGCGAGGCAGCGTTGCAGGCGGACGATATCGTTGCGGACCGGGATGACGAACGAGACGAGAGGACGCACGCTGACAAATGAGCAAAGACCTCGCCATCTCGGAATTCGCGAAAAACCGTCGGTTGCTCAATGTAGGGATCGCAGCGGAAGAACAGAGTACCGAGTGCCTTAGATAAAAGTCTGGTGAACCGTGGACTTCTGCGTGATCGCGGCGATTTCGTTCGCCTGATAACGCTCAGTATCGGGCATGAGTTTCGCTTTAAGGGTCACGTGCGTGCGCGCTGGCACGGCCCGCAGTGGGCCGTTATCGTCCTCGTTCTGATCGGTGTGGCCGCCGGGCTGGCCGGCATCAGCTTGCTGCCCGTCGTTTCACACGCAGCGGCTCAGGCGCGCGTCCTGCCCGTGACCGATCCGACCGCGCTGCCACGACTCCAATTCGATGACCTGAAATACCTCGGCGCGTTCCGGTTGCCGGCGGTCGAGACCAACGGCGACAGCTTCTCGTTTGGCGGCGGCCCGCTGGCCTTCAATCCCGCGCGCCGCACGTTGTTTGCCGGCACACGCGGCGGCAAGGTCGCCGAGATCACCATTCCAACGCCGGTTGCGAGCGCCGACATCGCCAGCCTGCCGTTCGCCGAAATCGTCCAGCCGTTCGCGGATCCGACAGAGGGCCGTATGGCGGACGTCGGCAACGAGGCGGGGCTTGCCGGATTGCTGGTCTATCACGATCGTCTCTATGGAACGGGATTGATTTACTACGACGCCAACAACACGCAGCGCGTGTCCCACTTCGGGCGGCCGCTGACGCTGGCGCAATCAGGCGCCGGACCGATGCAGCGCGTGGGCGAGACGGGGCGATCGGGTTACGTCGCCGGCTATCTCGCGCTGGTGCCGCCCGAGTGGCAATCGCGTCTGGGCGGCGTGGCGCTGACCGGTCAATGCTGCGTGCCGATCATTACGCGCACCTCGTGGGGGCCGGCGGCCTTCGTGTGGAATCCCGCCGAACTCGCGCAGGCGACGCCGCTCAACGCCACCCCGCTGGTCTACTACGATTCGGAACATCCAACGCTCGGCGGCTTCGAAGATTCCGGGCCGATGTATGGCGGGACGACCCTGGTGGCGGGCCTCGCCGTGATCAACGGCACACGCACGGCGTTGTTCGTCGGCAGCAACGGGCGCGGCCCGTTCTGCTATGGCAACGGCACGGCTGACAAGGCGCTGGCCAATACCGTCGGTCCAGACGGCGCGAAGTATTGTTACGACCCCGCGACGTCGGATAAAGGGCAGCACGCGTATCCGTATGACTATCAAGTGTGGGCCTACGACCTGGCCGACTGGGCCGAGGTCCGCGCCGGCCGGAAGCGGCCATGGGATGTGAAGCCGTATGCGGTGTGGCCGTTCGAGCTGCCGATCCCCGAACCGACCACTCGCATCATCGGCGTGGCGTTCGACCCCGAGCGCCGGCAGTTATTCGTATCGCAGCGGCTGGCCGACCGTGACGGCTACGCGTTTCGCGCGCTGATTCACGTGTTCCGGATTGTATGAGCCAGCCCGCCGTCGTCTTCGATCGAGTCTGGAAAAAATTCCGCCGCGGCGAGCGGCACGACACCCTGCGCGACGTATTCGCCGCGCTGGCTAAGCGTCCGTTCCAGCGCCGCCGCGATCGCAACGCGCTCACCGACAATGAATTCTGGGCGCTGCGCGACGTGTCGTTCGAGGTGCAGCCGGGCCAGGCCATCGGCGTCATCGGCCCGAATGGCGCCGGCAAGTCGACGGTGCTGAAGCTGCTCTCGAAGATCCTCAGGCCCACGTCGGGCGTGGCGCGAACGCACGGACGCGTCGGCGCCCTGATCGAGATCAGCGCCGGCTTCCATCCCGATCTGACCGGCCGTGAGAACCTCTACCTGCAAGGCGCGATTCTCGGCATGTCGCGCGCCGAGGTGTCGCGCAAGCTCGACACGATGATCGACTTCGCCGGCATTCGCGATTTCATCGACACGCCGGTCAAACGCTACTCGTCGGGCATGAACGCGCGGCTCGGTTTCGCGGTGGCGGCGCACGTCGATCCCGACGTCCTGCTGATCGACGAGGTGCTGGCCGTCGGCGATTTCGCCTTCCAGCAGAAATGCTACGACCGGCTCGCCGAATTCCGCCGCAGCGGCGCCGCGATCGTCTTCGTGTCGCACAACATGCAGGCGATCGTGAGCCTGTGCGACACGGCGGTGCTGCTGCGCCCGGGCCGTGGACCGCTGATCGGACCGGTCGGCGAAATGGCGGCCCTCTACGCGTCGGCCGACGCCCAGGCCGTGGACGCGCGGGTTGCGCTCGAGGGCGCGCGGATCGCCGAACGCGCCACGATGAAGTCGCTGAAGACCGCGGTCGCACCGGGAACGCGGCTGACGCTCGACGCCACCATTCGCACGCACATCGCGCTGCCGCGCTGCCGCGTGGAGTTTTCGATTATCAGGAACGACGGGCTAATCATGTTCGAGGGCAGTCCGATGGTGGACGGCGAGCCGCCGATCGATCTCGAGGCCGGGACGGCGCTGGCGCTGACGACGCATTTCCGCGCCAACCTGTTGCGCGGCACCTATCGCATCGTGCTGCAGCTGCAGGACATGAACAAGCTATGGCAGCCGATTACGATCCCGAACGCGGCTACCTTCGTGGTTCACGAAACCACGCGCGTGGCCGGCTGCGCCGAGGTTGAACCGGCATACGAGGTGCGCGTCGCCGAGTCGGTTGAATCCGCGCGCGTGCTGCGCGCCGTCGAGCACGCGTAGTCCAGCAGCGACGCCAGTTGCCCGGCCAGCGCGCGCCGTTCGAATCGCGCCAGCGCCGCGGGGTTGCGTGGCGGCACCGTCACCTGCCTGGTCCGGCACGCGTCTCCGAGAAACTTATAGAGCACTCCGGGATCGTCGGGTGACACGGCCACGCCGCCGCCGACGGTCTTGATGACGCGAGACGTGTCGCTGTCCTCGTGGGCCAGGGCCACCACCGGTGCGCCGCTGGCGAGGTACTCGTACACCTTTCCGGGAATGCCCCAGCGCCGCCCGGGCGCGGCCGCCGACAAGTAGAGCAGATCGGCAGACTGCATCAACTCCACCGCGTCGGCGTGCGCCACGACGCCAACCTCCCTGATGACCGCGTCGAGGCCGCGGCGCCGGGCCTCACCCGGCGGGAACCCGGCGGCCACGACTTCGACACCGCTGAGCACGTGAGGCTGGGCGCGCCGCAGCCAATCGATGGAATCGTAGAGCTCCGACGGGTTGTACTGATCTTTCCAGACGCCGGTGTAAACGATCCTGTATGACTGGCCCGCGCGCTGCGGCTGACCGTGACCGAGATCGGCCGCGTCGAACCCGTTATGGATGGCCATGAATTTGTCGGGATCGATATGGGGGTGTGCGGATGACATCAACCGCATCAGCCCTTCCGAGCAGCCGGTGACCGCTTGCGCTCGCTCGAGCACCCGGCGCTCGAGCAACAGCTCCTGTTCGTAAGCAGCATGGCCCTCGCGGAATAGTGGTTCCGCCGCCCACGGATCCCGGAAGTCGGCGATCAACGGCCGGCCGGTCGCTTCCGCGAGCGCCGTGCCGGTCAGCAACGACGTCCATGGAAACCCCGTTGCGTAAATGGCGTCGAAGCCGCTCTCGTTGAAGATCTTCAACCCGGCGCGCAGCGCCGCCGGCTGCCAGAGCGCATAGAGATCAGGTGTCTGAAACCGGTTGCGCAAACGCCACGATAGCCCGTCACCGATGCGCCCGCCGATCGCGTTGCCGAGCACCGCACGACAGCCGGCCGCCAGTTGCTGATTCACCATCGGCACGCGCACGACCGTGACGTCCGCGGGGATTTCGTCGACGAGGCGCCAGTCGGTTGGATGTCCCTCGAAATCGGCCGCGGTGACGACGGTGGCGGCCCATCCGTGTTGCACCAGGTACTTCGCGAACTTCAGCGGCCGATGCGTGCCGGAGTTCAGGATCGGGGGAAATAAGTACGCCAGGAAAAGCACGCGCTTCATGACGCGGCTCCCTGCTGCACGTGTTCGTCATGGCTGTTGTGGACGGCCTGCCGGCGCGCGACCTCGGCATAGACGCCGAGCGTGCGCTCGATGCACGCGTCCCACGAATACTGCCGGGCCCAGGCGCGTGCGATGCGATCCGGGCCGGACAGGCGCGACGGCGATTGCACGATGTTGTTCACCATCCGCACCCATGCCGGCAAATCATCGACGGGCAACACGACGGCACCCGGGCCTTTCAATTCAGTCAGGCTGCCGACGTCGCTGAACAGCACCGGCGTGCCGACGGCCTGGGCTTCCACGACGGGCAGGCCGAATCCTTCGTAGAGCGACGGATAGAGCACCGCCGCGGCGCGCATATACAGGCGCGGCATGTCTTCTTCGGCGACGAACGGCGCGAGGACCAACCGATCCTGCAAGTGGCGCGGCACCATGGCGCGAACGCCGTCGTGCGCGTGCGCCTCGAGGCCGCACACCACCAGCGACGCCGTCGGGGCCGCCGTGCCCCACCACGCCTGCAGCGCCCACGTCAGGCGCTTACGCGGCTCCGCGCCGCCGACGTACAGCAGGTAGGGTTCGCTGATGCGGCGGCCGTCGATCTCGATCGGCTGAGCGTCGGGCTCCGCCTCGAGGTAGCGATCGTCGACGCCGAGCGGCACCACGTGGAGCTTCGGTTTCAGCTTCGGCCAGCGGGCGAGGATGTCGCGCCGTGAGTTGTCGCTGATGGTGATGACGGCGCAGGCACGGTGATACGCCGCCGGTAGCAGCCGGTCGAGGTAGAACCCCGGGCGCCAATGCGACTCCTCGTGCTGCCAGGGAATGGTGTCGTGAACAGTGACGACCGTCGGAACGGGTTGCCACCACGGCATCGACAATCCCGGCGCATGCAGGAGATCGACGTCGAGTTGCTTCACGTGTCGCGGCAATGCCCATTGTTCCCAGGTGTGGAACCGGTAGCCTTTCGTTTCGAACACCGAGATCTCGCAGCCGCGTTTCGTCGGCACGTGGATGGGCAAGTCGGGCCGGTTCGACAACAGGTGCCAGCGGACCGCACCGCTCTCTGCGGTGCGTCTGACGAGCTCGTAGACGACCTTGCCCATGCCGCGCAGGTGCGCCACATTCAGGCAGCGAGCGTCGAGCGCCACGCGCAGCGGGCGATCAGGCATTGCGCCACACCCTCAGCGCTTCCTTGTAGGGAAGCGGCGACAACGGCCAGGCGATGACTGCGCGGGCAAGATCGGCAAGCGCGTGCGCGCGGGCACCGGCACGGCCGGCATCCCATCCGTTCGTCCGCCACGTCTCCGCCCAGATCTGCCGTCGCACGCGCCAGCTCAGCGTCCGCCCACGCTCGAGAGCGAGCGCGCGCGCGATGACCTGGGTCCGCTCCCGATTCATCCGCGCGAAATTGCGGCTGATGCCGCCGTGATGGAGCCGGTACTGTACGAGTGGTTCGTCCACGAACGCGATCTCGTGCCGCTCGGCGATGCGCAGCCAGAGATCCCAGTCTTCAGTGCCGTTGAGCCCGGTATAGAAGCCGCCCATCTGCTCGAACAGCTCGCGCCGCAGCATCACGCTGGTCAGCGTGATGAAGTTGCCGTCGCGCAACAACGGCAGGAACAGATCGCCGCCGTGCATCGGCGTGACCCGGCTCTGCAGCACCGGAAGGTCGCCGATGTCGCCGAAGTTCACTCGATCGGTGAAGCTCATCGGCGCATCACGCCGCTCCAGCTGCCGTTCGATCTTGTGCGGCATCCACAAGTCATCCGCGTCGAGGAAGGCGATCCACTCGCCGGTGGCCAGCTTGACGCCGGCGTTGCGGGCGCGCGCGACGCCGCTGTTCGCCTGCTGATGCACCCTCACCCGGCCGCCGAACTGATCGAGGCGCTCCAGCGTGCGGTCCTTCGATCCATCGTCGACGACGATGACTTCGAGATCGCGGTAGGTCTGATTCAGTGCGGATTGCACCGTGTCGACAATGAACGCCTCGGCGTTGTAGGCGGGGATGATGACGGAGAGGTTCGGCATATCAGGCCCAGGCGAAGTCGGGCTCGGCAGCGGTCGTGTCCTGCCGCGCCTGCTGTTCCTGCTCGACACGCACGCGATTGGCGGCGGCTTCAGCCACCGCGACGCGCTCGAGCGCAATGGTCAACGCAAAGTAGTGCCAGAGCATTTCACAGTAGTGAAACGAGACGAAGCTGCCGCCGACGACGAACGCCATCAGCGACGCTTCAAACGCGATCGCGTAGGGACCCAGCGGTCCGGGAATCTCTCCGCGCTGTGCCGACTTGCGCACGCGCCGGCAGGCCAGCAGCGACGAGGCGACGATCGCGATGAACAGGATGAGTCCGGGATAGCCGAGCTCCGCAAGGACGCCGAACCAGGCGCTATGCACCGCGCGGTTGGTGAGGTACTGCCCTTTGGTCCAGTCGTACTCGTTGTAGGAACGCGGGTATGCGCTGTGACCGACTCCCAGCAACGGCCGGTCGTTGGCCATCGCCACCGCCACCTGCCAGAAGTGGAGGCGGCCGGCCTGCGAATCGTCGCGCTCGTCGGCTGGAGCCGCGATCGTGCTCATGCGATCCCAGAATTGCTGCGGCAGCACCGGCATCACCAGCGCGGCGGCGATCGCCACCGCGGCGAGCGTTCTCCACTTCCGTTCCGACCGCCAGAACCACAATGCGCCGACGGTCCCGATCGACAGGAACCCGCCGCGCGAGTAGGTGCTCAACGCGCGATACAACACGCCGACGCTCAGGAACTGGTAGCCGCGCTTCCACCATCCGGTCGACGTCGCCGCGAGCGCGCCGATGATTGGGAGCAACATCGCCATGCCGACCGCCACCAGGTTGTTGTCGCCGAGAAACGGCACCCAGTTGTCGTTCTTCGCGCCCGGATTCAGGATCAGTTGCGCCCAGCCCTGCTTCGCGGCTTCGAAGCCAAGCGACAGCGAGATCACCACCAGGATGAGCCGCAGATCGGCCGACGTCTGGATGATGTTCGTGAGCAGGAGGCTCACCACGATCATCTTGGCGAACTCCTGCCAATAACCCAGTGAGTGCGCGCTATACGGGCCGAAGTAACTCGCCAGCAGCGCCTGCAGCAGGAAGAGCAGCAGAAGGCCGCTGCGATAGTCGAGGCGCAACGGGACGCGCGACATCAGCGTGCGGATCACGAGGTAGGCGCCCGCGACGTACGACAGATTGAGCGAGGTGAACAGGTCGCTCCACGCCCACGACTCGGGCCGGAAATACGCAATCCACAAGTACAGACACGCCGCGTAAACCGGTCCCTGGAGAGCGAATCCCCAGCCGACGGTGAGCGCGACGATGACGAAGACGGTTCTGAACACGGTTATGCCGCCGCGGCCGGTTGGCGCTGCACCAGGCGGTCGTCGTTGCGCGCCCACCGCTCGAGCATCCACACGGCCCACAATGCAAAGGCGTGATCGGCGCGGCCGGCGCGATGCGCGTCGAACAGCCGCGCCACGCGATCGACGTCGACGAGGTCGCGCGCGCGCGACGCGGCGCTGAGCACCTCGTCGCGGAATTGATTGGCATACGGGCCGGCCAGCCAGCTGCTGACCGGCGCCGTGAAGCCGCGCTTCGGCAGTGCCAGGACTTTCTTCGGCAGCCGCCGCTCGGCGAGCCTGCGCAGCAGCGACTTCGGCCGGCCGTTCGGCATCTTCCGGTCGGTGGGAATCCGGAACGCCAGCTCGATCAGCCGGTGATCGAGCAGCGGGCACCGAATCTCGAGCGAGTGCGCCATGCTCATGCGATCCACTTTCACCAGCGGATCGTTCGGCATGTAGACTTTCAGGTCGGCGTACTGCGCGCGCTGCACGGCGCTCCTCGACGGACACTCGCGATAGGGGCGCGTCACCTGCTCGAACACGGGACTCTCTTCAGGCGCCCGTGTTGGCGCCTTGCCAAGCAGTGCGCGTGCATCCTGCGGCTTCAGGAAGCACAGGTCCGCGTAATACGCTGAAGCCGGATCGCGCGCCAGGTTCTCCAGCACATTGCCGAGGCGCAGCGGACGCGGCAGGGCCGCCGAGCGCGGCCAGCGCTCGCCGAGCCACGCGGCCGCGCTGCGCGCGGCGGCACCGTGATGAATCAGCGGCCGCGCCTTCGCTTCGAGCGCGTGTGGAATGTAGCGCCACGAATACCCGCCGAAGGCCTCGTCACCGCCGTCTCCCGACAGCGCGACGGTGACATGCCGCCGGGCCATTTTGCTGACGTAGTACGTGGGGATGGCGGACGCGTCGGCGAATGGCTCGTCGAAGGCGTCGACGATCGGCGCGAGCACGTCTTCGAGCCTGGGCTCGACCATCTCGGTCGTGTGACGCGTCGCGAAGTGGCTCGCCGTCAGGCCCGCCGGCTCCAGCTCGTTGTGATCGGCATGATTGAAGCCGACCGATGCGGTGATCGGAGCGCTATCGAGCGCCTCGGCCATGTACGACACGACCAATCCCGAGTCGATGCCGCCCGACAGGAACGCGCCAATCGGCACTTCGCTCTCCAGCCGCTCGGACACCGCGGCGGCGAGCCGCGCATCGATTTCGTCGAGGAGTGCGGCTTCCGAGCGGGCATCGGTGTCGAACGCGCCCACATCCCAGTACTGGCGAATCGAGAGGTGTGCGCCGTCGGCGGCCAGCGTGTGCGCCGGCTCCAGTTTCCGCACGTGGCGGTACGCGGTGGACGGCGCGATGAAGTATCCCAGCGACAGGTAGCCTTCGATCGATTCGAGATCGCGCGCGCCGTTCCACAACGGGCTGGCCTTGATCGCCTTGATCTCGCTGGCGAAATGCAGCACGCCGTTGAACGTGGCATGGAACAGCGGTTTCTTGCCGAGGCGATCGCGCGCGAGCAGGACGCGGCGGTTGCGCAGGTCGGCGATCGCAAAGGCGAACATCCCGTCGAGATGCTCGACGCACGCGTCGCCGTATTCCTCGTAGGCGTGAACAATCGCTTCGGTATCGGAGTGCGTGCGGAACGCGTGGCCGCGCGTTTCGAGGTCGCGCCGCAGCTCGCGGTGGTTGTAAACCTCGCCGTTGAACACGATCCACACCGCCCGGTCCTCGTTCGGCATCGGCTGATCGCCGCCGGCCCGGTCGATAATCGCCAGGCGCCGGTGGCCCAGCGCCACCCAGGGCGCGTGGAAATAGCCGCCGCCGTCGGGGCCGCGATGGTAGAGGCGGTCGGTCATCGCGGCAATGGCGGCCGATACCTCCGGTGCCAGATCGCCATCGAGGCCGACAACTCCGCTAATGCCGCACACGCTCAGCTGTAAAGCAAACAGTTCGCCAGTAAAAGCCGCACTTTTTCTGCGCCACTGATGAGCGATTTCTCCAATCTGGCCGACCGAAGGCCAGCAATGGGCAGACTTCGTTACTCGCCAATACCCCGATTGAGGAGTTCTGACTGGCACGTCGTTGGCTTACTACCGGGCGTGCGCAAGCCCCGTGTCCTGCAGCTCGTGCTTAGCCTCTCCCCCGGGGGCACCGAGCGCCTGGTCATCGAGATCTGCAAGCAACTCGCCGAGCGCGTCGAGTCGATGGTGTGTTGTCTCGACGAGCGCGGTGCGTGGGCG
>Ga0114129_10004081_pt1 | contig 20630 bp, 19 predicted proteins | sample RhiMetdeltSRZDD1_FD_80071 | JGI IMG/M metagenome (GOLD analysis project Ga0114129, IMG submission 80071) | Populus rhizosphere microbial communities from Tennessee, USA - Rhizosphere MetaG P. deltoides SRZDD1 (version 2) (version 2) | ecosystem: Host-associated > Plants > Roots > Rhizosphere >... | reverse complement strand
GGGCTACGGCATTTACGCGCTTGCCATCGGCGCCGGTGTGCCGCCGTTCGTGACATTCGCGGCCAGCATTCTGAGGCTCCGTTCGACCGCGCCCGATCTGATGTCCGGATGGCGGCGCCCGACGTTCGCAGAAGCGCGCCACCTGCTGACCAACGGCACCGGCGTCTGGCTCGGCGCGCTCGGATGGCAGCTTCTCGCCGCCACGAACGCCATCGTCATCACGTATCTGCGGCACCCCGAGTGGGTGCCGATCTACAACTGCACCGCGAAGCTCGGTCAGATGGTGACGCAGCTCGTGTGGGTGCCCGCCGATAGCGGGCTCGTCGCGCTTGCGCAGCTTGCCGGCGAAAAAAAGGGCGTCGATCGTCTCCGCCAGGTCGTGCTGATGATGCTCAGGCTGCACCTGCTGCTGAGCGGCGTCGCTCTGTGCGGGCTGCTGGCCTTCAATCCGTCGTTCGTGACGAAGTGGGTTGGCGCGCCGTTCTTCGGCGGCGTTCTGCTGAACGCGTTGATCGCCTCGGGCGTCATGCTCTATTCGATGGTCCACGGATTCATCACGACGGCGTCGGTTCTCGGCAATCGTCTCAAAGTCGGAGTCATCGGTTTCGTCAACGGTCTGGCGCAGACCGTTCTCGCGGTGCTGTTCGGACACTGGTGGGGCCTGCCTGGCATTGCAGCTGCCGGTCTGGTCGCTGCCGTGATCACGTCGGTACCCGCCGGGATTCTGCTCCTCAGGCCGCAGACGGCGTTGTCGGTCCGTCACGTCACGCGTGAGCTGCTCGCCCCGTGGATGGCTCGCGCCGCGGCGCTCGTCGTGGCTGCGGCTGCCGCCGGATTCTTCTATCGCTCTCTTGGTCTGGTGCTGTCCGGGGTCCTCGCCGCGTTGATTTCGCTGACGTACCTCTGGCAGATGCGACCGCTGTATCTCGGGCTGCCGCTCGACGCGCGCTGGACCCAGTGGCTGGTGCGCGTGAAGCTGATGCCGGCGCCTGATCCCGCGCCTGTCGCCGGTCCCGCTGCCGCGATGGATCGAGCGTGAAGAAAGCCGCCCAATCAGTGCTGACGCCGCCGCCACAGACGACGAGTGGGTCGCCGGTGAACTGGCACATCATCACCGGTGAGTACCCGCCGCAGCGAGGCGGTGTCAGCGACTACACCGAGCTCGTGGCGCGCGGCCTTGCGGACGCAGGAGATTCCGTGGTCGTGTGGGCGCCACCCGCGCAAGGGAGCGAGGCGCGTTATCGAGGCGTCGACGTCCGGCGGCTGCCGGATCGATTCGGTCCTCGATCACTCCGGATCCTGTCTGCCGACCTCAACCGCGGACGTCAGCCTCATCGCGTCCTCGTTCAATACGTCCCCCACGCATTTGGTTGGAAAGCCGCGAACGTGCCGTTTTGCATGTGGCTGCGCCTGCGGCGTCGCGACCGTATCTGGGTCATGTTTCACGAAGTCTCGTTCCCCTTCGATCTGCATGCCGGCGTCAGGCTCAACGCGCTCGCCGGCGTCAATCGCCTGATGGCGTCGCTCGTCGGCGGAGCAGCGGAGCGTGCGTTTGTGTCGATTCCGGCGTGGCGATCGGGAGTGGGCTCGGTCACCCCTGCCGGCACGCCGGTGACGTGGCTGCCGGTGCCGAGTGGAATTCCGCCGGTTTGCGATCCATCGGCAACCGCAATCGTTCGCGCGCAGTATGGCGGTGGCCGCCCGATCGTCGGCCACTTCGGTACCTACGGCCGATTGATCGCGCCTTTGCTCGAGCAGTGCATCAACGCGCTGGTTGAACTCTCGGCCTGCCGGGTGCTGCTGCTCGGGCACGGCAGCGCTGCCGCGTGTCATGAGCTGGTGGCGAAGAACCCGCGATTGCTCGATCGGGTGTATGGCGTCGGCGAACTGCCGGCCGACGATCTGTCTCGCCATATCAGCGCGTGCGATCTGATGCTGCAGCCGTATCCCGATGGGGTCAGCACGCGACGGACCACCGCGATGGTGGCGCTGGCGCACGGCATCCCCGTCGTGTCGACGTCGGGGTTGCTGACCGAAGCCATCTGGGCGAAATCAGGGATCGCGGTTCTGTCGCCAGCCAACGATCTTCTTCGACTCGTGACCGAGACGGTCACGCTGCTGAACGATCCCGCGCGCCGGGCCGAGCTCTCGCGGCACGCGTCGGCGACCTACGACGAGCAGTTCGACCTGCGCCACACCATCGGGGCCCTCCGATTCCCAGCATGATCGACCGTCCTGCCCTGTCGGTTGCGATTCCAACGTTCAACAACGTCGACGTGCTGAGTCGCTGCCTCGACAGTTGGCAGGCGCACGCGGCAGATGCGCACGTCGAACTGGTGGTCGTCGAGGACGGCTGCCGCGATCAGACTTCCACGCTGCTCGAGGAACGCGCCGCAACGCGGTGGGGACACGACCATTTGCGCTGGGTACATGAGCACAACGTCCACGAGCTGCGCGCCACCAATCGCGGATTCCGAGAAGCGCGTGCGCCCCTTCTGATGACGTGGCAGGACGACATGTTCCTCCAGGTCGATTGGCTGGCGCCGGAGCTCGTGGCAACGTTCACGCGGTACCCGGATCTTGGACTGCTCAGCCTCAGTCGCGGACTCGATTGCTATCCGCTCGATGCGCCGATCGCGCACTGGGAGGATCTCGTCGACTGGCGGCGCCTGCGCAGCACAATCGGTCCCCGGCCGCTCAACTGGATTCGTCTGCAGGAGGTCGACTCGGTCATCCGTCCGTGGGTCGTACGCCGGGAGTGCCTCGACCGCGTCGGGCTGCTCGATGAAGCGTTCGTACCGACCGAATGGGACGAGGCGGATCTGGCGTTCCGCATCCGCGAGGCGGGCTGGAAGGTGGCAACCTACGGCTACGAGCGGGCTGGCGCCTACTTTCACCTGGGCAGCACGACGATCGGCGCGCAGTTATCGGACAAGTACAAGCAACAAGTGCTGCGCAACGGTCTCATCTTTCACGAACGCTGGGATGCGGTCGTGCGCCGCGACTCGGGCCGCCAACGAAAAACGTGGTGGCGGCGGGCGAGTGCCGGCGCGTGGTCGGCGACGATGACGCAGGCGGCCAGATATCTGTTCGCGACACACTCTGCCAATGATCGCTGAAGGCGCGGGACATTTCCGGCAGCCTCGCCTGGTGGAGCGCATCGCTCGACGTCTGTCGGGTGTCCCGATGAGCGCCGCGCTCCGCTCCCGCCTGAAGCGCTGGTATGTCGCCGTGCTGTCGGCTCAGACCGGTGGCCGCGGCCTGCAGGCCTCGCTGCCTGGGGGAGAAGTTGTGCGGGTGCTGCCGGAATTCGGCCACATCGGCTGGAACCCCGACGAATATCGGGCGTTTCGTGAAGCTGTCCGGCCCGGCATGACGGCGCTCGACGTGGGCGCCAACGTCGGCGGCTATGCGCTCCTGCTCGGCCAATGGGTCGGCGCGGGTGGCGCGGTTCACGCGTTCGAGCCGGCGCCCACGGCCTACGACGGTCTGGCCAGGCATGTCACGCTGAATGAGCTCGAGGGCGTCGTTCATCCGGTTCGCCTGGCGGCCGGAGCGAGATCGTCGGTGACGCCGATGTGTGTCGCAGAGTCGCATGGCGAGAGCCGGCTGGCGCCTCAATCCGGTTCAGGGCAGAGCAGCGCCGGCAGCCGTGGACCAGCGACGATCGACGTCGTGGTGACGACAATCGACGAGTACTGCAAGCAATTCGCCCTCGAGCCAGGCTTCATCAAAATTGACGTCGAGGGCGCCGAACTGGACGTACTGCGCGGCGCTCGCGAGACGATTCGCCGCTGCCGGTCGCGACTGGCGTTGTTCGTGGAGATGCATCCAACCGTCTGGCCGCAGATCGGCGTCAGCAGGCAGGACATCGAGTCGGAGCTGCGCGCGCAGTCCCTCGACATTGCACCGCTTGTGCCTGCTTCGGATATCTGGGCGCTCGAGGGTCTGTGCGTTCGCCTGGTGCCGCGCTGATGCGGATACTCTTCGCCAACGACGGCGTCAGCGATGTGGGAGGCGTGCAGGCGTATCTGGACGCCGTCGTCCCGGCGCTCGAATCGAGAGGCCACGCCGTCGCGATCGCGTACTGCACCGACAGTGGAAGTGCCGATGCCGGCGGCGTCTTCCGGCGGCTTCAGCAATTCAATCTGGCCGGCGTGGCGCGCAGGAAAACGCTCGACACGATCTGCCGCTGGTCGCCCGACGTGTGTTACTCGCACAACATGCACGACCTCAGCGTCGATCGCGCTCTCGAGTCGATCGCCCCGGTCGTCAAGTTCATGCACGGCTACTTCGGCACCTGCATCGGCGGATTGAAGATGCACGCGTTTCCCGGGCACGTCGCGTGCGGTCGCGTATTCGGTCCATCGTGTCTCGCGCTCTATCTGCCCCGACGCTGCGGACAGCTCAATCCGGCGGTCCTCGTCGACCAGTGGCGCTGGGCGAACGACCAGCAATCGCTGTTCGCCGTCTACGCCGCGATTGTCGTGGCCAGTGAACACATGCGTCGCGAGTACAGGCGCCATGGATGCGAGGCTGCGCGTGTGCATGTGAATCCGTTGTTTCCCACCAACGCGGTCGACGCGGTCCCGTCTCCGGTTCCCGCCGATCCACACGTGGTGTTTGCCGGAAGGATGACGAAGGTCAAGGGCGGCGACCTGCTGATCGACGCTGTTCGTCGCGCTGTTGCGCTGCTCGAACGTCCGATCCGGCTGACGATGATGGGCGACGGCCCGCAGCGCGCCGAATGGGAAGCCCTCGCCCGGCGTCTCGGCGTGCCGTGCACGTTTACCGGGTGGGTGAGCGGTGACGATCGATGGACGGTTGTTCGCAATGCCTCGGTCGTGGCCATGCCGAGCGTCTGGCCGGAGCCATTCGGGCTCGTCGGCTTGGAAGCCGGAGCACTCGGCGTGCCGGCGATTGCCGTGGACGTTGGTGGCATCACCGAGTGGCTGCGCCCGGGCGTCAACGGCGTCGTCGTGCCGCATCCCGCATCGGCACGATCGTTTGGCGACGCGCTCGCGTCGCTGCTGCGGGATCGGACTTCGCTTGCCGCGCTGCGCGCCGGGGCGCACCACGTCGCGCAGGACATGTCGCTTGCGGCCCACGTCGATCGTCTCGAGGTGGTGCTGGGTAGATTCGCACGACCTCTCTCACCGTGCTCGTCGGCTTGAACCTTTATCAAGGAAGCGCCGCATCGATGCGGCGGCAGGAGCTTGCCGTTCGAGCTCTGTCGAAGCTGCCGGGTGTCGAGATACTCAACGTGCAGTTTCAGCGGGCGCCGTGGGCCACGCTGCCTGGCATCGAGATGAAGACGGCGCTCACCACCAGCTCGATCACCGTCGCGGGCCCGGGCGGCCACGCCAAGCCGATGACGCGCGAGTTCTTCGATGTGCTCTGCAGAACTGCCGCCGAGCGAGGCCATGACTACTTCGCGTACATCAACTCCGACATCGTGGTTCTGCCGGCGGCCATTGACGAAGTGGTTCGGCTGCGCTGCGAGACTTATACCGTCTCTCGTCACGATGTCGACAATCTGGATGGGGATCCGGCGAGCGGAACGGCGGTGACGAGCGGCCTGGATATGTTTGTCGTGTCCGTCGATTGGTGGGGGCGCAATTGTCATCGCTTCCGCCCGTACGTCGTCGGCGACTCGTGCTGGGACAATGTGTATGCGGCGGTGATGATGTGCCATTCGAACGGCGTCATCCTCAATCGGGATCCGTTGATCCTGCACGAGCGTCATCCCGTCGTGTGGAACGACGCGACGCCCACTGCCCGCTACAACGGATTCGTGGCCGCTCTCGACGCGCGCTATCTTTCAATCTGGTGCCAGTACTGGGAGCGGCTCAAGGTTATGCGGGATCAGGGCGCGTCAGCCACCGACGAACGGGCGCTGCAGGTTGACATGTTCCTGTGGCGGCCGTCAGCGGCGGAGGCGGCGAAGCAGACTGTGCGCAGCATCCGCGCCCGTCTTCGCTACTGGCGGCTCAGACGCGAACTGGCAGCGCACCAGGGAAGCGCCCGAGGCCATGTGTCCTCGACATTCGACGCGAGTTCAGGCCGTCTGGAGCGGAGACGCGCGCCGCGGGCCGCATCAGCCGGCGAAGACGTATCGGTCTAGGAGCGTGCGCATTCTGCTGGTCGGCGATTACCCTCCGGACCCGCGGCTCGGCTCCACCAAAGTCCTCGTCAAACTCCAGGAAGAATTCCGGGCGCTCGGGCACACGTGCGATCTGTTGCTGGCGGACGGGCTGGAGCGCGCGCCAAGGAATTTCTATTTGCGCCAAACCGTTGCTCCGTTGGCCGCGTGGTCGGCCGTGACTCGGAGAGTCAGAAGCAGCGGACCCTACGACGTCATCGACGTTGCGAGCGCCGAAGGGCTCTGGATCGGGCTGAGGCGGAGAAAATTGGGCAACGCCGTTGTCATCTCACGCTCGAACGGCCTGGAGCACCTCAACTACCAGAGAATTCTCGAAGACGCAGCCGCAGGCCTCGGACCCAAGCCATGGACGCGGCGGATTTTTCATCCCGTCGTCCGGCTGACGCAAGTCGCCGGCGCCGCGCGCGCCGCCGATCGTCTGCTCGTCTTGAACGAGAGCGATCGCGCGTTTGCGATCGACAAGGGCTGGAAGACCGAAGCGCAGATCGTCATCGTCCCGCACGGCGTCTCGCGAAGTTTCCTGGACGGCTCGCCATCCAGGATTGGCGGGCGAGGACGCGGGATCCTGTTCTGCGGAAGCTGGGCCGCTGTGAAGGGCGTTTCGTATCTCGCCGCTGCCTTCTCGAGCCTGGTCGCGGCGGGCTGTACTTCCAATCTCACCATCCTCGGCGGAGCGGTGGCCGACGAGGAAGTCCGGTCGGCCTTTTCGCCGGAGGCCCGTCAGTTTCTGACGATCCGCGATCGTGTGGCGGAAGAAGCGGTGATGGCCGCGTATCGCGAGCACGACGTGCTGGCGTGGCCATCGACCTACGAGGGCTTCGGCATGGTCGTGATCGAGGCGATGAGCCAGCGCCTTCCAGTTGTCGCGACGCCGGTTGGCTGCGCGCAATCGCTCGTCGAGGCAGAAAAAACGGGGCTGCTCGTGCCTCCGCGCGATCCGGTCGCGCTGGCCGCCGCGCTCCAGCGGATGCTCGCCGATCGGGAGCTCAGCACCCGGTGTGCCGCTGCCGCGTTCGATCGTGTCCGCGGCATGACGTGGACGAGCACTGCCGAGCGTACGCTCGACGTCTACCAACGCGCGCTCGCGGCGCGTCGCAACAGCAATGGCCACTGAGCTCCTGACGGTCGGGATCGCGACTCGCAATCGACCGCAGTCGTTGCGCCGGTGCCTCGAGTCGCTGGTCCTCATTCAGGATCTCGTCGGCGAGGTGATCATCGTCGATGACACGAGCAATCCGCCGATCGGCGAGTCGCTCGGTCCTGTTCCACCCATCTTCGCGGGCAAGCTTCGCATCGTCGAGCAACTGGGGCGCGAAGGCCCGATTGTGGCGCGCAACACCATGATGCGGCTGGCGCGCAACGAGCATGCCCTGCTGCTTGACGACGATGCGTTCGTTATCGATCCAGAGAGCGTGCGGCGTGCGTTTCAGGTCCAGGCCGAGAATCCCAACGTGGGAGCCGTCGCGTGCGCTCAGGCGGAAGCCAACGGATCACCGTGGCCTCCAGCGATGCAGCCCTCACCGGTCGAGTACATCTGCTACGTCGGCGCTTACATCGGGTTCGCGCACCTGTTGCGGCGCAGCGTGTTCTTGCAGCTCGGCGGCTATCGCGAGTCGTTTCATTTCTATGCTGAAGAGAAGGAGTACTGCCTCCGCCTGCTCAATGCCGGCTACGACGTCGTGTATCTGCCGGATGCGCGCGTGGCGCATGTGCCCGATCCCTCCGGGCGGAGTCAGTCGCGTTATCTCCGTCAGGTCGTCCGCAATGATTGCCTCGGCGCGTTGTACAACGAACCGCTGCCGATGCTGATCGTTACTGTGCCGGTGCGCTTGACCCGATACCTCAGGATGCGCCGCCACGGCGGCGCGGACGATCCCGGCGGCTTCCGCTGGATCCTCGGAGAGCTGATCAGGACGTTGCCGGCGGTTTGGCAGGACCGAAAGCCGGTCCGCTGGGCAAGCTTCCGCCGCTGGCGGCGGCTCCGCCGTGAGAAGCCGGCGTTCGTCCCTCGTCCCGCGACCTCATGATCCCATCGCGACCACGGCGCCGGCTCCTGACGATAGCCCACTCGTACTCGGTCAGCGTCAACCGGCGGCTGGCACACGAGCTCGCCGCCACCGGCGAGTGGGACGTGACTGCGGTCGCGCCCGCCAAATTCCACGGCGACTTCGGATGGCACGTGTTGAAGGCCGAGCCGGGCGAACGCTGTGCCATTGCGCCGGTGCCGGCGTACTTCACCCGGCCGGTGCATCTGATGCTGTACGGCCGCAAGCTTTTCGAGTGGTTGCGCCAGCCGTGGGATCTGGTGCACTGCTGGGAGGAGCCTTACGTTGCGGCGGCCGGACAAGTGGCCGCGCGCACTCCGGCGCGTGTGCCGCTCGTGTTCGCGACGTTCCAGAACATCGACAAACAATACCCGCCGCCATTCCGCTGGATCGAGCGCCGCGTGCTCGACCGCGCCGACGGCCTCATCGCGTTTGGACGGACCACTTTCGATCTGATGACGACGCGCGGATTCCCACGCAGTCGATCGTGCGTGATTCCGCCCGGCGTGGACACGGTTCGCTTCGCACCGGACGCCGGCGCCCGGCAACGCGCGCGCGCGCAGGCCGGATGGCTCGACGACGCGCCGGTCGTCGGTTTTCTCGGGCGCTTCGTGCCGGAAAAGGGTTTGAAACAGCTGACCGGCGTCCTGGATCGCCTCAGCAAGCCCTGGCGGGCGCTGTTCGTGGGGTCGGGCCCGCTCGAATCGGATCTTCGTAGCTGGGCACGCCGGCACGGTGGCCGCGTGGCGATCGAGACGACGGTTCGCCACGATGACGTGCCGCACTGGCTGAACGCGATGGACATCCTGGCAGCGCCAAGCCAGACGACGCCGAAATGGCGCGAGCAGTTCGGCCGGATGCTGATCGAAGCCTTTGCGTGTGGCGTTCCAGTGGTGGCCTCCGACAGCGGCGAAATTCCGAACGTCGTCGGCGATGCCGGCGTGATCGTTTCTGAGCGGGACAGCGCCGCGTGGGCGGCCTCACTCGATCGATTGATCAGCGACGAAGCGCTGCGCCACGATCTTTCGAACCGGGGCCGCCAGCGCGCTCAGTCGCTCTACGACTGGTCGATCGTTGCTCGACAGCACACGCGCTTCTTCAATCAACTGATCGAAGGCGTGAGTCCAGGCCAGGCGCGAATCGCATGAAGAACCCGGTGCGCGTCGCCGTGTGCGCCGACTTCCGCGAGGAAGGCTGGCCGAGCATGGATCGGGTGTCCGAGCGGCTGCTCGCATCGCTGCTGCGCGATCACCCCGCGGCTGTCGCGGCCGTCGACGTGCGGCCGCCCTTCCGGCGGCGCGCCACACGGATTTCGTGCGGCCGGGCGGCGTGGAACTTCGATCGCGGCCTGAACCGCCTCGTGGACTATCCACGGCACGTGCGAACGCTTCAGTCGACGTACGACGTGTTCCATCTGGTCGATCACAGTTATTCGCAGCTTCTACACCGGCTGCCACCAGGTCGTACCGTCGTGACCTGCCACGACCTGGACACCTTTCGATCGATCCTTCAGCCGGCCGACGATCCGCGGTCGCCGCTGTTCAGGGCGATGACTCGCCGGATTCTCGCCGGCCTGCAGCTTGCCGCGTGCGTCACCTGCGACACCGCCGCGGTCCGGGACGAGCTCGTGGCGCGACAGCTCGTGCCCGCCGATCGGGTTGTCGTGGCGCCAGTCGGTGTCGGCGACGAATTTCGCGCGGATGCCGACGCGGCCGCCGATCGTGAGGCAGCGCGGCTGATTGCGTCACCCGCGGGGGCGGTCGAGATCCTTCACGTCGGCAGCAGCGTGACGCGCAAGCGCATCGACGATGTGCTGCGCTGCCTGGCGGATGTGCGCCAGCAAATGCCACGAGCGCGTCTGGTCCGCGTCGGCGGTTCGTTTACAGCCGAACAGGAGGCGCTGGCGCGATCGCTCGGGATCCGCGAACAGATTTCGGTCTTGCCGCTGCTCGATGACCGCACGCTTGCGGCCGTGTATCGACGGGCCGCAGTCCTGGTGCTCCCCTCGGAGCGCGAAGGATTCGGGCTGCCGGTGATCGAGGCGTTTGCGTGCGGCACGCCGGTTGTCGCCAGCGACCTTCCGGTCCTGCGCGAAGTCGGCGGCACGTGCGCGACGTTCTGCCCGACCGGCGATCGCGACGGCTGGGCCCGCGCGGTGGCTTCGGTGATCGACGAACGCGACCAATCGCCCAGGCGGGCGCGGGCGCTGGCATGGGCACGCCGCTTCACGTGGACACGGTTCGCCGAGCAGCTTGCAGCGATTTATCTCGAGCTGGCCCACGCCACCAGTGCCGCACGAACACCGCACTTCGAAACGTGTCCCGCCTGAAGATCGTCCACGCGGCGAAGTTCTATCCGCCGGTACGCGGCGGCATGGAAACGGTCATCGGCGATCTGTGCGACGGGACGGCCGGCGATTGGGATGTACGCGTCGTTGCCGCCAACGATCGATCGCGGACGATCATCGAGCGGCGCGCCGATGTCGAGGTCGCGCGGGTTGCTTCTTACGGCTCTCTGGTGTCTGTGCCTCTCTGCCCGTCATTTGCCACGCATCTGTGGCGGCAGCCCGCAGATTGTGTGGTGTTGCACGAGCCCAATCCAGTGGCCGGAATCTCGCTGTTCCTGCGGATGCCGGCGCAGCGCCTGGTGGTCTGGCACCACAGCGATCTCCTGCGGCCATGGTGGGCGCCGCACACGTACGGGCGCGTTCAGCGGGCGTTGTATCAGCGCGCCGAGTGCGTCATCGTTTCGAGCCCGAACCTTGCCGAACAGTCCGCGGTCGTTTCGCATGCGAGACGCTCGGTCGTCATCCCGTTCGGCATTGCTCTGGAGCGGTACCGCACGATGAACCCGGCGGCGGAACACATTCGCGCGACCTGGCCCGGCCGACGCGTGCTCTTCGTCGGGAGACTCGTCTACTACAAGGGGGTCGACGTCCTCATCGACGCGATGGCTCGGGTCCAGGGCACACTGCTTCTCATTGGCGACGGTCCGCTCGAACCGGAGTTGCGGAGACGCGCTGCGGCGAAAGGCATTCAGGATCGCGTGGTGTTTCTCGGCCACGTCTCGGAAGAGACGTTGCCTGCGTATTACCAGGCCGCCGACGTCTTCGTTCTGCCGTCGGTCGCGAAAACCGAGGCGTTCGGCGTCGTGCAAGTCGAAGCGATGGCGGCCGGGGTGCCGGTGATTAGCACCAATCTCCCCACCGGCGTGCCGTGGGTGAACGAAGACGGCGTTTCGGGACTCGTCGTGCCGCCCGGAGATGCCGCCGCGCTCGCCGATGCGCTGGCGCGGCTGCTGAGCGACGGCGAGCTTCGCAGCCGCCTCGGCCGGGGCGCGTCGGAGCGCGCGGGTCGCCTGTTTTCGCGCGACCGCATGATTCGTTCGTTCAAGGACGTCATCGAGCACGCCATCCGTGAGCCGCAGGTCATCCAATCGCGCGTCGCGCGCGCACGTGCGTCATGAGCGCGAAGCGCGTGCTCGACGTGCTGCTATCCGGGATCGGACTGGTCTTCTCTTCGCCGCTCTGGGCTCTGATTGCGGCGGCGATCAAGATTGAAGACGGCGGACCAGTCTTCTACACGCAGGCGCGCGTCGGCGAGAGAGGCCGGACGTTCGAGGCGCTGAAATTCCGCTCGATGATCCCCAATGCCGAGCACGGTATCGGACCGGTCCAGGCAAGCGAGCGTGATGCACGCATCACGCGGGTCGGCCGGTTGCTTCGCGTCACGGCGATGGACGAGCTGCCGCAGCTCTGGAACATCTTTCGCGGAGACATGAGCTTCGTCGGGCCGCGAGCCCTCAGGCCCGACGAGATCGATACGGGCACGGCTGGCGTCTCGATCCCGCTCCAGAAAATTCCCGGTTTCGCCGAGCGCTGCGGCGTGCCGCCAGGGTTGACCGGCATCGCGCAGATTTATGCGCCGCGCGACGTGTCGCGCCGACAGAAGTTCAGGCTCGACCTCCTTTACATCCGCCGCCGAACGTTTCTCCTGGACCTGCGTCTGATCCTCGTGTCGTTCTGGATCACGCTTCGCGGCGCCTGGGAAGCCCGGGAGCGAAAGTTTTGACGGTCAAGTCGGTTCTCGACGAAACACCGGGCGCCGATGCCGCGCTCCGCGACGGCCACTACGCGACCAAGCAGATTTTCTGCAGGGACCGTCTCATCGCCTGGAGCCATCGGCGCCGGTTCGAGACCGGTCTGCGACTGGCGAGTCGATTCGAAGGGCGGCGACTCCTCGACTACGGTTGCGGAGACGGGACGTTTCTCGCGCTCCTGCATGCGCGCAATGCGCCGGCCGAGTCCGTAGGTGCGGAGCTCGACGAGTTTCAGGTGAATGATTGCCGCAAGCGGCTCGGCCGGCTCTCCGGCGTGCGCTTCGAAACGATCGCGCGGCTCGACGAAGTCAGCCATCGCGGCCGCTACGACGCGGTCGTGTGCATGGAAGTCCTCGAGCATGTCGTGGCGCTCGACTCGGTGATCGATCGGCTGTGGCGATTGCTTGCGGACGAGGGGACGTTGCTCGTCAGCGTTCCGGTCGAGATCGGCGTGCCGCTTCTGCTGAAGCAGGCGGTCCGCCGCATCGCCGGATGGCGCGGAATCGGAGATTATCCGGGCACGAGCCCGTACACCGTTCGTGAATATTGGTTGAGCGTGTTTGCCGGCGACGCGCAGCACATCCCGCGGCCCGTCCACGGGACCGATGGCCCGATGCCGTTCCACGATCACAAAGGGTTCAACTGGCGAGCGTTGCGCGCGCAGATTTCCCGGCGATTCAAACCAGTGCGCACGATCGCATCGCCCATCGGGTGGCTCGGTCCGCATCTGGCGACGCAAGTCTGGTTCGAACTGCGCAAGCAGTAATCACCGCACCGTTGCGGGCTCAATCGCACAGCCCGCCGCCGCCGGGAAACCCCTCTATAATCAGGCGTCGCCCTGGCCGCGGCCGGCGCGATCTCAGCGTTTCATTTCACGTGACGCAGACATCGAGCGACATTGTCATTGTCGGCGGTGGCCCGGCCGGGTTGTATGCAGGGCTGCGACTGGCGCGGCTCGGATGGTCGGTCGACCTGTACGAGGAGCACTGCGACATCGGCGAGCCGGTGCACTGCACAGGCGTTCTCGCCCGCGACGCGTTCGAGGTGTTCGGCGTGCCAGCCGACGCCGTCCTCAACGAGTTGAAGACCGTTCGCTTCTACGCGCCCTCGGGCGACACGGTCGAACACGCCACCGCCACTGTCGAAGCGGTCGTCATCGATCGATCCCTCTTCGATCGACAGCTCGCGGCCGATGCGGAACGAGCCGGTGTCCGGATGCACCGCGCCCGTGTGACGGCGCTCGACGTCGATCGTGACGCGGTTCGCGTCACCGTGGACGGCGCAGCGGCGCGCGCGCGCGTCTGCCTGCTCGCCTGCGGCGCGAACTACGCCTTGCAGCGGCGGCTTGGTCTCGGTCTTCCGCGCATGCTCCTGCAGTCGGCACAAGCCGAAGTTCCTGCCGATCGCCTCGGCCCGGTCGAAGTGCACTTCGGCGCCGACGTCGCGCCGGGCGGCTTTGGGTGGGCCGTCCCGGTTCGGCGGGCCGATCGCACCTGCGTCCGCGTCGGCGTGATGTGCGACGGCGATGCGGGCGGCCATTTCCGGCGGATGTTCGAGGCGATCGCGCCGCGCTGGGGCGCACAGCTGTCAGACAGCTGCGTGCCGCGCCAGAAAGTCCTGCCGCTTGCGCCGATCAGACGCACGTATGCGAATCGCGTGCTCGTGCTGGGTGACGCGGCCGGTCTCGTGAAACCGACGACCGGTGGAGGGATCTACTACAGCCTGCTCAGCGGCGACCTGGCTGCCGAGACGCTTGCGGAACGGCTGGCCAGCGACGCGCTCGACGCAAACGCGCTGGCTTCGTACGAGTCTGCCTGGCGCAAACGCATCGGATCGGAGCTGCGCTGGCAGCTGATCCTCCGGCGCATCGCGCAGCGGCTCACCGATTCGGACATCGATCGGCTGTTCGAGCTCGCGCGAACCGACGGCATCATGCCGCTGGTGCGCCGCACGGCGACGTTCAATCGCCACCGCGAGTTCATCATCGCCCTGCTCAAGCACCCGCCGGCGCGCCGCGTTCTGTTCCGCGCCGCCCTCGCGTAGCAGCTCGCTACTTTCTCCCCCGCAATACCTTCCAGGCTCCTGACGCAGCGCGGTGCAGGTAGAGCGCAGGCAGGACGGCCGCGTGCCGCGCGCCTGGAGGCACACCGTAAGCCGCCATCATGTACTCCCGGTTCGGGAGCAGCACTTCGCGCGCGAGCTGCAGACGGTCGCGCCACGCAGGCAGGCCGCGGATCGAGGTGACGAGCTCGTGATGCCAGCGCCGGCCGGGCTGCAGATAACGGGCAGTCGCTTCCGGAGAGGGCGGCGATGCGAGCGCATCGAGCACGTCATCGGGGATGTGCGAGCCGAAACGGTTGCGCGCGAGCCGAAGCTGGCGTGCGCAGACAGCCGCAACGCGCTTCTCGATCGCCAGGGCAGCAAACCGCTCGAGTTGCAAGGCGCTGAGCCGCGATGCCAGCAGGTGGACATCGTAGATCCACAAAAGGCGCTCTTCGTTCCGATGATGCATCGCCGGATGGATGCAGGCGATGAGCAGCGCATGCACGGGTCCCGCGATCACTGCGTGCCGGCCGAGCGCCGGCAACCGCGCGCTCCCATCCAGCGCCTCTTCGTAGGTCAGTGCATCGGCGAACGCGACCTGCGTGCTGATCTTCCAGTGAAAATCAAACGCGTGATCGATGCCGAGCCCGTCGCGCTTCGACATCTCCACCTGGCAGAAGATCAGTTCGCCATCGCAGTAAGTCGGCGACGTGTAGCCGAGCCGCCGCATCACGCGCCGGGCGGCATCGAGTTCCTCACGGCGGATCAGCAGATCGACGTCGTTGCGCGGGCGCGCCTCGGGGCTGACGTAGACGTCGTAGGCGAGCGCCGCGCCTTTGAACAACACCGGCCGGACGCCTTCAGCGGCGAGTGATGACAGCACCGTGATGAGCTCGCGGCGTCGGACGGCCTCAACTGCCGCGGCTCCGCGGCAGTCGCGCTCGAGAGCCTCGACGATTTCGGCGGGCCAGTCCGCGCCGGCCGGCCCGCGGAGCGTATCGAGGATCACGCCCGTCAGATCGTGGCGCGCGCAGGACTCTGCGACTCGAGCGGCCGTCGATCCGAGCGCCTGCCAGCCGATCGGCTCGCCTCGCACGATCGTCGAGAGCGCATCTTCAATGCGCGTCGTCGGGTTCTCGAGCGGGATGTAATCGGCAAGTCCGTCGACCTCGCCCGACACAATCAGGCCGTCGCTCGCAACCCACGCATGCGCCTCGAAGCGACCCGGCTCCGAACGGCCCGGCGCGACACCGATCTTCAGCACCGACGGAAGGCCACGGCGGCGAAGCATCGCGTCCGCGGCGAGCGCCGTCATCAGGCAGGTCGATCCTGGTACCCGGCGTGCCGCTGCAGCCGCGGCCCGGCGGATCCGTCCAGCAGTATCGCTGCCGTGCGCCGGCGTTCGGCCGCGACCCGCGGACCAATGGAAGAAGCGACGGAGGGTCTGAAAACGCCAGACGTGAAGGCCGATCCGGCAGAACGCCACGAGCGCCGCCGCTTCGGCAAAGAGCCGTCGATCCCCAGGCTCGAGCGATCGAAACCGGCTCAGCGTTCCGATCACGCGTCGCTCCGGATCTGTATCAGACCGCAGTTCGAGAGATCGCCGACGACTTCGAGCACGTCACGTTCGCAGCGGCGCGCGTCCACGTCGTACTCCGCGCAGACCGCGGTGCAGATGTCGCGTACCGTGACGGGCCGGGCCAGCGTCGACCAGATCAACGCGCCTACGTCCTCGAGACCGTAGTAAATGCCGTCGCGCAGATTGAGCAGGACGACTTCGCTGCCGAACGTCGTGGCGAGCACATCCGGATCCGCGCAAAGCGTCGCTGATTCGGCGAGTGTCATTCGCAGTCGAGCGGGGGCGGCACGACCAGTATACTCGCTGCCGTGAGCGGCATCGCTGGCGTGTGGAATCTGGATGGCGCTCCTGCCGATCGGCAGGTCCTGCGCCGAATGAGCGAGGCGCTTCAGCATCGTGGCGCGGATGGATGCAAGGAGTACGTCGACGGCCCGCTCGGATTGGTCCATCAGCGTTTCTGGGTGACGCCCGAGGAGATCGGAGAGATCCAGCCGATCGCCGCGTCCGGCAGTACGACGTTGATGGTCATGGATGGCCGTCTCCACAATCGCGACGAGCTCGTCGGCGAATTGCGAATCCCTGAGTCATCAACCGACGCCGCCTGTGCCCTCGCTGCTTACGGGCGTTGGGCCGATCGTTTCGTTGAGCATCTCGACGGCGAATTCGCGCTGGTGATCGTCGACAGCGCGCGCCGGCGCCTGCTGGCCGCTCGCGACGCAATCGGTATCCGTCCTCTGTACTACACGCGAACCGATCGATTGTTCGCGTTCGCGTCGGAGATCACGGCGCTTTTGACTCATCCCGACATCCCGACGCGGCCCGACGATGAAGGGCTGGCGGATTATCTGTTGGCCAGCTCGCGTCCCCTCGATCGCCAGGACATCACGTGCTTCGCCAGCATTTCTGCGCTGCCGCCGTCCCATATCGCCATCGTCGAGCCGACGCGCGTCACGACGCGCCGCTATTGGGATTTCGACGTTCGAAGCCCTCTTCATCTGTCTTCGTTCGACGAGTATGCGGAAGCATTTCGCGATCGCTTCGTCCGGGCAGTCCGCCGGCGCATGCGATCGGCCTATCCGGTTGCCGTTTCCGTCAGCGGCGGGCTCGATTCATCGTCGATCTACTGCGCGGCGAAGACGATCGCTCGCGAGAAACCCGTTGCGTCTCCGCGGATCCTCGGTCTCTCGTACCTCGGCGAACCGGGCGGTGACGCGGATGAAGCCTCGTTCCTGGACGCCGTCGATCGCGAATACGGCGGGATCGAACGGTTTCCTTCGACGTGCTTCGCCGGCTTCGCGGAGGGGACGCGCGAGCAACTCGTCGGCGCCGAAGCGCCGCTCGTCGACTGCATGTGGGGCGTCACGCGTGAGCTGCACCGGCGCGCTGCTGACGCCGGTGCTCGCGTGCTGCTGACCGGCCACTGGGGCGACCAGATTCTCTGCTCGACGGCGTATCTGGTCGACCTGCTTGGGACTCTTCGGTGGCGGCAATTGCGGCGCCACTGGCAGGGGTTCGCGCGATGGAGTCCCGGCGAGGCGAAAACCGCCGCGCGGCGCCTGCCCGCCGACGTGGTCCGGCATCTCCTGCCGGACTCGCTGCTCGGTGCCGCCAAATGGTTGAAACGCCGCATCGTCGGCGGCGAGCGGCATCGGCCGTGGTTCGGTGACGTCTTTCTGGAGCGCGCCCTGCGTCATGCCGATAAGCCAGCGCGGCTCGGGACAGGATTCCATTCGGCGCACGCTCGTGCCATGTATCTCGAGGCGCGCTCGAAGTATCACGTGCACTGCATGGAATGGCAGAACAAGGTGACGGCGCGCCACGGGCTCGACGTGTCGTTCCCGATGCTGGATCGCGATCTGCTGTCGTTCCTCATCGCGATTCCCGGAGCGATGCAGAGCCACCTTGGTGTCCCTCGCGCGATTCTGCGCGAAGCCATGCGCCCGATGCTGCCAGAGGCCATCAGGCAGCGATCGACGAAGGCCGACTTCACCGGCTACATCAACCACAACGTCGCGCAGGATGTTCTCGCCATCGCCGCGGTTCTTCACTCCGGCTCCCTCGGCGTCAACCTCGGGTACTTCGAGGCGGAGCGCCTTGTCGCAGCCGTGCAGAATCTCGCCGCGGGGCTGTCGCGGCACGACTGTCTCGACTGCTGGGACCTGACCGACGCGTATGGCTTAGAGATCTGGCTTCAGGTATTCTTGACGGGCGGTCAGGTGGCGGCTTCACCACTGCAGCTGGAGAAAGTCTCATGGGCGAAAAGCGTGGCGCGGCAGCGCGCGTGAAGAAACGTCCGTATCGTGTGCCGAAACTGAAACGGCACGGCGATCTCCGAACGCTGACTCAGGCCAAGGGCGGCGACCGCGGTGACGGCAGTGGCGCGCCGAAGACCCGAACCACGACGGGACCGTAACACCAGGCTTTGAACCGCGCGCCGAAGGCTTACCGCCTCTACGGACTCGTGGTGCGCAGCGCGCTGACGCTGCCGTGCCGCGAGCATCACGACCAGACCGGCTCCTCGCACGTCCATCTTCGACGAGCGCGTGCCGCCGAGTTCGCGGCGGCGCGCGGCAGGCGCGCGCCCGACCGATGGTTCTTCAAGCGCCGGCTTGCCGACGGCACGACGTATTTGCGATGGCGCGGCTTGTGCGAGTTCCTGGTGTCGCCCGACGGAACACGCATTCGCTATCATCCGCTCGCGTCAGCCACCTCTGAGTCGATTCACGTCTACCTTCTCGGTCAGGTCCTGTCGTTCTCGCTGGTCGCGCGTGGCATCGACCCGCTCCACGGCAGCGTCGTCGACATCGATGGCAGTGCGGTGGCGCTGCTCGGCGACTGCGGGTCGGGAAAGTCCACACTGGCAGCGGCACTTCTGGCTCGCGGCTGCCCGATCGTCACCGACGATCTGGTTGCGCTCTCGAGCCGCGGCCGCGCGTGGGCGGTTTATCCGGGCCCTCCGCGCATCAAACTGTTTCCAGCTGCGGCGCGGCAGCTCGGCTTGCACGGCGACGGTCGGCTGATGAACGGCGAAACCTCGAAGCGCGTGATCCCTCTCGGTTCACGGCAGGCGAGTCAGCGATGCGTTCGGCTCAAGGCCATTTACGTCCTCTCGAAGCCCGATCGCCGACAGGAGACGAGCGTCACGCCGACGATCGAGCGGCTGGGCGGCGGCGATGCGTTTCTTGAAGTGATTCGAGGCGCGTTCAACCTGCTCGTCCTCGATCGCGACCGCCTGGCGAACCAGTTTGCGTTTGCGTCGCGCCTCGTCGACAACGTGCCGATCCGGCGGCTGACGTATCCGCGTCGGTATTCAGCGCTGCCAGCCGTTTGCGACGCCCTCCTGACCGATCTCTCCACGATTTCTTGAGCGCGCCACTCCCGTCTGCCCGGCTCTGGCCGCTCCTTGCCGGAATCAACCTGGCCGCCGGCCTGGCGATCAGCGCGATGCCGGAGCGCCAGACCGATCTCCAGGCGATGCAGACCTGGGGACGGACGTGGCTCGTCGACGGGAGCGACGTCTACGGCATCGCATCAATCAAGCCGACCTATCCGCCCCACGCCATCGTCGCGCTCTCGCCACTTGGCGTCATCGATCCGGCAGTTGCCGTTCCGTTGTGGGCGCTCCTGAACATCGTGCTCGCGCTGCTGGCCGTGTATCTGGCGGTTCGCGCGGTTCGTCCGGCCGCGCCGCTTGCTGACATCGTGTTGCCGATGTCGATGTTCCTTTGTTGGGGCGGGTTTCGAACGCTGCTCCAGTTCAGTGTGCTGACGCTGACGCTCGGGTTGGCGGCTCAGGTCCACGCTTCGAAACGTCCGTACGCGAGCGGAATCGCGCTCGGCTTCGCGCTGATGAAGCCGCAGATGGCCGCGCCATTCTTTCTCTGGGCGCTCTTCACGCGCCGCTGGCGCGTCGCAGTCACTGCGATCGCCGTGTGTGGAGCAGGGGTGCTGGTGTTTTGTCTACGCGCATCGGTGGCGCCACTTCATGCGATCGGCGAATACACGCGCATCCTCCGCTCGTTTTACGCGGACGATTCGCTCGGACTGACAGGGCTTGCGCAGGTGAGACCGCTCGTCTTGCTCGCGCTCGGGAACGCGTCGGCGGCCACGGTCGCCGCGTGGGGCCTTGCCGTCGTTCTGCTGGGATTACTGTGCGTGTGGGGCTGGCGGGAAGGCCGTCGGTCGGATCTCGTCGTCGCGGCGCCGGCCCTGGCCGCCGTGTGGTCGGTCATCACGTTTTATCACCTGACGTACGGATTCGTCGTGTTGCTGCCTGTTGCGACGTTGCTGCTCTTTTCCGACAGCCCGGAAACTATCGCAGTCCGCCGGAAAACGTTCTGGTTCATGCAGGCGGCGCTGATGGCTGACGTGCCGGGGGCAGCCCGTTGGATCGGGGCGAACCAATGGCTACCGGAGGGCGCCGCCGCGGCGTTGGGCCACGCCGACCGCTTCTTCGCGCTGGCGCTCTTTGCGTCGCTCACGTGGATCGGACTCAGGCACACCCGTCTGCTCGGGAACGTGAAGCGCGACCGCAGTGACGATCGCGAAGAGCACCGCGTTCGCCGGCATGCGTAATCCGGTGTCCCAGAGGTTCTGCGCAGCCACGGCTGCCATCGCGCTCGCCGCTCCGGCGCGAATCCAGAAGACCGGCGTCCGATCGGACTGAAGGCGCGCCAGCGCACCGACGCAGGCCGCCGCCGCC
>Ga0114129_10004080_pt1 | contig 20630 bp, 15 predicted proteins | sample RhiMetdeltSRZDD1_FD_80071 | JGI IMG/M metagenome (GOLD analysis project Ga0114129, IMG submission 80071) | Populus rhizosphere microbial communities from Tennessee, USA - Rhizosphere MetaG P. deltoides SRZDD1 (version 2) (version 2) | ecosystem: Host-associated > Plants > Roots > Rhizosphere >... | reverse complement strand
GTTTCCTCGATCGCCGCAGGCCTGGCCATTGCGTTACCTCATCGCAAAGTCATCGCCATCGATGGAGATGGCGCCTTTCTGATGAATCTCTGTGGTTTACCGACTATCGCGCTGCAGAATCCCGGTAACTTGATTCATCTGCTGTTCGATAACGAAATCTATGAAGCCTCAGGGGGCACGGCTACAGCTTCGCGAAGCTCGGACGCCGTGGCGCTCGCGAAAGGTTCAGGATACAAACACGCTGCGTGGGTCAATTCGCCGGAACAGTTCAACTCAGAGTTCCGGCGAGCGTGGAAAAAAAATCGCCTGACATTAATCGCAGTCAAAGTGGCGCCCGGCCAACCGAAAAATCTCCCGCCGCTCCGGCTCGACGAAATCGAGAATAAGTACCGGTTCGTCCGCTACTTGGAAGCCACCGAGAAAAGGAGCATCTTAAATCCCGGCTTCAATTCGAAAACGTAGCCCGTTCAATCCAAGGTGCTTTCCGCGGTATGCGTGTGTTTCACAGTTTTCCACCGGCGCGCAAGTTGCGCGCGGGAGAACTTGCCGTCTCGCCGCGGCAATCCAAGCCAGTTCCACTGGTCAGGGAAACGGCGTATTGCCGCCTCGATACAACGGGTGTAGACGGCCGTGGTCGCCACCACACTTTGCTCGAGATCCTCATGTTCAACCGGGGGGATGGCTTCGCCGACAGACAAGACCAACGAGTCGTCGGCTCGCCGGGTCGCAAACATCGGCAACGTGACGGCGCCCGTGCGCAGCGCTAAAGTCGCGGGCCCACGGGGCGCCGGCGCCTGGAGTCCAAAGAAGTCGACCATTACGTCGCCGGACTTAAATTCGTCGGCTATGACCAAAACGACGCGATTTTCGCGCAACGCTTTGAGCATGCCGCGCACTGCTTCGCGGCGCGGCTTGGCCGAGATCGTGTGAATGCCCACTCGTGCGCGAAAAGCGTCGGCCGCGCGCGCAAAACGATGGTCCGTAGGTTGCTTCACGACCACGCTGAATGGATATCCTGCGGCTGCGAGACGTGCGCCGATCAAAGTGAAACTTCCCAAGTGAGCGCTTAACGCAAGTACTCCTTTGCCTTTTCGAGCGCGCGTTCGATGTGCTCTTCTCCTTCCAGGACGACCGTTGAAAGGATTCGTTGCTTGGACCAATGCATCACTGCAATAGTATCTAGAACGCCGCGCGCGAAGTTCAGCCAGGCGCGCCAAATCAAGGCGGCACGGTCCCTGGCGTTGGGGATTTCCCTGGCGAGAACCAAACTGATATTTTCTTTCATTCTGTTGCGATAGTTCCGCAGCAGCACGAATGTCACGCAAGCCATCAACCGGACGAAACCCCACCACAGCTGGTAGGGAACGTACGGGAACAAACGGATGGAGGCTCGCAGCGCGTATTCGCCGAATCGGTATCTAGAACCATAGAGTGTCCGGCGGATCCATGACTGGGTTATCCTTTTCGCCGTCTTGCTTCTCCTCTTTTTCACTCTCGCCATGACTTATCTATGAATTCGTTCGAGAATTTTTTCAAGAGAAGGAAGGGTTGCACAAACCAAAGGCGGTGACAGGTTGTCCTGTCACCGCCTTTGGTCGCACCTCAAGTCAGTTTCTAACGGCTCGCCACCCTTCGCAAACGCTGCCCTGATCTGCGGGGGATCGATAGGCTTCGTCTGTGTTTTCTCCGCCTGGGGGAAAGTTGGTATACCTTCGCTTGGGTATGCTCAGCCAAGATTTTGCTTTTCCATTCGGTCATGCCCCGTCTGAGATAGTCGGGACTAAACCCCAGCGTTTCACAAACCATGTCGAAGGAAAAGATTCCTTCACTGCCTTTTTCTTGCACCCATTCCTCGGCCTCGCGGAAAAGGGCTTTGCCTTTGGCATCCCGCGCGAAGATATATTTCTGAAAACAGGCGATGGCGTCTTCCAAAATCGCCAGCATCAGTTTCTTCTCCGGCTCCAAGTGGAGCTTGCGCCGGAACGTCTCCAGGTACTGCTCCGGCAGCAGAGTGTCCGGCTGAAACAGCGATGTCACTCGTTCTTCCATGCTCAATCCAGTGTCGTAGCTCATAAAACCACCTCCCGTTGGGGTGCGGCCTGTCGCCAGGTTAACCAGTGTACCTGTTCACCTAGTCATGCCGCGCTCGAAAGAGAAGAGGATGCCATAATCAATTCCTTGCAAGCGGATTGCCGTAGGTCCGCCATAGTCGTACGGCTTAAAACTTCCGTCACACTGCGTTGCACTTCGCTCCATACGCCTAGCATCGCGCAGCGCGGAATCTGATCGCAGCCCAATGCATGATCCATGCAGGCATTGACCGAGATGGGCCCTTCGAGCGCTTCTATGACATCCGAAAACGAGATCGCGTCGGGTCTGCGGGCCAGCGTATAACCTCCGCAAGAACCCCTTTTCGACTTGACCAGTCCCCCGCGAATCAAGTCCCGAATGATTTTCTCCAAAAATTTTCTTGGCACCCCCTGATGTTTTGCGATCTCCGCTATGGGACAGCATTTCTCGGGGTCTTGGTCGGAAAGATAAATCACCGCTCGCAATCCGTAGTCGACCCGCCTAGGAATCTGCATGAGCCCCATAACCATTCACCCCCTTACACCGAAGGTGCCAGCCGCTGTCCCTCGCTCGGGTTGGGGGTGCTGCTGGCTTCCCAGCTTGCCCAAGGCCGACATTCCCAGTAACCGTTGGACGATTGGCGGCGCCTTTTGGTTCACATAATGAACTTCTGCTTCGGTATTGAACCGACTCAAACTGAAGCGTACCGCGCCTTGGAGCCAATCGGCGGGCACTTTCATTGCCCGCAGCACGTGGGATGGCTCGGAGGAGCCCGCCGTACAGGCAGAGCCGGTGGATGCGCAGATCCCTTGCTGGTCCAATAGCACAAGGATCGATTCGCCTTCCAAGTAGCGGAAACTGATATTCAATGTATTCGGCAGCCGATTCTGCGGTTGGCCATTCACTCGGCTATCGGGACAGGAATCGAGCAATGATGTTTCCAGCTGATCGCGCAGCTTTTTCACCCGTGTGGCATCCTCTGCTAAACGCCCGAGCGCGATCTCGGCCGCTTTCCCCATACCGATGATCGCGGCAACATTTTCTGTTCCGGCACGGCGGTTGCGTTCCTGGTGCCCACCGATCATAAACGGTGGAAAGGGAATGCCGCGTCTCACGTACAATGCTCCGACTCCTTTCGGAGCGTGGAACTTGTGACCCGAAATCGTCAATAAATCGATCGGCAAATCCTTCACTTTGAGCGCCAGTTTTCCCGCCGCTTGCACGGCATCGACGTGCAAGGGAATTCCCCTGGATCTAACGATCGCGCCAATTTCTGCGATCGGGAAAATCACCCCGGTTTCGTTGTTCGCCCACATGATCGACACCAGCGCGGTGTCGTCGGACAACGCAGCGCGCAATTCTTCTAGATCAAGCGCGCCATCCTGATCGACGCCCAACCAAGTTACCCGATAACCCTTCTTCTCCAGATGTTGACATAAACCGAGCACCGCTGGATGCTCGACCTGCGTCGTTACAATGTGACGCTTTTCCGACCGGGCTTCGAGTATGCCGCGAATCGCCGCATTGTCGCCTTCGGTACCGCAGCTCGTGAACATGACTTCCACTGGGTCGGCGGCGTCCAAGAGCGCGGCGACCTGCGCCCGGGCCTCGGTGATTTTTTGGCCGACTTGGCTGCCGAAGCGATGAATGCTCGATGGATTACCGTAATACTCCGTAAGAAACGGCAGCATCACCTCCGCGACCTCCGGCAGCACTCGAGTGGTCGCGTTGTTATCGAAGTAAATTTCGCTCGCCATGGTTCTAGTAGGTCCCTATCGAAGCGTCCGAGTATCGTTGATTAGGGAACATTATTGCTATCCGACACTACCCTCCAGGCTCAAACCCAATAGTTTTTGCGCTTCGACGGCAAATTCCATCGGCAATTCTTTGAATACCTGTCTGCAAAAACCGTTAACGATCATGTTGACCGCGTCTTCCGTCGAAATGCCCCGCTGCCGGCAATAGAAAAGCTGATCCTCGCCGATCTTCGACGTCGAGGCCTCGTGCTCGACCTGGGAAACGTTGTTCATTACCTCCAAATAAGGAAAGGTATGCGCCGCACACTTGTCGCCGAGCAGCAACGAATCGCACTGCGAATAATTCCGCGCGCCGCTGGCACCCTTCATGATCTTCACCAGCCCGCGATAAGTGTTTTGTCCGTGGCCGGCGGAAATGCCCTTGGAGATGATCGTGCTCTTGGTGTTTTTGCCCATATGGATCATCTTAGTGCCCGTATCGGCCTGCTGGTAATTATTCGTCAATGCCACGGAATAAAACTCACCGACAGAATCGTCCCCTTGTAAAATACAGCTCGGGTACTTCCAGGTAATCGCCGAGCCGGTTTCGACCTGGGTCCAGGAAATCTTCGACCGCGCGCCGAGACACTTGCCGCGCTTGGTCACAAAATTGAAAATACCCCCTTTGCCTTCGGCATCGCCGGGATACCAGTTCTGCACCGTCGAGTATTTGATCCGGGCGTCTTTATGGGTGACTAGCTCCACAACCGCGGCATGCAGTTGGTTTTTATCGCGCATCGGCGCTGTGCAGCCCTCGAGGTAACTTACGGTTGCGCCTTCGTCAGCAACGATCAGTGTGCGCTCAAATTGTCCGGTTTCCGCTGCGTTGATTCGGAAGTAGGTCGACAATTCCATCGGACATCGCACACCCTTCGGGATGTAACAAAACGACCCATCGCTAAACACTGCCGAATTGAGCGCGGCGAAAAAATTGTCGGTGTAAGGAACCACCGAGCCAAGATACTTCTGAACCAGCTCCGGGTGATTCTGCACCGCCTCCGAGAAGGAACAAAAGATGATGCCGAGCTCGCCTAACTTTGCTTTGAACGTCGTCGCCACCGATACGCTGTCAAAAACGGCGTCGACGGCAACACCAGCCAAGCGTTCCTGCTCCTTGAGCGGGATTCCCAACTTCTCGTACGTCTCGAGTAATTCCGGATCGACTTCCTCTAAACTCTTGGGCGCATCCGCCTTTGATTTCGGCGCCGAATAATAGCGGATCGCTTGGTAATCGATGGCCGGATAATGGACCATCGCCCACTTCGGCTCGGCCTGAGATTTTTCCAGCTTTACCCAGTGTCGGTATGCCCTCAGGCGCCATTCGAGCATGAATTCTGGCTCGTTTTTCTTGGCCGAAATGATCCGAATAACGTCCTCGTTCAAACCTGGCGGTACGGTATCGGCCTCGATATCGGTAAAAAACCCGTATTTGTACTCGCGCCTGGTGAGCTCCTCGACCGTATTCAACTCTGTTTTCATGTTTACAGTTCCTTAAGCGGATTAGACCGCGAAAGATGCGCCGCAGCCGCACGATTTTTTTACGTTTGGGTTCTGAAACACGAACCCGGATTGCATCAGTTCGTCCTTGTAGTCGAGCTCCGTGCCAGTCAGATAAAGCAAGCTCTTCATGTCCACTAAAAGTTTCGCTCCGTCTCGTTCAAAAATTTTATCGGTCACTTTAGGCATGTCGAAGTCGACCTTATACTGCAGGCCCGAGCAACCTCCTCCGACCACTTTCACTCTCAATCCTTGCCCCTCGCGGTTGTCAGCGGCAATCAATTCCTTGATTCGGGCCGCAGCACGATCCGTAAGGGTCACTCCAATCGCCATATTTCTTCCTCTCGAGCCGATAGACGTCTTCGTCTAGGAAACCCTCTCATGCTGTTTGAGATCGGCCTGTTGTCGTTTCCTGAACCTTAGCCTTTTTTGCCTTGTAGACGGGTGAAAGCTCTCTCAAGCGACCCACTTCTTCAACCACTCGTTGAATAGTGTAATCGATTTCGTCCTCGGTATTGAATCGGCCCAGGCCAAAGCGGATCGACGTGTGCGCCAGCTCATCTTTCAACCCAATTGCCTTCAAGACGTGTGAGGGTTCGAGGCTCGCTGAAGTGCACGCTGACCCTGTCGAAACCGCGATCTCCTTTAAAGCCATCAAAAGCGACTCCCCTTCGACGTGAGCAAAGCTCATATTAAGGTTACCAGGAAGTCGTTGGCGCAAATGACCATTGACGTAAACTTCGCCGAGCCGATTAAGAATCCCATCCCTAAGTCGCTCTCTCAGCGCCGTGAGTCGCTCGCCTTCCGCGCTCATTTCTTTTTGCGCGAGCTCACAAGACTTTCCCAGGCCGACGATCCCTGCCACATTCAACGTTCCCGATCTCATGCCCCGCTCATGGCCGCCGCCGTCGATGATCGCCGGCAGTTTGACTCGAGGCTTAGACGATCGAACATAAAGAGCACCGACGCCCTTGGGGCCGTACATCTTGTGAGCCGTCAACGATAGTAAATCAATACCCATTTCCTCCACATCGATCGGGATCTTGCCAACCGCCTGTGTTGCATCGGTATGAAAGAGAATCCCCTTCTCTTTGGCCAACCGGCCGATCTCCGGCATCGGCTGAATCGTGCCGATCTCGTTATTCGCCGCCATGATCGAAAGCAAAATAGTCCTGTCCGTCAGCGCTTCCTGTAGCCGCCCCAGATCGACGAAACCGTCTGAATTCACCGGCAAATAGGTAACCTGAAACCCACGTTTCTCCAAGACCTTGCAACTATCCAAAACCGCCTTGTGCTCAGTCACACACGTGACAATGTGGTTGCCCCTGTCGCGATAAGATTCGGCAATCCCCTTGATAGCGAGATTGTCGGACTCAGTAGCCCCACTGGTAAAAATAATCTCCCGCGCCCCCGCCCCTATCAATCGGCCTACTTGCTCTCTGGCTAAATCGACAGCCGCTTCCGCTTCCCAGCCGAATACATGGTTCTTGCTCGCCGCATTGCCGAACCTTTCGGTGAAATAAGGCAGCATGGCATCCAAAACCCTTGGATCCACCGGTGTGGTCGCGTGATTATCAAGGTAGATTGGAATTTTGACCGCCATTATCACCCTTGCTTTCGCCAATAGCCGACCAATTTAGTCTGATATTAACTTAACCAAAACCAGAGTCGGAGTCAACCGCGTTGTTAGATTTGTTAACTTATTGATATTTAATAAGAAATGGCGATGAAAAACGGGCACTACTCAACGCCGGACGAGGTCCCCATCGTGCGGTCAAGGAGGCATTTCAGATACTGACCAGTTATGGAATTCGACACCTGCGCTACCTCGGCCGGTGATCCCTCGGCCATGACCTTCCCACCCCGAGCCCCCCCTTCTGGTCCCAAATCGATTACGTAATCGGCGCGCTCGATAACATCTAGGTTGTGTTCGACGACCACGATCGTATTCCCTAATTCCGTTAGACGGTTTAGCAGCTCCAAGAGTTTCTTCACATCGTCGAAATGCAGGCCTGTCGTTGGCTCGTCGAGCATGTAAAGCGACCTTCCTGACGATTTTCGCGCCAACTCGCGCGCCAGTTTAATTCGCTGGGCTTCGCCGCCGGAAAGTGTGGTCGCGGATTGACCGAGCTGTAGGTATCCCAATCCGACGTCCCGCAAGGTGCGAAGCCGATCTTGAATTGGCGGTATGTGGTTGAGCAGTTCCAAGGCTTGATCCACGGTTAGGTCCAAAACATCGGCGATGCTCAACCCTTTATATTTGATCTCCAACGTTTCGCGGTTGTAGCGCCGTCCTTTGCACACCGCGCAAGTCACGAACGTTTCCGGAAGGAAATACAACTCGACGCGGGTTACCCCGCCACCTCCGCAAGCTTCACAGCGTCCACCACGAGCATTGAACGAAAATCGTTCTGCCTTGTAGCCACGGACTCGGGCCTCAGGCAATTGCGCGAAGAGCTCGCGCAGATGATCGTAAAGACCAGCATAGGTAGCGGGATTGGATCGCGGCGTGCGACCGATTGGCGCTTGATCGACACCGATCACCCGATCGATATTCTCCCAGCCGACAAGCTCGGCGCAAGACGGTTGATTCGCCTTTGACGACCCCTGCAGCCGTTTGATCAAGCCGTGATAGAGAACCTCCATCACCAGAGTGCTCTTGCCGGCACCGGAAACGCCGGTCACACAGGTCATAGCCCCGATGGGAAGCTTCACCGTAATGTTTTTGAGGTTACGTGCACTAGCTGATTTAATCGTAAGGAATTTTCCCATGCCCGTGCGACGCTTGACGGGAGGCGAAATTTTCAATGTGCCGGATAAATACTTGCCCGTGAGCGACCGACTATCGTAAACGATCGCCGGTGGCGACCCCTGTGCGACCACATGGCCGCCGTGAATACCGGCACCCGGCCCCATGTCGATAAGATAATCCGCCGCGAGGATCGTTTCCGGGTCATGCTCAACGACGACAACGGAATTTCCTGTATCACGCAGTTGTTTCAGAAGCCCTATCAGCTGAGCATTGTCCTTTTGATGCAAGCCGATGCTCGGCTCATCAAGAATGTAGAGAACTCCTGCCAAACGCGAACCAATCTGGGTGGCGAGGCGCACTCGTTGCAGCTCGCCCCCCGAGAGCGTTACCGAAGATCGATCCAGGCTCAAATAATCGAGGCCCAATTGCGCCATGCAGCGCATCCGGGTAACCATCTCGGCGACGATTTTTTGCCCAACGACCTTGCGTTCGTCGCCAAGTTGCAGCCTTTCGAGAAACTCGATCGTTCGAGTAATAGGCCAAGCTGCCAACTCGGAAATGTCGTGTCCGCCGATTCGTACCGCCCGGCTTTCTCGATTGAGCCGGGTTCCGCCACAATCCGGGCAGGGCTGCTCATCCAAACCTTCGCTGCTCCGTTTGGACCGTTTCAGCTGTCGAGCAATGACCCCCAATCCCTTGCAAGTCGTGCACGCGCCCTGCGGGCTGTTGAACGAGAAAAGGCTCGGCGTCAATTCCGGGATCGCCGCGCCACAGTACACGCAAGCCAATTTCTGACTGAACATCATTTCGCCGGCTACATCGCTGTCGTTGGCGCCGAGAACCTGGATCTTGATCACCTGGTTGCCATGAAGCGACGCCATCTCGAGAGAATCGGCGAGCCGCTTCTCGATACCGTCGCGCAACACCAGCCGATCGACCACGAGATCGAGGTGACTCGCGGCTTTCCGAGTAAAATCAACGCCGCCACTTAACTCGTGCATCTGACCATCGATAAGGACTCTGGCAAATCCTTGCCGCGCCAACTCATTCAGTCGTTCGCGGACGGCGCTGGGCCGCGATAGCGCGATTGGCGCCAAAACTAGAATGCGGGTTTGCGCCGGCAGAGCGAGCAACTGATCGACGATTTGCTCGACTTCGTAGGATCTGATCTCGCGGCCGCATGCGACACAGGTCGGTTGCCCTACGCGGACGAAGAGAAGTCGTAAAAAATCGTAGATATCGGTGATCGTGCCAACGGTCGAACGAGGATTGGCCAAGCCGGTATTTTGTTGGATCGCGATAGTCGGAGAAAGCCCATCGATCGCATCGACGTCGGGCTTTTCCATCTGTTGGAGCAGCTGCCGAGCGTCTGCGCCGAGGGATTCCAAGTAGCGTCGTTGCCCCTCGGCGTAGAGCGTGTCGAAGGCCAGCGAGGATTTCCCCGATCCGGAGACGCCCGTTATGACAACGAACCGGTCGCGCGGGATCTCGACGTCGATATTCTTGAGGTTATGGACCCGCGCGCCCCTGATGACGATCGCGCCCGGCATCGTGAGTTTTATTCTCTTTCGAGCTCGTCGAGCTTGTTCTCGATTAACGCGCGGTACTCTTTGAGCTTTGCCTCGGACTTTGCTTCGAAGCGGAGCACCAGTGCGGGCTGGGTGTTGGAAGCACGGATGAGTCCCCAGCCGTCGGCAAACTGGACCCGCGCGCCGTCGATGTCGATGACGGCGTAGTGCTGGCGAAAATATTCCGTGGCTTTTTTGGCGAGCAAAAATTTTTTGTCATCCGGACACTCGACGCGGATCTCCGGTGTCGAGACACATTTCGGCAAGTCGGCAAGCAACGCCGATAAAGGTTTTCCCGACTTGGCCACGATCTCGACCAAGCGCAGCGATGCGTAAATCGCGTCGTCATAGCCAAAATAGCGCTCCTTGAAAAACATATGGCCGCTCATTTCACCGGCGAGCAGCGCCTCGGTCTCTTTCATTTTGGCCTTTATGAGCGAATGGCCCGCCTTCCACATGATCGGCCGGCCGCCATTTTTTGCGATATCGTCATAAAGCCGCTGCGAACATTTCACCTCGGAAATAATGATCGAATTGGGGTTTCGCTTGAGCACGTCGCGAGAAAACAATATCAATAATTCATCTCCCCACAAGATGTTGCCCTTTTCATCTACCGCGCCGATGCGGTCGGCGTCGCCGTCGTAGGCAATTCCGAGATCGGCCTTTTCCTGCTTCACCTTTTCGATCAGCATCGCCAAATTTTCCGGCACCGTCGGGTCGGGATGGTGAAATGGAAAGTCCGCGTCCGGCGTACAGGCGATTTCCCAAACGTCGCAGCCGAGCTGTTTGAAAATCGGCGGCGCTACTGGTCCGCCCACGCCGCTGCCGGCGTCTACCACCACTTTCAGCGGGCGCGCCAACCGGGGCACGTCGGCGAGCAAGTATTGGTGATAGGACGGGACGATCTCGTAGCGCTCCACTTTACCGCCGGACTTTTCGCGGAACATGTTACGTTCCATCTTTTTGCGGATTTCTTGGATCTGCTGCCCGTAAAGCGTTTCCTTGCCGAGGCAGATTTTGAAACCGTTGTATTCGGACGGATTATGGCTCGCTGTGACTTGGATGCCACCGTTGACGTCAAGGTGAAACAGTGAAAAATAAAGCAACGGCGTCGGACAGATGCCTATGTCATAAACATGTAGCCCCGCCGAAACCAATCCGGCGATGACCGACTCGGCGTAAGGATCGGAGGTGGCACGGCAGTCGCGCCCGACCGCCACTCGGGTGCCGCCCATTTCCATAATAGCCGTGCCGTGTACCTTACCCAGCAGGAGCGCAAAGTCCGCATCGAAATCCTTTTCCGCCAGACCACGAATGTCGTACTCGCGAAACACTCCTGAATTCATTCCTGCCTCCGTGCCATGTGCCGGCGCGCCAACCGTGCCGCCAAGAGAATTGCTTCCTTCATGCTGGTTTCGTCCGCTTTGCCGGTGCCAGCAATATCGTACGCCGTACCGTGATCGACCGACGTGCGGATAAACGGCAATCCCAACGTCAGAGCCACACCGCCAAAGAAATGATGCAGCTTTAGTGGAATCAATCCCTGGTCGTGGTACATGCAGACCACAGCGTCATAATCGCCGAGGACGGCATGGTGAAACAGACTGTCCGCCGGTAAGGGCCCAAATGCCGCAAGACCTTTCCGCCGCGCGCCTTTTATTGCCGGCCCGATCACGTCGATCTCCTCATGGCCGAAAATCCCTTTTTCGCCGGCGTGCGGATTGAGCGCCGCCACGGCGATACGCGGTCGCGTAATGCCAAAAAAATCTCGCAGGCTCTGGTGCGTCAGCTCCAAGGTGGTTTGAATTCCCTCGCTCGTAAGGCTATTCGCCACTTTGGTCAATGGAATATGGCCGGTCACGGGAACAATGCGCAGTTTCGCACCAATGAGCATCATGCGGCATTCGGGGGCTCGGCTCAGTTCGGCGAGCAACTCTGTGTGTCCTGGATAGTTGTAACCGGCATCGATGAGGATGCTCTTGCTGATCGGCGCGGTGGCGACAGCATCGGCGACCTTCGAGAGCGCCAATTTTGCCGCCACCCTGATATAGCGAAATGCGCCATGTCCGCCCGCCCTCGACGAAATACCATGGCGAGACTGTTTCGGCGCCAGCGAAGAAAGCGCACAAACGACGAACGCGCTCGGGTGATTCAGCATGGGCAACAGCGGTCGTCCCTGCTGCCAACAGATCAGTTTGGGATATTTTTTTTTACCTCCGTGGGTCCGCTCCAGGACGCCCCAATCGCCCAAGATCAGCGGTCGCGCGACTTTTCTGATCACGGGATCCGCGAGCGCCTTGAGAACGACCTCCGGGCCGATTCCGGCGGGATCGCCCATGGTGATGGCGATGATCGGTTTACTCGACATCGGAGTCTAGGCGCCTGGCTGAAGGATAATGTTGTCGATTATCCCGCTTACAAATTTTTAGACAAAGGGCTTAGGGCTTCTTTGACGAAAAAGGATTCAACGAGTCGAGGATTGTGGAAATAACCCCTTTTTCGGATTGACTTGGCGGCGGACTTAACACGTCTGGAGCGTCTTCAACCGTATCGGTTGTGAACAGAGGCACTCCGAAGACAGTGACGATGCTCTTGTCCTTGAGCGGACTTTTGGCGTCTTCATCTTCGAACGGAGTCTCCTTGACGATGTAAGAAAATGGATTTAGATAGCTCAGAACCGAGCGGTCTTCCCGGCGGGTCGTCCTACTAGAATTGGCCATCAATGAATTCATCGTGCCCTCTTTCGAATCTCCCGGTTTGAACACGACGTTGGCCACTTTGATATCGATGCGATGTTTTCGTCGCAAATCGGTTTTGAGCCACTTTGCGAAACGTTCCTCTAAAATCTTTTTCATGAGTTCTTCCTTGATTCGCGGGGCAACACTGCTCAATGGCAACACATTGCTGCCTTCGCGACCTTCCAGCTTGACGATGTGTACGCCCATGCTGGTACGGAAGGGCTCGCTCACCTGACCGACGGATAGTTTTTGAAACGCAACCTCTTCGATTCCCAAAATCAGCGTGCCCTTCTTGACCCAACCAATTTCCCCGCCCTCAGTGCGGCCGGCGCCTTCGGAATACTCGCGAGCGAGCGCGGCGAAATCCTCGCCGGCTTCGATTCTCTCGTACAGCTCCTTACCCTTCTCCATCGCGTTTTGGACGCGCTCTGGCGGTGCGTCTTCGGGCAGCGCCAGCAAAATATGACGAATCCGGGCCCGCTCGGTGCTGCGATAATTTTTTGAGTTAATTTTGTAATACCGCTCGACGTCTTCGTCAGTAATGTTGACTTTTCTCCTCACCTGGCGATCGATGATCTCGCTCTTCTCCATCTCCGACTTGACCGACGCTCGGTAGGCGGCGAGGGTCATTCCCTCTCTGCTCAGCGCGAGCTTGAGATCCTCATCCGACAAACGGTTGTTCTTCTTCACTTGCTCGATATACCGAGTAACGTCTTCGTCGCTAACGACGATGCCGGCTTCGCGGACTTCGGCTTCAAGGAGTTTGTCGGTAATAAACTGTTCCAAAACTTCACGGTCGCTGGCATTGATCTGATTGAGGTCACCGCTAGGAAATGCGCGGTTCATTTTGCTCTTAGCGTAGGCGGTTAAATTCGACAACGTGTAGGGCTCTCCGTTGACAACCGCAATCAACTGTTCAATCACGGCAGCCGAAGCCCCGTAGGGAAAAATGAGAAGAAAAAACAGCAGGAGGCTTTCTTTAGTGCCTTGCCTCAACATAAACGAATACAAGACAGCTAGCACACTCGATTTTAAAAGCCAAACACGCCATAGACCCGGGCCAGCCTGATAATACCCGTTCATGCGCGCTCGGAAAGACAAGACCCCAACGCTCTGCCCCTTCAACCATGCGCTGATTCGTGAAGATCCTGCCGTTGGACTACCGTTTCCCGAATGGCATGGAGCAGCTCCACAACTTCCTCCATCAACGCTTCCCACTCCTGACTCTTCGGTGTAAACGACAAGCGGCCGTCGGGCGACAGGCGAAAGCGACTCTTTTGCTTGCGAATCAAATCTAGGAGCTTCTCAACTTTGACCGGCGATTCGGCATGGAACAGCAAAAAAACCATGCCGTGGGACACACTGATCTGTTGCACCAAGAATTCCTTTAACACGCGGCGCAGGTTCATGACTAGAAACAGATTGTCGACGACCGAAATGTAGGGACCGAAGCGGTCTTTAATTTCTTCCTTCAACTCCTCAAGCTCCAACGCATTGCGCAGGCTCGCTAGGCGCTTGTAAAAATACAAGCGCTGGTTGACGTCGGGAATGTACGTGTCGGGAAAATAGGCCGGAATGCCGAGACGGATCTCCGGCTCGACTTCAGGTACGACTTCTTCGCCCTTAAGTTCCTTCACAGCGTTTTCCATCATCTCGGTGTAAAGCTCGAAGCCCACCGCGGTAATTTGCCCTGACTGCTGTTCGCCGAGCAGGTTTCCTGCGCCGCGGATTTCCAGGTCATGGAGCGCGAGTTTGAAACCGCCGCCCAGACCGTCGATTTCTTGCAGAGCGCGCAATCTCTTCTCCGCGTCGGGCGTGATCGCTTGCTCGCCGGGTATTAACAGGTATGCGTAAGCGTGGCGATGCGACCGACCGACGCGACCACGGAGCTGATAGAGTTGCGCCAGACCGAACTTGTCGGCGCGGTTTATGATAATCGTATTGGCGTTGGGAAAATCCAATCCGGACTCGATAATCGCCGAACAAACCAACACTTGAGTCTTGTTCTCGGAAAAATCAATCATGACTTTTTCCAGTTCTCTTGGCCGCATCTGTCCATGCGCTACCGCCATCTTGCCCTCAGGAACCAAATCCGCGAGTTTTTGCGCCAGGCGGTCGATGGTCTCGACGCGGTTGTGCAGAAAGAAGACCTGCCCACCCCGCTCCAGCTCGCGCAGAATCGCGTCGCGAATCAAGTTTTCGTCATAGCGCGTTACATAGGTCTGAATCGCTAACCGATCGACCGGCGGCGTTTCAATGATGCTCAAGTCGCGGATGCCCACTAGAGACATGTGCAACGTGCGCGGGATTGGCGTCGCGGTGAGGCTTAAGACATCCACCAGCTGGCGGAGTTTTTTAAGCCGTTCCTTATGCACGACGCCGAAACGGTGTTCTTCGTCAATTATGACCAAGCCCAAGTCCTTGAACTCCACATCCTTCTGCAGCAACCGGTGCGTGCCGATAACGATATCCACATTGCCTTTGGCCGTCGCTTGCAACACCTGAGCGGCTTCTTTCGAAGTTAAAAACCGGCTGACCATTTCGACGCGCACCGGATGATTGCGGAAGCGATGGCGAAAAGTTTGTAGATGTTGCTGCGCCAGAATAGTCGTCGGCGCGAGCAAAGCGACCTGTTTTCCCCCTTCGACGGCGAGGAAAGCCGCCCGCATGGCGACCTCGGTTTTGCCATAGCCGACATCGCCGCAGATCAACCGGTCCATTGGTTTCCTGCTATGCATACTGGCAAGGGTTTCATCGATAGCGCGCTGCTGGTCGGGTGTCTCTTCGTATTCGAAACCGGCCTCGAATTCTTTGTACATGGCGTCCGGCGGCGCAAAGGCGGTACCGGCGCGCGCCTCGCGCAACGCATAGAGCTGGACAAGCTCTTCAGCCATGGCGAAGATCGATTTGCGCGCCTTTGCCTTAACTTTCTCCCATGCAGTCCCGCCGAGCCGGTCGAGAGACGGTTGCGCGCCGTCGCCGCCGATATACTTCTGCACCATATTGATACGGTCAACTGGCAAGTAGAGGCGATCGCCGCCTTCGTACTCGAGGTGCAGAAACTCGCCTTCCACGTCGGCAACTTTCAAAAATTTGAGGCCTCGATAAACACCAATTCCATGGTCCAGGTGAACGACATAGTCGTCCTGCTTGAGCTCGCTTAAGCTCGTAAGAAAATGACTCGGATAACTTGTCGCGGCGGTCGCGGGCTCGCGCTTTCGGGTGCCGAAGATTTCGTCGAACGTGATCAGATTCAGACGCGCCTCCGGCACGCGGAACCCCTGGCTAAGATGGCCGCACAAAATCGCCCGTTTAAAGTCCGTCCGCTCCAGAACCGTTGGCGCTGGCTCTTCTATTAGCGGGAGTCCAATGTCGTAATGGCCCAAAAGCTCCCTGAGCCGCGCTGCATCGCCCTGGGTCGGCGCTACCATGACGACTTTTTCTCCTTCCCAAGTTTTCAATCGCTCCACTAATGGCTTGAGGGAAGCTTCTTTGCCGCGCAGAGCGGTTTCCTGGCGAACGTCGGTTGTCAGGTAAGTTTCGACGGTAAGAGTGGTTTCCTGCGCCCTTTCGGACGCGGCCATTACCGCGAGGGACTCGCCCTGAACCTGGGAAAACGGCTGCAGCGCCTCGCGCCATTGGTGCTCGTTCAGATAGAGCGCCTCTACTGCGGGCACGAGGCGGCGTTCCTCCTTGGCTTTCGAGTTGCGGTCCCAGGCGAGTTGGCTAAAACGTTCCGCTTCGGCTTCGATACGATCCGCGCCGTCCAGCCAAATCAAAGTTTCCCGCGGCAGGTAAGAAAATACCGGTACTAGATTTGGAAAAAAGTATGGCGCCAAAAATTCGATTCCCGGGAACGGAATTCCTGCGCGCAGGGATTCGAGCAGGTTATTTCTTTCACGTCGGCCCATTTCTAGCTCCACCGCCCGCTGATCCAGTCGGCGCATCGTTTCTTGCAGGCCGGTGCGTTTCAGTGAGAACTCCTTCATCGGCAGGAGCAGCATCTCCTCTTGGAATTGCTCCGTTCGTTGCGTCGCCGGGTTGAATTCGCGCATCGATTCCAAGCGGTCGCCGTCAAATTCGAGGCGGATCGGTTGTCGATAACCGGGTGAGAAAAGATCGACGATGCCGCCGCGCGCGCCGAAATCGCCCCGTTCCTCGACCAGCGGCACAGGCTGATACCCCCATTGAACCAAATGATCGAGGATCGACTCCCGCGACAAATCCTGTCCCGCGACGAGATAGAGATAGGACTGTTTGAGGGCTTCCTTGGGAATCACGAGCTGCATCAAAGCCGCTGGAGTCGCGATGAGAATCGGCGCCGATTCTTCGACCAGCTTGTAAAGTCCCTCCAGGCGCCCGGCGATGTTGTCCGCAGGAGGTGAAAGATTCTCGAACGGCAACACTTCCCATGACGGAAACAGATGGAGCCGCTTGCGCAGCGGCGCCAATGCTCTATCTTCGCCGAGAAAAAAGGTCAGGTCGCCAAACAGCTTCTCCGCTTCGCGCCCGCTTGAGGTGATCACGAGAACTGGCCGCCGCGCCCTCGCCGCGACGAGGGCGAGCACATAGGCCCGCGCCCCGCCTTGCAGTCCCTGAATGCGTTTACTGCCCGTCCAGTTTCCACTGAGGAACTGTTCGAGTTGATCCGTGAGCGGCATGTCTATAGGAAAAAGCTGAAACGTTGGATTTGGATTTTGGGGATGCCGGGTGCCGAGGCTTTCCCCTCGGCACCCTCGGCAGCTTTGGCCCACGCTTCCGTGGTTTGGCAAAGCTCCTGCACGCGAACCTGTAAAAACACTGGCTGATAATTTTCGAAGCGGATCAAGGCTTGATAAATCATGCGCACCGACCCTTTGACCTCGCCAAAATCGCAAAACAGCCGAAACGCCGCCGCCAGCTGAATCAACCCTTCGAGAAACGGCTTATTGGCTTCATCGGTTTCATGGTAGAAACCTTCCAAGACTTCGTGGCAATCGAAGAATCGGCGTTGGTTAAATAGATTTATGCCCTCTCGCAACCGAGCATCCATAATTTGAATTTGACGCTAAAATTTAGGCTACCAGCTTCCTAAAAATGGCTCAAGGTTAGAGACGAAAGACAGAACCAGCCTGTAAATCGCTCGCCCCAAGACGTTGGTCATAATTCGCGACCGCGGGCACCGAGGCTTCCAGAAGGAGCACGAACAAGCTTGAACCTTGTGTTTTTACCGGCTGGCGCTTATCCTATGGGCGTTTTTCTATGAGACTTACACGCCTGATTGCCGCAATTGCGCTTCTATGGGCCGTGGCTTGTGCGTCGTTGGAATCGCAAACCGACTTTTTGACCGGGAGGCGCGCACTCTTGAGAGGCGAGCCCGATAACGCGCTTTCCTATTTCGAACGTGTCACCCGGAGTAATGCGACTTTTGTCAGCGATTCGGTATCGCCGCGAAAAAGCATTTGGACTTACGTCGGGCGCGCCCAATATAATTCCGGTAGATACTCCGAGGCCAGGTCCGCATTCGAAAAAGCTCTGTCCCATTTAAGCGAAGACTACGTCGCCAGGTTATATTTCGGCCTAACGCTGCTTCGACCGTCCGCGGCCCAAGCGCCAACCAATGCGTTCAACTTACAGGAAGTCACCTACGCGCTGCGCGAGGGCGTCGAACCTAAAAGGGTCGCCACGTTGGCGCGGGAGCGTGGCGTCGTCTTCGATTTGACCAAAGAAACCGAAAACCAATTGCAAAAGGCAGGCGCTGACGCTTTTCTCCTTAATGAGCTCAAGCATATCCGAAGCGAAGGCACCAAACAAATCAAGGCAAGTGAAAATCAGAGAAATCAAGCAAGCAAAGAGCTCACCGCAGCGCTGAACGGACTGCGCGAATGGTTGGACTACACCGTTGCCTATACGACTCAGGGAAGATTTTGGGACCCCGCTCAGGAAATCCGCAATCAGATTCAGCTCTGTCTGAAGCAGCTTGCCGCACGCCCAACAAACTGGGATGCCCTCATCTCAAACGTAGAATGGGTTGGCTACCAGATTGAAGAAGAGAATGATCGCGCGCGACGCGATGAGTTCTTAGAGCGTCAACGGGAACAAAGACGTTAGCGCTGGTTTCCCGGTCGCTTCACTAGGAATCAACAAGTTAGCTTATTACTCAGGACTTTTTCAGCGTTACACGCTCGTCTCGTCTGCTCGATTTCCGTTCGAACCTCCTCATTCGTTGCGTCGATGGCTTTGGCCCTGTCCAGCTCCGCCAGCGCGGCGGCGTAGTTTCCCTGCTCGCGAAACATTTTGGCTCGGGTAGTGAGTGCCGAGATTTGCGCTCTCGACTGTTTCGATGAGAGCGGTGGCGTGACCGGTCGCGGTTCCAAAGGTTTCGGCGACTTGGCTTGGGGCGGTTCTTTCACTTCCGGTTCCCTCACGACAATAGTAAGCGGTTTACTTCGAAGATGACCGGACCGCGCCAGAACCTGCACTCTTCCCGGACGTAGCGTTTCCAGTTGTCCCTTTTCGCTAATCGAGGCAATCGTTCGATCGCTGGTTTCCCAGTCCACCGAAGTCGAAAGAACTTTCTCGCTATTGTCCGAGTACCGGCCTTTTGCGCGCACCAAAATTTTCTCGTTGGCGATGAGTTCGTTTCTGCTCGAGCTGATGTCCACGGCAACCAACTTTGGAGCAGCGACTGGTTCGACCGCCGGTTCGGCCGCTTTGACGCTTAGTGCCCATCCGGGACTCACGATGTCGCCGGATTTTGCGGTAATATTTGTCGAACCCACGCGCAGACCCTTCACTTCTCCCCGTTCGTTGACAGTTGCGACGTTTGAGTTGCTGCTCGTCCATTCGATTTTATCTTTAACATCGTCTTGTTTTCCATCCGAATAATTCGCCAGCAATTTTAGCTCAAGCATTTCGGATGGATTGATCTCATTTCGTTCCCCGCTGAGCGCCAGACCAATCAGTCGCGGTGCTGGAACTTTCGGCAAGCTATCGACTTGTGCCGGAGGAAGTTGTACGCGATTTACCTGCCTGGGACTTATCCATTTTTGCCACCCGACCAGAAGCAACACGATGGCGATGCCGGCAATGGCAACTGTCAGCCAACCGATTTTAGATCCCTGAATTGGCGGTGGACGCGGAGATTCGACATCTCGCGTTTCGACAATCCTATTTCGCTCGGCAGTTTGCGCAGCTGGTTTGCCGAGCAGAGATTCTAGATCGGCGATCAACATCTTTGCAGCCGGATCATCTCGTGACCCGTCCCAGTTTACGAGATCGGCGGCTTGAATCGTGCGAAAGCCGATTGGCGGTTCAACACGTTGAATGAGGATCGGCACAAGGGTTTTGCCTAGCTTGCGCGCTTCCTCGGCCTCTTCGGCGACCCAGGGACTTTCCACCGAATCTCGCGACCAAAGCGCGATCATGCAACGCATGTCCCTGAGAGCCTCCTGAAGTACAGAACGCCAGGTACGTCCCGCAGGAATGCGCCGATCCCACCAGACGCTCCAGCCGATCGATTCAAGGAACCCCGCGAGCCGGGCCGCGGTTTCTTTATCTTCGCTCGCGTAGCTTATGAAAATGTCTGCCATGCGCGCACAGATCGTCTACTTTTCAAATTTCTAAACGCGGCTTCGTGAAACACCCGGATCGGTTAAAGCGTGGAAGCGAAATCTGGGTGATTTTACCAAATCTCGGCGAAATTTGTAATCCAAAAATGACGAGTGCTCGGCTAATAAAAACAAGATACTTAAAGATGTCGATCGCCACTCATTCGAGATCATTAATGAAAGCGCAGGGGTACTGACCGGCACGTTCAACAACCCAAACCGTATGGTAATTGGTTGTAAAAACTTGCCTTTGATGGAAAATTTTTGCCATGCTGCCTGGCCACCTGCAAACAATCAAAGCGTTCGCGAGTCGATTTGACCGAATCACGACAACGGTGATAATCGTCTATACAAAATTGGCGAACCAAGGAGCGTCAGATGGCCGATTCAAGCTTTCAGACCGATGTTGCGATCATAGGCGGGGGCGGCGCTGGGATTCCCGCCGCCATCGAAGTCGCTCGCGCGGGCGGCAAGGCGATCGTCCTCGAGCAAGCGGCCGAGTGCGGCGGCACAGCGGCGATCTCTGGGGGCGGTTGCTGCATCGTCGGTACGCCGCTGCAGAAGTCCCTGGGGATAGAAGACACGCCGGATATGGCCTTCGAAGATTGGGTGAAGTGGGG
>Ga0114129_10004079_pt1 | contig 20631 bp, 19 predicted proteins | sample RhiMetdeltSRZDD1_FD_80071 | JGI IMG/M metagenome (GOLD analysis project Ga0114129, IMG submission 80071) | Populus rhizosphere microbial communities from Tennessee, USA - Rhizosphere MetaG P. deltoides SRZDD1 (version 2) (version 2) | ecosystem: Host-associated > Plants > Roots > Rhizosphere >... | reverse complement strand
CGACCAACGGATCGCGGAGATGTTCGACCGCGTCGCGCCGCGCTACGACCGGCTCAATCGCGTCCTCTCCGGCCGGCGCGATATGGCGTGGAGGCGTCGCGCGATCGCGCTGGCGCGACTGGGGCCGCGCGAGATCGCGCTCGACGTCGGCGTCGGGACCGGTGATCTCGCCTTTGGCGTGCTCGACGCGTCCGATCCCAGCGGACGCGTGATCGGCGTCGACCTCTCTCGGCTGATGCTCGACGCCGCGCGTGAGCGCGCCGTGGCTCGCGGCGGGTCGCCCTTCGCGCCGCTGCTGGCCACTGCCGAACGACTCCCGTTCGCCGATGGCGCGTTCGATCGCGTCGTGGCGGGGTTCGCGGTGCGCAACTTCGGCGATCTGTCCCTCGGCCTGCGTGAGCTGCGCCGTGTGCTGCACGCCGGTGGGCGCGCGGTCATCCTCGAGTTCTCCGCGCCGCCCAGCCCCCTCATCGGATTCACGTACCGCCTCTACCTCCATGGTCTGGTACCGCTCGTCGCGTCGCTGCTCGGGGGCGACGTCGCGGCGTACCGCTACCTGCCGCGTTCGGTGGCCGCGTTCCCGGACGCGGACGGACTCGCGGAACGCATGCGTGTGGCCGGTTTCTCGCGCGTACGCTACGAGCGGCTCACCTTCGGCGTCGCCGCGATCCATGTCGGGGAGGCGTGATTGGACTTCGACATACCGGACGAGCTCCAGCTTCTCGCTCGCACGGTCCGCGACTTCGTCGAGACGCGTCTTCAGCCGATCGAGAAGGAGGTCGAGGACACCGACGAGATCCCCAGCGAGATCGTGCGCGAGATGGCCGCACTCGGTTTCTTCGGCCTGCCTTTCCCAGAGGACTGCGGCGGCGTCGGCGCGGGCGACCTCGGTTACTGCCTTGCGCTCGAGCAGTTCGGCCGCACCTCGGCGGCGTTCTCGAATCTCATCGGGGCGCACACCTCGATCGGCAGCATGTCGATCTATCTCGGCGGCACCGACGAGCAGAAACGCCGTTACCTGCCGGACCTCACGGCCGGGCGCAAGCTCGCCGCGTTCTCGCTCACCGAGCCGTCGAGCGGATCCGACGCCGCCTCCATCCAGACGACCGCGCGGAAGGACGGCGGCCGGTGGCTCCTGAACGGAACGAAGATCTGGGTCACCAACGGGCCGATCGCGGACGTCGTCGTCGTGTACGCCGCGAACGACCGCAGCAAGGCCGCGCGCGGTGGCATCACCGCGTTCATCGTCGAGAAGGGCTTCGCCGGGTTCCGCGTCGGCAAGGCGGATGAGAAGATGGGTCTGCGTGGGTCGAAGACGGGCCAATTGATCTTCGAGGACTGCGAGGTGCCCGAGGAGAACGTCTTGGGCGGCGAGCCGGGCACGGGCTTCCGAACCGCGCTCGGCGCGCTCGACATCGGCCGCGTGTCGCTCGCAGCGGGTGCGGTCGGCACCAGTCAATACCTGCTCGAGCTCGGCCTCGCGCACGCGAAGCGCCGCACCCAGTTCGGTCAGCCGATCGCGGCGAACCAGGCGATCCAGTGGATGCTCGCGGACAGCGCGGTCGAGATCCACGCGGCGCGGCTCATGGTCTACGACGCCGCGGCGAAGCTCGATCGCGGCGTCCGCGCCTCGCGTGAGGCCGCCATGGTGAAGGTCTACGCGTCCGAGCTCGCAAACCGGGTCGCCGACCGCGTGCTGCAGGTCCACGGCGGCATGGGCTATATGAAGGACTCGCCGGTGGAGCGCGCGTATCGTGACGTACGCATCCTCCGCATCTACGAGGGGACCAGCGAGGTGCAGCGCATGATCATCGCGGAGGATCTGCTGAGGACCGCTGACGCGCGGTCCGCCTAAGGCATAGTCGGGCAACGGGAGGAATGACGGCGGTGGCGAAGAAGGTCGCGGTCCAGTCGAAGGACGCGGCGCCGATGGCGGGGCGGCCGTGGACGAAGCACTACGACCCGGGGGTGCCCGCGACGCTCACGTACCCCGACGTGACGTTCCATGCGTTTCTCGACGATGCCGCCGAGAGCTATCCCGATGCGGTGGCGACGATCTTCTTCAACGCCAAGCGCACCTACAAGTCGATCTCCGATGACGCATGGCGCTTCGCGAACGGCCTGCGCAAGCTCGGCGTGAAGAAGGGCGACCGCGTCGCGATCCACCTGCCGAACACGCCGCAGTTCGTCGTGGCCTTCTTCGGCGCCCTGCGCGCCGGCGCGACCGTGGTGCCGTGCAATCCGCTGTACACGGCCCCCGAGCTTCATCATCAGCTCGCCGACTCTGGCGCGGTGACGCTCGTCACGATGTCCCGCTTCTATCCGGTCGCGAAGGCCGCGCGGCCGGGCACCAGCGTGAAGAGCGTCATCGTCACGAACATCAAGGAGGAGATGCCGCCGCTCCTGCGCGTCATGTTCACGCTCGCGAAGGAGAAGAAGGACGGCCACCGTCAGCCGTTCAAGGGCGACGAGGGCACGCTGGCGTTCTCCGACGTCCTCGATGCGCCGACGACTCCGTTCGACGGCGGCACGCGCAAGGACGACGTCGCGCTGCTGCAGTACACCGGCGGCACGACGGGCGTGAGCAAGGGCGCGATGCTGTCACACCGCGCGCTGGTCGCGAACATCCTGCAGTGCCGGGCGTGGTTCACCAACCTGAAGGACGCCTCGGGCACCGGCATGGCGGTCATGCCGTTCTTCCACGTCTACGGGCTCACCGTCGTCATGGGCTTGTCGATCCAGAGCGCGTCCGCGATGATCCTCGAGCCGCAGTTCGACCTTGCGCACGTGCTGAAGGACGTGCAGCGCCACAAGCCGAACACCTTCAGCGGCGCCCCGCGGATCTACAACGCGATCATCAACGCGCCGCTCGCCGCGAAGTACGACCTGCGGTCCATCGAGGCCTGCGTCTCGGGTTCGGCACCGCTCCTCGTGGAGACGCATCGGAAGTTCGTCGAGCTCACCGGCGCGAACCTCGTCGAGGGCTACGGCCTCACCGAGGCGGCGCCGGTCACGCACTGCAATCCGCTCTTCGGCAAGGGCAAACAGAAGGTGGGCACCGTTGGCGTGCCCTACCCGGACGTCGAGTCGAAGATCGTGGACCTCGAGACCGGGACGCGCGAGATGGCGACGGGCGAGTCGGGGGAGCTCGTCCTGCGCGGGCCGCAGCTCATGGACGGCTACTACAACAAGCCCGAGGAGACCGCGCAGACCCTACGCGACGGCTGGCTGCACACCGGTGACATCGCGACCGTCGACGTGGACGGCTACGTCGCGATCGTCGACCGGAAGAAGGAGATGATCATCGTCTCGGGGTTCAACGTGTACCCGCGCGAGGTCGAGGAAGCGCTGGCCCTACATCCCGCGGTCCTGGACAGCGCGGCCATCGGCGTGCCGCATCCGATCAAGGGCGAAGAGGTGAAGGCCTTCGTCGTGCTAAAGCCGGGAATGAGCGCGACCGCCGAGGACATCATCGCGCATTGCCGCACCCAGCTTGCGCCGTTCAAGGTCCCCAAGGACATCGAGTTCCGTGAGTCGCTCCCGAAGACCCTCATCGGGAAGACGCTTCGGCGCCAGCTTGCGGAGGAGGAACGCAAGAAGCGCGGTCAGGCGGTCGCGGCGACCTAGCACGCTAGTGGGCCACATGCGACTCCGTGAGCATGAACTCGTCACGGATGATCGCCTCGAGGGTGTTGTACGTGACACGGAGCAACACGGTGACGTCGCCCTCGGGATACGGGGAACGCGGTGCCATGACTGACGCGGTCCAGGCCATCGGTGATGCATTCAACATGCGAGCGACTTTGGATCGGCGCGCGCGCCGCGCCATCGGACCGGCAGGGGAGACCTCTCCCCCGTCGAGATGAAATCGCGAGGTCCGATACATTCCGCCCACGAAATGGATGTCGAAATCACTCCTGCGAGGCTGCGCACGTTTCCCCCGTGCGCGGCATGACCACCCCGAGCGAGTGAGCAACAACCGGTAAATGGCGAAGATCACTCCGATCGTCGTCGCGAGCGGGAACGGCGCGACCGGTCTCGCCGCCGGCATCGCGGTGCTTCGGAGGGGCGGTAGCGCGCTCGACGCGGTGGAGGCGTGCGCGCGTGTGATCGAGGCGGACCCCACGGATACGAGCGTCGGTCGCGGCGGGAAGCCGAACGTCCTCGGCGTCGTCGAGCTCGATGCGTCGCTGGTGGACGGCACGACGCACCGTGTCGGCGCCATCGGCGCGCTCGTCGGGTATCTCCATCCGATCAGCGTCGCGCGGGCCGTCATGGAGCGGCTGCCGCACGTCATGCTCGTCGGAGACGGCGCGAAGCGCTTCGCCGCCGAGATCCGCGCCGAGAAGGCGACGCTGCTCACGCCGTCGACGCGGAGGCTCTGGGTCGAGCGGCTCGCGAAGGCGCACGAGACGCCGGCGAGCGTGCGGCGTAGGGCCACGCTCGCGCCGGTCGTCGCGAAGACCGTCGGCGAGGAGCGCGGGACGGTGAACTTCATCGCGCTGGATCGCGCCGGGAACATCGCGTCCGCCGTCTCCACCAGCGGCTGGGCCCTACAAGTACCCCGGTCGGATCGGCGACTCACCGATCGTCGGCGCCGGCAACTACTGCGACACGCGGTACGGCGGGGCGTGCTGCACCGGGTTCGGCGAGCTCGCGATCCGCAACGTCACCGCGAAGACCACCGTCGATCGGCTCGCGAGCGGGATGTCCGCTGCGGAGGTCGCGCGGCTCGCGATCGCGGATGTCAATGCGCTCGACGACGCGGCGTTCAACATCGTCGTCCTCGCCGCGGACGGCTCGCACGCCGCCGCGACGAATCGCAAGGACCGCCGCTACGCCTGGCAGCGCGCCGACATGGACGCGCCCGAGCTGCCAGCGCGCGAGCTCGTGCCGTCCGGCGGTCGCTAAGATCGCGGCGATGTCGGCGCGTCTGATCGAGATCGAGCTTCGGGTCCGCGATGTCGAGCGCTCGGCCCGTTTCTATCGCGACCTGGTGGGCGTCACCGTCGGCGACGTCGAGACGCATGATGCCGACTCCGAGCCGCACGTGCACGCGACGTGGGGCGAGTGGACACCGAACGAGCCGTCCCTGCTGATGCTCAACATCTACCCCGCCGCGGGTCCGGTGAGCTCGAGCCGCATCGGTTTCGCCGTCAGCGATCTCGCCGCGACGCACGCACGACTGGTGGCTGGTCACGTCGAGGTCGTAAGCCCCCCAGCCGATCGTCCATGGGGACGGACCGCCGCCTATCGCGACCCGGACGGCAACACCGTCTCGCTCACCCAGACGCGCCGCTGACTGGCGGCGCTTCCGTGCGCGCGCGATAGACGCTCCAGGCCAAGCCGGTGAGCGGCACGGCGAAGAGCGCACCCACGATGCCCGCGATCTCGACGCCGACCAGCACCGCGAGCAATGCCGCGAGCGGGTGTAGACCCACGGCTCCACCGGAGATGCGCGGCACGAGCAGGTTGTTCTCGAGCTGCTGGATGGCGAGCGCCGCGAACACCACCCACACCACGAGCGGGAACGGCTGCGTGAGCGCGACGAGCGCTGCGACCGCGCCGGCGAAGATCGGCCCGACGATCGGAACCAGCTCGAAGATACCGGCGAGCACGCCGAGGAGGACGGCGTACGGAACGCCGAGCACGAAATACGCGATACCCGAGACCGTTCCCACGATGAGGCCGAGCAGCAGCTGACCGCGGACGTAGGCGCCGAACAGCCGCGCCGCCTCCGCCTCGATGCGCTTGAAGTCCGCCCGCTGTCTCGCGGGTACCAGGACGCTCGTGATCCACCGTCTCACCTGCGGCGCGCTCGCCAGCAGGTAGACGCCGAGCACGAACATGAAGAAAAAGTCGATGATCCCGGCGCCCACCCGCAGTGCCGCGCGCGCCGCGTCCTGCGACCAGCCCCCGATCCGCGCGGCGATCTCGGCGCCGATCCGCTGGCGCACCTCGCCGGAGATCTCCAGTCCGCCGATGCTGAAAGGCTCATCGCTCGAGAGCAGCGCAGCGTATCGCGGCACGTTGTCCGCAAGGTCGCGCGTTTCGCGGATCACGGGCACCGCGAGGCTCACGATCGCGGCGGCCATCACGACGAGCGCCGTGAGCGCGGTGAGCGCGACCGCGAGATCGCGCCGTTGGACCAGGCGCCGGATGAGCTCGACCAGCGGCGCCAGCACGAATGCGATCACGACACCGAAGACGACGAGGATGATGACGTGCGAGAGCTCCGTGAGCGCTTCGAACACGAGGCGTAGCGCGAGCATCACGGCGGCGAGCGCCGCCGCCGCGATGAGGACGCGCGTCACCCACCAGCGGGCGAGAGGGGCCTCCGCCTCGGCCACCGGCTAGAGCGCAGCGACGACGGCCTGGATCTTCGCGGTCGCGTCGCCCGCGGGCGTGCCGGCCGTGAAGAACATCGGATCGCCGAAGACGACCTCGACGTCGCCGCGCCACCCGTTGGAGCGCGCCGCCTCCCATTTGCGATCGCCGTGGTCCAGGACCGACACCTTGTTGATCTTCAGCTTCATCGGCACGACCGGCGTCGCGCCTTCGACCGCGATGAGCCCGGTGCCGGACTTGAACGGCTGCATCGGCCCGCCGACCGTCAGCTTGCCTTCGGGATAGATCAGCACCGAGAACTGGCGGTCGAGTCGCGCGCCGAGCAGCTCGAGGCTGCGCCGGATCGCGCCCTCGCGCGCGAGCGGGAAGGCGTTGGCGAGGATGGACGAGACGAATCCGTTCAGCTTGTTCCCGAACACGTCGTCGGCGGCCGCGGCGACCGCGAGCTTCCAGCGCCACGAGAGCGGGATCGCCATGAGGATGATCCCGTTATCCCAGTGCAGGCAGTGGTTCGGCGCGAACATCACAGGGCCACGAAGACCGACGAGTTTCTCCTGTCCGGTGACTTTGACGTTGTAGAAGATGTGCACGAGCGGGTAGATGAACGTCTGCTGCAGCAGCAGACCGAACGAGCGCACCAGCGGACTGAGCGGCCAGCCGTAGATGCCCGTGTCGCGCTTGAGGTCACGCGCGGCCGCGACCATGCGCTCGAGCTCGGCGACCGTCGCGTTCGGCTCGAGCGCGGCATCGTCGATGTACGCCCCGAGCTCCTCCTCGATCGCGCCCAGTAGGTCGACGCGGCCGAGCGAGTCGAGACCGAGATCGGCCGAGAGCGTCGCGCCGGGATGCACCGCGGCCGGCGGCAGGTTCGCGACCTGTGAGATGACGCGCTCGACATCGGTGAGCGCGCGCGTCGCCGCCTGATCGCCGGTGACGGCGCGCGCCTGCTCGACGCGGCCCATCGTGAGGAGGCGGTCGACGACGAAGCGCTTCTTCACCTTCTGTGTCGGCGTGGTCGGGAACTCGTCCTCGGGCCAGATGGTCCAGCCGCGGATCTGCTGGCTGCCCGACAGCTTCACGTTCGTGTCGCGCACGATCGACGCGACCTGCTCCTTGTCCTTCACGAGGAACACCGCGTGCACCTGGATGTCCTCGCCCGGCCGCTGGACGCCGACGACGCTCGCGACCTCGGGCCGCAGTGGCGTGGCGATCGCCTCGATGCGCGGATCGGCCGCGAGCGCGTTCTCGATGTCCTCGGGATAGACGTTCGTTCCGTCGGCGAGGACGATCATGTCCTTCTTCCGGCCGCGCAGCCACAGGAAACCATCCTTGTCGAACTCGCCGAGGTCGCCGGTGTGGTACCAGCCGTCCGTGTCGAGCACGGCGCGCGTCGCCTCTTCGTTCTCCCAATATCCCTTGAAGACGTTCGGCCCGCGCGCGAGCACTTCGCCGTCCGCCGCGACCTTCACCTCGACTCCCGGCAGCGGCGTGCCGACCGAGCCGAGACGATTCAGGCCGAGCCGGTTGAAAGTGAGGCCGGGGGAGCACTCGGTCGTTCCGTAGCCCTGGATGACCTCGATGCCAAGCTCGCGCCAGGACTCGCCGAGAGCGGGGTCTAGCGCGGCGCCGCCGGAGACGATGTAGCGGAAGCGGCCGCCGAACTGACGGTGGACGCTGAAGAACACCAGGCGACGGAGCGCCAGCGGCAGACGGCGCGCGAGGCGGCGCAGCTTCTGGAAAAGCTCCTTCTTGCCCTGCGCCTCGGCGCTGCGCTCGATCGCGAGCATCAGCGATTTCACGGCCGCGGGCGTGATGAGCACCATCGAGACCTTGCGCTCTTTGAACGTGCGCCGGACGACCGCGGGTTGGCGGCTCGTCGGGTAGATCACCGACGCGCCGGCGAGCAGCACGCAGAAGAATCCACCGAGCTGTTCGAACATATGCGACAGCGGGAGGAACGACAGGAGGCGCATCTTCGGCCCGATGGGGAAGATCTGAGCCGCTGCGGTCGCGTTCGACAGGATGTTCCCATGGCTGAGCATCGCGCCCTTGGGGTCGCCGGTCGTTCCCGAGGTGAACACGATCTCGGCGAGATCGTCTCCGGCGAGCGGCGCCTTCTCGAGTGGTGCGCATTCGCGCGCGAGATCGGGCAGGCGCTCCATCTCGTACATCGGCAGGCCGAGCGTCTGCGCGCGTGCGAGCGTTTGCGACGACACGATCGCGCCGCTCGCGCGCGTGCGTTCCGAGATCTTCTGCGCGAACTCGGCGGCGTAATTCGCCTCGAGCGGCACGAGGATCGCGCCGAGGCGCAGCGCGGCGAGGAAAGCGATCCCGTACTCGGGACGATTGACGCCCCAGATGAGGATGCGGTCGCCCCGCGTGATGCCGCTGTCCTTCAGGTACCGGGCGACGCGCGGCACGACTTCGTTCAGGTCGCGGTAGGTCCAGGCACGCGTGCGGAAGCCAGGCCGGATCGTGAGCGCGTCCTTGCGCCCGAACTTGCGAGCCGACTCCTCGAGGATGTCGTTCAGTGTCTCCATGTCGCCCTCCCTAGCTCGCGAGCGCGCGCAACGCCTCGCGTCCCCCGTGCCGTACCGGCGGATAGTGCGAGAAAAGGATCGTCTCGACGTCCAGCTCCGCGAGCCGCGCGATCGAGCGGCGCGCAAGGCTCATGTCGTCGGTGAAGAAGTAGTTCGGGAGCGTGATCTGACCGCGCATGCGCTGCAGCAGATCACCGACGATGAGCAGCCGACGTGTCGCCGAATACAAACAGATGCTCCCCGGGGTGTGACCGGGCGTGTGCAGCACGCGGAGCCCGTCCAGCACGGGCAGCTCGTCCCCGTCCTGCGCGGCGGTCACATCGGTCGGGGCCTGCGTGAGATAGGCGATGATCGCGCCGGGCGCGGGCCGTCCGCTGATCACCTCGCGAAAGCGGATGCGGAGGCGCTCCATGTCGGCGGGATGCATGAGGACCGGCGCACCCGACGCGCGCGCGATCTCTTGCACGCCGCCGATGTGATCGGGATGGCCGTGCGTGCAGACGATCCGCCTGATGTCGCTGACCTGATGACCGAGAGCGCCGAGCTGACGTCGCAACATCACGCCCGATCCGCGGTGGCCCGCATCGATCAGCGTCATCTCGTCGCCGAGGATCAGGAACGCGTTCACGCCGATGAGGCGCAGGGCGTGAACGTCTCGGGCGACTTCCATCGCTTGAATGCTAGGCCGCCCCTCGCTAGGGTCGGCCGACTTGCTCGGAGTTTTCCTCATCGGCGCCGCCGCGGGCTACGCCATCGCGATACCGGTCGGCCCGATCGCCGTTCTCATCGTGCGTACCGGACTGCGTCGCGGCTTCCGCGTCGCGGCTGCCGCGGGCGCGGGGACGGCCACCGTCGATCTGATCTACGCCCTGGTCGCAGTGGTCGTGGGCGGCGCGGTCACGAGCCTCTTCGCGGCGCTGCTCCTGCCGATGCGCCTGGCCGCGGCCGCCGCGCTCGCCTACCTCGCCCTGCGCGGTCTGCTGCGGCTTCGCCGCACCGATCCCTCTCTCGACACGGGCGATGGCCGCTCGGCCGCGCGGACGTATCTCCTCTTCATCGGGCTCACGCTCCTGAATCCCGCGACGGTCGCCTACTTCGTGACGCTCGCAGTCGGCCTGCCCGAGATCGCTCAGGATGCCGGGGCGCGCCTCGCGTTCGCGGTCGGCGCGTCGCTCTCGTCCCTGTCGTGGCAGACGCTCCTCGCGGCCATCGGTGCCGCGCTGCATGCGCGTCTGGGGCCACGGATCGAGCTCGCGACCGCACTGCTCGGCAGCGCGATGCTCAGCGCGTTCGCGCTCAAGATCGCGGCCGACGCGCTCGTGCGCTAGGCGATGAATGTCCGCCACAGCAGATTCGCGACCGAGAGGACGAGCAGCGCGACGATGAGCTGACGGAATCGCACCGGGTCGAGGCGGCCGCGCAGCGCGATGCCGCCCGCAAGCGCGAGCAGCGTCGGGACGAGACCGAGAAGACCGATGGCGAGAACCTCCGGTGAGTACAGACCCTGCAGCCCGTACCCGACGAGCTGCACGATGGCATTGAGCTCGAAGATCGCGGCGAGCACGAAAACGAAGTCGGCTGCCGCGAGGCGCTGGGCGTGGAAGTACGAACCCACGAGAGGGCTCGCGATCGACGTCGTCCCCTGCAACACCCCGCCCACGAAACACACGACCGGTCCGAGGATACGCGCGCGCAAGGCCGCGGGGTCGTCGCCGAGGAGCCGATCACCACGCGCGAGGAAGGTCACGACCATGAGCGTGATGAGGATCGCGAACGTCCGCTGATCGAGGTTCGCGAGGAGCAGCGTCCCGATCGCCGTGCCGACCGCGGAGGCGATGAAGAGTGGCACGATCCCGGGCAGGAGCTCGCGCCGCCGAAGGCCCTGGAGCAGGAGCAGAGAGTTCGACGCGAAGATCGGGATCGTCACGATCGTGACCGCGGCGCGCGGACCGAAGACGCCGGCGAGGATCGGCGTCGCGATCAGCGGCAGGCCCATGCCGCTGACCCCTTTGGCCAGGCCGGCAACGCCGAGACCGGCGACCAGGATCAGTAGGTCTCTGAGCTCGATACCCAATCGGCTTCTTCCACCAGCGCTTTCCAGTCCACCGGATGAAGCCGATCCGACGGGGTGTAGCGCCGACCGGTCTTCGCGAGGTCCTTGCCGTTGACGCGAACGATGTCCGCGGTGTGATCGAAGCCGCCGCCATGCACGAGGGCGGAGCCGACGCCGTACACGTCGACCGGGACCCCGAGCGCCTCGAAGCGTCGGATCTTCTCCGCGTCGAAGCCGCCCGACGCGACGATCCGCACGTGCCGGTAACCGGCCTCGTCGAGCGCGGCGCGCAGGAGCTCCACCAGGCGCGGCGTGACGCCGCGGACGTCGCTGCCGCCCGCGACACCATCCTTCTCCTGGAGCTCGCGAACGATCGCGAGGTCGACGAGCGATTCGCTCGTGTCGACCCGTACGCCCCACAGTCGCTGCCCGAGCGCGTGCGCGACGCCCAGCGAGGTGTTCACCACGTCGTTGCGGAAGTCCACCAGCGCCGTCACGTTGACGTGCCCCTCCGGCGTTCCCTGAGCCGTGAGGTGGCCGACGCCGTCCGTCGCGCGGTTGACGTACTCGTCGAACTTAAGCGTCGCGACCGTCGTGTCACCGCCGTAGACGGCGATGAGCGCGTGCGGCACGGTGCCGAGCCCCTTCGATCCCCACCACTCGCCCTGCTCGTCGGTCGACACCGCGACCGCGCCGCCGATGTACGCCGCGTAGCCCGAGCCGGCCTGCGCCTCGTGGCCCTCGTGTCGCGCGCCGAACATGATCACCGGCTTGCCGTTCGCGGCGGCGACGACATCGCGCGTGTTCGTCGCGACGCGCGAGCCCTCCGCCAGCGCGCCGAGGTAGAGCGTCTCGAGGTGCGCGAACGACGCGTACTCGCCCTCGACGTGCATGACGGGCTCGATCGGCTGTGCCAGCTCGCCGTCGTACAGCGAGCGGACGCGCAGGTCCTGCCACTGCGGCTCCCACAGCGTCGCGAGCTCGTGCGAGAGCTCGAAGACCTCGCGCGCGATCGGCTCGTAGTCCTTCCACGTCTGCCGCGGGAGCGCGAGCCAGCGTGCGTACAGGCGACGTTCGGCTTCGAGGTAGCGCGTGAAGAGCTTCTCGGCCCTCGCGCGGTCGCGGTACCGGCCCGCCCCCACGTGCAGCAGCGCCAGGACCTGGTCGGTGCCGACGATCACGGTCTCGGGATGCTTCTGGAACACCTGCATCGTGACGCGGTCGTGCCGCCTGTCGCGCTCGAGGATGAGCTTGGTGCGCGCGAAGTAGATGTCGCTCTTGTAGCCGGCGCGGATCTTCTCGATCGGAAGTCGGAACACGGCGGGCCGCAGCCGATCGCGGACGATCACGTGCTTAGAACATGCTCGTGAGCATGCCGCCGTCGACCTGGAGGGAGACGCCGGTGATATACGACGCCTTTGGGGACGCGATGAACACGACCGCGGCCGCGTACTCGGCCGGGTCGCCGTAGCGGCCCAGCGGGATGACCGACTCCTCGTAGCGCTTCCGCACCGCCTCCGGCGTCGTGTTCTGACGCTTCGCCGTGTCGGTGTCGAGCTGGATGAGACGATCGGTCGCGATGCGGCCAGGTTGCACGGCGTTCACGCGGATGCCGTCCTTCGCGAGATCGGCCGACAGCGTCTTCAGCATCCCGTGCACCGATGCGCGGATCGCGTTCGAGAGGATGAGGTTGAGGTACTGCGTCGGCTGGCGCACCGACGTCGAGGTCGAGTACACGATCGAGCCACTCTTCTGCTTGCGCATCTGCGGGAGCGCGAGGCGGGTCAGGCGCACCGCCGAAAAGAGCGTGAGGTCCAGGGCCTTGTGCCACGCGGCGTCGTCGAGGTCGTCGAACCGGCCGGGCGGTGGACCACCGGCGTTCACGATGAGGATGTCGAGCGCGTGGAAGGCGCCGAGCGCGTTCTGTACGAAGACCTCGCAGCCCTCGCGCGTCGAAAGGTCCGCGGCGATCGGGAGGATCGTCCGGCTGCCCGTCTTGCGCTCGATCTCGTGCGCCGCGGCGTCGATGGCTGACTCCTCGCGGCTGCACATCGCGACCTTCGCGCCCTCGCGCGCGAACTCCTCCGCGATCGCGCGGCCAAGTCCCTTCGACGCCGCCGCCACGAGAGCGACCTTGCCGCTCAGACCGAGATCCACGGCGCATAGAGTGCCACGCGGGCCAGTTGTGATGCGCGCGGGCTCAGCCGCCGTCTATCTACCCGACAGCGCAAGAGCGATCGCGACGACCGCGACGATGAGCCGGTAGGGCACGAACCACACGAGCGAGTGCGTGCGAAGGAAACGGACCATGAACGCGACCGCGAGGAGGCCGAAAAGGAATGAGAGGCCGAAGCCCACGGCGAGCACGTCGGGAGCCGCGAACAGGCCCTCGGCCTTCCGCGCGTCGAGCAGCGTCTTTGTGCCGGCGCCGACGATCACGGGCGTCGCGAGGAGAAAGCTGAAGCGCGTGGCGTCCGCGCGTCGGATGCCCTGATACAGCCCGGCCGAGATCGTGATGCCCGAGCGGCTGATGCCGGGCAGCAGCGCGGTGGCCTGCGCCACGCCCATCACGAGCGCGTCGACGAAGCCGATCGATGCCAGCGGCCGGCGCGCGATCGTGAAGCGTTCCGCGGCGATGAAGATCAGCGATCCGATGATGAGGAATGCCGCGATGAAGGCGGGTGCGCGGAATGCGCCCTCCACCTGGGATTGCAGCGCGACGCCGGCGAGCGCGGCGGGCAGCGTGCCGATGACGACGAGCAGCGGCATACGCAGCCGCAGATGGAGGACGTCATCGGCGAGCTCGAGCCAGGTGCGCGCGAAGTAGAGGAGCACCGCGAGCGCCGTCCCCAGGTGAAGCGCGACGTCGAAGGTGAGGCCGAACCGGTCCGGATCCAGGCCGAGCGCCTGGCTGATGAGCACGAGGTGGGCGGTCGAGCTCACCGGCAGGAATTCCGTGAGTCCCTGCACGATGCCGAGGAGCGCGGCGGCGGCGAGATCGTTCATCGCATCCCCGCGCGCGCCGCGCGCAGCGCCTCATGCGCGTCGCGCTCGTGCCCGAGTGCCGCGTCAAGCTGCTTCGCCCACGAGCGCCGGTGCCCCGCGTCGAGGAAGCGCATCGCGACCGAGGCGTCGAAGGGTCCGATGCCGACCTTCTTCGCCGCATCGGCGACGTAGCCGTACGACTCCGCGGCGCGGAGGAGGTCCGCGCCGGGCGAGCCCGGGAAGAGCGCGCGTGTCGTGCGCAGGAAGCTCGCCGCCGCCCGTCGCTTGTCCGCGAGGAGCGTGCGCATCGCGTGGTCGCCAAAGGCCGCCGCTCCCGTGTGGCGCGTGTCGGTCCAGCGCGCGTCGTCGCGCAGCGCCGCGATCCACGTTTCGATCGCGTGGTCGGTCGCCTCCGCGGTCGCGACCGCGCCCTCGACGGCGTCGCGCGCGACCGCGGCACGGTCGGGCGCGGAGCCACGATCGAGGAAGACGAGCTCGGCCGCCGCGTCGATCGCGGACCAGTCCAGCTTCGTCGGCTGCTCGGTCTTGTCGAAGTATGTCCGGGCATAGAACGTCGGCCCCGCGTCGTCGCAACCGACGAGCAGCCCGTATTCCGCGGGTCCGACGAGTCCCCGCGCGAGCGGTGGCACCTTCGACTCGAGCGAGTCGAGGATCCTGTCGACCACCAGGTCCTTCATCTCGGCGTCGTACGGAGGCGTGAGCGGATCGGGGCGTGTGCCCGTGGCGCGCGCGGCACGCGCGAGCGTCTCGTCGTCGAGCGGTGCGGCCACGAGCGGATCCCAGCCGCCCTCGTCGATGGTCGTCGTGAAGGCCGCGCCGGAGGCGCCCATGACCCACTCGTACTCCTGTCCGGTGGCCGCCGCGATGCAGGCGGGAAGGGTGCAGTCGCGGCCCTCGCCGAAGCGGAGAGGCGAGACGTCCTTGAGGATGCTCTTGCGTGGGGCTATGCGCAGGCCCGCGGCGCCATGCGGCTCTATGCGCCGTTCTCTGGGAACGCGTGCTTGAGGACCGTGAGGGCGTGCAGCGTCGCCCACTTGCTGGCGTCGACCTTCGACGCCATGCGGTCTGCGTACGGCGACCGCCCGGCCCAGCGTCCGTGCGAATCCTGACGCGACAGGAGCCAGGCGATCGCGATCTGCGCGCGCGGATCGTCGATCGCGCCGGCGGCGTCGATCGCGCGCAGCACGAAGAGGATGTCCGCCTGATAGAAGAGGGGGAAGGAGATCTGACGCCAGAGGTAGCTCGGCTCGGTGCCGGTCGGATACGCGCCGCGCGTCATGCGATAGGAGAGGAGGAACTCGACGCCGCGGCGAAGCGTCCGCTCGACCTCGCGCGTGCGCGCGGACTCGGGCAGCGCTGCGAGCCCCCAGATCAGGCGCGCGTAGCCCCACGCGCAGGGCTGCTCGTTGTTGATGTAGCACGCCGCGTCGAACTTCTTCGAGTCGCGCACCAGACGTTGCACCAGCGGCTCGAGACGGGCGTCCGTGCCGTACCCCGCGAGCGACACGTAGCGTACGAGGTTGCCGATCAGGCACGACGCGCCGTGGTCCCGATCGAACACCCACTTCAGACCGCCCTGATCCGGCGAGCCGAGGTCCTCCAGCACGCGACGCGCCGCGCGGCGCACGCGCGGGTCCCCCGAGTCGACGCCGTACTCGACGAGCAGCAGGTTCGACCAGTACGTCGACTGGTACTTGGCGCCGTACATGTGCGGCCCCGGCCAGCTGCCGTCGGGCTTCTGCCGCTTCAGGATCGTCGAGATCGGCGGGCTCGACATCGCCCGCTGCTGCGCCTCGCGCAGCTCGGCGTCGCGCGGCCCGCGGTCGAGCACGTGGCGCAGCGTGAGGGCGCGCACCGCCGGGTCGCCCTTCTCGAGTAGCCAGGGCAGCGGGTCGTCGTGCAGGAGCGACTGCCACGACATCACGTGCCGCCCACCGAGAGCTCCGCGATGACCAGCGTCGGGCTGCCGATCCCGCTCGCGCCGAAGGTGAGATCCATGCCAACGCCGCTGATCGATGACAGCAGGTTCGTCAGGTTGCCGGCGATCGTGATGCCCTGCACCGGATGCACCGGCGCTCCCTTCTCGAGGTACGTAGCGCTCGCGCCGAGCGAGAACTCGCCCGAGACCGGATCGATGGTGTGCAGGTTCAGCAGCGAGGTGATGGCGAGGGCGCGGTCGAGCCCGCGCACGAGCGCCGCGGGATCGTCCGTACCGGCCTCGATGTAGAAGTTCGACGGGCCGATACGACTCGGCGACGCGTAGGAGCCACGGCGCGCGTTCCCGGTCGGCGCGCTCTCCATCTTGCGCGCGGTCTTGAGATTCGTGAGATAGCCGCGCAGCACGCCGCGCTCGACGAGGATCCGCGTCGTGGTGGCGACGCCCTCGCCGTCGAAGGGCGCGCTACGTAGCCCGCCCTTCCGGCGCGCGTCGTCGACGATGGTCACGCGCTCGTTCGCGACGCGCTCGCCGACCTTCCCCGCGAACAGTGACCGACCCTTGAGGACGTTGTCTGCCGAGAATAGCGGCGAGATCGCGCCGAGGAGCGACATCGCCATCCACGGATCGAGGACCACGGGCAGCTTCCCCGTGGGGAATGGCTTGGCGCCGAGCTTCTCGAGCGCCCGCTGCGCGGCGCGGGCGCCGACGCTCTCCGGATCGAGCTCGGCGATGCGGCGCGCGCCTTCACCGTGATAGCCGATCTGCCGCTCGCCGTCCTGCGTCGCGACCGCGCTCGTCATCGCTCCGCAGAAGCTCTCGCGATACGAGGCACGGACGCCACGCGTCGTGGCGATCACGGTCGTCACGTCGGCGTCGCTGTAGCTCGTCTTGCGGAAGTGCGTGATGCGCGGGTCGACCGCTCTCGCCGCGCGCTCCACCGCGAGCGCGATGGCGCCGCGGTCCGCGAGCGGCCGCTCCTCGAGGCCCGGCTGGTAGATGTCGAGATCGACGCTGTCCAGCGTCGCGTTGGCGATCCGGAGATCCTCGTCGGGCTCGGTGATCGTCGCCATCCCTCGCGCCTGGTCGACGCAAGCCTCGATGCCCGGCAGCGCGAGGTGGCTGGTGTGGGCGAAGCCGATGCGTTGCCCGTCCAGGACCCGCACGCCGAGCCCGCGCTCGCCACGCGCGGTCACGACCTCGAGCGTGCCGTCCTTCGTCTCGACCGATCCCGACAGCGCGTCGCGGACGAAGACCTCCGCCGTCGCGACGCGGGCCGCATGCAGCGCTTCGAGCGCGCGATCGACGACCTCGTCGTTCGACAGCCTTGTGGTCACTGGACCTTGCCCCCGATGACAACGGACGGGATGCGGAGCGTCGGCTGCGCGTCGGCGACCGGAGCGCCCTGGCCATCCTTGCCGCACGTGCCGGTGGAATACCCGAGATCCCAGCCGACCATGTCGATCTCGCTCATGAGCTTCGGGCCCTGGCCGACGAGCGTCGCGCCTCGTAACGGCTCGGCGAGCTTGCCGTCGCGGATGCGATAACACTCGGTGACCTCGAAGGCGAAGTTCCCGCTGACGACGTCGACCTGGCCGCCGCCCATCTTCTTCACAGAGATGCCGTCCTTGACCGAACGCACGATCTCATCGGGATCGGAGACACCCGGAGCGATCATCGTGTTCGTCATCCGGCAGATCGGCAGATGCCGGAAGCTCTCGCGACGGGCGTTGCCGCTGCGTCGGATGCCGAGCTTCTCGGCGTGTTTGCGGTCCGACAGGTAGGTCCTCAGGACGCCCTTCTCGATGAGCACGGTCCGCTGCGTCGGCGTCCCTTCGTCGTCCATCGCCGCGGTGCCGCGGCGGCCGGGATCGCGCCCATCGTCGACGACCGTGATGAGCTCGCTCGCGACCTTCTGACCGATGCGCCCTGAGTACACCGACAGTCCCTTGAGGTTGAGGTCGGCTTCAAGGCCGTGGCCGACCGACTCGTGGATGAGCGTGCCGCCGGCCTCGCTCGACAGCACGACGGTGTACGTCCCCGCGGGCGCGGGCTGCGCGCCGACGTTGAGCACCGCGCGCCGCGCGGCCGTGTCCGCGGCATCACGCACCGCGTCGTCAGTGAGCATCTCGAAGCCGAGCGTGCCGCGGACGGCCTCGAAGCCCGACTCCAGAACGACGCCGTCCGTCGCCACCACGTGCACGGCGAAGTTCACTCGCACGCGCGTGTCTGTGCGGTGGAGGCCGTCGCTGTTCGCCACGAGGATCTCCTGCACGCTCTCGGCGTAGGAGACCGTTGCCTGCGACACGCGCGGGTCGTGGGACCGCCCGACCTTGTTCGCGAGGCGGAGAAGGGCCACTTTGCGCTCCACGGGGACACTCCGAGGGTCGATCGCGACCGAATGTGGTCGCGGAAGCTCGTCCGGCGCAAGGCGGGCGGCCTCGTGAAGACCCGATCCGTCGGCCACGCCGCGCGCCGCGCGGCCCGCGATGGCCATGATGTCGTCGACATCGGTCACGTTGCCGTTCGCGTACACCGTTTGGTCGCCCTGCACGACGCGAACGCCCGCTCCTTGGTCGACACCGGTGATCGCGTCCTCGATGCGCTGGTCATCGAGGACGAGCTGTACCGTTTCATGTCGCTCCCAGAAGAGCTCGGCGAAGTCGCCACCACGCGACATGGCTGTACGCAGCGCGCGCTCGACATCGCGGACGGTCATGACCGGCGCGCGCGCGACGGTGAGTGTGGTGATCGCCCTCTCCCCTAGCCGTCGGTGACGGCGCAGGAGATGGTACGACGCTCAGTCGCCGATGACAGTTACGGTGGCGCTTCGCTCGCGCGGTCCATCGAACTCCGCGAAGTACACACCCTGCCACGTCCCGAGGACCAGCTCGCCTTCATGTACTGAAAGCGTCACATCGTTACCAACGAAGACCGCTTTGATGTGTGCGGGAGAATTTCCTTCCGCATGACGGTAGTCGCCATCTTTCGGAACGACCCTCCCGAGCCGATCCAATAGATCACGCTGGACATCAGGGTCGGCGTTCTCGTTGACGAACACCGCCGCCGTCGTGTGCGCGACATTGACCGCACATATACCTTCACGCACCTTCGATCTCGTGACCACCGCGCGCACGCGCGACGTCACGTCGATCGTCATCTCGCTCTTGTCGGTGGTCAGGGAGAGCTTCTCGTGGTGGACGCTCACCGCGCGATCATCCGTTCGGAAACGATGCCCGCCAGCTGCGCGGGATCGACGTTGCGGCCGCTCACGATGAGGACCGTTCGCCTGCCGCGCGTGTCGACCTTCCCTTCTCGCAGCGCCCTTGTGCGTGGCTGCCGGACGACGCCGCTACCACGCCGCGCCGCCGCGCCGAGTCGTCGAGCGACGCGATCTTCACCAACGCCCCACGGGCCTTGAACGCTCGCGTCGGCTTGAACGACTCGATCTTCAGGTGGATGTCGGCGCCGAATTCCTCGGACAGGAGCGGTGACCGCTCGAGCGGCGCGCGTGGCAGATAGCGATCGACGACCGCGCGCGCCGAACGGATGTCGTCGATCGTTGGGGCGGACTGCACCCGGCGACGATACTTCGCGCATGCCGACGTGGGGCGAAGCGCGGACCGCCGCGACCGCGCGCTTGCGCTCCGCCTCGGACCCGAACACGGCGATGCTGGATGCCGACGTGCTCCTCGCGCACGTGCTCGGCGTCGCAAAGGAGGCCCTGTTCGCGCATCCCGAGCGCCGGCTCAGGGCTGCGGAGGACGAGAGATTTCGCGAGCTTGTCGAGCGTCGTGCTCGTGGCGAGCCCGTCGCGTACCTGCGCGGTTTCAAAGAGTTCTACGGCCTGCGCTTCCGCGTCGATCCGCGCGTGCTCATCCCGCGCCCGGAGACCGAGGTGCTCGTCGATGCGGCGCGCGAGCTCATCGCCGGGCGGTCGCTCACTGTTGTCGACGTGGGCACCGGCTCCGGCGCGATCGCGGTCGCGATCGCCGCGCACGAGCACCGCGTCCGCGTGATCGCGACGGACTCCGCGCGCGACGCGCTTGTCGTGGCCGCGGGGAACGCGCTGGCGAACGGCGTGGCCGACCGGGTGGAGTTCCGCCACGGAGACCTGCTCGCGCCCGTGACGGAACGCGTCGCTGTCGTCTGCGCGAACCTGCCGTATCTGCGCGACGACGCAGTGACGCAGTGGGTGGGGGAGCGGACCTCACTCGCGTTCGAGCCGCGCGATGCGGTCGTCGCTGGGGCGGATGGTCTGGGTGTGATCCGCCGCTGCATCGCGGACCTCAGGCGCGTGCTCGCGCCGGGTGGCGTTGCGTTATTCGAATGCGATCCGCCTCAGGCGTCGATCGTCGCCACGCTGCTCGAGAGGGTCGAGCTGCGAGCCGCGGTCGTGCGAGACCTGGCCGGTTCCGAGCGCCTGGCGACCGGACGGCTCTAGACGGGCCGTTGGAGCACCGTAGCGTCGCGCCGACGATGCGACTCGGTTCCACCGTCGCGTTCACGGCGTCTACGCCCGAGTCGACGGGCAGGTCAGGGGCGGGACGACGGAGGCGGCGCTCACCCAGTTCTTTGCGCCGTGCGGCGAAAGCTCGGAACGTACAAGCCGGCGAAACAGCCGGGCGTCAACATCGTTTCGGGAACGAGCGGCACCGGCGTGACGCTCGCCTACACCTCGGAGTTCACGCAAGGTAGCGCCACCGAGCAGCTCCGCTACGACATCGTCGGCGGCCGCGAGCCTAGTG